>Ga0080064_1005366_pt1 | contig 15178 bp, 11 predicted proteins | sample Subgrocontami54m_FD_69260 | JGI IMG/M metagenome (GOLD analysis project Ga0080064, IMG submission 69260) | Subsurface groundwater microbial communities from S. Glens Falls, New York, USA - GMW46 contaminated, 5.4 m (SPADES assembly) (version 2) ...
CGCAACCAGCACGCTCAAACGCTACCCGTTGATGGCGCCCAATCGCACCGATGAACTCCAGCCATGCCAGTCACTCAACGTAAGGGCTCCATTGCCGGTGAAGTGTGGAGCCCGGTCCACGTACTCACGCGGCCTCGTGTCACGGTAGTAGGCGTTCATCACCCTGGTAACGCCTCCGTTCAGACTCCAGCGCCGCGTCAGCTGCACGGAAGCCTTGGTCTCGAATCCGTAGGCGCGCGAAGGGCCAAGCAGTTCCAGGGAACCGTCATCCGGAATGTAAACAAGTTCATTGGAACGGTTGATGTAGAAGGCATCGGCCACCAACGAAGCCCGCCCCAGCGTGCACGATAGACCTGCCTGGGTGAAATCCGTGGTCGCCAGGCGGCGCGCGTCCGGCGTTGTGACTACGCCCCGCGCATCGAGGCTGGAGATACCGCGTCCGTAGTTAAGATACAGAGTGAGCGGCACGCGCTGCGAGGGTGTAAAGCCGAGGTTTGCCTTTGGCTGGAAGCGTCCCGACCATTGGCTGCCGGACAAAGCGCCGTTCACTCGATCCGCAACTCCGAACCGGAACTCGTCGTAGCGAACTCCCGCGCCCACTTCCAGTTTCCCGTGAAACAAACTCGCGTTCTCCTGCACATACCCCGCGCCGTTGGTGACCCGGGCATGCGCCAGTGTCGTGGTTTCAATTGGATCCCGGATGAGGCGATGGTAAAGCCCCACATTGTTCTGATTCGCATGAAAATTGCTCCCCGCCGTAAGCAGTCCTTGCCAAAAGCCATGCTTGTGCGGCCTCGTATATTGCAGGTTTGCGCCTTGTTGCAGGCGGGAATCGTGCTGCTGTATCCCATCGCCTTGCAGCGGGTCGTGGAGGAAAAACGTGAAGTTGGAGTAGAGATCAAAGAGCGAGCGGGACAGAAAGGCATCCATCTTCCAGACCCCTCCATTCCTCGATTCCTGACGCAGGTATCCAGCCATCGTCGCCGACCGTATGCGGCCTCCGTCACCAGGGTCAAGCCATCCAAACCGGTCCAGCCGGCCCGCGCTAACCTCGTCCAAAGGCAACTGGCCCGAGGAGTTGAAATCATTGCGCCCGGCGTTCATCTTGAATCCGATACTGCGGTGATCATTCAGCCGGTGCGTCCAGTTTCCCGTGACATTGTCCCTGCGGTAGCCCAGCGGCTTAAGGAATGGGCCATCCGTGAATGAACCGTCATAGGCCAGAACACTGTCTGTTCGCTTCCAATCCGGACTCCAGCCGAAAAATCCGCGCCGTGCCCCGAACGACCCTCCTTGCATCCGGACGGTGTACTGGTCCGGCAGCGACTCCCGCATCAGTATATGCACCACCCCGAGCCCGCTGAAATCGCCGTACTCGGCCCGGAACGGGCCATTGTGAACCGTTACTTCCTGGACCAGTTCCGGACTCATGGATTTCAGCGAACCCAGGTAGCCTTGCCCGTGCCCCTGCGTTGTTTGATTCTGAGGGATATCGTCCACCAGCACCTTCAATCCGCCGTTCACTCCCCCGTGATCAAGGTTGAATCCGAACCGGCGAATCTCCACCGACTTTCCCCCGCCTTCGTGCTGACCCGCATTGATGCCGGCATCGAGCAAATGAAACAACTGGTCGTCCCGCGAGAACAAGGTTTTCGTGAACACCTCCTGGTTCCTGCGATCGAGAGACGGTTCCACCGGAGTGGCCGTAATCACGATGCTTTGGAAAAGTTTAGGCGGCCGGACGGGCTCCTCCACCGGCTCCGGCTGCTGTGCCCAAATGCAGAATGCCGGCAGGGCGAGTAAGATGGAACGAGCGACGACCATGGAGTGCAGAATACTTTGTAGCACATTATTCACAGTAGTGCTACGCCGGAGGAATCCAATCGGACAAATGCGAGCGTATACCAGATGATGCTGATGATGAGTGTGGCTGGAGGTTCCGGCCCAAGGCCGGTCCCTACGCGTCCATCCGATGCGCAGTGGGCCGCCTACATAGAGCGTGCCGCCACCGGGGAGCAGCAGGCGTTGGCCCGGCTTTACGATGAGAGCAGCCATTTGATCTACAGCGTCGTGCTGCGGATTGTGGGCAACCCGGCGGACGCGGAAGAGGTTGCGCTCGATGTTTATTCGCAAGTGTGGAGGTCGGCGTCCAGCTATAGCGCGGATCGCGGGTCGCCGTCCACCTGGATGGTAATGATGGCGCGCAGCCGGGCGCTGGACCGGCTCCGCTCGCGCGATACCCGATCCAGAAGAGAAGCTCCGTTGGAGGAGGTGGCCGAGGCACGTTCGAGCGCCACTCCCCCCGAACAGAGCGCCTGGGAAAACCAGCAGCGAACCAGAATCCGGCAAGCGATGGAGGACCTGTTGCCGGAGCAAAGGGAGGCCATTGAAATGTCGTTCTTCCTCGGCCTCACGCACACCGAGCTGGCCGAGCGGTTGGGGCAGCCGCTGGGAACGGTCAAGACAAGAATCCGCCTCGGAATGATCAAGCTGAGGCACGCATTGGGCGTCGGGCAGGGGTTGCAATAATGGACCAGGAACTTTTGCGCGAACAATGCGAAGCCTTTGTGATGGGCGGCCTCGATGATGAGGAGCGGGCCCGGATACAACTGCTGATCGATCAGGAGGATCTGGATTGCCTGGAGGCGATTCGGGAAGCTGGTGAACTGGTGGCGCAGTTAGGGTATCTGGCTCCAACCGCCGCGCCGCCTGCGCTGTTGCGGGGCCGCGTCCTGTCCCAGCTGCGGCCGGCACAAACCCGGCGCAAACAGAGCTGGGTGTGGCCGCTCGGCTGGGCCGTTGCGGCTGGCCTGAGCCTGTTTGCATTCCTGCAGTGGCAGGAACGGGATCTTACCCGGCAGCAGTTACTCACGGCTCGTGGCCAGATACAATCACTCTCCGAGGAAGCGCAACGGAACAGGCAAGTACTCGCCATCTTGATGGCGCGCGATTCCCGCTCGATTCGCCTGGTGACCTCGGCGCCGGAGGCTCCTGTCTTGCGGGCCCATTGGAGCCGCACCGGTGGAATGGTGCTGGTCGGTTCCAATATTCCGCAGCCCGCCTCCGGACGCGCCCTGCAGCTATGGGTGGTGCCCAAGAAGGGCAATCCCATCAGCGCGGGAGTGTTCCAGCCGGATCCAAACGGGCAGGTGATGATGATTGCTTCCAGTGTTGCCTCGCCGGATCAGGCGGCCGCTCTGGCCATCTCCGATGAGCCGGCGGGAGGCAGCCCGCAACCCACCACCAAACCCAAGTGGGTGGGCGCACTAAGCGAGTAGGCTTTCCAGATCTTGCGCCAATGCAGCCAGAGCTTCCCGCGAAGGCAAGCTCCCTTGGGCCACTTGCGGATTCCCGCCGCCGCGGCCCCCGTTCTTTTCAAGCAGCGCCTTCAACGTCGATCCGGCTGGAAACGGGGATCCGGCGGAAACCGCCAGCAGCACCGATGGAGGAGATGCGGCCAGAATCAGAAACACGGCATCGCCTTGTGCGGTAAAGCCCTGTGCCTCGGCGCGCAGCTCATCGGAAATGCCGCCCGGGAGGCGGCGGGTATGGATGCGCAATCCGCAGGTACTGGCAACTGTGGCGCCGTACAGTGTCTTGCCATTGAAGACCGCCTGTTCGAGCAGTAGCTTTTGCAGGCGCTTTTCCGCCTCCGCCAGCCGGCTCGTCTGGGCGGCGACAAGTCCCGGCGCCTCGTCCAGCGGCGCCGAGAAACAGCGGGAGACCTGCGAAAGCGCATGGAAGTCTTTCCTCGCGCGCTCCACCGCTCTCAGCCCGCAGAGGAACTCCAGTCGAACGTTTCCGCGAATCTTCTCGAGCTTCCGGATTTGAACCGGTCCTATCTCGCTAGTGGAACGCACGTGAGTACCGCCACAAGCGCTGCGGTCCAGGCCCTGAATTGAAATGATGCGGAGCAGACCCTGGCGTTCGGAGGGTTTGCGCAGCCAGTCAGCCGTAGCAGACTCCTGATAGGCAACCTCCACCGGGAGGTTCTCAAAGACGCGCCGGTTCACCAGTTGTTCCAGCTTCTCGAGCTGCGATGCGTCCAAGGCAGTGGTTTCTACGTCGATGGTGGACACATCCTGGCCCAGGTGGAAGCTGACGGTCGGAATTTGGAACGCATCCATCAAGACAGCCGAAAGCAGGTGCTGCCCCGTATGCTGCTGCATGTGATGGAAGCGCCGTTCCCAATCCAGGATGCATTCGGCCTCTCCGGTCAACTCAATCGGATGGGCAAGGACGTGGGCGATGCGGTCTTCCTCATCCACCACATCTACGACCGGGACACCGGCGATACTGCCGGTATCATGAGGCTGGCCGCCGGAGGTTGGGTAAAAGGCGGTCTGGTCGAGGTAGACCTTTGCCCCATCCATCCCGGCGATCTTGGCGCGGAAATCGCGCAAGTAGGAGTTGTCGTAGTAGAGCCGGGCCGTCATTCCACCGCGATGAGGGCGGTGTCGCTGGAGGAGGTGTCCAGCAGCAGCCGGATTCCCACCTCTCCGGTGGGTGCGTTGGGCGGGACAACCACGTTCACCTGATAGAGACCGACAAAGCCCGGTGTAAGCCCGGCAAACAAAGTGTCCTGCAGGATTCCGCCCAGGGCGGAGGCGCCGAACAACACGCGCGAAGAGTTGGACGCAACATAGGCCAGCGGATCAGCCGGCGAAGCTGCGCCTGCCACCACCGGCGGCGAAGTTGGCCCCAAGCCAATCATGTAAATGACCAGCGCTTCCCCAACCCGGGCCGGGCGGCTGCCGGGAATGCCCAACCGGGCCGGCACGGCAAAGGTCCCATCCGGATTGACCGCGATCGCGAAGTCGCCGCGCAACCGGAGAAACCGCGGGGAACCCGAAGCAATATCCACCGATACGTTATTGCCGCGTTGTCCGTCGCGGTCCACGCGTACGGTGTTCAGGCCGGGTGAGAGATCATAGGGCAACTGAAAATTGATCTGGCCATAGGAGGAGTAGAAAACAGGCGCCGGACGGTCATTCACAAACACGCGCGCGCCCCCCAACTCCACCGGCAGGGGCAGGGAACTGGCCTGCGCGGGCTCCTTGTAGGAGAGTTGTTCCCCAAAAATGGCCGAGATGCCTCCAGGGGCCAGCGGCTCGCCGGAGGCGAAGGTGGCGTTGTTGACCACGCGCTGGTAGCCCGTGACCGGCCCGGACTGCGCCACCACTTCCATGGTGACTGGAACCGTCGTCGGACTGTTCACCGCATTTGTGGCGACCGAAACCGTGCCCTGATAGGAGCCAGGGGCAAGGCTGCCCGCGTCAGTCTTCACCGAGATCAGGTTAGTGCCGGCGACTCGCTCAGTAGTCAGCCAGCCTCCACCGGAGGCGGTGGTTCCCGTCACTCCTGTGATGGACAACGTTCCCAGGCCGCGATTGGAAAGCACCACATACTGCGTCACAGCCAGGCTATTCTGCGCCACGCGCGCGAGAACCGTTTGGGGGGCAGCCACCACAATCGGCTGCGAGCTGACACGCAGACTTGCCTGTATGGTCTTGTTGTCGGGCGCAAAGTTGGCGCTCCGTGTGGTGATGGATCCTGTGTAGGTTCCTTCGGCCAAACCGGGCAGATGTTGCGCCACGATCCGGTATGGCAGTACGAACCGGAAGCTTCCCAGTCCATCGAAAACGACGGAGAGCCAGCCGCCGCCGGACTGCGTGACCACCGAATTGGTGAGAGTCGAGTTGGTGCTGAAGATCTGTTCGTCCGGCGCGCCGCCCGGTGCGACAAAGAAACTGACGCTGTTGGGAATCCCGCCGCCCATCTGCACCGTTACGAGAATCTCCTGGGGAGCATCCACCGCATTCGGGTCGCGCACTGTCACGCGCCCCGTGTAGATGCCGGCCGCGAGCGGCTGCGTCTGTAAGGCGATCCGGATGGGAATGCAATTGCCGGCCCTGGTCGAACATGGCCTTGGCGCATTCGCGGACGCCACGGCCCAATTCGCGGAAGAGCTGAAAGTCAGGCTGAGCTGGCCATCACCCGCGTTGTAGGCCTCAACCTCCTGCGCTGTCCCAGCCGCGCCTGGCACGATGTTGATGGGACCCAGTACGGAGTTAGTCAACCGCAGTACAGGGGCGCCAAGAGCCAACTCAGGAACGAGAACAATAGCAGTAGTAAGAACAATATGACGTAAGGGCATCAAACCCATTCCAACGCGCCTTTCTTGTAGGCCCAAAGATATCCAACGATCAAAATGGCCAAAAACACACCGACTTCTGACACCCCGAACCAGCCCAACTGCTTGTAGCGCACCGCCCACGGAAACAGGAACACCGTCTCCACATCAAAGATGACAAAAAGGATGGCAATGATGTAGAAGCGCACCGTATAGCGGCCGCGAGCGGTGTCCGCTGCCTGGATGCCGCATTCGTATGCCTCTAACTTGATCTGTGAAGGGGCAGAGGGGCGTATCAGTTTCGCGGCCGTGATGGTCACTGCGGGAAAAGCCATGGCAATGACCATAAAGATGAATATGGGCAGATATCCTTCAGGCATGGAGACTCCATGATATCACGCTTGGAACTGAAAACCGCCGGCCGTTACGGTGGCATGTTTCGGTCATATCGCCCATTCTTCGAATCATGACCCCACACAATACTACTTTGCGGGTACGTTTCAGATATTATGATTTCGGAATTCAAAAACATTGAACATTGACTCAAACCACGGAGGTCTGCGATGAAACGAAGCTTGATTGTAGTGATTGCTATGGTGACGCTGGGAACGTTGCCCGCGCAGGCGCAAGCCATCTTCGGAGCAATTCAAGGGACGATCCGGGACGAAACGGGGGCGGTGATCCCGCGGGCGCAGGTTTCGGCGCGGAACGTGGCGACGGGGGTGAAGACGGGAACCGTGAGCAACGAGTCTGGGATCTACCTGTTGGGAGAGTTGCGGCCGGGAACATACGAAGTGGAAGTGGAGGCGCCCGGATTCAACAAAGCGATCCAGCGGAACATCCCGATTCGAGTGGAAGACCGCGTGCGTGTGGATTTCGCGATGAGAGTGGGCCAGGTGAGCGAATCGGTGGAAGTGACGGCGAGCACTCCCCTGCTGCAATCGGAGAACAACACGCTCGGGCGGGTGGTGGAAGAGACGGCAATCAAGCAGCTTCCGCTCCGTGGAAGAGACGCCTTCGAACTGGTGCTGCTGACACCGGGAGTGCAGCAGCGCAATAACGACGAACAGCCGCGGTTGACCGGCGGCCGGGCACGCACGGGCGAGTTCGTCTTGGACGGCGGCTCGATCACAACGCCCCGGCGGGGACAGGTGTTCACGCAGCCGAACCTGGACGCGATCCAGGAGTTCAAGGTGCAGACGAGCGGCTTGTCGGCGGAGTTCGGACGCGCGGTGGGCGGCGTGGTGAATGCGACGCTGAAGTCGGGCTCGAACCGGTTCAGCGGGAATCTGTTCGAGTTTCACCGCAACAACAGCATCAACGCGCGGAACTTTTTCTCCTCCTCCACGCCGAAGCTGATTCAGAATCAGTTTGGGGGCATGCTCGGGGGGCCGATCGTGAAAGACCGGCTGTTCTTTTTCGGCGATTTTGAGATGTTCCGGCAGGCCGAGGAGTCGCTGTTCAACCGGACCATTCCGACCCAGGCGATGAAGCAGGGCGATTTCAGTGGTCTGCTGGCGGGCGGAGTAGGACCGGATGCGCTGGGGCGCCAGGTGTTCCGGAATCAGATCTTCGACCCGGCCACGCAGCGGCCGGCGCCCAACGGGAGGATGGTCCGTGATCCATTTCCCGGCAACAGGATTCCATCGAGCCGCTTTGACGCGCCTGGGCCGCGGATTCTGGCGCTGTATCCGGACCCGAATCTGCTTGGCATCGCGCAGAACTTTCAACGGCTGGTGCCGCGCGGGGTGGATAACAAGAAATTCGACGTGCGGCTGGACTGGCGTGCATCGGACAAGGACCTGGTTTTTGGGCGCTACTCCTGGGACCATCAGTTCAGCGATACGGCGCGGCCGTTTCCGGCGGCGGTGACCGGAGGAAATCTAGGCAACTTCAATCGGTATCTGACGACGGCGATTTCCTGGACGAGAACGCTGAATGCGACCACGATCAACGACGCCCGCGCGTCCTATTTCCGCGGCATCAACGAACGGCTGCTGAACCCCTCGGATGGGAGCAATCTGGGCATACCCAACCTCGATTTGGTGGGCCTGCCGCGAGTCACGATGCCGGGATTTGAGGGGATCGGCGACGCCCAGGCGTTCAATCCGGTCGAGACCGGATCGCAGCTCCAGGACATCATGACCTTCGTGCGCGGGAAGCATATTGTGAAGGCGGGCGTGGATTTCCGGCGTTTCCCGATCAACGACCTCCAGCTTCAGTTCACCGGCGAGTACACGCTGAGCGCGGTTCAAACGGCCGATCCGGTCAATTCCGGAACCACCGGCCATCCGATTGCCAGCCTGTTGCTGGGCCATGCCGACACATTCAATAACAGCACGCTGCGCGGGCGCTTTTATTACCGTTCTTTCTACCTGGGGACGTTCGTTCAGGACGACTGGAAGCTAACCCCGAACCTGACGCTGAATTTAGGATTGCGCTACGACGTGGAACAGAATCCGCGAGAAACCAGGTACCAAGGATCGAACTTCGACTTGCAGTTGGGACGCCCGGTGACGATGACAGAGTTGGGAAGGAACTTCATACAATTTACCGACAAGGTGAATTTCGCGCCTCGGGTGGGGTTCGCCTACAGGCCGCGCGCGCTGAGAAACACGGTGATCCGTTCGCACTACGGTATGTTCTATATTCCGCTGACCGGGCGGGCGACTTCGGCCTTCGCGCGATTCCCGGCGGACCAGCGGCTCGGCCTGCAGAGCGACGGGCTGAACCCGGCGGTGATCCTTTCCCGCACGCCGCCGATTGTGCCCAGCGTAGACGGCAAGGGATTCGCCATCGACAACAAGATCGAGAATGCGAAGCTCGGTTCATTCCAGCAGTGGAATTTCGATCTGCAGCATGAACGGGCGGGCATGTTGTTCCAAGCTTCCTACGCCGGCAGCGCCGGACGGCACTTGCTGATGAACCAGGACCATAACGTGATCCCGATCGAACAGGTACAGAAAGCCGGCACGGGGACGAATGCGATGCGGCCGTACCCGGATTACGGCTTCATCCTGTGCCATTGCGAGTTGCAGAATTCCAGCTATCAATCGCTCCAATTGGGAGTGGAGCGGCGGTATGGGAAAGGACTGTTCTTCTCGGTCTCCTACACGTTTTCAAAGTTCATGGACTCGAATGAGGACAATTTCTCGTCGATGTTTCCGCTCGATCCATACAATCTGCGGCTGGAGTACGGGCTCAGCCAATCTCATTTCCCGCACCGGTTTGTGTCGGCGGCGGTTTGGGACTTGCCTTTCGGCAAGGGCAGGCAATGGATGCAGTCGGGACCGGGCGCATGGACTCTGGGCGGCTGGCAGCTTTCGAGTATCCTGTCGTTGCAGAGCGGGGAACAGGTATGGATCACGCAGGCATCCAATACCGCGCGGACCTTCAACAGGCAATTCCGGCCGAACCTGGTCGGGAATCCGATCCTGCCGGAATCAGACCGGACGATCGGGCGATGGCTCAACACAGGGGCTTTTCAGGCGCCGGCGCCGCTCACGCTGGGCAACAGCAACAAGTTTCCCAATGTGCAGGGGCCGGGGTTGGCGAACGTGGATTTTTCCATCATCCGCTACTTTGCCGTGCCGCTGCGGGAAGGGATGAAGTTCGAACTGCGCGGAGACTTTTTCAACTCGTTCAACCGGACAAACTTCAACGCACCCAGCGGGACTTTCGGGACGCCGACTTTCGCGAGCGTCACCAGCGCGGGGTTGCCGCGGACGATTCAGCTTGGACTGAAGTTCTGGTTTTAACCCTCTAGGGCGCACCGGAACTCCTTGATATTACGCGTGGAGCGGAAAAAGCATTGACAACTCTATAATACATACGTATGATTAAATCATACGTATGTATGAATCCTCACGTTGAACCCATCGACTCCCGCACACGTATCCTCGACGCCGCTGAAACGCTGTTTGGCGACAAAGGCATCCACCCAACCTCCATACGCGACATCACCGCGGCGGCGGGTGTCAATCTTGCAGCCGTCAACTACCACTTCGGCTCCAAAGAGAAGCTCCTCGGTGAAGTCGTCGATCGCCGTGTGATCCCCATTAACCTGGAGCGTATCCGTTTGTTGGATACGGCGGAAAGAGCTGGACGGCCCGTGGAAATCGAAACCATATTGGAAGCATTTCTGATCCCGACGGTTCAGGCGTGCTCAGAGTCCCCTTCCTTGATGAAACTTGCCGGACGCCTGGTTTCCGAGCCGGACCCGATACTGCGCAGGATATTCTTGAGCCGGTTTGAGAAGGTAGCCCAACGGTTCATCAATGCGCTGGGACGTTCGCTGCCTTCTGTTGAGCCGGTGGCGTTGTGGAGCTGTTTCCTGTTCCTGATTGGATCCATGGTGCATTGCTGGACGAACCGGGGAGACCTCGAAATGCTGGCCGGGAAGACGCCCGATGCGGACGAGGCGATGCTGCATCTGATACGCTACACCGCCGCGGGACTGCGCGGGATGGAGGAAAGCCGATGAAATGCATGATCCTGATGGCGCTGACGGTTACCCTTGTTGTGGCGGATGAACGGCCCGCCATACCGGCCAGGTTGACCATGCCCGAAGCCTTGGAGATTACGCTGCGCAGCAGTGCATCGCTCCGCCGCGCCGAAGCCCAACTGCGTCAAAGCGAGGGGCAGTCCATGCAACTGCGCTCCGGATTGCTGCCGCAGGTGAGCATCGGAGCCAGCGATGCGCTGCAAGCCGTCAACCTCAAGACCATGGGTCTGGACTTTCCAGGACTGCCTTCCCGTGTGGGCCCGTTCCAGACCGTGGATGCGCGTGCCTACCTGACACAAAACGTATTTCAATGGCAGGCAGTGGAACGCAATCGCGCGGGCCGCGCACAGTGGGAGGCCTCGGCCGCGCAGCGCAACAACGTGCGGGAGATGGTCACCCTGCAAGTCGCGACGGGTTTCGCGCAGGCCCTGCGAGCCCAGTCCTCTTCGGCCCGGCTTAGCGAGCAGGTGCAACTGGCCCGGCAACTGGTCTCTATCACTGAGGAGCGTTTGCGAGCCGGTGTTGCCAGTGAGCTGGAGGTAAAGCGCAGCCGGCAACAGATGAACAATCTCGAACAGAGCTGGATCGAATCGCGCAACAGCTTGACCACGGCCAAGCTGCAACTGGCACATCTGATGCATGCGCAGGTGAGCGCCTCCTTCGAATTGGTGGACGACTCCACCCCCGATGCTGACCCGCCCGATGCCGCGGGCGCATTGGCGGAATCAATGGATGCGCGCGCGGACTATCGCGCGGCGCAATCCCAGTTGCGGGCCGCCGAGCACAATCTCAAGTCCGTAAAAGCGCAGCGATACCCGGTCATTCAGTTTCAGGCGGGCTATGGCCAAAGCGGCCGCAAGCCGTTTGAGAACCTCAATACGTTCCACATCCGGGGAGTCTTGCAAATGCCGGTCTTTACGGGCGGCCGGATTGCCGGCGAGCAGACGGAGGCGGAAGGAAAGGTGGAAGAGGCAAGGGCGGCGCTCGACGAGATTCGTTCCCAGGTGGGGACGGAGGTGCTTTCCGGTTTGTCGGCTTTGCAGTCGGCCCGGGAGCAGACCCGGGTTGCCCAAAGCACCGTGGGACTGGCCAAGGATGAACTGTCCCTGGCTTTGGAGCGGTTTACTTCCGGAGTAGCGGACAACACAGAAGTGGTGAACGCCCAGGACCGCTTGAGCCGGGCTGAAGACAACCTTGTTCGAGCCGAATACCAGACCGGCATCGCGCGAGCACAGATGCGGCGGGCCACGGGAGCGGCGCAATGAAAAGGATAACGGTGTATCTGCTGTTGGTGCTGACCGGATGTGCGAAGTTCCAAACTCAGGCTGAGCCGGGTGTAATCCACGTCAGTGGCCGGATTGAAGGCGATGCGGTGGACTTGGGCTTCAAGAGTGGTGGACGGATCGCGGAGATTCTGGTGCGGGAAGGCGATCCGGTACAGCCCGGCCAGTTGCTGGCTCGGCTGCTTTCAGACCAGGAGGAGATTCGGATGCGCGAGGCGGAGGCCCGCTTGAGCGGTGCCCGGGCGCGGTTGGACCAGGCCCGCTTGGAGTTGCCTACGCTGGAGCAGCGGCTGGCGGTCTCCCGGCTCGCCCAGCAGCAGGCGGGCGAGGATGCTCCCCCGCGGGTGAAGCTTGCCCAAGCGCAATTGGCGGTGACGCAGGCGGAGTTGCGGCGCGTCCTGGCGGACGAGGGACAAGCGCAGTTGGAGGCGGATCGCTACAAAGGACTGGCGGAAAAAGGAGCCGCGCCGCGGCAGATTGCCGAGCAATCCGCAAGCCGGCTGGCGGCGGCACATGCGGCCGTGGACGCGCTGCGGCGCCAGGTGATGGCGGCGGAGTCCGGCATCGCAGTGGCCAGGGCGGGATTGCAGTCCCCTCGGATTCGCGAAGCGGAGGGAAAAACAATTGAGCGGCAGATGGAGGAGGCGCGAGCGTCGATTCGTCTGGCCGAGTCCGAAGTGAGAGTGGCCCAGTCGGGCGTGGACCGCGCACAACAGGATTTGCGGGAAACCGAGTTGCATGCGCCCACCGCCGGCACCGTGATTACCAGAGCCGCCGAACCCGGAAGAAATGTGGCCGGTGGCGCCACTGTGCTGACCCTTGTTGACTTGAAGCGGTTGTACATGCGCGGTTTCGTGCCGGAGGGGCAGATTGGCCGTGTGAAGCTGGCCCAACGTGCCCAGGTCTATCTTGACTCCGCGCCGGACAAGCCGCTGGAGGCCGAGGTCACGCGTGTGGATCCACAGGCTATGTTCACTCCCGAGAATACATACTTCAAAGAGGATCGCGTCAAGCAGGTAGTGGGCATCAAGTTGGGCTTGAAGGGCGGGGAAGGCGCGGCCAAGCCAGGCATGCCCGCCGATGGGAAGATCCATGTCCAATGATGCGGTCGTGGTGCAAAACCTTGGCAAGAGATACTCCACCGGCGCACAGGCTCTGCAGGACGTCAACCTGCGGATCGAGCGCGGCGAGATCTACTGCCTGATGGGCGCCGACGGGGCTGGCAAGACAACGGCGTTCCACATCATGGCTGGAGTGCTGGAGCCAAGCGCCGGGACCGTAACGGTAATGGGCCAGCCTGCCCGCGCCAGCCGTGACCGCGTGGGATACCTGACGCAGCGCTTCAGCCTTTATCAGGACATGAGTGTGATGGAGAACCTGCGCTATTCGGCCGGTCTGCGGAAGGTGCCCGAGGCCGATCTCCGGAAGCGCGGCAATCATTACCTGGAACTGTTCGGACTGAGCGCGTTCCAGGATCGTTTTGCCGGTCACCTTTCCGGTGGCATGAAGCAGAAGCTCGCTTTGTGTTGCGCGCTGGTCTCCGAGCCCGACGTGTTGCTGCTGGACGAGCCGACGGCGGGAGTGGACCCTGTCAGCCGAGCCAGCTTCTGGGAGGCGCTCCTCCGGTTAGCCGGTGGCGGGATGACTATTATCGTTGCCACTCCCTACCTGGATGAAGCCGCAAAGTGCGGACGCGTGGCGCTGATGGAACAGGGCCGTGTGATCCAGGTGGATACGCCGGACCGGTTCCGCAGTCAACTGGGATGGATCCGGCTCGAGTTGCGCAGCGACGCTCTGGCCGTGGCCCAACAGGCTTTGTCCGGCGCCGCGGTGGAAGACGTACAGCGCTTCGGGGACCGCTTGGACGTGCTGGTGAGGGACGCGGACTTGGGTGAACAGGAGGTGCGGAGCAGGTTGTCCGCCTCCGGTGTCACGGTGGAGCAAATCCAGCGCGGCGAGGCAACATTGGAAAACGCATTTGTGGCCAAGCTCCGGCAGTTGCGCGGCAATCCAAACCTTCCTCCGTTTCCGGAACGCACCCGGCGCGCGGGCGCGGGGAACGAGACGTTGATCGAAGCCGTGGGGCTGGAGAAAGCCTTCGGGTCGTTTCGCGCCGTGAAGGATTTCCATCTGGAGGTCAAGCGCGGCGAGATCTACGGCCTGTTGGGCGCCAACGGCGCGGGCAAGACCACGGCCATCAAGATGATTTGCGGGTTGCTGGCGCCCACTCGCGGTTCTATCTCATTGTTTGGGCAATCCAAGGGCCTGCGGCGGGCCGGGGTGCGCACCCGGATCGGCTACATGTCCCAGAAGTTCACGCTCTATGACGATCTCACGATCCGGGAGAATCTGGATTTTTACGCCAGTCTATATGGAGTGCCGGACCGCGTCCGGCAGAAGCGGCAGCAATGGGTGCTCAAAATCAGTGATCTGACGGGACAGGAGCATCGGTTGACGGCGTCGCTGCCCGGCGGATGGAGACAACGTGTGGCCTTCGGAGCGGCCATCATGCATGAGCCCGATCTGGTGTTTCTCGACGAGCCGACCTCGGGCGTGGATCCGCTGGCGCGCCGTGTGATGTGGCGCATGATTCATGATCTTGCCGATTCCGGCGCGGCCGTGGTGGTGGTGACGCACTACATGGAAGAGGCCGAGCAGTGCAGCCGGATCGGCTTCATGGTGGCCGGTGAGTTGGCTGCCGAGGGAACGCCGCGCCAGATCAAGAACAGCGGCGGGCGTGAGGCGGCCACGCTGGAGGAGGTCTTTTTCGATCTGGTGAGGAGCCAGGCGGCATGAAGCGGATTTGGGTGCAGGCGGGTAAGGAGAGCAAGCAGTTTCTGCGGGACCGTCTCACGCTTGCGGTGGCGGCCACCCTGCCGCTGGCGCTGATGGCATTGTACGGAAGCGCGTTGAAGTTCGGCATCAGTAATGTGCCGCTGTTTGTGGAGGATCTGGACAACACCCCGCTCAGCAGGAGTTATGTGGATGCCTACGCCGCCACGCGCCAATTCGTGTTTGTGCGGCAACGGGATCAGGCCAAGGCAGCCCTGCTCATCCCGGCCGGCTTTGAGCGCGATTGGCTGCGAGGAGGGCGTCCACAGGTGCAGATGGTGATCGACGGCACGGAATCGAACACCGCGATCCTGCTGCGCAACATCGGCTCCGCCGTTGCCCAGACGTTCCGTCCACCGCTCATGCCGGCTGTTGTGTTGAAGGTGCGGTATTGGTACAACCCCGGGTTGTCGGACGCGCTGGTTT
>Ga0080064_1005370_pt1 | contig 15172 bp, 14 predicted proteins | sample Subgrocontami54m_FD_69260 | JGI IMG/M metagenome (GOLD analysis project Ga0080064, IMG submission 69260) | Subsurface groundwater microbial communities from S. Glens Falls, New York, USA - GMW46 contaminated, 5.4 m (SPADES assembly) (version 2) ...
GGAGGCGATCTGTTCGGCCGAGTCGCATTGGAGCGCCTCGGGACGAATCAACTTGATGGCGGCGCTGCGCGCCAGCATACGATGCCGGGCGCGCCAGACCTCGCCCATGCCCCCGCGCCCGATCAACTCCACCAATTCGTAACTCCCCATTTCAGACGCCTTGCCCACCTGCCGGCCCAAACTGTAGACATATCGCGAGAGCAACACGGACCAGAAGGCCATCAGGAATGGGGCTACAAAAAGGAGCAGGAGTTGCGGCTCCGTAGGGACGGGTACGCCATGGACGGCTATGTTGATCAGCAGACCCAACGGGCCCATGCATGCGGCGGCGAAGGATGCCAGGGCCGCCTTGCCGGTGGAGGCCGGAACCACCAACGCAAAAAACACTACCCAGACCACAATGGCAGAGTGTCCGCGGATGCTGTAGTCCGGCGCAATAGGCATGGCCGTTTCCGCGATACCGATGAGCAGCGCGCCGGCCACCTCAAACAGCAGGCCCAGGTCCAACATGGTCCGCGCCGCCACTTTCCCGCTCATCGACAGAACGAAAACGCCGAGACCCAGCGCGACGCCCACCATCATGATGTTCGAATAGAAGTCCAGGTGCGGGGCTACCTGCGGCTGGTTGCGGTTCGCAAATGAGCTCAGGTTGTAGAGGATGAAATAGGAAGCCGCATAGACCGCCCCTACCCAACCCAGGCGCCGGGCAGCTTTTTCCACCAGCTCCAGAGGCAAGCCAGACGTGGCGCCAAGGTTCAGGGCGTATGTGGAGAGAGAAGTCTCTCCGTGGGCGGGCCGAAGACGGGCGCCTTCTTCCTTTGGCATCTCAAGTTCAGCCTATCAGGTCAGGCTGCCGTACGCCGCTTCCTCACCAGCACCCACTACTTGCCTGCCAGCGTATTGACGCCGGGGCGCGTGTGGCGGTAGCAAGGATTTTTCAGGCTCATCATGTTGGCAAATGCCCGGCCCGGGTTAGTATGGAGCGCCCGAACATCAGGGCATACCGATTCTTGGTTGCCGGTGCCCAGCGTTGGTGTGATTACCAGATCCACCGCGCCGGCCCGGGCGTTCCCCTTGCCTACATTTCCCAGGGATGCCTCACTCATCGGTCCAATTTCAAACATCGTGCTGTAGGCGGCCGACCAGCCCATAGCGCGCAGTCTGCTTTTCCAGTATTGCCCGCTCTTACTAAACTCCTGCCCGTCATGCAAGCGTCAGTTATGGCACTGTTTGCAGGCCTCTTCCTTGCCCATGGTCAAGAAGGCCGCGGTGGCCGATCCATGCGGGTTGTGACACATCTGACAGTCCGCCAAAACGCCCGGAATGTGGGTGTGCGTTTTAGGAAACGATTCCTTGCTGTGGCATTGTGAACAGAGCAGAACAGGAGAGGCGCGCTGCAAGGACCACACCCCGTTTTTCACCGCGTGACAGGTTTGGCAGTTGGCTACCGGAGGATGCTCGCGAAAAGGCGCAAAGCTTCCCTCCGCCCCGACGGAGAAACGAACCTTCTGCTCGCCCTTCGCTGTCTTCAGAACGATCTCGTGTACCCCGGCGGCAGGCGTCAGGTAGGCAAGCAGCACGCCATCGGCGGGGGATTCCGCGGCAATGGGTTTTCCATCCAACCGGAGCTCCGCGCCAGCCTCCGAGCGCGCGATCACGCGCACGGGTCCTTTGGAAAAGCGGGAATCCGCGGCTGGAGACAGGATATCCGGGGCCGGTTGCTGCGCCAGACAAATCGCGGCAATGGAGGCGATCAGGCTAAGTCGATGCGGCATACATAGCCAGCCGAGGAGCTCTCGTTGCTCTTGCCGCCCGGTGCAATGCCGGCGTCGCAATAGTAAAGGGAACCTTTATAGAGGCACATCCCGTGCGGGTCAGGATCTTCCGGCGACAAGGCCACAATTTCCAATAGGCGTCCATCGGCGGCGTCCAGTTTGTGAACCACTCGATCGGTGGAGTGCATGCACCAAATGGCCGGGGGATCCCAGGCCAGCCCGTGCGCGCGCCCCAGGTGAACCGGAATTTGTCGCAGGAGAGAGAAGTCCTTAGGATCTACCAACGATAGCTTCTGGATCTTAAGTGAGGTGATCCACAGTTTGCCTTCCGCAAATTCCAGCCCATGGACGCCGCCGCCACCCGGGATAGGATGGCGCGAGATCGTCTTCCCGGTCTTCGGATCCACGCGAACCACCTCGCCGGTGGTGGCATCGTGCGGGCGGGCATCGCGGCCAACCGCGTTCCCGTTGGCCCCCATCCAGATGGACCCTGCTCCAAAAGCGATGCCGCTGGTATTGGAGGATTCCGTTTCCACTGACTTGAGCAGCTTGCCGTTCCAATCCACCAGATGGGCACGGTCGGTCACCTGCTCGCCAATCCACAAGCCTTCCCTTGTCGTTTCGAGCGCGTTGGGATGTCCGTCGGGTGACTTGAAAAGCTTGACCACCTTCGCCTTGCGCTTAGGTACATCCTTGGCCGCCATCAGCGGCGCTGCCAGCACTCCCGCCAGGAAGCCTCTCCGGTTGATCACCTTGTTTCTCCTCTCCAGCGAACCAGGCTGCGATCAATCGCGGCCAGATTCGGCACGCCCGCCAGGCCCATGTTGAGGGCCAATTCGGTGCGCAGCAATTCCAGCACACGCTCCACCCCAGGCTGGCCGAACGCGGCCAGTCCGTACAGGTAGGGGCGTGCCACGCAAACCGCTTTCGCGCCCAGCGCCAAGCCCTTCAGCACGTCGGTGCCACGCCGGAAGCCGCCATCCACCAGCACGGTAATCTTGCCGCCGACTTCCTTGACCACCTCCGGAAGCGCCTCAATGGTAGCTCCCACATGGTCCATTTGCCGGGCCCCATGATTGGAGACCACCACACCCGATGCGCCGTGCCGCACGCACCGGTCGGCATCCTCGGCCGTCATGATCCCCTTCACCAGCACCGGCAGCTTTGTGGCCGAGCACAACTCGGACAAGGTCTGCCAGGTTGGAGTCGGCTCCGGCCGGGACGGGTAGATTCCGACACGCCAGGGATTCTTCGCTTTGGGCAGTTTCCCCTGCGCATCGCGCGGCGGCAGGCCGGACTCGCACCAGGAGCGTTCCAATCCGTTGCGGATGTCGCGCTCGCGATGGGAAACGTGCATGATGTCCACGGTGAAGCAGATCGCTTTGCACCCTTGCGCCTCCAGCCGCTTCACAAATGAGCGGATGGTTTGCGCGTTCCGCAACTGGCCGCCGGTGGTGATCTGCCAGAAGACGGGCCCTTTGCCGGATTCGATCAGTTCATCGATGCCGCCATTGGTGATCTGGAGAGCCTTCGCATTGGCGGCCGCCTTGGCCACGGTGTTTTCCCCGTCCTTGAAGAAGCAGTTCTTGCCTCCGGCCGGATCGAGAAGAATCGGGTAGTCGAGTTTCTGGCCGAACAGCTCCACCGACAGATCGATCTTGTGCTCATCCACCAGCATGCGCGGGCGCAGGATCAGCCGGTTGAACGCCTCACGGTTGTCGCGCAGGGCAGCCTCGTCCTCGCTGCCGCCGTCCAGGTAATCCCAGGCCATCGGGTCCAGTTTCTTCCTGGCGGCCGCCGCAAACTCCATCACGTTTACCAGGCCATAGAGCGGGTTGTCGTAGTCCTGCGAGCCCAGCCAGGGAGCTGCGCCGAAAATGCCGACCAAGCCGCGCACCGCTTCTCTTCTTGTGAGTTTCATTGTGGCTTTCAATACATCATATTTTGCCCCGGCCATGCAACGAAGGAAATTTGACATTGTTCGTTTTGACGGTTGACGTGCGCCCGCGCATCCCTTACTATTGCCAGTGACCAGGCAAATGCAAACCCCGCATCAAACGCCCGAAACCGCCAGCCCCGAGATTCCGGATAAGCTGTATTTCAGGATTGGGGAAGTGGCCCAACTGGCCGGAGTGGAACCCTACGTCCTGCGCTTTTGGGAAACGGAGTTTCCGCAACTGGCGCCCAAGAAGTCCGGAACCGGGCACCGTCTGTTCCGCCGCAAGGAAGTGGAGTTGGTGCTCGAGGTCAAGCGCCTGCTCTACGAAAAGCGGTTCACCATTGAAGGAGCCCGGCTTTACCTGGAACAGAACAAGGCAGCCAGGGGCGGGAAGAAAAAGGCCGCAGCCAAGCCGATTGCCAAGACGGAAGCGGCTGCGCAAGCGCAGGGTGATCTGTTTGGCGGCGTTGCTAACGCCACGCTGGATGCGATTCGTTCTGAACTGACCGCGATCTACAACATGCTGGGCTAGCCTTCGAAGCAGCCTAGCCAACCTCCACTAATGCAGGCTGCTTGAGTTGGGCAGTGAAGAAGAAGCTGCTGCCGCATCCCAGTTCACTGGTCACCCACATCCGGCCACCCATCATTCGCACCAGTTCGATCGAGATCGCCAAGCCCAATCCTGTCCCGCCGTACTCGCGGGTCATGGACCCGTCCCCTTGTTGAAATGGTTCGAAGATCTTTTCCTGCTTGCTCTTCTCGATCCCAATCCCGGTATCGGTCACCTCGAACAGGACTTCCTCCCCCTCGACGGCCACCCGCACACTCACGCTGCCCTGCCTGGTAAATTTGATGGCGTTGCCGGCCAGGTTCACCAACACCTGCCGCAGCCGGAACGGGTCTCCCATGAACCGGTCGGCACAGCTCGCCGGCACCTCCCAATTCATGTACAGCCCCTTTTGACGCGCTGTGGTTTCCAGCGGCTTCACCGCGGCCTTCACCACTTGCCGCAATGAGAATTCCACACACTCCAGCGTCAGGTATCCTGCCTCGATCTTGGATACATCCAGGATGTCGTTGAGAATCACCATCAGTGAATTTGCCGAGCCTTGTACCATCTCGAGCGATTCCCGCGCGTCTTGTTCCAACTCTCCGTCCAGCACCAGTTCAGTCAGGCCCAGGATTCCATTCATCGGCGTCCGGATCTCGTGACTCATATTCGCGAGGAACTCGGTCTTCAGCCGGTTGGCATCCTCCGCCTTCTCCTTGGCCTTTTTCAAATCGATGGTGCGTTCGGCGATCACCCGCTCCAACTCGGCCTGGCGCCGCAAGTACCGGGTGACTCGCCACCGGTAGATCAGCCGGACCAGACAGCTCACCAGAGCCGCACCGCACAACAGCGCCCACCAGGTGAGATACCAGGGGGGGAGGATACGGAACCGCAAAGTCGCCTGTTCCTGGCTCCATACCCCGCGGGCGCTGCGCACCCTCACTTCCAACCGGTATGATCCGATGCCCAAGTTTGCGATACGCAATTGCCTGTCCTGCGTATCCACCCACCTGTCGGAAAGTCCTGCGAGGCGATACCGGAACCACACCTCCTTCTCCTCGCGCAATGTCGGGGCGGTGAACCTCACCACCATCGACCTTCTGCGGTAGGGCAATTCCCGGTCCTGGTCTGAAGTTGGGGTCAAATCCAGTTCCTGGTCCCCAAATCTGACCGAGGTGAGCACAACATGAGGTACCACCTGCTCTCTTCCGCTTTCGCGAGGCTGGTACCGGCTGATGCCCCGGCTTGAGCCCACCCACATTGCTCCGCTTGCATCGGACAATATGGAATCCTGGCTGGTGTCATTCCAACCGAGCCCGGTCTCCTGGCTGTGACGCCGCCAAACTCCACCGTCCCGGACCTGCACGCCGTCCTCGGTTCCCACCCACATGGCTCCCGCGCGGTCAAAGGCGATGCTAAAGGCTTGGTGGCTACGGTTTTCGTTCCCCAGGGGCTGAGTGCGAACCTCCCATTTCCCCTGACGCTTTTGGATCCGCGACAATTTGCCGGGCTCAAAGTAACTGATCCAAATCGCCGCGTCCGGCGCTTGTCCAATGGACCGGACCCATAGACTGGAGAGGCCTTCCCGCACCGTCAACCGGCTCCAATGCCCATCTTCCAAAATGGCCAGACCGCGCGAACCTGGCGCCCAGATCCGCCCCTCCCGGTCCTCCAGACAGCGATAGAAAACCTCCTTTTCAGAGCCATCTGGCAGGTCCAGCTTCGTAAATCTCCTCTCCGCCCCTTGCCCCTCCCCTACGTACAACCCTAATCTTGTCCCCACCCACAGACGTCCGGCCCGGTCGTACTTCAGCGCCAGGATTTTTGGCGTGGTCATCCCGCGCCCTGCTCCGATCTTTTCCACACGCCCTGTCTGGCTCACTTCAAACAAGCCATCGGAAAATGTGGATACCCACATCACACCCGCCGGCCCGGCCTCAACCGCGGTGGTATCTGAAAACTCCGGTAAACCTCTGTGTGGCCATTGTTCCCACCGGTTGCCAACCAGCCGGTGCAGACCTCGCTCGGTCGCGGCCCATATCGTTCCGGCCGGGTCCAGCCGCAACCCCCGAATCGCATCACTGAGCAGGCCTTCGCTCTTGCCCCACAACGCCCAGCTCTGATACCCGTTCCATCGCACCACTCCGTTCCCGCGTACCCCGATCCAAACCGAACCCTCGCGGTCCTCCAACACGCAGCTCACAAAGTCGCTGGTCAGTCCCTCGCGTTCGGTCACGTATCCAATATTCCATGGGGTATTCCCTGGGGTATTCCCTGGGGTATTCGCTCCGCCGGCCTTGCCGGGTTCCACGATGGAAAGTCCTTTCAGAGTACCCATCAGCAATGCGCCGCGGTGATCAAAGGCAAATGAGCCGATCGACATCACCGTGGATGCGGCCCCCGCGACGGTCACAAAGCCGTCATCAGCGGATAGCTTGCCTTTCTTGAAATACACCAGTTGGTCCTGGTTGCGTGCCCAGACCCTGCCATCGGGGCCGGCTTCAATGGTTCCCCAGAGTTTCGCCGCCACGCCCCGACCTTCGCCGAATTCCCGCAGGCTCTTGCCTGCCGCCAGGCAGATGCTGCGTCCGCATCCGAACCATACCTGGCCGCTTGCTTCCACGTGTACGGCAGTGGCTGGCTTCACCGCCTGCGGGAGATCCGGGTTGTAGCGGCGGAACATCCACACGCCGGATCCGTCGCGCGTTCCCACCGCAAGGCCGCGATCGGTGGCGAAATAGATCTGCCCGGTCCGGCTGGAGCCGATCGTGTCCGGGCCATACATCTGGTAGGCCCAATCCAGGTCGGCCTTCACGAACCGGCCTTTCTCCCAGCGCGCCATGCCGCCTCGCGTCCCCGCCCACAACGTGCCTTCCGGGTCCACGTGAAGAGTTTCCACGATCTCACTCGGCAATCCGCTGGATGTGTCGAAATGCTCAAAACCTGCTCCGTCGTACCGGAACACTCCGTTTGCGGTTCCCAACCAAAGAAACCCAATCCTGTCCTGGGCAAGACAGAAGACATTCAGGCTGGTGAGCCCCTCTTCTCTTCCAAACTGCCGGAAATTGTAGTGCTGGCCCCATGCCTGTAGAGACAGAAGACAAAGCAATCCCGCGACTTTGGGCAGCCTACCGCCCAATCTCGATTCCGGCCTATCGTTGTGACGAGCTTCGAGACGCAGAGAACAGTTCTCCCTGTTCTCCTTATCGGCCTAGCCGGAGTTCTTTTAGGGCCAGCTTCGTATTAACCACACTTCGGCCACTTGCAGGCCCCGGCCGGCTCCCCCAAACCCCTTTTCTTTCTCCCATAACAGTTCCAGTTTTCCGTCCCGGGTGGCCTCTGGGGGCACCGGGAACTCAACCGGTTTTGGTGGAAAATCCTTCTTCCTCCACCCATGGATCTCCCATTGGCCATCGGCCTGCAACCGGATCTGAGCGGGCACATTCTCACCGGCATAGGTGATCCGCACTTTGTAGGTGGAGGCCGGATCCAGGTCCTGATACCGCATCCGAAGCACGGCATCGTTCAACGCCTCCGCGTGTCTCTGCCAACTCACCCGCCAACCCGCATTGCCCACGACGCTGAATCCCACCAGCGGCGTGGCCAAGTGCGCCGGGTCCTCCTCGTACCGTTTTTCCCGCACCAGATGGGGTTGCCGCGAAGGGTTCCCCAGATCATCGTAGAATCCTCCCGGTCCGGGATTGGTCCAGTTCAAGATCTCCAGGATCCCGTTCATCCGTTCCCGCTCGAGGCTGAGGGAACGCAACGCCTCAAAACGCGACTTGAGCCAGGCGCGGTTATTCAAGCTGGAATCGATCAGGTCCAGATTGGCTCCGCGTCCCACTGCGATCGCCTTGTACCATTCCACGCTCAACTGCATGCGGATGCTTTGAAACAAAGCTTCGGCAAGCTCGAAGACGCGGCCGCGCCATCCTCGCGCCACCCCATCCGATGCCGCCCTGTCCAGGATCTCTTCGGCCTCCCGCATAGCCCGCAGGGATCCGAGCGAGCCAGCCGATCCCAATCTCTCCAGGGCCTGCGCCTCCAGTTCCGTTTCATACAGCAGACGGCGCCTCTGATAGGCGTCATAATGCGCGCGGTACTGGGCCTGCTGGAAGCGCCAGTTCCACAACTGCTCCGGAGCCGCGGCATGGTCCATGGCTCGAAACTGATCCAGGGTGGTGTAAACCTGCTCGTTCACCGCCAGCGGTCCGCGCCAGTTCCGCTCCAGCGCCAGCAAGCCTTGCGCAAAGCCTTCCTGGAACTTTTCGCCGATAAAGTACCTGCTGTATTGGCGCAGAACTTCCACAACATCCGCCTCCGGATCCCATCCCAAAGCGCTCCAAACGATCTTGTTGACGTCATCGTTGCAGCCTTCCGAATAGGTGATGAAGCCCACCGTCAACGCCTGCAGGGCGCGAAAGATCCGGGCCTGATCGAGAGGCCGCGGATTGATCGGCTCACGCTGCAGCGTCACCGCAAAGGCATGATCCCAGTCCGGCACCGGATACTGGCTCCTCAAAGTATGTGTAATGTCGGGATAGTGACGGATGGGATACCGCTTTGGAATGGCCGCTCGCAATTCCGCCAGACTCACCCGCACCTGCGGGCCAAACACGATGCCGTTCAGCCAGGCCGGCCCGGTCCGCATGATCCCGTAGAACTCGTCCATCCAGGCGGCGTTGAAGCCTTGCGGGGCCACCCACATCTGCGCTTTCGGATGGAACTGGCGCAGCGAGGCGGCCTGCTTTTCCAGCAGCGCCATGAGGAACTTCGGCTGCGTGTGCCCCGGATCTCCACCCGGGACGAACACCGCGTCGACCCGCGGCAATTTCCGGAAGACTTCCGCCCATTCTTTTATGGCGGACTCCACCGTCTTGGGGTCCGAATAGTCCTTGTCCATCGCCGGATACCAGACCCATACGTCCAGCCCGTACTCATCGGCCAACCGGCTCATCCCGACCATCGTTTGCATGGGAGGCAACGGAAACAGGGGTGAATCGGCGTCGTCATCGGACCGCGGCGGAATCAACTCAATCGCGTTGGTCCCAAACACGGCCAGGTCCCGGATGTAGCTCTCCCACATGTTGAGCGTCCAACCGTCGTAGGAGTTGGTTTTCGGCCGGTACCCCAACTGGTGGCCGCGCAGGGCGTATTTCGGAGCCGTTGTGATGGAAAGACCATCGGGCACGGCCAGGCTCCCGCGACTAATGCGCAGCTCGCGCAGCAGGCGCCCCAGGCCGAACAGAACACCGCGTTCGTCGTTGCCCTCCACGCTGACGCCGCCGCCATCCACGCGCAATGTGTAGCCTTCGGCCGGGCCGGTTCGCCGGTTGATCACGCGAATCATGGGACCAAGACCCTGCATCGTCCACCGCACCTGACTCCGCCGCTCGGCCTCCTCCACCAGCATGGTCACGGCCTTGCGTTCTCTCAGGCTTATGTTCGCAGACAGGGCCAGGGCGGCCCCGGTCAAATCCAGTCCCCAACTCAGCGGGGCAGTCATCAGGCATAAACAAGCTGCTCGATTCATACTGCCCCCTACTGTTACTTGGGAAAGATCCGGTCCATCTCTTCCTGCGAAGGCTTCTTGCCGTACTCGCACAACTCAAACGATTCGATGTACTGGATCGTGCGGGCTTTTTCGGCCCCGTATCGTCTGGTCAATGTGGCACGGGCCTCCGGCGTCAGCGGCTGTATCCTCATCCCGGCCAGCCATTTTTTCCGCGCCGCGGGGTCCTGGGGCACCTCCTGCAAACGGTGGTCCACCCAAGGTAGCCATTCATAGAACTGCGAGGCGTGCGCGTCGAGCGCATTGACCTTGGTGTCCCAGACGTCATCCAGCGCCACCACGACGTCGTGGCGGAACGGGGCCGGCTTCTGAAACCCATCCTGATAGTAGAAAAAAATCGGATTGTCGGTGAGCGGCTCCACATCCGGGCTGACGTTCGGGACCACCACCATGTAGGCCGCATCCTGCACAAGCACTCCGGTGTATCTATGGTCGGGATGATAGTCGTTGGGCCGCGGCGCGATCACAATGTCAGCTTTCCACCGGCGTATGGACCGGATGATCTGCCGGCGCACTTCCACGGTGGGCGTCAACTCTCCGTCATGATTATCGAGCACTTCATATTCGGCGATCCCCAGCCGCCGGGCCGATTCCTGCGTTTCCAGATAGCGGCGCTTGGCCAGCATTCCGCCGCCCATCGACTGATGGCCGGCGTCGCCGTTGGTTACCGATAGAAACTTGACCTGATGCCCGGCCTTTACAAACTTGGCGGCGGTACCGGCGAACTTGATGTCACAGTCATCGGGATGCGCCCCGATGGCGATGATCCGCAGTTTTTTCTCTTGCGCCGCGGCCGAACCGGCCAGCGCCAAACCTAAAGTGAAAAGAATTAGTTTCTTCATGGCTGACCTCATAGGCTATCATGCTGGGCCTATCATGCTGGCCCGGGGCGGACAGTTGGGTTCCTACGGCTTGGCCGCAAAGTCCTCATGAGCTTCTTTGTGGATCTGGTCGAGCCTCATGCGGGTAGCCAGCAAGGCAACGAATCCAGCCATCCAAAGGGGCATGGTGACAACGAAGAAGAGCAGTGTGGCAAATCCGGCCGCCTCGGTGCGCGGGATCCCCATCAATCGCAATCCCAGAATGGTGAGCGCTTGGAACGAGCCGACGTTTCCCGGCGCCTGGGGAACCACGGTGCCTAACCGCAGCACGACCAACACCACGGGCGCCGCCCACAAGCTCACTTCCAGTCCGTACCCCTTCATCAGGAATAGGACTGGCAGGATCTGCAGCAGCAAGTAAACCAGGCTCAGCAGGGCCGCCCAAAGGAAGGTGTGGGACCGTCCCATCGAGTGAACTCCGCCCACCACGTGTTGCAGCATCGATGCCCAGCGGCTGCGGGAGACCGCCTCGGCCGTCCGGCCCCTGTATATCACGGCCATCGCTACCAGAGACGCCGCAACCAGCAGCAGCACCAGGAGCACTCGGCTGCCTTCCACCAGCAGCCTCGGCAGCACCACGAATTTCCCCACCACCCAAAACCCAAGCACCAGCCATACTCCGTCCAGCGTGCGTTCCATGACGGCCGAACTGATCACCACCGAAAGCGGGAGTCCGCTCCAGCGGCGCTGCAAATAGCACCGGATCACCTCTCCGCTGCGCAAGGGAAGAACCTCGTTGGCAAACAGCCCAATGTAGATGGCCTGGGTCGTCTTGACGATACTCAAATCGGCCAGCGGCTTCAAAAGCACGTTCCAGCGCCAGCCCTGGCACGCGTAAACCGCAATGTCCGTGACGATGGCCACACTCACCCAACGCCAATCGGTGCGAGACAGCCGGGCCAGTTCCCGATGCCAGTCAAAGCCCTGGTAAACCCAGGCAAGGCAGGCCAAAGAGACGGCGTATCCGAACGCAGGCAACAGCCATCCGGGTAGCCCGCGCTTTTTATCTCCCTCTGAACTCGTCCTGGAAGTCAATCCCTAATCATAATGCCTTACCGGTCCGGATACTTTGCCGCGAGTTTCCGGATCGTGCTTATCCCCCGGAACGTGGATCGAATCTTCAGGGTTTTCTCGAACACGGCGTTGGAGAAGGTGGACCCGCTCTGCTTTTCTTTGCACAACCAATAGACCTCACGGCCATGCGCATGGAACTGGTCGATGCCGTTCTCAAGTGCCAGCAACGCTTTTCCGGCCCCGGGCGGCAACGGTTGGGACAGCAACGCCACGTTCAGGGCGGCGGCCGATTGCACTTGCGGTTCGGGAAACGGTTGGTACTGCGCGATGGCCTTCACTTCCGCTCGTGTACGGAGGAACACGGATACTTCATATCCTAGCGATGAACGCAAGCGCGTCTCGAACTTCTTTTCCAATTTCGCCGGGTCCCCACCGGCCTGGAAAATCACATTGCCGCTGGCGATAAAAGTCTCCACGTCCTTGCATCCCAGCGATACGAACATCGCGCGAAGCTCCTCCATCCGGACGGTGTGTCCTCCCACATTGATGGCCCGCAAGAAGCAGATATAGTCCGGCACCATGCACTCATTATCGCCCAGGGGAGCGGCGCCTATCCCTTGGCACGATTGCGTTCCTTGCGGAGACGGACGGCACCCGCGGTGATCAGCCCCAAACCAATCAGGCCGAAGGTGGCGGGTTCGGGAATCCCATCCATCTTTTCCGCCGTCATTCCGGCTATCTTGAAACGGTCAATGTCGGAGTCTCCGTTCAACCTGGCCCCAAAAAGCACCGAGTTGACCTGGTTGCTCACCAGGGAGACCGCCCGGGCATTGTCGCTGATGGTCGAATCATCGTTGATCGCGCTTCCGAATCCGAGCCCGGCCAGGCCGCCCAAAGTTAGCCCGCCGAGGTTCAAGCCGCTGGCCGTGTTCCCTACAAAATAGGTGACGTCCCGATCAAATGCGCCGTATGGGTTGATCGTGATGGTCAAAGGGTCCACCGCGGTGCTGAATTGAAAGAGGGCAAACTCGTATTCCCCTCCGTTGTCGAACTGATGACTGGGGTTGGAGCAACCCGTTCCCTCCGTTTGATTGCACGATCCCAGGCCAGTGCTGAACTTGCCAAGCTGAGCCGTCTGGAAGGTAGATCCGCTGCCGGTCAATCCCCACGCGGTGACGGTGACGGTCACACCACCACTGGTAAAAGTCCGAACGTTGCCAAAGCCGGATCCAACGTTGGTCCCGGCGGCGGTGAAGTCGTATGTAATCGTAGATGCCTTCATTGAGGGGATAACCATGGCAAAAGAGAACATCGCCAGCATTCCGATAATTTGTTTCAAGTTCTTGTTGTCCTTTCGAGAATCAAACTTAGACCAAGCTTATTCGGCAAGGTGGTGGAGAGTATTGATTCAAAAGTACTTTTGTTTCACCTAAGAAGTTCTAGTGCAACTCCATTACTCTCACGGGGATTGCCCAGGGACCTTCGTACGGTTGTTTTGCGGGGATGGATGGAACCAAGAGACTATTCCAGAAGGAGCAAGGGGGGTATTGCTAGGCTCGGGTCGGGATCACCGCCACCAACTATTGAAAAGTGGTTGAACGTGGACTCATCAAGATGCCACCCAAGAGCGCCGAAACTACAAGTGGCGCATTGTTGCCCGATGGCCGTTTCCCGATGACCGACGGAACACTGCCCGCCCATCGCTTCGGAGGGCGCCTCGGCCTAGGATCGGTTATTGTGTCTGATTCGTTTATTTCGATTATGCGATACTGGTTCTCAGGAGCCAATATGACCGTCGTCCTCAATCCGTCCGCCAGCGAAACCGCCCAGTTGCGCGAGCTTCGTCAGTTGGTAAAGCAGGGCCCGGTGAACGTAGTGGGTGCGAAGGGCCGCAAGGTTCCGTTGCCTCGCCCAGTCGTCGGACTTCTGGACGAAATCCTGAAGAACATGCAGGCAGGCAAAGCCGTGGCCATCGTGCCTGAACATCAGGAACTCACCACGCAACGGGCCGCGAACATGCTCGGTGTTTCCCGGCCATTCATGGTGCGGCTGCTGGAGGGGGACAAGCTGCCATTCCACATGGTGGGCTCCCACCGCCGCGTTTACCTGAAGGATGTACTCACGTACAAGGCGCGGCGCGACAAGGAGCGCCACGCCTCGATCGTTCGCATGGCGCGGATGGAAAAGAAGGCTGGGACGTATGACAAGGTGGTTCTTCCAGCCGGGGCCGAAGAGAAGTAACTTTGGCGCGTGAGCGCATCGCCATCCTCGACGCCTGCATCCTCGTGCAAGCGCCGCTGCGAGACACGCTGCTTAGGTTGGCGGAACCACCCGCACTTTATCAACCGCGTTGGTCAAACGAGATCATTGCCGAGATGAAACGCGCCCTCGAAACACAAATCGGACTGCCACCCGCCAAGACGGCGTATCTTGAACGGGAATTGAGACGTCATTTCGCGGATTGCTGGGTCACTGGCTTCGAGCCGCTCGTCCGCAAAGTGACCAACGATCCGAAGGACCGCCACGTTCTCGCCGCCGCCGTTCGTGCTGACGCCCAGACCATCGTCACATTCAACAAGCGACATTTTCCGCCGGCCGCGACACTGCAATGGAATGTTGAGGCAATCGGGCCGAGCGCATTTCTGGAGGAGCTTTACACTGACGCGCCGGGAATCGTAATAGAGCGAATTCGCCAACAAGCAGCCGACCTTGATCGCACCCTGGCCGATCAGCTCAACATTTTGGCGACGGCGGTTCCGTCCTTCGTCGAAGTCCTCCGCCGAGATCTCAAGCAGAAAGGAAACTGAATCCCATGCCCCGCGCATTCAAAGCCAGCAACCGCTGCGCGATTCGCTTTCCCGGTGGCGGCAGGAAGTGGGTGTGGGGCAAAACCAAGCGCGAAGCGGAAGACAAGGCCATCGAAGAAGAGCCTACTCGGTCTTGGGCTGGACGCGAACGCGAAGACCGAAACGCTCGCCAGCTTCAACGGTTCGAGCTGCACTGTTCAACAAAGCGTGGCTGCTACCACGTCCCGACCAAAGTGCTACCACACTTGCTACCACACGGCCATTTTTGAGAACGGACCGATTCGCTAAGTCCTTTATTTTGAGTGGTGAGCGCGGTAGGAATCGAACCTACAACCTACTGATTAAGAGTCAGTTGCTCTGCCAGTTGAGCTACGCGCCCGCAGTCTACCAGGGGAGGTTAAGCTCCGAGTATAACACTACGCCCGTGGAGCGTCCAGGGTCAGTCTTGTCCAATACAAGATGAGCCTGGAGAACAGGCCGATTCCAATACAAGATGAGCCTGAAGGGAGCCGGATGGGCCAAGCTGGGGATTGCTCATTCGAATGCAGAAGATCGAGAATCCGAGCCTGGAGCAGATGCAGGCTTTTCTGGAAGGCAGCCAGGAGTTGCACTTCCACGCCGAGGGGCGTGCCGA
>Ga0080064_1005371_pt1 | contig 15165 bp, 20 predicted proteins | sample Subgrocontami54m_FD_69260 | JGI IMG/M metagenome (GOLD analysis project Ga0080064, IMG submission 69260) | Subsurface groundwater microbial communities from S. Glens Falls, New York, USA - GMW46 contaminated, 5.4 m (SPADES assembly) (version 2) ...
CAATGCTTTGTCGGCTTTATAGATCATCGTTTCAGGGCTCGTGGAAGCATAGGCGGTGTAAGCTCCGCCCAGTATAAATACCAAAAGAAAAACAAATACCCATCTAAAAGTTTTCATAAAGATGCCCCTCCTTCTCTTTTCTTTGCCATAACAGCTACCATCCCGCGCGAATTGATTTTGGAGAAATTTTTGACGGGATCAAACTCCCTGTTTTTCGCCTCAGGATCCCGCCGCCCTTGGATGAAGTTTAGAACTAAAGCGATCACCACGACCAAGAACAAAACGGCCGCCACAATAGGCGCCAATTTAAGAACGCCTTCGTAATAGGACCCTCCTCCCTGGGGGCTTCTTCCACCACCGATCATCATGGGGATTATTCTACTTCACGACGGGAAATTTTGCTAGCAGGAGCTACTTGATGCGCCACCCGATGAAGAACCTCGGAAATAAAAGACTGGTACGTATATTTCATAAAATCTCTCTCGGTCTAATTTATGCGGCTTTAAAAACATGAAAAATACTGTCATGTTTTCCAAGTTTTTCAGGTTTCAGCTTAAGGCGAGTATTCAACGCGGCTAACAGTTTAACGATCGTCTCGAGAGTCAAATTTTCCTCTCCGTCCTCAATTTTAGCGATATACGGCTGGCTCACGCCTATCGCGTCACCCAGCTGCTTTTGGCTCATTCTCCTTGATTTTCTAAGTTCATAGATCAATTCCGAAAGCTCAAGTTTTACTTTAGCGAGTAAAAGCTCTTCTTTGGGGAGGTTCAGCTCTTTTTTAAGATCGTTCCATTTATTCATGTCGTATCCATTCCTCTTTCTTACGCACCCCCGCTTCGATTTCGCGGTTCGGCGTCTTTTGAGTCTTTTTCCTGAAAGCATGGACGATGATCATTTGGCCTTTATGATAGAAAAATAATAACCTATGCGGTCCGGGCCTGATCTCATTAATCCCCTCTCTCAAGGACTTGGAAACCGGTTCTTTCAATCGATGCCCAAGCTCTGCTTGGCGCTCAAGGTATTGATAAATTTGCGCTTTCTCTGCGATGCTTGAGAGATTTTGAATATACCCTTTTACTTCGTTCGTCAGAGTTATGTCCATAGAAAGTATATAACCTATAGGTTATTTTGTCAATGGCTATCAAGAAGACGGATCTTCTCGCTCCTACTCAATAAGACGACGGAGGGCCCTATTTTCTTGCAGGTTTTTTACGAGATTTTTTATACGACTAACTGGAGGGATTTCTTCCACCACCCATGATCATGGGCATAGTTTACTTTTTTCTCGCGCCAACGGCGCGGTTAATCTAACGGCCTGTCCGCCATGCGTTTTGGCGGATGTCCCTTTTGGTCAATCCGGACGGGGTCCCATTCACAGTCCGATACTGTATAAGGCTAGCTTGATCTGTTCGAGAGTTTCCGCGATAACCGGGTGCTTGATCTCAAAGTGAATGACAGCGTCTTTGATTTCATCGTTGAGCGGGTCTTCCTGTTTTGATTGTTTCGTCTCGTCCAGCTTGCGGCTGATCCCATGGATCAATCGGGACAGCTTAGCTTTGGACTTCTCATCGGCGGCATCCAGTCCTTTCAGGGCTTCGTTCAGCTTGTTTACTAATTCCAGTATTTTTTTATCGTTCATCTTAAATTACCACCTTTTTTAATGAGCCCCCGCTGCTTCGTTTTGCTTCGCAAACGAAGCAAAACGTCGGGGGCGAATTTACACTCAAGGAGCCGCCCAAGCGGCGACGGAGTGTTTCCTCTAAATGAAGATTTTACCGCCCGGAACCGCCATAAATCAAAGGTAAAATCTTCATTTGTTAACGCGCCAAAGGCGCGCTAGCACTTACTAACGTGTCCCCTTCGAACGGGGTCTGGCTTATCTTTCTCTTTGAATTATTTTGAATCGTTCTCGCGCTTCCTTAAAGAAATTTTGATTCCCCTCAAATTGGCTCAAAATCCAACCCGGAAATTCTTCGCTGTATTGTCTTGATCCAAATCTAGATTTATACGTAAATTTTCCGTTTGCATCAACTTGATGAACTTTCCGTATGGCCTGAATATCAAAAGACGTAATTTTTGAATTTTCGAGCTTTGAATTTACCTTGTCTATAACCTCTTTTTGACGACTTGGGTATTTGTCATCCGATGGAACAAATCTGTAGGCCGGAGCATTTGGGTCGTCTACTCTACGTATTGCAATGGCCGCGGGATCCGATGATTCGATGACTTCGCGTGGCAGGACTCGCACCTCATGGCCGGGTGGTGCATCTATAACTTTCCGAACATCGCCAAAAATTCTTTTTTTGTAATTCCCAATGTACCTGTCTATAAAACCCCGGATATCCTTTGAAGTAGCTGTCTCGCTTTTGGCGCCGTGGCGAAAATATACAGTTCCTTGGGAAAACGCTGTACGCTGCTTGTTATCTTCAACTGGGTATGTTCCAGGTTTTGTGAATACAATAGGAGATTCTGCGGATCCGACGTAAATCAATGCTAATTGTTGCCTCTTTTTCTTCGCTTCTTTGACTTCAAACTTATCAAAGTCCTCGCCGGTGTATGACCGGACCTGATCTGCAATCTTCGCTGGATCTAAATTAAGAATAGCTTGAGTATTTGCCCTTGATGGCGAACCATCATTTTCCAAGCCAATTGCGATTACGCCACCGCCGCTATTTGCCATAGCTACAAGATCCTTCAACAGCTCCAACATTTCTCGCGGGTTTGAAGGGTCAAAAGTCGATTTAAAATCAAGATGTCTTGATTCGCGCTTCGCTTTTAAAATTCCTACTAACTCCTCCACCTATCACCTTTTAAATAAGATGCTCCACACGCTACCAGACGCCGACCAAAAGAAAGGTCTTAACCCTTTTATGCTTCCCCTCGGGATGTCGTCCGCTTTAAATAAAAACTACTTTATAGATTCTAACACTTCGTTAACTAATTTATATTTATGAATTGTACGACCATACAGTTCCTTTGGTCGGCCTAATTCTTCAAAATAAATAGATCTGTAATCAAATCGGAGTTCTAGATAACCATTGACTACCTTGTTTTTGTCCAAATGATCCTTATATTGCCAATGTCTATTTTGTTTAAATGGATAACACTGGACCTCTTCTAACATCACCCCATCAACTATAATATCTTTCTCTGTTACCACACACCATCTGGCTTTAAAAGGCGTATCATTTTTAGAATCTACAACAACATAGAAATTACCTTTTTCTGAAATTCCAAGTTGTGCCTCAATGATAGGTGGCGTTAACTTTCTTTGATACTCGCGTGCACCCTTTAAATTTTCTATTTTGTGATCAATATTTAGCTTCAGAAAATGGAGCCCAAGGCCAACAACAGCAATAGCACATATTTGGACAAAAGGAAGATATCGGCTAATTTTGGTTAATAAGTCTAAATTATCCCACATATATTTCCTTTGCCAGAGTCTACAACAAAAACTCAGATTTCTCCTTAGCTAATAGATTTAACCTCTCCCCACGGGACGTTGTCCGGTTTATTAAAGCTTTAACCGGAGGTTTTTTAAATTCTCAAGTAGTTCATCATACAGAATAAAATTGATATTTTTTAATGAAGCCCCAAGTTTTCGGAAGTCCGCTGCTTCCTTTTTATGACTAAATTGCTTACTTGATCCAGCAATAATGTAGCCCCGAGGACGGACAACTTGGATATCAATCCTCTTCTTTTTTTTGACAGCACGAATATAATCATCTGAATGATGGACGATTTGATCAATATAATTCTCTATTTGGGATATAGCTTTCACTATATCAGGTCTCCAATAGTAATTATCGTGACTCTCATCAAGAGCCAAAAGTGGCGTATCGTGCCGTTTAATTTCAAACACATCGACGAAACCATATACATCTACTAAGACAAAATCAGGATAACTCACATCAATGCTGATATTTTGTTTCTCTATGGAAGTGACATAACTTGCCAAAAATCTGAAAACTTTTTCTCGGAGGAATTCTTGCCATTTATTCTCTGGCAGAGACTTCTTTGATAAATTATTTACAAACTCCTTGATAACTTGATCAAGAAAAATACGATCCGTGATTCTCTTCGTATCTCTAATGAGGGCATTGCGATTCACTTTTATTGTTTTCTTTTTTCCTTTCAGCGAGACCTCAAATATTTTTGGGAATATACTTTTGAGGGATTCCATATCTTCTTCGTTAAGCTTTTTAACGAGATCTTTTTTGCGAAATAAAGCCGCCGCCTCTCCGCCTCGATATTCATCAAAATTTTCCGTAGATATCTTGATTTGTTTTGGAAATTTTGTACTCAGGAATGAGGCGACCGCACTCCGTAATTCATCATTATTATCCGCATTTATACTTCCAAGCCGGACAAGCAAACTTTTTAAATCTTGATGCGGAAGCGTTACAGAAACAGTTGGTGCTTTTTTTTGAATTTTCTTGATATTTTTGCTCGAAATAATTAATTCCAACAATTTGGAAGAAGCTAAATTATCCTTAAGGGCGGAAAGCAAAAAGAAACCCTTATTCCCAATGCCCCAACCACCTCTTTTTAAAAAAAGTCCGGGAGGAAGACCTTGAAAACCATCCAGCATTATTTTATTAACATATTTTGATTGGCTGCCACGCAAGTAATAGATTGTCTTTTTTGAACGAGGATAAACTTCATATACACAAAAAGACTTATCTTTTGCATCAAGATGCTTTTCCGGAATTTCTATCTTTTTCTTTTTAGTTTTAGCCATTACTTTTCCAGTGGATTCAATCTGAATATCTATATATTCTTGCGTGGAGCCCTTTTCCTTCTGATGATCGGTCTTCGACGCTTATCCAATTTTTCTTCCTGCATTGTGGGCATAAATAATACTCTTCGCCTTTGCTGCTATCAAGATGGCGTATTTGCCTTTCCTTTTCAGAATCTTCAATATAAATTCCCCAAGCTTCGCCTTTGTTATCAAGTGGCCCTGCACGAAATAAAGTGAACTTGCAATTAAGGCATTGTCTATCTTTTAACATTTCGGCCTACATTTCCTTATAATTTTTACATACCGGACGGCGTCCCGTTTATAATACGTCGTCAACCACGAGCTTTCAGAAATATACTATCACGGTGATATTCCAGATACTGGGCCTGAGCATGCGTGAATGCACCAACATTGTATTCCTTATTCCTCGGCACGCCCATCTTGATCAGAGTAACTTGATGTGCTGTTGGTGAAACAAGAAGTGCTCCATTGTCTCGAAATGAAATATATCCATTGTCAAAAAGGTGATCGATGCTTGGTGTTAGCAGTAAACCATTTTCGCCATCAAGGCGCTCCTTATTGTGAGACACTCTCCAAGGTTTTATGTGGCTAGCTACGAGATGTTCTGGTCTGTCAACTCTCGTAACGCGGCAGCAATTCTCAATCTCTGATACACGGTTGCGGAACATGCCCTGACCGCGTCGGGACTTGATGACCTGCTCCTTCTCAGTTGAGGTAAGGGCGCTATCTTTTTCTATTTTTTCAATCTGAACTATGTCCCACTTTCTTAATAAATCATAATTATGCGTGGTATTTGTGCCTGGATCTTCGGGACGTGACACAATCATTGCGCGATTCACAATAAATGGCCTGGCCTCATCTCCGATAAGCAAAAGCAATGACTGGCCAAAATCTTTTGAAATTTCGGCCAAATACATTTGATTTCCTGTACCGTCGGATCGTATCGGAGAATAACGCTTTGGTAAAAATGGTCCCAATATTTTCATATGCTCTCGAGGTTTCATAGGCTTTCTTAATATTTGAAATGCGGCATCAACACGCCAACCAATCGTATCCCAATTAGCACCTGCTTGGCCAAACTCTATCGGCTTTGGACAAGTATAGGCGGGTCCGCGCGCGAACCCAAGGGCCATAATCTTCTTATCGCAGAAAGAAAAAATGAGATCCCCACAAGATATCTCGCGCATATTTTCATAATAATGATTCAATGACCGATCGCGATTGGCCTTGGGAGACCATAAATACCCACCGGGCACTTCGTACTGGAACGTTTGGTTTTGACTTACCCACCAATATTTGATAGGTCCTCCTGGGATCTGGTCGAGTTTATATATAAAATAACGTCACCCGCCTGAATCATAGGACAACTACAAATTCAGCAACGACTCTAAAATTTTCTGGGTCGACGTTTTCAAGCTCAATGTTATCGAATGCTTTATTATCCGGCGAAAGTACTATCTTCTTGTGCACCCAAGTACCATCATCAAAAAACTCTTTTTCACTGTGGTATCTTTTAACGGTGTATCTTTGGTTATTTTCTGGATCAGATACTAATCCTGATTCCACAAGAACAACCAATTCATTCCTTGAACCGCCCTTATAGCTTTTAAAAACACAATAACTCCCATCTCGAATGGTTGGCTCCATCGACTTCCCAATAACCCTAGCAATGAACATATCTTTACTCAGTTTTATTTTGGCATTCATTTTCTTCCATCCAAGTTTTTCTACAACATCCTCCTGCCTAAATCCAGAGGCAGCTGCTTTAAGCGAATGAACGGGAAGATAATCAACAAATCTTTTAGTTTCTTGAACTTCCTCATCACTTAGCAAATCCTCAAGGAAATCATCTTTTGAGTTATCCAAAGACACAGCTTTTAAAGTCGCAAGTTTGGCAGATTTACCAATTTCCATTTGGGTTTTGAAATAGGCCTCGGTTTCCTTGTCCATAAAGTACAAATAAACACCTTTGTGAGCGCGTGATAACAGAACTCTGTAAACATTTTTTAAATGCCGAACAAGATCTACGTTGTTCCTTTTTACCATTGAATCATGAGAATTCTCCGGTTTAGCAATCCAATCTTTCTTTTTTTCGTCATAAAAAAGATCATTGCCGAATATAACGCCAATGTAGTCAAACTCAAAACCTTGAGCTGTGTAAACCGTTCCTACTTGCTCCATCCCGCTATCATCCGTTGCCCATTTCCAAAATTCATCTTTTTTCTCCCAGGGCATTTCAAAATTACCAATTTTTACATCATTCACCAAGCTGCCATCCACCCTAGGTTTGCTCCATGGCCAACAGAATCCAGTAGCAATCCGTGCTGAGTTACGTTTTTCTTGATTTCTTTTCCCTATGGCATTTTTCATTTTGACTGGATCATCAAAAATTACTACTTCCATCTTGTGATCGAAAGCCATAATCTCCGTGTCCCTAACCCCTAGGGTCTTGTCAAGCCATTGTAAATAGGCGTCCGAACCGGAACATCTGAATTGTGTTTTGAGTTCAAATTCTGAAATTTCAGAAACTTCAACACCCAATTTTACGGCAGCCTCCTTTATAAGACCAACGCTTCCAATCTCCTTAGGACGAACTACCTGGTTTTCATCAATAAAAAATATCGATAGTCTAGCGGGGCGAATTAAGTCCTCAATCTGGGGCCTTGATGAAATAAACTTGAAGGGCACGCCATAATCTTTACTGTGAGCCCTGATGCGATGAGCTTCATCACAAATCAGCACATCAATTTCATCTTCTTTATGCTGTGTAAAACTAAAGAAATATTTGAATAAACTCTCCGTACGTCTGCCAATTACTTTTCTTAAAGTCTTAGTAAATGCTGATGACCCCGTCGCATGAAAAACCTGCTTGCCCTGCCGCATAAGTTCTCCCATAACCTCCAACGCAATTACAGACTTACCCGTCCCAGGCCCTCCTTTCACAATAATCAGCGATTTCTTCTTCGTTTTAGCAAGATGTTTGGCTTTATGTAGAATTGCGTTGAATGCGGCAATCTGGTCATCTATTAAATTGAATACTTGCTGTTTGTTAATCATTTCACCTGTATGTTCCATGAGTTTTTTAGATGCACGTATTGGACTATTAATGAAACGACTGAAAATTTCTAGCCCAGGGCCTTTGTGGAGCCTCTCTTTTAAATACATTCCAAGTTCTTTGACATCCTCTTTTCCGAAAAGTGGAAATGTTTCAATAATTTTTCTAAACTTAGGCGCAAATAAAACATTTTTGCCTTTCCGAGAATAATTATGGCAATAGGCGCATGAACCAAGATTGACGAATTGCCTCTCTTGAAATACTAAGAGAAAATCTTCTAGATCGTAATGATATCCTTGAACTTGAAGAGAGGGATGGGCTTGTTCGGATTTACGACGTCCATAGTCAACAATAACATTTCCCTCGGTCACGCAATCATCCACATGGTCATTTGACCATTGCTTCAGCTCAATCAAGACTACATTTTCTTTCTTATCTTCACCAGTACCAAAGAGAAGAACGTCTATTCGACGAGCTGAATATGGGAGCTCATACTCAACAACAAGTTTGTTATCAGTTAGGCCGGATACAAGGAAGGAGTTGTTAAGTACGGTTAGAGATTGCTGCCAAGCCCGGTATTCAGATTCATTAACTTTTCGTAGATAATAATCTTTATACCGGTCAGCTACTAAATCAGCGATTCGATTATTGAGAACATGGCCATTAAATTCTTTTATAGTTCCTTCGTATAATCGCATATTTTAAAGACGTGTATACTTCGTGTGCTTACCTCTTGCTTTTTTAATGGGGTATTTCCTTTCATTCTTTTTAATCTTTCGCTTTAATGCGTTTGAGATATCAATATTAAGATCATGCGTTAGCAAAAGGACCCAATAAAAAACGTCGGCAAGCTCATCACCAATTTCGCCCTTATGTTGATTAACATAGTTTTCAACCTCTCTTCTGTCTTTCCATTGAAAATGTTCCAATACTTCCGCAGCTTCCAAAACCAGAGATAGGGCTACATCTTTAGGATTATGAAACTGTTTCCAATTTCTTTTATCTCGAAATTGAATGATTATTTTTTGAAGATCTTGAATTGTGGACATTTTTACCATTCTACTCCCCCACCCTCCCCAAAATCTCCGTTAAGAAAACCGCGCATGGCCGATACGAGCCAGACTTTCCTCTTTGTGGATCCGCTCATCCAGGCCGATGCGGCGGAAGAGATCTGCTAAATTCGCGAAATCACCATAGTCATTCTTAAAACTACTTTCAAACGGCTCCTGTTCAAACGACGGATTGTCCCGCACAAATTCCATATACTCGTGTTCCGCGTGGTCCTCAAAATCGGCGTTTAGCGTATAGCTCCAAGAAGGTTCGATCGCATAAAGAAACCAGCTGACATGATAATAGAAAAACGCCAGAATTTGCGGCAAGATGCGGTGCAGGAGCAGGTTTTCCCGAATATTTTTATTCTGGACCAGCTCTTCCAGGATCAAAAGATGCCACTGTTCATTGTCCTGCTGACGGCGGCTTTCTTTCACAAATTCAAATATTCTTCTGGCAAAATCGGGCTTACCGTAGGTATGCGTCATCGCGATATAGGCGACATGCTCCCAGGACTGATAGGGGACGCGGGCGATCACTTCCAATACTTTGAATTTTGACAGGGACTTTTCACGCCCATAAAAAATATCCATGGTCGAAAAAAGGACAGCGGCGAGAAAACCGTACTTCCGCCGGGGCGATCCGAGAGTCTTTGCCTGCTCTGTCCTAAGATCAGCTTCTAAGACGGTGTCCATACTACTCCCCTAACTTCCCTAAAATCTCAGTCAAGTCGGCACCTAGCTTTTGAATAGATGCTTGTTGTTTGGCGTCTTTGAGCGAGCCGTCGGGATTAAACGCTTCATGGGCCCTGGGGACCGCGATCTGCTGGGGTAGCACTAGCACTCGGATGTTGCTTAGGATAGATCTGACGATCACGAGGCCTCTCAAACCCCCAAGCGCGCCCGGCGAGGCGCTCATGAGTACCGCGACCTTTCTATCAAAACACGCCAGCAGCGTTTCACCCGGCAGTTCTCTCGAGGCCCAGTCAATCGCGTTCTTTAAGACCCCCGAGATGCCGCTATTATATTCCGGTGCGGAGATCAAAAGTCCGCGGTGCGCTAACATGAGCTGTTTAAATTTGACACCATTGGGCGGGATGCCCTCTTTGGCCTCCAGGTCGCCGTCGTAGAGCGGCATCGGCAGGTCTCTTAAGTCCACAAGCGTGACCTCCGCACCCGCCGCCTCGGCGCCGCGAACGGCGATCTTCACCAGTTTTTTATTGTAGGATTCCGTGCGGGTACTTCCGGCAAACGCTAAAATTTTCGGCCTAGGCATAGACTGTCATTATACCCAAAACTGCCGCCGATTGGGTGGAGAAAATACCTTAAAAAAACTTGCAAGAAAACGAGCCCTGGCGTCGTCTTATTGAGTAGGGAGACATTAACCTATCTGTTAAAGGAGAAAATATGAAGAAACTAGCAATGGTGGATATCACGAGTAGAATACTATTCATTAGGCACGCAAGAGTTATGTTGGATCATGACCTGGCAAAACTCTATGGCGTGTCGACCAAGGTCTTGAATCAAGCGGTTAAAAGGAACGCTGAACGTTTTCCTGAAGACTTCATGTTTCAGCTAAGCAAGGAAGAGACCAAAAATTGGAAGTCACAATTTGTGACTTCCAATTTGGGGCTTAAGATGGGGCATCGGAAAAGACCGTATGCTTTCACAGAACAAGGCGTAGCCATGTTGTCTAGCGTGTTAAATAGTCGCGCGGCTATCTTTGTAAATATCGAAATCATAAGAACATTTGTGAGATTGAAAGAAACTACTACCTCTCCTTACAAAGATCTTTGGTTCAAAATCGATGAAATGGAGAAAAAATACGATAAGCAGTTTCAGGTAGTTTTTAAAGCTTTAAAGTTGCTCTTGGAGAAACCAAAGGAAGGCTTTGGGGATAAACGTTTTTAAGAAAAACTGCTAAAGCTTCTTTAAAAATCCGAGCAGTTTTTCGTTAAATAGGGCGGGATTTTCGAGGTTCGAAAGATGCGCGGCGTTTGGGATCACGTACATTTCCGCGTGAGGCAGTGACTTGGACATCGCCTCCGAAACAGACGGCGGGGTCAGCTTGTCTTCCCGGCCCACCAGAATCAGCGTCGGCAGATTCATTTTGGCTAGCCCCGCCGTCGTGTCGGTCCGGGCGGCAAGCGCCAAAAGAGCGCCGCAAATCCCGAGGGCTTTATTGCCGCGGATGATGCTGAGCACCGATTCAACGAGCTTGGGATTGGTTTGAATCGTCTTTTCGGTTAAAACGCTTTTGATGAATTCCTTGGCGAAGGGTTCGACGCCGTCTTTTTTGATCGCGCGTGCCGTGCCGGCGCGCTTGATCTTCGCCTCATTGCTGTCGGCCTCCGCTTTGGTATCGCACAAGACGAGCCCCTTGAAGCGGTCCGCGTGCCGCTCTACGGCGCGCAAGGCGATGTAGCCGCCCATCGAAAGGCCGCAGAGCACGACCGGTTCGAGCCGCAAATGGCTTAATATTTCCATTAAATCATCCACGAATAATTCTATCGTGTACTGCCCGTCCCCGGCCTCGCTTTTCCCATGTCCGCGCACGTCATAAGAAATAACTCGATGCGTATCGCCCAGCGCCCGGATCTGCGGCTCCCACATCGTGTGATCAAACGGAAAGCCGTGAACAAAAACAACCGGCGTCTTTCCCCGCGCGCCGTTATCGTAAACGGCCAGGCCGTTTATTTTTTCTTCCATGATTTGTTTCAAGCCATGTCAAACAACAGAAATTGCGAATCGCTTTCGCCGCTGATTTTTAACTTTTCTTCTTTGCTGACGGCGGCACCGTCTCCTGCTTGCAACAACGCGTCATTGACCCGCAGCGATCCGCGAGCGACCTGTATCCAAGCATGGCGATTCTTGTCCAAGGCGTACTCCAACTTTTTACCGCTATCGACTAAGGAGGAATAAAGATCGGCGTCTTGGTGGATCTTCACCGCGCCTTCGCGCGGCTTGCCGGAGGCGACCAGGCACAGCCGGTTTTTAAGTTCGGCGGGTTTGAATTCACGCTGTTCATAACTGGGCGTGAGGTTCGCTTTGTCCGGCAGGATCCATATCTGCAATAAATGGACCGGCTTTGTTTTGGAAGGATTGAACTCGCTATGAGTCACGCCGGTGCCGGCGCTCATGCGCTGGACTTCCCCGGGCCGGATCACCGCGCCATTGCCCATGCTGTCCTTGTGTTGAAGCTCGCCTTCCAGGATACAGGTAATAATTTCCATATCCCGGTGTCCATGCGTGCCAAAACCTTGGCCCGGCTCGACCTTGTCTTCATTAATCACCCGCAGACTTCTAAAGCCCATGTGCTTCGGGTCCTGATAATCCGCGAAAGAAAAAGTGTGATAGGTGTCGAGCCACCCATGATTGGCGTGGCCCCGCTCACCGGCTTTTCTGATCTGGATCATGGCTAAAGTCTAACTCCCCTTCTTAATTTTGCCAAGAAAATCGTTTTATTTCCCGCGGCGGGTCAAGGATTTGCTAAGGACGGGATTCTCCAACAAACTCCCGTAGTGCAAAACAGCGCAGGCCCGGGCCTCTGACTCTTCACAGATCTCAAATTGCCGCTTGAAAATCTCCGGCGAATCAAGCAGCTGATAAGCGCCGACCGCGATATTTATTTTCTCTAAATCTCCCATTTTATTTTTGGCGTCCGCGAGATATTTTTCAAATGACGACGTGTCCGTGGCATAACACATGAGTGTCACAAAATCCACCTGTCCATTCTTAAGCCAGGACCGCCAATCTTGAAAAGCCTCGAGATAGGCGCGGGAATAAGGGACGAGCCCTGTCGCGGAGACTTGAATGCTCGGGCGGATCGTGCGCGCTTTTTTGACAAGCAGCCGGAGTAACCCGGTGACTTGGGCGCGTTTCCAGTTTTTCCAAGCGAGACTTTCTTCCTCGATCGTCTGGAGGTCCGTCGCTTTTTTGAAACGCCGCATGTTCGCTTGAGTGTAGCCATAAGCCGGATTCTTGTCCGGGTAGCGGATATAATCAAACTGAACACCGTCCAAGCCGGGATAGCCGCGCACGATTTCCTCGACGATGGCCGACAATGCCTCCCGCACCCTCGGATCTCCCGGCTCGAGAAAATATTGATCGTCGATTTTATAATCAGCCAGCGTCTTTTTTCTCTTTAGGTTTCGCGTGAGAATTTGGGGCCCGTATTTCTTAAGAAGCGGAGCGTCCTCATTGGCGGCGAGACTCAGCAGATTAAGCCACGCGTGCACTTCGATGCCCGAGGCATGGGCCTCTCGGATGAGAAGCGCGAAAGGGTCTTCCGAAAGATTCTTCAAACAGGTTTCATACGGCTCCGTATCCGCTGCCTTTGAAGAAAACCACGCCTTGTTCGCGCGATAGACCTGAACGAAAAGAACCTGGACGCGGGCTTTTTTGGCGAAGTCGATCAGATCTTTGATTGCCTCGCGGCTTGAAAGAACGGGAGGGTCCTGAATCACGGAGATAAAAAGACCTCGGCGCGAAAGCTCCCGGCATCCCGCAGGATCCGGAAACGCCAGCAGGAAACATAAAAGAAGAACCGAAACGCTTTTTTTCATTGATACCGCCGGTCTACTTCTTCGAAGCGGCGGCCTTCTCGATCATCTTGGCCTCATAGCGGTCGGCCATGAGTCGGATCTGAACATAGTCGTACATTTTATAATTATTGATCATCCCCTGTTTCACGAGGACTTTCTTTTCTTTATTTTTCATCTTGGCATTCGGACCGTCATTGCGGATTGTGATCTCGTTTTTGATGGTATTGATCTTTACGATCGCTCCTTCCAGGTCCGGCTCGTCCATGGCTAAAGCACTAAGGGAGAGGCCGAGGAAAGCGAAGAGGGACAACATAATAAGAGAGAGTTTTTTCATCATTGGCTCCTTTGGTTTATAAACATTCTACATCCGTTTATCTTACGTTCCAAATTTTGTGCATCTGTGGGATCACGCGAACATCGAATAAACTTTCCTTCGCGATGGCGAAGAAGCTTGTTTCGATCAGTTTTAAAGACTGGGGATTGATGCCGATCGGGTCGCTTAAAGGCTGGAAGATAAAAGGTATTTTTGGATTAATGCTTGCGACGATCGCGATGCACCTTTCAATCTCTCTTTCGAGCGTATCGGGGGTCACCACGACTTTGATAAACACGTCTTTCTGGATCGCGACTTTCAGGAATTCTTCATGCTCTTTGTCAAAAGCGCGGTCTTGGGTGCTCGAGGACGGTTTCATGTCCATCGCCACGATGTCGCACCAACGGATGACCTCGCGAAGCTCGCGCGGCAGCGTGCCGTTGGTCTCGAGATACGTCACGAGGCCTTTTTCTTTCAGCTTCGGCAAAAACTCCCTTAAGAACGCGGCATAAAACAACGGCTCCCCGCCCGTCAGCGACACGGAGTGGTGCTCTCCCTTTTCCGTCTCAAGCGTTTCGATCTCCCGGAGAAGCGACTCGGAAGAATAAACCATGAATCTCTCCTCCTTCATTTTCTCCAGCTCATCGCAATAGACGCAGTGCATGTTGCAGCGCCCGAAACGGACAAAGATCTGTTTCACGCCGAGATACGGCCCTTCCCCCTGCAGTGACGAGAAAATCTCGCTGATCTCGGTTTCTTTGGCTTTATCGGTGATCTTCATCATGAGGCGTAAAAGCTCGCGGAGGCGTCCGGCGTTTCCCACACCGTGACTTTGAGGATCTTGGCGTTCGGAGATTTGAAATTTTCTGACAGGCGCTGGAAAATAATCTTCGCGATGTTCTCGGTCGAAGGGTTGAGCTTTTCGTTTTTAAACTCCGGATGGTCGTTGATCGAAATTTCGGAAAACTCGGCTAGCGTTTTTTTTAAAGTAGGTTTCAAGGCCTCAAAGTCCACGACGACTCCCATCGAATCCAGCTTATCCGAGCGCATGATGACCGACACCTTCCAATTATGGCCGTGCCGGTTCTCCCAGGAACCGTCGTAGAGCTTCAGAAAATGCGCCGCTGAAAATTCATCCTGCACTTCAACTTCGTACATGGTCCCCCACCTTCGCGACGGAATGGATCGAGCGCCCCAAAAAACGCTCGCCCAAGGTCCGGAATTGCTCCGGCTCATCCGAGACATAAAACCGGGTTTCCTGCGGCCCCTGAGATTCACCGGCGGCAAGGCCAAGCTGACCCAAAAGCACGCGCGCTTCCCGAGCTGTGGCTTGCGCCGAATTGACGAGCCGCACGGATTCTCCTATCGCGTTCCCGATCACCTTTTCCAATAAAGGATAATGCGTGCAGCCCAGGATCAGCGTGTCGAGTGCGGAAGAATTC
>Ga0080064_1005375_pt1 | contig 15150 bp, 14 predicted proteins | sample Subgrocontami54m_FD_69260 | JGI IMG/M metagenome (GOLD analysis project Ga0080064, IMG submission 69260) | Subsurface groundwater microbial communities from S. Glens Falls, New York, USA - GMW46 contaminated, 5.4 m (SPADES assembly) (version 2) ...
GCCGGCACGGACACAGACGCGGAGCGTGTTACGGAGATTGTCTGGTACGGCAATACGCCGATGGGCGCGTTCGGTTGTGCCAAAAGCGTCGCCGGAAGGGACACCTTTTCGATACGCGGATATACCACAATAGTTGCGCCCGCAAATACGGTGGAAATAAGGATGCCGAAAAGGGCGCACACGGCCACTACCGCGAGCGCTACATACAAAAAGCGTCTCGACCGGCGGCGGCGCGGATGCGGGTACATTTCTTCTTGCTGGATAGGCGCACGTGCCCGGCGGTGTAAAGGGATGTTTCGTATGGACCGCTCGCCGGCGTCTTCGTTTGAGTTCCGGATGTCGCGCATATGCGTTTAGTATACCCCCGTTGACTAATTATGAGAATGGCTGTCAACAAAAAGCGCATTAAGCATCAACATAAGGTCCGGATTTTCCGCGTGCGCTTCGATGTGGGGAGTCAGGTGGTGCGACCGTACCGCGCGCACCTCTCCGCCCTCCGGAAAGAGCTCCGCCAGAGATTCGTCCATTGCTATCGCCTGCGCGAACCACTCTCCTATCGGCTCGTGGCCTATGACGCGTACTCGAAACACGTCGCCGGGACTGAGGAGCTCTTGTGTCGCGTCTTTAAACTGACCGGCAAAGTGCGCCGCCGCCGATGCAAACGGCTCTTTGATGTGCGGTGTTTCAAACGGGAGGCGCGCCGCGGACCGCGCCTCGGCTTCCGATATCCCGCCGTGCGTGCGCAGGGTGCGCAACAGCGAGTTGAACCCGGTCGGTATCGTGGCGTGCGCCCGCACGCCCCCGTTGTCCATGCGCATAAGCTCGGAGACTTCGCCGGTAATGCTGCATACCAAACACGGCTCTGGCGCAAACAGGGCGCGCGCGCCAAACGCCGCCGCGCCGGCGGATGTATAAAAAGACACGGGCACCTCTTCGAACGCCGTCCCTATCTCGTTGCGCAGATACTGCGACATTTCCTGCATAAAGTCGGGCGTGCCGCTGGCCAGGTTGGGCTTGCCCCACGGCGGCGACAAAAATACGGCCACCACGCCGACCTGTCCGAGCGACGCCGCTTTGGGGTGCAAGCGCAAGCGGGCGGCTACCTCGGCGGCGTTGCGTACGGCATCGCGGGCGGCGTTTTGTATGTCCGAAGACAGCTTTGCACCGCTGCGGCTCATGGAGAGCGGCGTGTGCGACCGCATCTCGCCGAAAAGCTTCGGTTGTTTGTCCGGCATCAGCTGTACCAGCGCACTGCCAACGCTCCCGCTCTCGACGTCGAGGATGAGAACGGTCTTTTCCGTGTCTTTTTTTCCGCCAAACAGCATTCAACTATTCTAACACTGCTTTGATGCGGCGGATGCCTTGCGCTACCGCTTCTTCTTTTAAAATCTTAAAAGGACCGCGGTTGGACAAGTCTGACTTACTGGGGAAGTCAGACTTGTCCAATTCTCCGGTTGATTTAACATGCGGGCCGCCGCAGAATTCTATCGAGTACGCGGAATTAAGGGGGCCGACAGAATAAACAGAAACACGTTCAGGATATTTTGCTCCAAATTCGTGCTCGGCCCCCAGCTTTTCCGCCTCTGCGAGCGGCATCAAGGTTTGCACCACCGGCAAATCTTCTTTTATTTTTTCGTTCACGATGCGTTCCACCTCGGCCTTTTGCTCTGCGGTCATCTTTTCGCCGTGGACAAAGTCGATACGCAGGCGCTCCTGCGTAATATTGCTGCCGCGTTGGTGTACTTGCGGCCCCAGCACCTGCTGAAGTGCTTTAAGCAGGAGATGGTGCGCGGTGTGGAGCCGTGTTGTCGCTTCGGACGTATCGGCCAAGCCGCCCTTAAACTTTTGTTCCGAGCCCGCGCGACTCAACTGTTGATGCTCCTTCAATAATTCTTTAAACCCCTCAAAATCTATTTGCTTAATGCCTTTCAGTCCTGCTTCCTCGGCAATAAGCTCTATGGGGAATCCGTAGGTGGTAAAAAGTTGGAACGCGTCTTGTGCCGAAAGCGACCCTTCCGCGGTAAACCGCGCGAGCTCCTTCATCCCGCGCTCAAGCGTTTTGCGGAATTGCTGCTCCTCACGCTCTATGGCTTGTTCTATAGCCCCCTGCTGCTGGAGCAAGTTAGGGTAGCTGTCGCGGTACTCGCCAGCAATAATCGCAACCAGTTTTGAAAGTTCGCCCGCTGGGACACCGAGCGTGTCGGCAAAGCGCACCGCGCGGCGCAAGAGCCGGCGCACCACATATCCGCGCTCCACATTGCCCGGTCGCACGCCATCCCCTATCAAAAACACCGCCGCGCGCACGTGGTCGGCGACCACCCTGAACGCCTTCGTGAGGGAAGTCAGACTTCCCTCATATTTTTTACCCGACCACTCCTCCATCTTTTTAATTTCGGACTGCAGAGCGCCGGTGGCATACGCGTCGTCGCTGTTGTTGATGGCGGCCGCCAAACGCTCGAACCCTCCGCCGAAGTCCACGTTGCGCTGGGCGAGCTTTCCAAAAGAACCGTCCTCTTTTTTGATGTACTCCATAAATACGGAGTTGCCTATCTCGACAAACCGGCCACAGTCGCAATTGGGGTGGCACGTCGCACCAAACTCCGGCTTGTGTTCTATGTGCGTAAATTCATAAAACACCTCCGAGTCCGGACCGCCCGGCTCTCCAGCCGGCATTTTGTCTGGCGTACCGCTGCGGCTCCACCAATTTTTCTCGGCATTATAAAAATGTATGCGCTCCTCCGGAATTCCAAGACTCTTCCATATCTCCGCCGACTCGGTGTCTTTGGGTATGCCGAGCGCCGCATCGCCCTCAAAACAAGTTACCCACAGGCGCTCTTGGTCGAGCCCCAGTTCCTTGGTCAAAAGTTCAAACACCCACGGCAGTTGTTCCTGTTTAAAATAATCGCCCAGCGACCAGTTGCCGAACATTTCAAAAAAAGTCAGATGCCGGTTGTCCCCCACCTCTTCGATATCGCCGGTACGGACCGATTTTTGCAGGTCTACTAATCGCTTCCCCGACGGATGCTTTTGCCCGAGCAGGTACGGCACCAGCGGCTGCATACCCGAGGAGGTAAAAAGGGTCGTCGGATCGTTCTCGGGCACCAGCGGGGCCGACGGGATTATGGTGTGTCCCTTGCTCTCAAAAAACCGCAGATATTTTTCCCGCACCTCGTTTGGCGTCATGATGCCTTATCATACCCAACTTCACAAAATTTTGGTACCATGCACACACATGTACTGGGGATTTGATGTTAAAAATATAGATAAGAGTGTGCGGGCGCAGGATGATTTTTATCAGTACGCCAACGGCGGGTGGCTGCGTAAGACCAAGATACCGCCCGAGGAGTCGCGATGGGGTTCCTTTATCGTTCTGCGCTACAACACCGAGCATCAGCTCAAAAAAATAGTTACCACTACCAAGCACCCGCTGGTACGGGGCGTCTACCGCTCCGCCACCGACATGCAGACCCGCAACAAGCTCGATGCGGGGCCGATGGCTCCCCTGCGCCTCTTGGTGCGCGACATCAAAAATAAAGAAGATTTGCTCAGAGTCATCGCGCGCCTGCATGTGCTTGGCGTGTCGGCGGGCTGGGGCGCCATGGTCGACCAAGATTCCAAAGACAGCACTAAATATATTTTACACCTATGGCAGGGAGGCTTGGGAATGCCGGAGCGCGACTACTATCTTCTCGACAAGCCCGAGCAAAAGCGCGTCCGCTCGGCGTATATAGTGCATATCAAAAAACTCTCCGCTCTCGCCGGCGCAACCGCTAAAGAATCACAAAAAATCTCAAGGGTAGTCCTTGAGATAGAAACCGCGCTAGCGCACGCGTCGATGAAAAAGGAGAACGCCCGCGATTCTGAAAAGGTGTATCACAAATTCACTATTGTTCAACTGCAAAAACTTTCGCCAAACGTCGATTGGGCCGATTACTTTGCGCGCACGCACGCGCCAAACATTAAAACGCTTATTGTCGGTCAGCCGGAATTTTTTAAAGCAGTCAGCGCAATGCTCGAAACTGTTCCGCTCGAAGAGTGGAAGACGTACCTCGAGTGGCACGTGGTAAGCAGTTGCGCGGGATTGTTGTCGGAGCGTTTTGTGCGGGAGCAGTTTGCCTATGTCAAAATCCTTACCGGACAAAAAAAGATGCGCGCGCTGTGGCGTCGCGCGCTCGGAGCAACCGGTGTTGTCGGCGACGCGCTCGGAGAGGGATATGTCAAACGATACTTCCCCGCCGCCTCCAAGCACACTATGGATGCGCTGGTCGGCGACTTGTTTGACGTGTACGAAAGCCGGATTAAAAAGCTCGATTGGATGAGCGCGGCGACCAAACGCAAAGCGGTGGTTAAACTGCGCGCCATGAAACGCAAAATAGGCTATCCATCAAAATGGGAACACTATAAAGGATTGTCGATAGAAGCCGACGATTACTTCGGCAACATGCTCCGCGCAGCGCAGTGGCACCACCGCAAACAGATGCGCAAACTGCGCAAGCCTATCGACCGCGCCGAGTGGTTTATGTACCCGCACACCGTCAACGCTTACCACCACTCGAACCTCAACGAGATTGTTTTCCCCGCCGCTATTTTGCAATGGCCGTTCTTTGATCCGCGTGCCGACATGGCGGTTAATTATGCCGGTATCGGCTCGGTCATCGGCCACGAGATAACGCACGGCTTCGACGATCAGGGCTCAAAGTTTGACGCTAAAGGCAATATGAAAAGCTGGTGGACTACCGCCGACCGCAAGCGGTTTATGCAAAAGAGTAAGCGGTTTGTATCGCAGGCCAACGAGGTTGAGGTCGAGCCCGGCGTGCATATCAACGGCCAACTGACGCTCGGCGAAAACATGGCCGACATGGGCGGGCTTGTTATAGCCTACGAGGCGTACCAGCGCTATCTTAAAAAAACCGGCCGCCTGCCCGCCGACAAGGCAGGCAACATGGTTGCAGGACTTTCGCCGGAAGAGCGGTTTTTCCTCGGCTACGCGCAGATGGAGCGGGAGCAGAGCCGGCCGGAGGTTAAAAAGCTTGCCGCGCTGACCGACCCGCATGCGCAAGCTCAGTGGCGCATCAACGGTCCTCTCTCCAACTTTGAACCGTTCTACCAAACCTTCAATATCAAAAAAGGAGACCGCCTGTATCGTTCCCCCTCCTCCCGCGCCCAAGTGTGGTAGCTTGACCGAGCGGTAGTTTATTGCTTTACTGTCGTCAGTTAGTTCGTCGTCAATCAAACCAAGGAGTTGGTTATGCGAGGAATTTCTCTTACCCGTCAGGCTGGAAATGTTGCCTTAAAAGTAGTGATTGATAATCTTGGCAGGATTTTTCTTGCCTTGATCGCGGCGGCGGCATTCTGGTTGGCGTCGGCAAATATGCGGTGGTACGAAGAAATTCTTGCCAACCGCCCCTCGGACATCCATGCGCCCATATGGACTACATCCCAAGCGGTAGGCACATCGGTGCTTTCGTTTTCGCCCGGGCAACCTGCTGCCGAAATTTCTTTCGACCAGTTTAAACGGGTAGCAGCAGACAAGCCTTACCAGTACTATTTTTGGGAAGGCTGGAGGACTGGCACGACCGCCTACTCGTTAGGGTGCACCTATTGGTGCATTACCTACCACGTGAAGCTGCAAAAAGGTGACACTGACACCTACTTCGTCGCCTATGTCCAGATTCCGGACCGCAGGGTCGAAAGTAACTGGACTGCCCACACCGTCTTCGACCCAACCAAGAATGAATTCGTGTCATTGGTGGATGGACCCAGTAAGCATAATTGGGCATTCTCCTGGCTGTTCACGTTTGTGTGGTGGCTCATTTTGGGCGGCATGACCATCAACCTTCTCTGGAACTTGCCTTGGCGCAAAATTGTTCACCGCCTGAACTCTTAATCTCCTTCAGTCCCGTCTAACCACGGGACTTTTTCTTTACTACTGTTTCTCTTTATTCCTTAATTCGTACGAATTAGAGAATACCAAGAACTGTTTTGACTAGCGGAGATACGGGGCGGGTAAGGCGGTATAAAACGGTCGTACTAGTTTGTTCCCTATCCAAAACATCGCACGCTGAAAGAATGAGCAAATGATTAGAGGTTGACTTAAAAGAGAGTTTTATTTCTTGAGCGATAGAACCTACAGAAGCCGGCTCTTTTGAGGCAAGGAACTTAAGAATAGCCAAGCGGCGCTTGTTGGCGAGAGCCTTTAACTGCCGCTCCGTTTCTTTTATATCACTCATATTATATTCGTTTATTCGTACGAATTAAAGAATATCATAGATATTTTAGAGCCAGTTTATTGGAGTCTGGTTGGTACTTTTTAAATATGCGTTGGTTTTGCTGAACGGTTTGGAGCCGAAGAAGCCTGAACGGGCAGAAAAGGGCGAAGGGTGCGGTGATTCTAGACAGCAATGCTTAGCGCGGTCGATGTGCGCGCCTTTGGCTTTGGCATAATTGCCCCACAAAATAAATACCACATGCTCGCGCTTGTCGGAGAGTGCTTTAATCGCCGCATCGGTAAAATCCTCCCACCCCTTTTTTTGATGCGAGCCGGCGGTGTTGGCGCGCACGGTAAGCGTCGCGTTTAAGAGCAGGACGCCCTGTTTGGCCCACCGCTCCAAATCTCCCGTCTTTTGTGCAACCTTGTGCCCGAGGTCGCTTTCTAGCTCCTTGTAAATATTTTGTAGAGACGGCGGCAGAGCAACCCCGTCCCCTACCGCAAAGCACAATCCGTTGGCTTGGCCCGCGCCGTGGTACGGGTCTTGGCCGAGTATCACCACTTTTACTTTATCAAATGGCGTCAGACCAAAAGCTCTAAAAATATTCTTCGGTGGCGGATACACCGCGCCTTTTTTGTATTCGTCTTTAACAAAAGCGGTCAAAGCGGCAAAGTACTCTTTGCCGAACTCGTCTTCCAAAATTTTTTTCCATGTCGGTTCAATTTTTACTTCCATACTAGTGACGGTATACTTCCTCGAGCAACAGCTCTATTTTACGGCTCGGGCCGCCGCGATTGTAGTTGCCTATCCTACCGTCGCTGTACACCACGCGATGGCACGGAATTGTTTCGTCATAATTGTGCGCCATGATGGTGCCTACGGCTCGCGCTGCGCGCGGATTACCGGCGCGCGCCGCCACTTGTTTATAGGTCATTGTTTTACCGCGCGGAATTTTAGCGACTACTGCATACACCTTTTCGCTAAAAGAGCGGCTTCGTTTTACCCTTTTCATACTTTTGTAATACCGCCCCGACCGCTTGCCGGTAACGGCAATAATCGCACTCGGCGCCGGCGGTTGGAAGCGTATCGCTGTCCAAGCATGCTTTCAAATCAAGCAACGCACCCTCGACCCAATCGGTCGAGCCGGTATAGGGCACCAGCGTAACTTCAAACTCGAGCTTGGCGTCAAACGCTTTGCGGTCTTTGCTCGCGTTGGCATACACCCAGTAGCCGGTATCGGAAACCTCAAACCCGTTCTGCCGGAAGAGCCACTGATATATTTCGAGCTGGCGCTTATAGCCGCGATGCCACTCTTCGTCTAAAGATTCAATCTTGCCGTTTTTGCTCGTCGCTTTGTAGTCGACAATAATAAGCTTGCCGTCTTTGCCGACCCACACGTCGTCAACGCCGCCGCGCACAGTGAGTCCCGTCGGCTTATGCACGCATTGGATGCCGCGCCGGAGCGCGTCGCGCCACTCGTCCATGCGCGGGTCGTCAAACGGCACCGCATCGACGCCATAGGCCGCCGCCAACGGATGCTGTGTGCCGTTGGCGCGATGCGTGTCGAACTCTTTTTTGAGCAGTTCGTCGACCGCGGAGTTCAGGTTAAAAGGATATCCCGGCGGGCGCGCCACACCGAGCTTGTTGTCGATATAAAAACAGCGCGCGCACTCTAAAAACAAATCTATCTTGGAGCGCGACAGGCGCCACCGAGATCCGCCGAAGTTGAAGTCGGGCTGGCGGTTTGGTTTGTAAAACTGACTCATGTTGTTGGAGAGCTCCTCCAACGGGGCTCATGTATGCCAGTCTAACATTTTTATCGCTCGTGTTTTATCCCGTAGCGCTCGTTCATTCTGCGCTCAAGCCTTGCAAACAACAAAAAGACAATAAGGCCTATGACGACCGAGCTTATGGCGATGCTGTAGAGTCCAAAACCTGCAGCCATGCCTATGCCGGCCGCTACCCAGATACCCGATGCAGTGGTCAGCTCCGGATGCTCGCCGCGCATGGCAGAGAGGCCGGCGCCTATAAACCCTATCCCGATTACGATAGAGCCGGCTATCTGCATAGGATTTACACCGGGGAAGATAGACAGCTGTAAGCTAGACAGAGTTCCTATTATGACAAACAGGCACGAGCCCATGCTGACCATGGCGTACGTGCGCATGCCCGCGTGTTTGCCAGCCAACGAGCGCTCCAAACCGAGCGCGGAACCGAGCATAGCCGCAACAGCCAAACGCACAATAAACTCACTTTCAAGTCCCATGCTTTATATAGTACACCGCTTTTTTATTGTCTAGCGAAGCGAGAGGAAAGAAGGCTTGCTTTCTTTTCCGAGCGAGCGACGACAATATGAGTTCGACGATTATTTGACCTCAAAGGTTGCCAACTGCACCGCGCCGTCTATAGTGACAAACTGGTCATCTTTAAGAGAGAACCGGCGGTCGCCGTTGTCCACCTGCTCTGCAACCAAGTACGATTTGCCCGGAGTTGTTCCGCGGAGGAGTTCTACCGTGCCCGACTGAGATTCCGGGAAAAAGAGCGCCGCTCCGAGCGCGTTGCCCGGCTTACCGCTGTTGTTTTCGTACACGACTATCCAGGTCGGGACAGAGACCACCGCTTTTGCCACCGCAACCGAGTTTCCGGCAACCTGCGGACTCGCTATAGTCAGGTTTAATCCTGACGCAAGTGATGGTGTTGAGGAAGCGTCGACTCCGAGTGCGCTATTGGCAGACGATGTTGATTTGGTGTTTTTAGACGAACCGTTAAATGCCGACCATCCCCACGCGATAATAACGCCTGCCAGAATACCGAGCGCTATCATAACCGCGTATTTTTTTGCCGAACTTTGCGACGGCGCCATGATTGTTATCGGCGGCGTTTTAGGAGCGACAAACTGCTTGTTGGCTGGCGGCGTCGGTACTTGGCTCTGTGCCGGAGTCGACCACGAAAGTCCCCCCTGCTTATTTTCATTCTTCGAATCTTGCATACGGTTCTACTGTATTTAAAAGCTTTTTATAAAATGGGCTACTCCCCAGCCACTATTCTATATGTTGCCCCGGTATGCACAAGGCTCCCACTTCTTGGAGCACATGATCAGCTTTTTGTCCCGTGATGCCCGCCAAGGCAAGCCCGCGTGTGTCCGCACTTACCGCACTGCAAAGCACTATCTTTTGGCTAAGCAGAGCCATCTTTTCCCTCCTATTGATGGTGGTGAGCGCGGTTATAGGGTAAAGCCCCGCTTTATCTATGCGGTCATGCAAGGTGTGTCCGGAGGGCTCCTCCCAGCTTAAAAGCTCCACACCGGCGCACAGGGCGTACTGTGCCGCAAGGGTTGTAAACTTGGTGTTTGTCACGACTATCCCGTGCATGGGTTCAGTTATGCTTTTGTTTTTACGCGCCGCCGCGATGTCGTCGAGCCGCGCTTTGACATACAGCACTGTTTTTAAATCGGTTTTAAATCCGGCCGCATTATGGAACTTGGCTTCGATAAAAGTAGTGATGCCGTTATGCTCTACCACGACATCCACCTCGTGTTCGACGCATGCTCCGGCGATTATCTGATTGATTTTTGTCTGCGCGCCTTCGGCACGGAACAACTCGGAAATATACGACTCAAACGGAAAGCCGGACGGACCGAAGTCCAATATCGCGCGCTTGAGGCTGTAGCGCGCCGCCGCTCCGCGCCTCGCCGCGCGCAATTTTGAAAAAGCGCGCCGATAAATTTCTTGAGTGGTTATTCCGTTGTATAGACCGGCCTCTATATCGCGGCAGATGGTGCGCGCAAGCGACTGCTCCGCACCGGTGCGCATGAGCGAGGAGACGAGCTTTTCTTGATTAAACGGCTCCTGCTCGCCGTCAGCTTTTGCGACTAGTATCGCCATATCTTGCGTTTAGTATAACACCGCCGCCGATACATCGTGTCCCGCTGTACAGAACAAGCGACTGCCCTTCCGGCACAAAGTGCGGCTCTTTCAAGGTTACCAAGGACCGTCCTTGAGAGCCATTCCTAAGGACGGTCCTTTGTAACCTGGCGGGAATTAATTTTTGCCGATACCGGTAGCGCGCCGCATACTCTCCGTCTTTATGTTCCCCTATCCAATTTGTCTCGCTTAACTCCACGACGGTCTGGTGTGCATCTATGGGAAATTTATTTACAGAAACGGTGATAGTGTTGCGCGTAATATCCTTTGCAATCACAAAGTGCGGCTGAGTATCAGGCTTTTGTGCCGACAATTCAAACCCATGGCGCTGGCCGAGGGTATACGCCTGTACGCCTTCGTGCCTGCCTATCACTACTCCGTCCTCGCCTACCACATTTCCGGGCACGAGCTTCAATTCGCGATGCAGCATTTCATCAATAGATACAGGACCCAAAAAACATAAGCCCTGGCTGTCTTTGCGTTCGGCGTTCGGAAGGCCGAATTTTTTAGCAAGCGCGCGCACCTCCGGTTTTTTTAAATGGCCGATCGGAAACAGTGTCCGCCGGAGTTTTTCTTCCGGCACCGCCCACAAAAAGTAAGACTGGTCTTTGTTTTCATCCGCGCCCGCTTCAAGCAAAACCTGCCCAGAAAAAAGTCCTCGGGTCGGCTCCGCCTCAACCAGACTATTTTTCTGAACAGGTTTTGCTTGCACGAGCTTCGCATAATGGCCGGTTGCGACAACATCCGCGCCACGCTCCATACACCAATCAAAAAACAACCCGAACTTTATTTCGCGGTTGCAGAGCGCATCGGGGTTGGGCGTGCGGCCGCGGTCAAACTCGGCAATTGAAAATTCGAAAACTCTTTTTATATACTCCTGCGACAAGTCCACGGACAAAAACGGTATACGCAAATGCGCCGCGACACGCATGGCGTCGAGTTTGTCCTCGCCGGCAGTACACGGATAACCCTCAAGCGCGATGCGTATAAAAACACCGGTTACCTCGTACCCGTCCTTTTGTAGCAAAGCAGCCGAGACTGCCGAGTCTACTCCGCCGGAGAGCCCGACGAAGACCTTTCTTTTAAGAGGGGTATTTGATTGTTTGTGTTTATTCCAAATTCTAGCCATATTCGTTTCGTTAATCGGGCCTAAGGTAGCCCCAGCATTAAAAGTACCGGGAATGTCAGTTTTGTCCATTTCCCGTTCATGAATCTTATTCGGCAGAGGTCTACCGCCTCATCTGGGTGTACAACAACACGCGCATCCACTCGGCACTCAAAATGCCGCCTGCAGCGTTCGAAAAAGCGCACAAATCCCAATTATCCACACTTCCACTCAGTGTCTAACAAACGGGGTCCTTTACATCTTTTCAAGCAACCATTCCCAGAGCGGTATGAGCTGTATCACCTTGCCGTCCTTTTTTATCTCTCGTTTCTCATCCCAGGTGAGTATGGTCAGCTTTTCCGCTTTCAATTCGCTACTTGCTTCAAACAATGCTTTTGCTTCCCTTTGCTCGACATCTGAATTTATTGCTTCATAACAAACTTGCACGAGTTCTGTAATCTCTGTTCCTTTTTTCAAAACAAAATCAACCTCCCGATCATTTCGAGTTTTGTAATAAAATAATTCACGATTTGGTTTTACTCCTCGTTTTACCAGTTCAGTAAAAACTAAGTTCTCCATGAGCTTACCTTTGTCAGGAGAGTGCTGAATTGCTTTTGCGGTTACAAAACCATTGTCGACCGCATACACTTTTCGGGGAGACTTTATCCGCTGTATGGATTTGGGCGAATACCGGAGCAGGGAAAATATGAGGTATGCTTCTTCCAGATATTTTATGTACTTCTCTATAGTGGATGCGCTCTTTAAATTTAGAATTTCAAGAATCTTTCGTATCGTATATAGATTTGCAAAGTTGTTTATTAAATGTCCTCCCAAGTTTGCCACTTGAGTCGAAAATTTAACCCTGTGCCTTTTAACTACATCTTTGAAAACCAGAGCGTCAAACAAGACCTCAAGATAATCCTTTGGATCAACGTTGTTGACCGCCACCTCTGGAAATCCACCGTTGACAAGGTAGTTTTCCATGAGATTCAAGAGCTCGCCACGCTGTTGTGGTAATGCACTATATTCCGTATCCATTTGGAACTTCTTTGCGCGAAGAAATTCATTGAAATCGAATGGTAATATTTCTATAGGCATGTGTCTGCCAGTCAAATGCGTGGCGAGTTCTTTTGAAAGCAGATGAGCGTTAGAGCCGGTGAGCACCAGATTATATCCTTCCCGATGTAATCGGTTAACAAAGAGTTCCCAGTTCGGCAGATTTTGTATTTCGTCAAAGAGAACTGTCTTTATTTGACCATACGCGGCGTGCAGTTCTTTCATTAATTCATCAGTGGCTATTCCGCCTGCGCTCGACAACACTTCATCATCAAAGTTGAAATACATGAACGGACGATCTTTCAAGAGCATAAGGGAAAATACCGATTTGCCGGCTCGGCGAGGTCCCAAGACAACTTTTATTAAATTTGAATCCAGCCACTTTCTAGCAAATGGCTCCTTGGTTCGGCCTATGTACGAAAGAGTTAGAAGTTGCTCTTTCTGCAGTTTTTGGTTGGAAACTATGTTTTTAAGCATATTATTTTACTTGTGTTGGACAGAATACCTTGTTTTTGTCCAGTACAGATAGTATAGTGCACAAAATAAGGAAATGCAAGGAGTTTATAGGCCAGATCAAGGATTAGTGAATATAGGGCAGAAAATGGGTCACATTGGTGTATGTGGCTACAAACACCCTGCCCTTAGTCGAGGTATTTCTTTTTGTTGACCAAATGCTGCGCATAGGTGACAGTATAATGAAAGTTGCCTGACTTGTCAGAGAGGAAGAAAATGTACTTGGACTTTACCGGCGTAGCGGCGGCAAGGATAGAGTCGATACCGGGGTTGTTTATGGGCCCCGGCGGAAGCCCTTTGTATTTGTAGGTATTGTACGGCGAATCGGTTTTGAGGTCGTCGAGAGTCAACTGAAAAGTATTTTTACCCAAAATATAGGGGAACACGACGTCCACCTGCAGCGGCATGCCTATTTTGATGCGATACCAAAGCACGCCGGCTATCTGCTGGCGGTCTTTTGTTTTTGATGCCTCCTTTTCGAGTATCGATGCCATTGCCAGCAGTTCTGCGAGCGTATGGCCGGAAGCGGTAATCTCTTTTTGGATTTTACTTATCTTGTTGTGGAAGGTGTTGTCAAATACGCTCAAAATCGCCTCGGTTGACTCCCCCGGCCGGAAAAAGTAGGTGTCGGGGAACATATACCCCTCCTGCGCGCGGCTGACAAATTCGCGGCTGTTAAACTCGGGGATTTTCTCCAACAATATTTTTGTAATTCCGCTGACCGTTGTCCCTTCCGGTATGGTGATGCGTATGGAGTTTGTCTCAAAGTCGCCCGCGATGAGCCGCATCGCCACCCACATCATATTTTCCTCGCGTGAAAAAAAGTAATATCCGGCCTTGGTCTGTTTGTTGCCGCCCAACATCCTGGTGACAATCTCAAATACGCGCGCGTCGTTGACCACGCCGCGGCTCTCAAAGATGCCTGCCACGGCGCGCAAAGACGCGCCGTCTTTAACCTCCACATACGCTCCGTTCGGATATCCGACAGGCGCGGAAAATAACATAACAAAAATCAAATACGCGACACCGGACCACGCAATGGCGTTGATGGCGACCTTCTCAAATATGTCGCGCTCCAAATACCATTTGGCAATACTGTGGTACTGCTTATAAAACGTGGGGAAATGTCTGAGCCACTCCATGGTGTTATACCGGAAGATTGCTTGGCGCAGGCGCGCGGCGGCTCGGCACACGCTCCAGTGCCGGCGTTTTGACGGACGAGTCGGGGAAGTGCCATATGCTCGCCAGCTCCTCGGTGGTCATGCATACCGGGCGCTGGTCGTACGGGACATAAAAGTACGCGCGGTGCTTATACCAAAAGAATAGTTTTTTGCTTATCATGGTCGACCTGATGTTGCCAAAATCCTGCCACGGGTAATCAAAAATAGCCTTGCCCCTTGTCACCTGGAGCCGGTTGCTGGTCTCGCTGCGGAACGTGCTCCACAACAGCACCAGATTGTTGATGCGGGTCAGGTCGAACTTAGCGGTTTTTTTGACGATATACATGGCGCGGAATCCGCAATCGAACACCTGCTTGCTCAGCGAATGCTCGATAAGCTCGACGCGGTCGCGCTCGCCCTTGTTCATCAGCATACCCGCGCGCTCTGCCGCGCGCTGTTGCGCGTCTTCGTCTTTGATAAAAGCCTGCGAGCGCTCTATCGCGCCTTTTGTAATTTCTTTAATTTTTTTCTTGGCGTCATCCTTCCAGTGGTCGCCGGTATAAAATCCGTACCACTCGTCTTTTTTGCGCGCCTTCATCACTATTTGTATCCACAGATATTCGTCCGCCTTAACCGTCGCAAGAAGTTCAAAAATGTTGGTAAGCGGCTCAACCGTAACCTCCGGCGTGTCGGTGTCTTTGTCCAACTGATAGTCGAGGTAGGTTTTGATAGGGAGCGCTTCGGCATCGGCCTTTTCGTACTCGGTGCCCCACAGGTCGTAAGTTTCCGGATTATACGGCACCTCGTCTACGTAGTCTTTGGAAACCTCGGCGATCTTTGCCTCGGGAAATTGCCCGTACAGCCGCGCCTCGACGGTCTCCTTCCACGCTTTGCGCAAGTGGATATAAAAACCGATACGGCCCTCGTTGCTCACCAACTCCAACGTTGTAATGCCGCGGTACTGCCCCTTCCATATGCGCTGGAGAAACGACGTTTCGCCGCCGCTGTTCCATAGGCCCGTCAAAAAAACTTCCATCGCCAGCGGCGACTTGGTAACCTCGGCCGGCAACTCGATATGCAGGAGCGCCATCGGCGTGCTAAACCAAAACGCGTAGCGGATGTGGTGTATCCATATCTTCCAAAGAATAACGAACAGAGTCACCGGGAGCCACAGCGGAGAGAGC
>Ga0080064_1005376_pt1 | contig 15148 bp, 12 predicted proteins | sample Subgrocontami54m_FD_69260 | JGI IMG/M metagenome (GOLD analysis project Ga0080064, IMG submission 69260) | Subsurface groundwater microbial communities from S. Glens Falls, New York, USA - GMW46 contaminated, 5.4 m (SPADES assembly) (version 2) ...
CTTGGCGAAGGCAGCCGTGCGGGCCGTTTGCGGTCAATGGATCGGAGGCGGACGGCACGGAGGCCGTCCCTCCAAAATCCGGAGAACGGCTGTTCGCCGCACGCCCGCGCACCTGTATTCACCGTTCGTTTACGCCGGGCCGGTAAACAAAATTGAAATGGCGCGCGGCGCGGCGGTTCGGGATTGGCGGCCGCCGCGCGGGCGGGAAGCTGCGGCGCACCCTCGGTCATCAACCGCATTCCAACCGACTACTTCCTGATGAACTCCTCCCACCGCCTCGTTTCCACTCTTGCCGTCGTCGCCGGCCTGCTCGCCGCGAATCTCGGCGCGCAGACGGCCGCCGGCGAACCCGGGCTGCTCGGCAAACGTTACGCCGGCGCCGATTTCACCTACGACCAGTTCACCGGCTCCTCAATCGACCAAGCCATGGGCACCGCGGCGATCGTCAACCTGCCGGTGTCGCGCGCGTTCGACGTGATGGTCGGCTACAGCTATCTCGACACCAGCGGCGCAAGCTACGGCGCGATCGACAAGACGCTGAGCGCGTCGCTCGTGACGCATCAGGCCACCGAATACGGAACGGGCTATTTCGCGGCGACGCTCGGGCACGCCTGGAACAACGTCGGCGGCCTGCGCCCGCTCCACGACAATTCCTTGCGGTGGGGGCTGCGGGCCGGCTACGAGATCGCCATCGGTTCGCGCACGGCGGTGAATCTCGGCGTCGGCTACACCGAGGCGTTCGACCGCAAGGACGAGCGGGCGAAAGTGCTGCGTGGCTCGGCGGAGTTGAATCACTGGTTCTCACGGGAATTCGCCGGCGTCGTGAGCGTCGGCTACAAGGTGATTCGCGATTTTCCGGACGCCGTCACGTACTCGGTCGGACTGCGCTGGGGTTTTTGAGTGTGTGTGTGTGTTGGTATTCATGTGGTAGTCGGGGTCAGGCCGTCCGAGCTTTCGAGCGTTCGACGGCCTGACCCCTCCACGCGCCAAGTCGGCAGAATCCGGTTGCCCGCGAATCGACGCGAATCGTCGCGAATGAAGCCAGGGTATGGAGCGGGTGGGGAAACGGATTGGCGCACATTGGCAGGTGGCGCGCTCGTCGCGCCACTTGCCCGAACAGGTGAACAAGCGCTTTTCCGGCTTCGGCGGGCCGGCGTGCCACCGCTGGCGGGGCGAACTGCGCGGCCAACAACCAACGAAGTCGTCGAAGATTTGATTCGCGGCGATTCGCGTCCATTCGCGGGCTACTGGCTTGAAGCAGCCGCGGCCGCCCGAGCGCGCGGCTGACCGCGGCTTGCCATGCTGGCGCGGCGCGGCATGAACTCCGGGATGCATTTTCGCAAAACCCGGGTTGAGGTTCGAGGCGTCGTCGCGTTGCTGGCATTTGCCCTGGTGGTGGCAACGGCGGCTTGTCGGAAATCCGAGTCCACGGCCTCGGCTCCGGCGGCGGCCAGCCCGGCGTCATCGACTGCCCCCGCGACGCCGGCGGCCAATGCGCCTGCCGCGAAATCCGCGGAGAAGCCGGTGCCCGATGCGGTGAAGAAATTGCTGGGCCGCTGGCTGCGCACGGACGGCGGCTATGTGCTCGAACTCAAGGGCGCGGACGTGAGTGGCGTCGTGCAGGCGGCGTATTACAACCCGAAACCGATCAATGTCTCGCGGGCGATCTGGATGCAGGGGGCCCAAGGCCTGCAGGTGATGGTCGAGCTCAACGACGTCGGCTACCCGGGCGCGACGTATGTGCTTTCGCACGATGCGCAGACCGACCGGCTGGTTGGGCAGTACAACCAGCCCGCAATGCAGCAGTCGTTCGACATCGAATTCCTCCGCCAGCAAAACCCGCTCAGTCCGATGAAGTGAGGGAGGGCGTTTCAAACTACTCTTTGGCTGCCATTTCTGAGCGAAAACGAACGAGGTGGGGCCGGTTCTCCGAACCGGCTTGGTTTTCGGATTAATCGCGTGGCTGATCGCGAAAACAGCGCGAAACTCAGGCCCGCTCAGAGAGCGGGCCCCACCGTCGACCCTATTTTTGCATATTTTGGTTTATGAAGAATTCGCCTTCCTCATCCCCCGTCACACGCCGCGATTTCGCGCGGGTGGTCGCCACAGGTCTCGTGGGCGCCGGCCTCGGCGGCACCTCGAGCCTCGCGGCCCCGGCCCGCGGCGCCGTGCCGCGTCGGAACACCGCGCATCACGTCAGTGGTGACTACCATTGCGTGATGGGCGACCACTGGACCTCGAAGCAGAATCTTGAATACCACCAGCGCTTCGGCGTCCGGCACTTCACATGCAACCTGGGCGGCGCCGGGGGTGGCGCGCCGGCGAAGAAAGCTTCCGGCGCCGAGTGGGATTTCGACGCGATGCAGCGCTGGCGCGAACGCTGCGACCAGGCCGGCATGATGTGGGAAGCGATTCGCATGGACGCGGGCTACATTTACCTGAAGCCCGGCGCGGAGCGCGACCGGAGACTCGCCGCCATCGCCGGCAACATCGGCAAGGCCGCCCAGGTCGGCGTGAAGGTGATCACGATGCACTGGACGCTGATCCCGATTCGCCGCAACGGCCGGACGCCCGGTCGCGGTGGCGCGAGCTACCACGCGTTCAAGCTCGAGGACGACTGGAAATCGCTGCCGGTGGGGCGCAACGGCGTCGTGTCCTCCGACGACTACTGGGAGCGCATCACGTATTTCCTGAAAAACATCATCCCGGTCGCGGCCCAGCACGACGTGCGGATGGCGGTGCACCCCTACGATCCACCGGGCCTCCCGCGCGGTTACCAAGGCGCCGAGAATTGGGACGGCGCCCCGGCCACCGTGCTCGAGTCGCTGCAGCGCTACGAAGCGATCGTCGACAGCCCGCACAACGGCATCCAGCTCTGCCTCGGCACGTGCATGGAGGGAATGAAGGATCCGAAGGCCGAGCTGCTGCCGGTCGTGCGGTACTTCGCGGCGAAGGGAAAGATCTGCCAAATCCACATGCGGAACATCCGCGGTGGCCTCCATGATTTCCAGGAGGTCTACATCGACGAAGGCGAGGCGAGCTTCATCGAGATCGTGCGGATTCTGCGCGATGCCGGCTACGCGTGGTCGTATTGCCCGGATCACATGCCGCAGCACCCGGATGATCCCAAGGGGTATCAGGGTTTCGCGCACGCTTTCGGCTACATCCGCGGGTTGATCGACGCCGCGAACGCCGAGGTCGCGGGGTAGATCCGCCGCGCGGATTCGTCACAGAGGCCCCAGCGCGGCGAAGCCCGCAACCGAACTCAACTCCCCAAACTTCTTGCACAGAAGGCGAAAACCCGCGGATGGCGGGCGATGTCGATGAACAAACCGTTGGCGTAGCACCAATCCTCTGAACAGAAGGACACCAAGGCCGCGAAGAGGGCTGCCGGCATCCAATCCGCTCGATTTCGTCGTGTGCTTCGCGCTCTTCTCGTGGGGGCTTGGCGGATCGATGTTTGTTGAGCGGTGACGAAGAAAGGAAGGCATCGCAGTTCTTCGCGACCTTCGCGATTTTCTCTTCCAGCCGGATTGAACCGAAGGCCGCAAAGTTTGCGAAGGGTGTCCCAACAAACACCGCCGAGCTTGACCGCCCGTTGGAACCATCACCGCACGCCCTGGCTGTACTCCTGCAGTAATCGCAGCATTTCGCGGTCGAGCTTGTGGCCGTGCCAGTCCTCGTACGGCACATCGCTGCGGCCGCTATCGAGTACGCCGAAGCTCCCGCGGAAATTCCACAGCGCCCAGCCGAACCGCGCCTGTTGCCATTCCTGCAGCCACGCGCGCATCCACGCGAGCGCCACCGGGTGCGGCGTCTTGCTGTAGCAGCCCCATTCACCGACGAATACCGTCTCGCCGGTCGCCGCGATTTCGCGCCACGGACGGATGAAATCCAGCAGCGGCTGGTTCGTGGCGGCTCCGGTGGGCGCGAGCAGTCGTCCGTCCGGCCCAATCTCGTGCGGCGCCTGTTTGCGCCCCCAGCTCGAATCCGCCGGCGTCACGCGCGGCGCCGCGCCGGGCAGGGTGATGCGTAGCTCGGTGAATTGAATCCAGTCGCCCGCAATGTTCTCAATCGCGATTTCGCGACTCGCCGCGGGCACACGGACGACAAATTGGCTGGGCGCTTTCGGCTGGTGATAAACCCAGGTCGCCTCGGATTTCACCGGCGTCCACGCGTCCGGCTGCAATTTCGGGTCGAAGATTTTTTCCTCGACCGTGCGGCCGTCGACTTGCGCGCGCAGCTTCGCGCTGCCCGAGAGCAGGGTCAGTTTCAACGCGACTTCGGCGCCGGCGGGAAAATTCCCGCGCAACACCAGTGGCGAGCGCAGCTCGGGCTTGGATGGGCCGTAGAGATGACCGACCAGCCGCGTGAGCGGCCAAGTCGGCTCGGGCCAGAGATCGGATCCGCGCACCCAGTTCGCCTTGTAATGGGAAATCGCGGACGGGTGGTAGCCCCGCGTCGCCTGAATCACGTTTTCATAGCGCAGGAATTCCCGCGCCGGATCGTGACCCGCATTGTTGCCGTCCACGATGACCAGCCGCCGCGGATCGATCGCGTGGATCGCCTCGAGGGCGCGCGCGTGCACGGCGACGTAGTTCTCGCGCGTGTTGCGAATCGGCTCGTTGAGGAGGTTGAAGCTCAGCTGCGCGGGGGGAATCTGCCGGTAGCGCCGCGCGAACATTTCCCAGTGCGCGACAAACGCGGCCTGGGCGTCGGGATCCGTCCAGAGGTCCTTTGGCTCCGCAGGCGGATTAATGCAGAAACCGGGCGCGCGGTGCAGATTCAGGCTAACGTGGACGCCGTAGCGCGCGCCGAATGCCACCGCCTGATCAATTTGTTGCAGCGCCGCCTCGTTGAATTTCAACCAGTCGCCGGCGTCGGTGTAGCACCGATAATCCATCGGCAGCCGGACAAAGTTGAAGCCGAGTTCGGCGATCCACCGAAAATCATCCTCCCGGTACGGGGCGTTGCCGCGCAGGGTGAATTTCTCGAGCAGATTGAATCCGCGCCAGCGCGAGGTATCCACGCCGCCGAGCACCTGGGCATCGGCGGCGCAGATCGGCCGGGCCGCAACGACGGCCACGATGAAGGTGAGCAAAGCGCAGGGCTGGAGAAGACGCCTCATGATCGCCGGCAGTCTACGGTGATGATGCCGCGTCGTGCAATCCGGCTCGAACGCTGGTGCGCCTACAGGGTCGCATCTCATTTTTCTTGCGGTGGGAACGCCCGCCCCGCGACGCGCTGCCCATCTGTAGGTGGCGCGCTCGTCGCGCCACGTTGGCCGCCTCCGGCGGGTTGCGCGGCCAGCGCGCAACCTACAGCCGGTGGTGCGCCGCAGTTTCCCTCGATGCAAGAAAGCGCCACCGAAAGAGGCGCGAATGGCCGCAGACTGGCGGTGGACGGCGATCACCGAGCGCCGTCGCCCGATGCCAGACGCACCGAAGGCACGCCGCGGTTTGTTACTTCAACTCCAGCAACACCGCCTCGGCCTTCTCGGTGCCGCGATTGCGCAACAACACGGAGGAGTTCCGCGGGTAGAAAACGTAAGCGGTGGGCTTCAGTTCCCGTTGCGGACCTTCCTTGGCCTGCGTGACCGTGGTGCCGGCAATCCCGACGAACAGCGACGCGCAGGTGGGCAGGTTGACGATCACCGCTTCGCCCGGCCGAACGAAGACGTTCGAGGCGCGCACGAGCTTTTGTTCCCATTGCACGCTGACCTGGCCGGGCGGTGGCGGAAAGGCCGCGGTGTCCGGCTTCCGCAGCAGCTCGATGTCGAAAACATGGAAGGAATTGTTGCCGGTGTTCGTCACGCGATGCGCCAGCGGCGTGACGTCGTAGGGCGCATAGCGCACCGCGCCGGGCGTCGTTTGCCGTGGGGTCGTGGTCGTCTCGCCCCAGCTCTGCGACGCGTTGGTGGATTTCGTCAGGTACACCACAACCGAGGCGATCTCGTGGAGGTGGTATTTCGTGGTTTCGCCGACGGGGATCTGCACATCGATGATGCGCACGTACTCGTTTTCGAAAACCGACTTGTGGTACGGCTCCTTGACGACCGGCATCGGTTCGTCCGCCGCGTGGGTGGAGGTGAGCATCGCGAGAAAAACGATAACGAAGGTGGGGCGCATGGGACGGGCAAAGCGAGGATGCCGCGGCATTCGGCGGTCGCAAGCTTCCGTGGCGTGGTGGCGGGGTCCAGCAGACCCGAGCTCCCTTGAACGCGGCAGTTCCCGTGCGCCGCGGCGGGGTGTCGTTCCTGCGAATTCTGGAGGGACGACCTCCCGTCTTCGCTATCGTAGCACGGGCAACCTGCCCGTGCTCTTCGGCCATGCCCGGGCAGGCTGCCCGCGCCACGTCCTGCGGGCTACAACGCGGCGAGAGGCAAGTGGCGCGCCGAAGGCAAGGCGGAGGCGGCCCGGTCGCTGCCGCCTTCGGCGGGTCCGCGGCCCGCCCGGAGGCGGGTCCTCCAAGAACGACATCGCCCTGCTTCCGATCCGCGCCGGCCGAACGTTGACTCGACGCGGCAGGGCCCAACACTCGTTCCACCCTCCATGAAAACGTCCCGTCTTTGCCTCGCTCTCGGTCTGACCCTCCTGGCTTCCTTCGCGTCGCTCCGCGCGGCGTCCGACACCCGCGTGTATGAGCTTCGCACGTACACGGCGACGCCGGGCAACATCGACCAGGTCGTCGCGCGCTTCCGCGAGCACACCGCGAAGCTTTTCGAGCGGCATGGCATGACGAACGTCGGCTACTGGCTGCCGATGGACTCGAAGGACGGCGCCGGCGAAAAGCTCGTTTATCTCCTTGCGTATCCAAATCGCGAAGCCGCCAAGACGGCGTGGAAGGAGTTCGGCGCCGATCCGGAGTGGCAGGCCGTGCGGAAGAAGACCGAGGCAAACGGCAAGATCGTCGCGAAGGCGGACTCGCTTTACCTGGCGCCCACGGACTTTTCGAAGCCGATGGACAGTGGGAAAGGGAAGGGCGCGGCGCGCGTGTTCGAACTGCGCACCTACACGGCGCCCGAGGGAAAACTCGGCGGGTTGGACGCGCGTTTCCGCGACCACACGCAGGCGCTGTTCAAGAAACACGGGATCACGAATCTCGGCTACTTTCATCCCGCCGATGCGGACAAAGGCGCGGCCAACACGCTCGTGTATTTCCTTGCGCACGCCAGCCGCGAGGCGGCTGCGGCGTCCTGGGCGGCGTTTCGCGACGATCCCGAGTGGAAGAGGGTGGCGGCCGAGTCGCAGAAGGACGGCAAGCTGACGACGAAAGTGGAGTCGGTTTTCCTGACGCCGACGGATTTTTCGCCGATCAAGTAGTTGGGGTATCCGACGTGGCGCGGGCAACCTGCCCGCGCGCGGTCGAAGAGCACGGGCAGGTTGCCCGTGCTACAACATCGCTCGGTTGCGAGGATGTTTCACTTTGCGCCCGGCCCGACGTCCTCGGGCGCGAGCATCCGGGCTTTGACGGGTGCGGAACTCACTTCGTCGGCACCTTTGTCTTTCGCCATCGTTCGCGGCTGGCCGTCCAAATCCACGTTCACGGCCGGGTAGCCGCCGACCGCCGAATCGATCGCCGGACTCCCCGGCTGTGGTCGATAGATTCCGCGGCTGTCCTTCACGAGCTTCGGATCGACTTCGGCCAAACCATCCGCCGGCAGGTCGCCCGCGCCGCCGGTTTGCCAGACGATATTCGCGCTCCACCGCGCGCCGGCGTTTGGGCCATCGATCTTCGCCGCGACGCCGCCGCCCTGGATGAGGTTGTTCGCAAACGTCGTCCCGGTCGCACCGAGCGCGGTGGGCGTCCGGCGGCTCATCACGTAGTGCGCGCGATTGTCGACCAGTGTATTGAAAGCGATGACACAGTTGTCGGGCCGGTCGTGGCTGGTGAGCGGCGCGCCGTCGGCGACTTCCGCGCCGCCGTTGCCGAGATTGATCCCCATGGAATTCCCCTCGAAGTAATTGCTGAAGATCTGGTGCCGGTCGCCGAAGATCCGCAGCCCCTCCGTATTTCGGAAATAATTGCCGTACACCAGGCAGTCGTTGCCATGGCGCAACGTCAGCTGCGCGCCGGGACTGTCGACCAGCGTGTTGAACCGATAGGTGTTTCCGCACGATTTGTTGGAAATGAGTTCGTTTTCGCCCTGGCAGTGGACGAACAGGTTGTGCTCCACCAGCCCGCCGCCGGTGGACATGCTCAGACCGCTGAGCCCGAAGCGAATCGTCTCCGCGCCGTTGCCGTGGGCGTTCGCGAAGTCGTGAAAGTAGTTGTGGTGAACGTGCAGGTTGCGCGCGACCTGGCTGCCCGTGCCGGTGACGTTGATCATGTTCCCGAGGGTCTGCTTGTCGCGGAACTCGTTGTAGTCGATCTCCGCGTCGTCGCCGGTCACGGTGAGGTACGGCCCTTCGCCCTCGCACCGAAACGTGTTGCGGCTGAAACGCACGTGACTCGTGCCGCCGGCGATGCTGGTGCGACCGGATGCGTGGGTGAAGTTGAAGCCGCGAATGACGACGTGCGCCGCCGGTTTCGTCACCGTGAAGCCATGCGTGCCGCGCAGTTCGACGCCGCCGATGCCCTCGGCGGCGATGGTGATCGGGTTGCCAGCCGCGCCGGCGCGCGCGACGGTGATCGGAGCGGTCGTCGCGTAGCGGCCGTTCTTCACGATAATCATGTCGCCGGGTGCGGCGGCGTCGATGCGGGATTGCAGTTCGGCGACCGAGCCAACCGTCACGGTGGCGGCCCGCCCGAACGCGAGCAGCGCAAGGGGGAGGGCGAGGAAGGCGACGCGGCGGAAGGGAGTCATGGCGGAGGAGGACGGTGGTTGCGCCAGGAGGCGAGTGCGACTCGACGCGGAAAGTCTGGTTAGACGGGCTGGTCGCAAACGCCAGGTATTCCCGCGCTTTCCTTCAATCAACAATTCGCTATGTGCTCGGGCTGTGCTGCGCGCCGCCTTTTTCCTTGGCTTGGGTTTCGCCGCCGCTTTCGCGCGGGCGCAGGAGCCGGCCAGCGAGCCGGCCGCGGCTGCCCATGAGCCGCGGCCGGCGGAAAACGTCCTGGACGCGCAGGTCGAGTTGCACCGGCGCGGCTTTTCGTGCGGTTCGATCGATGGCGTGGCCGGCGCGCAAACCGCCGCTGCCTTGCGTGCGTTTCAGCGGTCCGCGGGCATTCGCGAAAGCGGGCTCCTCGACGCCCCCACGCGCGCGGTGCTGCAGTTGAGCGAGCCGGCTTTGACCACGCACGCCATCGCGCCAGCCGATCTGGCCGATCTCCAACCGGTGCCAACGACCTGGCTGGGCAAGTCGGAACTCGCGCGGCTGGGCTATGCGACTGCGCTGGAGGCGATCGCCGAGCGGCACCGGGCGAATCCGAATTGGTTGAAACGGATCAACGCCGAGGTGGACTGGGATGCCTTGCTGCCCGGCACCGTGATTAACGTGCCCGCCGTGGAGCAGGCGCTGATTCTCAAGCCCGCGGCGCAAATTGTCATTCGACTCGAGGCGCGCGAACTCGAGTTGTTCGACGCGGAGAGCCGGGTCATTGCGCACTTTCCCGTCAGCATCGCGCGGAAGGTCGAGAAACGCCCCGTGGGCGAGCTGCACATCGCCGTCATCGTGCGCGACCCGAACTACACGTTCGATCCCGATGTGTTCACCGAGTCCGTCGAGGCGAAGGAACTTGGCCGCAGACTGCTGATTGCGCCCGGGCCGAACAACCCGGTGGGCCGCGCCTGGATTGGCCTCGACTTGCCAGGCTATGGCATTCACGGCACGCCCGATCCCGAAAAGGTCGGCCGCACCGAATCGCACGGCTGCTTCCGGCTCGCGAACTGGGATGCGTTGACGCTGCTCGACCTGGTGCGGCTCGGTATGCCGGTGCTGGTTGAACCGTGAGCAGCCGGCGGATGGTTGGACTATGGACCAGGGACCAGGGACAAGAGACCATGGACCATGACTATCGCTCTGCCTCGTGCACAAACGCGACGATTCTGGGCGGCCAATCCTTTCGTCACAGAGTGCACAGAGGTCGAACCAGAGGGCACAGAGCCAAACGCCTGTGCTGTCTTGCTCTGTGACCTCCATCTTCCCTCCGTGACCTCTGTGTCCCATCAAAATCGTCCTTTGGTTGCGGCCGCAGGCCGCGGTGGGATGGATTCAGGTTAAGCCTGTTTCGGCGATCGGGCTGTGATCGGAGGTCAGTCGTCAGTGATCTGCGTCCGCACCCGATTTTCCGAGCTGGATTTCCGTCCGCAATTGATCAACTGATCGCATCCTCGGTGGAGCTTCCAGTTGCGCCCAGCCCGGCACCGCTCCCTCTACGGCTTTTTGTCACCATCATCCCAATACTTCCCATGACCACACGGATCGGTTTGTTCACTCACGCGAAGAAACAGAAGAAAGGCGGCCGGACGACGGAGAATATCTACGTCGACATCGATTCGCTCGATGCATTGTCGGCGAAACTGAACGAACTGGGCGCACAGCAGGTCGGGCTGATGTCCCGGGATCGCACGGGGACGACCCACCTCGAGGGCAAGATGTTTCCCGTCGCCGAATTGAAGGAGACGCACCTCAGCTGGCTTTCCAGCAAGCCCGAGCAGTTCGCCACGCGCGCGCTGTTCTTCGAGTGAGTCGGTCGCGGCGCGGGCTTCGGCCGCGCGCTGCAGGCCGTCGCCTTTTTCCCGCGCCCGCCCGGCGCCCATCCTCCTTCTGCCCATGAAGCTTCCCTGGTTCGGGCCGCCCAAATGGCAGGACCCCGATCCGGCGGTTCGGCTCGAAGCGGTACGGCGATTGTCCGACCAGGCTGCGCTGGCCGAGGTGGCGACGACCGATCCGGCGCGCGAAGTGCGGCTCGCGGCGGTGGCGCAGTTGTCCGACCCCGAGCGGCTCGCCAGCATCGCCCTGGGCGCAACCGATGAGAACGTCGACGCGCTGGCGCGGCTGACGACGGAGGCGCAGATCGTACGGGTGGCGCGCACGGCCGTCTCGACCGAGGTGCGCTGCCGCGCGGTGGCCCGGATTGACGACCGCCAGATCCTGCAGCGTATTTCGGGTGAGGATACAGAACCGATTGTGCGCAAGCAGGCGCGGGTCCGGCTGGCCGCGGCGAATCCGTTCCGCGAGCTCCTGAAAACGGCGCTGAACCGGCTGCCGGTGGCGCCGCCGCTGGCACCGCCGGCGGCGAAGGTGTACGGCAGCGTCGATGGCGTGTGTGACACGCTGGTCGGCGACAACCGCTTTCGGGTCCACGGCATCGTTGGGCACGTCAACGAGCCCGCGGCCGCCAGCCCGACTTCCGCGCGGCAGGCGTCCACGCTCGAAGCCGTGGTCAGCGGTGCGACCGTGCTCGAGTTGTTGGGCAACAAGAGCCCGGAGGCCGCCGGGGCCGACGACAGTCTGAACCTCTCGTCGTACTACCACATCGAGATTCGCCGGACTGGGGAGAGTGATTTTGAACTGAAGGTGACCGAACGCGAATCGCGCGCTCCGTTCCGCGGCGGCGGATCGAACCCGCCGCGATAGGGTGGTCACTCCACGCACCAGGCCATCCGCTTTGCGAAGTCGGCCTGGAATTGCGGGCGCCAGCGGCTGACGGATTCGCGCGGGTCGTGGCCGTTGCTGAGGGGGAGATCCCGGTACCAGCCATCGGGTTCACGGCGGTACTGGCCGCCCCAGCCGGGTTGCGACGGGTCGCGCGAGTTGTTGCCGCCGAGCGGCAGGAAGAAGAACCACGACGGCGTATCGCCTTCCTTGAGACAGGCGTGCGGGTTCGGCGCGGTCCAGGTCTTCGTGGGGTACAACGCGCCGAGCGGGCCCTTGCTCAGGATGTTTCTTTCGACCCAGTCGCGGCTGGTGAGCGCGAGGTCGCCGCCGAGGTACATGCCGCGAAACGTGCCCATCCGCTTGTCCTGGCCGGCGGGGGCGTTGGCCAGGATGTAGGCCATGCCGGGAAATTCGCGGCGCATCCAGTCGGCGATCTTGTCCTGGTCCGCGACGTCGTAGACGCGGAAACGCGCCATGAAACCCATCAGCGCGCCGGCGCCCCGATCCTGCCGCACGCGCCAGAGCGCCTGCGCGAGATCGGTCTGGCCGCCCCAGATCGTGATGGCGAGCGGCCGCTCGAGCGTGCTCGCGTCGATCCGCTGGATGATCCAGCGCGAACCCTCCGTGTCGTGCGGCGCGCCAATGAACTCGCGGCCGCGGTGCGGGTTGCCGCTCTTGATTCGCTTCAGCAGGTCCTCCGCCGTCGGCCAGCCTTCCGCATGCTTCAGGAGGTTGGGTCGGACCTGGCCGTACGCGTTGACGATTTCACGGATGAGCTGCGGCTGGGTGATCGCCTGCTTCAATTCGCCCGGCGTGCCGGAGGCGGTCGCCACCAGCCCTTCGATCTGGAATTCGTTCGCGTAGAGCATCAGCCGGATCATCGCCTGCTGGTCATCGGGATCGCCGCCGATGTCCGTCAGGACGAGCAGCCGCGGGCGATCGGCGGTGGCGGCGCGAAGCTGGGCGGCCAGCAGCAGGACGACGAGCAGGACCCGTTTCATGGCGCGATTCTTATGTGGAGCCAGCAGCGAGAGGTCGCGCAAAATTTTCTTCCGCTTTTCGCGCGGAGCGAACCTACTGGCTCGCTCTTACAACTGCGCCACTCGCTTTGCCACCCTGCCTTCATTTTCCATGCCACACTCACCCGTTCGTTTCGGTCTCGTTGGTTTTGGCGCGTGGGGCCAGTTTCACGCGCAGTCGATCGCCGGCCATCCGGAGGCGGAACTCGCCGCCATCACCGCGCCCTCCGCCGCGTCGCGCGAAGCCGCGGCCAAGGCGTACCCGAAGGCGCGGGTCTTCGACGACCACCGGAAGATGCTGGCCGAGGTGAAGCTGGACATCGTCGACGTGGTCACGCCCAGTCACACGCACCTCGAGATTGCGCGCGACGCGTTGGAGGCCGGCGTCGATCTGCTGCTCGAGAAGCCGATGGCGATCAAGGTCGAGGACTGCCGCGCGATCGTCGACCTCGCGCGGAAGCAAGGCCGGCGGCTGGCGGTGGGCCACGAGATGCGGCTCTCGCCGCAGTGGGGCGAAATCAAGCGCCGGATCCAGGCCGGCGTGATCGGCGAACCGCACTACGTGCTGGTGGAGCTCTCGCGCAAACCCTACCGGCTCGGGGCCTCCGGCTGGCGCCACGATCAAAAGCGCGTCGGCAGCTGGGTGCTGGAGGAGCCGATTCACTTCTTCGACCTCGCCCGCTGGTATCTCGAATCCGCCGGGGATCCGGTCGAGCTGTACGCGTACGGCAAGTCGCGCGACCCGCAGCGGCCGGAACTGTACGACAATTTCAGCGCGATGTTCCGGTATCCGAACGGCGCGTACGCGGTGGTCTCGCAGACGCTGGCCGCGTTCGAGCACCACCAGACGGTGAAGATCGCCGGCAGCAAGGGCGCGATGTGGGCGAACTGGAGCGGGGCGCAGGATCGCACGCTGCAGCCGACTTTCTTCCTGAAGGTTTTCAACGGCGAGCGGCTGGAGGAGGCCAGCTTCGAGAAGCAGAGCGGCGAGGTCTTCGAGTTGCGCGAGCAGATCGCCCGCTGCGTGCAGATGGTCCGCGGCCAGGCCGAACCGGCCGCCACCGGTCGCGACGGGCTCTGGTCCGCCGGCCTCTGCCTGCTCGCCGAGGAATCGATTCGCCAGCAGCGGCCGCTGCCGGTCGGGGAGATGCTGAAGTGAAGGGCGGCGGGCGGCACGTGAGACGTACTCGTAGCGACACACCCCGGCGCTGCGCATCACCCCTCTGGTTAGAGGGGATTTTCAAGACTTCACCTTCGAACCGCCTTCTTGATCTCCCCTCGATCAAGAGGGGTGCCCGCCAGGGCGGGGTGTGTTCGGCCGGCGACCGCTGATCTACGATGACCGAACAAACCTCCCCTCCCCAAAAATGGTACTCCGGCGTCACCGGCTACCAATGGCTCGTGCTCGTGGTGGCGTCGCTCGGCTGGATCTTCGACGCGTTCGAGGGGCAGATCTACAACATCACGCGCGGCGACATGCTGCCGGACCTGCTGCGGGCGGCGCAGCCGGGACTGGCAGCGGACGTCGTCGCCGCGGCGACGCGCGCGTGGGGCGAGCGGTTCCTCGGCATCTTTCTGATCGGCGGCACGATTGGCGGCTGGCTGTTCAGTTCGCTCGCGGACAAATGGGGCCGCAAGCCGGTGATGGCGCTGACCATTCTGTGCTACAGCATTTTCTCGGGCTGCACGGCGTTTGCCACCGAGCTGTGGCACGTGGGCGCGCTGCGTTTTCTCGTGGCCATGGGGGTGGGCGGCGAGTGGGCCGTCGGTGCCGCGCTGGTCGCGGAGGTATTTCCGAAGCATGCGCGCGAACGGGCGGGCGGGATTTTTCACGCGGCGAGCGTGATGGGCATCTGGCTGGCGGCGGCGGCGGGCTTGATCGTGGGCACGCACTGGCGCTGGGCTTATCTGGTCGGCGTCGTGCCGGCGCTCCTGGTGCTGTGGGTCCGGGTGAGTATCCAGGAACCCGATTCGTGGAAGGAGGCCAAGCTATCCAAGGCCGGCCGGATGGGCAGCTTTCGCGAGCTGCTGGGTGACGCCCGCTGGCGCGGTCGCGCCCTCGGCGGCGCGCTGCTCGCGATGGTGGGGCTCGCGACCTTCTGGGGCGTCGCCGTGGCGGGACAGAACCTGGCGGAGGAACTCCTGCGCAAGCTCGGCGCACCGGCCGCGGAGGTGGCGACCCGGTCGAAAATCGCGTTCGGGTTCATCCAGACGACGGGCGGCTTCATCGGCCAGCTCATGATGGGACCGATGAGCGTGTGGCTGGGCCGCCGGCGCACGTTTGCCATCATGCACGTTGGCGGCTTCGTGCTGACGCTGGCGGTGTGTTGGATTCCCCAATACGTCGGCAGCTATGCGCTGTTCCTCTGCCTTGTGCCGTTGTTCGGCTTTTTCGCCCAGGGCATTCATTCCGGCTACGCCGTGTACTTCCCCGAGCTGTTTCCCACGCACCTGCGCGCGACCGGCGCCGGCTTCTGTTTCAACACTGGCCGGATCCTGGCCGCGCCCGTCCTGATCTGGGGTTCGGCCTGGATGAAGGAAAAGCTCCCGCTCTCGCAGGCCATCTCGGTGCTCGGGTGCCTCTTC
>Ga0080064_1005378_pt1 | contig 15143 bp, 12 predicted proteins | sample Subgrocontami54m_FD_69260 | JGI IMG/M metagenome (GOLD analysis project Ga0080064, IMG submission 69260) | Subsurface groundwater microbial communities from S. Glens Falls, New York, USA - GMW46 contaminated, 5.4 m (SPADES assembly) (version 2) ...
GAAAGCTTTCTCCGGAATGTAATGTTCTGAAAAAAAGTAAGTAATCGATTGATCCAATATTTGCTTCTTGGCATTCCACTCTTTACTGCTTCCCCACCCAAAATCCGAGAACCGAGCATTACATCATAAACGTCGTAACAAATCGGAGTAATCATCGCCAGGATTAATTTAGGTTCATATTGATAATCCGGATGGAGCATGACGATAATATCAGCATCCTTTGCCAGTGCTTCCCGGTAACAGGTTTTCTGGTTTCCGCCATATCCCAAATTTTGTTCATGCAAGAAAATTTCAAGCCCTAAACGCTTGGCAATAATAACTGTCTTGTCGCTGCTTTTGTCGTCAACCAGTAAAATTTGATCGACGGCTCCAAATGGAATATCCTGAACCGTTTTAACCAAAGTTTTTTCAGCGTTATAAGCCGGTAAAACGGCAATTATTTTTTTTCCGTTAATCACGTTTCAGCATGACCAATTTTGTATATAAACGGCCAAAAGAGCCATAAACTGATGAACAAAAATTTGTGAATCAAAGCTATCTGTTCCCGCGCTTTTGCTTTTCATGCTTTGCCTGGATGGAACGTTTGTTCCTTCAGCCAAAGTAAATAATGTGTTAATTCCCGCTTCAATTCATAAGTTCCGATAACGGCCTTTTGCATAGGCGTAAAATAAAACATTTTGGGCGGATCGGGAGCCCTGGAAGCTTCCTCAGGCTTTAGTTTCCTGTAAATTTGAATCTGCCACTCAGGGTTAAAATCCAGTGATTTAAATTGATGGGCGCTAGGTTCTGGAATATTGTCCCAAGGAAAATCTGTTTGGCCGAGGTTGATTTTTTCATATCGTTCCCAGTCCAAATTATCAATTAAATACACCATCACCCGCGCATCTTCATCGGAAATCAGAACTTTGCGTGTAATCACCCAATCTGCATTTTTCGCCTCTTCTAAAGCTTCCAAGGCAAGTCCTCCGATCACCCGCAATCCGGTATAAAACTTAAGCGGCAAATCTCCATAAGTGGCGATGACAAGATCCTTTGAAGACGCATGAAGATTGAGATAGTCCGCAATTTTTTTTACCGAACCGTGCGGTGGATGAATCAATTCTTGAATGTAAGAAATGAGCGGCAATGTCAGCTTTCCTTTTAAGTGACGACTCGAAAATGGAAAAATATGAGCTGCTGATGAGTAGAAAAAGATGTGGAAAAAATTAGAAAAAATAAACACGAGAATAATCAAAGAAGCCGTCATTTTACTTCTTTGCCACAACTTCATCAGCAGCACAGAAAACAATAGAATTGAAATGGGAATAATTCCTACCAAATAACGAAATACCGGCGCCGGGCCTAAGAGAGAAAAAAAGATGGTTGCGATCATTAAGATGATTAAAAAATAGATCCACGTGATTTGATCCCGAGAAAGAACCGCCTCGTTTTGTTTTTTTGGAAGGACTCGCAAAACCAGAGGAATAAAGAGCAACAAAGCAAACGGGATAACATAATGATTCATGCTTTCAACATAAAAAATGATGGTTTCTATCAGGACCCCGACGTCAAAATCCCTCATTTTTTCATGCAGGGGTTTAAATAGGAGAAACCAAGGTAAATTAACCAGAACAGCCAGACTAAGTGTTGTTAAGATTTCTTTTCGGAAGCGAGTCATGACTGGAAAAAAAGCGAATACAGAAATAGAACCCAACAGGCTGAACCATGAAATGTAATTGGCATGAAACACAATAAAGAGGGCACAAAAAAGAGAAAAATTGAACCATTTCTGTTCACGCTTCAGATGGACTAGTGAATCCATGGCCCATAAAGTTCCTAAAATAACCAAGGCGTAGTAACGGCATTGACGGACATAAAGCAGAAATGGAACGGATGAAATCAAAAGAAGAGTGGATAATAGAGCGGTTTGGCGGCCAAACAATTTTATTGAACTTCTAAACGTAAAAATAATGGTTAAAAAACCAGCCAAGGCAAATGGAAAGCGCAAAACCCATTGGCTCGTTCCCAATAATTGAGTGGAAGTAGCAACGACATAAAACGCAAGCCATGGGGTCCAGGCCCAAATATCTCCATAACCTACCTGTTTTCCGTGTTCCTGATAAAAGTAATTCGTGCCATCTGTAATTTTTGGAATTCCACATACAGGGATGGTTTGAGCAACGAGGGCAGTTTCAGCTTCGTCTTCCCACAAGGAGGCCAAACCGAGATGGGTGAAAATGAGAACTGCAGACACAATTAAAAGGAAGATGAATGCAGGATCAAAGCCAACTTTAGATTTCACTGGCTAGAATTAACGGGATTAGGTTTCGCATTTGTTTGTCATTGGGATTCTGTTTTAAGTAACGATTTAAATAAACAGCAGCCTGGCCCCACTCCTTTCGAAGGAAATGGTACCAAGTGAGATTTCGAAGCGCAAAATGACAATCTGGATCAAGTTTGAGTGCATACTCCCAGGTCTGGCGAGCTTGCTCCGGCTGATTCATGTCTATAAAAAAAAGAGCGTAATTATTGTAAAGAACCGCATTTCTGGGTTGTAGCTGAATCGCTTTTGCATACAGCGGCCTTGCTTCATCAAACCGTTTTGTTTTTCGGTATACCACCGCCAACTGGTCATAAGCGCCCGCGCGTTTAGGATCCCGCTCAATCACCTGTTTCAAATAATTTTCTGCTTCATCAAATTTTTCTGCCGCCACACAAGCCGTCCCTAAAGCAAGAAGTGCATCGGTGGATGAATGAAGAGACAATGCTTTTTTGAATAGTTCAATCGAACGTTCATACTGGCCATGATCTAATTGATTGATGGCGTAATAATAATAAATTCTAGAATCTTCCCGAGGAGCTCGTTTTAACGCTGACTGCCACAAGGTTTCAGCCGTCTTCCATTCCGGAATTCTTTGAACCGTTAAAACCAAATAAGGAATCAAAACAAGACTCATCAAGCCAAATGTCGATAGATTGGTTTTTGCATTCGGCTTTCCAAAAAAGAGCCCGCGGCTGAAATTTTCTAAGAGCACAAAAATACCGGCAAAAAAACCGATGATGGGAATGTATAAATAACGATCATTCATGATGCTCGGCAGCGGTGCGATCAAATTGGCAACAGGCAAAAAGCTGACCAAAAACCAGCAGAACCAAAAGGCCGCTGATTTATTTCGTTTGTTGATGATCCACAAAATCATCAAAAGCAAAACGAGTCCTATGACTGAAAATAAAACCGGCGGATCCAGAAAAGAACGGTAAACCGGAGACGAATACAAAATATTTTGGTGGTACGGAAATAACAGAAGCAACCAATACTTCCAGAAAACGGTTGCCATAATACGCACATTGGTTAAATAAGAGCCACCGTGAAACGCGTATTTCTCCACATCGGTTGCAGTGCCGAAAATTGTAGTTGCGGTTGCTGCAACACATAAAAGAATAGCGAGTCCGTAAAACCAGGCACGTTTTCGAACCGCGTTATGATTTCTCAAGAAGAAATAGTGCAGCATGAAGATAATGGGTAAAAAGATAACCACACTTGGTTTTGATAAAAGACCCATTGCAAATAATCCCAAAGTAATCCATAACCGTTTTCGTTCTTGTCTTTGATCTAACGTATCCGCTTTCCAATAAAAAATGACCGAAAGCAGGAAGAAGAAGGTTGACAGTAAATTTTTCCGCTCTCCTATCCAGACCACTGATTCTATTTGAACCGGATGAATCGCAAAGATAAGAGCCACGGCGAAAGCGATTAAAAAGTTTTTTTGAATGAGTTGAAGCAAATAAAAAGCCAGAAAAGCATTCAAAAAATGAATGACAAGGTTGGTAAAACGGAAACCGAAAGGGGTTAAATGCCATATTTGATAATCCACTGCATAAGACAGCATAGTAACTGGCATATAGAGTGTGATGTAATGACGTTTCACCAGATGCCAGATCCTGTCCATGTTGAATATCTTAATATCTGGATTGCGGACGACAAGTTCATCGTCGTCTAATCCAATGAAGTTATAGTGAAGAGCCGGAGAATAAACGACAACGATGATTGAAACAAGAATTAAAGCAACGAGGAGTAATTTTGTACGATGGTGCATAAAATAAAAAACCTACCCACTCACCGAAATGAATGGGTAGGTTTGTGAAGCTAAATTAAGCAACAGCTGTTCCGCTACATGTATTGCTCGTCACCGTTGATGCAGTTCTAAGCACACCGGTGTGATCAATACAGAAGTCCTGAGCGGCCGAACCCGACTGGGAAGCAGCGGTCACCGTATAACCAACAGCACTGGTTGTATACGCTAATGTATGACCGTGTTTTGTAGTCGTATCAGCCCATGAGGAATCCAGATACGGAGGGCTGGCACCGGTTAAAGCAGCAGCATTCACTGGATAAGCTGGAGGACTTTGTGCAGCGCGATAACTTTCAGCAGATGTGCTGAACGCTCTCAAGTCGCCTTTCACAGAGCCATCGTTTGCATTGACCCGAGCGCGAAGTAAATTCGGAATTGCAATCGCGGCAAGAAGCCCGATGATCGCAACGACGATCATTACTTCAACGAGGGTAAAACCTTTTTTTGCTAATTTGCGTTTCATTGTGAATCCTCCTTTAAGGACCATCATAAATTCTTACTCGCCTTTTTGGCTAAACCTTATGCATCAAGACGCGTGCCAAAAAAACTAGGAGCTGATTGAATTAAAGCGCTTTAACGGCAAACGCTTGCTTGATCAATACTTGGCTGAATTTACGGCCGTCTTACTACAAAACTTTAAAATGGTTTTGAGGTTATTCCCGTCAAAAAATTTTTACAAAACTCCTGTTTTTTGTACAAACCTAGGGGCTAACCGGAAAGCGGATTACCTCCGGCAGGACAATTAGTACCGTCAGCAGATAAGGCGGGAGCACTAGTATAGACATTAATTGAGTTTAAATTGTTTATGCAATAGCTTTTTACCCCGGTGTAATTAATGCTAATGGGAACGCCTGTAACGGTAAAAGTCGCTCCTGCATTCCCCGTTTTGAGTTCAAAAGAATAACCGCTCTTTTGAGCCGTTACGAGATCAGACGGAATATAATTAGCACCTAAAGTGGCTAAGTTAGCGGGATAAGTCACGTTATTATTTAAATACATTTCAGCGCCCACAGAAATGGTTTTCAAAGAAGCTTGAGCATTGCTTTCATTGGCCCGCACGCGGGCAGCAAGACCGCTCATGGTTGCGATTGAGGCTACCACTGCAATGATCACTAACACAATCATCAATTCAATCAGCGTAAAACCTGAATTAGAAGATTTATTCCGATTAGTTGTCATGAGAGATTTTCAAGCCCGTATTTTTTAACTTTATAATGAAGTGATTGTCTCGTTAAATTTAATTTTTTAGCCGCCTGGTTTTGATTTCCGTGCGCATCTTTAATGGCTTGTTTAATTAGCTCTGATTCATAAGAACCCAATGCTCCCCTTAAATTATTATTTATATTTATCGGCTTATTAGAAGAAGAACTAAAGTTACCTTGTTCAATCGCTTGAGAAACCATGGTAGGCTCAATCGTGGTCTTATCAGTGAGAGCCGTTAAACGTTCCATTACATTTTCTAGTTCACGGATATTACCTGGCCATGAATGGTTTTTGAATACGTCCAAAGCCGCTTGGCTTAATTGAAACTTGGATTTGGATTCATGCTTTTCACTGTAATTTTCCAAAAAATGGTTCACGAACAATGGAATGTCTTCAACTCTATTCCGAAGCGGAGGTATCACGATTGGGATGACATTGAGGCGGTAAAAAAGATCTTCCCGGAATTTCCCTGCCCTAATTTCATTAATTAAATTTTTGCTGGTTGCCGCAATGAGGCGAAAATCAACGTGAATATCTTTTACGCCGCCCAAACGCTTCAAGATTCGCTCTTGAAGAATTCTCAGTAACTTTGCTTGAAGTGAAAGTGACATATCGCCTACTTCGTCCAAGAAAAATGTTCCATTTGCCGCCAGCTCAAACAAGCCAAGTTTTGAAGCCACGGCTCCGGTAAATGCACCTTTTTCGTAACCAAACAATTCGCTCTCAAGAAGCGTCTCAGGAAGGGCCGCGCAATTAATACTGACAAAGGGACCAAACTTACGTTTTGAATGATAATGAATCGCACGAGCAGCCATTTCCTTACCGGTACCGCTCTCACCTGCTACTAAAACGGTGCTTTCTGTTTTGGCCACTTTTTCAATTAACTTGAAAATTTCCTTTATTTCATGAGTTTTACCAATTAGATTTTTAAGCTGATAGCGATCTTGAAATGATTTAACGCCTACTTTTTTTTCAATCAAGAGTCTTTTTTGACTCAATGTTTTTTGAACGGCGTTCAACAGTTCTTCAATCTTAAAGGGTTTGATCAAGTAATCATTTGCGCCGGCACGAATCGCTCCAATGGCAGACTCTAATGAAGCGTGAGCGGTAATCACTAGAATGTTAATCTCGGGATTAAATGATTTTACGCGCTGAATTAATTTGAGGCCGTCCAAGCCGGGCATGAGTAAATCGGTGATGACTAAATCTGGATTTTTTTGTGAAACATCTTGCAGACCTTCAACCGGATTTTGATAACAATAGACCTGAAATCCTTCGCCTTCAAGAGCTTCTCTGATGGTGAGACAAACGTTTTGTTCATCATCGATCACAAAAATTTTTGGCTTATCCATTAGCTGTGGACCGGTAATATAATGCTGACCCGGGTGCCCTTTCCTAGTTTGCTTTTCACATCCATACGGCCTCCATGCTGACTCACAATCTTGTTGGCTTGCGCCATTCCTAAACCAGTGCCGTTGGTTTTCGTAGTTTTAAAAGGCATGAACAATTTGCTCATGATTTCAGGATTGATGCCATTGCCGGAATCTAAAATTGAAATGAGAACCTGATTGTGGTTTTTTTCGCAGTCAATCGTCAGAATGCCTCCCTGCTCCATTGCTTCGTAGGCATTGGTCAAGATGTTCATGCAAGCTTCCTTGATTTGTTCTGGATCGGCTTTAATTTTAATTCCTTTACCTTTATATAGGGCTTTGGTTTCCACGTTTGGTCTGAACGCCTCATGATGTTGCAACAAAAGCAACACTTCATCAAAAAATGATTCTAAGACAATTTCCTCTAATTGAATCTTGTTCATGCGGGCAAAATTGAGAATGCCGCTAAAAATTCGGTTAATTCTTAAGGACTCATCCACGATGGCACTCATTAATTTCCTTTGTTTGTCATTTAATTGATCGCCCAACTGTTTGGAAATGAGCTCGACAGCACCGCTAATAGAAGCTAATGGGTTCCGAATTTCATGCGCAATATTGGAAGCCACTTCTCCCAGAAAAACGAGGCGCTCTTGCGTCTTTACTTTGCGTTCCAGGTTTTGAATCATGCGCGAAAAATAATAAGTCAAGATGGCCACTAAAAAGAAAACCGTAATTTGCACATAGCTGGCATAGAACAAATAAACACTTTCTCTTTGAATGACAAATGCAGGCCTTGGAAATAGAATTTTAAACGTGGGAAACCACCGACGATAAACCAACATGACAGTTCCAATGAAACAAAGAGAGCTTCCGGCGGCCATATAAAAACTGGATGTTGGAGAAAGAATTAAACCCGCGCTTAAAATGGAAAGAATATAAATAGATGCGAACAAACTGTCGACGCCGCCCGTGTAGTAGATGAGCAAGCTTTCTAAAACCAAATCACATCCAATCTGAATCCACGCCAGTTTGTTCAGGTTAACTCCTGTTACAAGCCATAACACATAAAAAACGCTCAGCAATGAAATCAGCGCAATGATGGAATAGAACACGATGGCTTCAATTGGAAAAACAAACTGAGCATACACGAGCAATGCCGCCCCAATCAGCAATCGCGAAATAATTAACACGCGCAATCGTTTGATGAGGACTTGTGAGGAAATCATGGGTTATTGTAGCGCGTTGGTTAAGGTCAAGATGGGTAGGAACATTGCGATGACAATCGAACCGATGACAATACCGAGAAACCCAATGACAAGCGGCTCAATCATAGACGTTAATCCGCTGACCGAGTTATCAACCTGAACATCGTAGAAATCTGCAATTTTGCTCAACATTTTATCCAGTTCACCGGTTTCTTCGCCGACGGCAATCATTCGAACTACCATAGGCGGAAAAATCTTTTTCTTGGCCAAGGGTCCTGAAATACTTTCCCCTTCTTTAATGGACGTTCTGACATCAGAAATAACGCGTTCAATTTGAACATTACCAGCTGTTTTTCCGACAATCTCGAGTGCTGCTAAAATCGGAACGCCGCTTTTAACTAAAGTGGATAAGGTTCTTGAAAATTTGCTGGTTGCAACCTTCATAAATAAAGGGCCGAAAACAGGTGACTTTAATTTTACGCCATCAAACCAATAACGGCCAGATTCGGTTTTAATAAACCGTAAGAACAACATAATGGAACCGATGACGCTGCCAACGATGAGGACAAAATTATGTCTTAATATATCACTGACTCCAATGAGGATCTTAGTGGGCGTAGGAAGAGGCGCATTCAAAGAAACGAAGATGCCGGCAAATTGAGGAATCACCCACGTCATCATACCGAACGTAATAATCAAAGCCATTGAAGAAACGACCGCCGGATAAACCAAAGCTGATTTGATTTTCTTCTGGAGCGTGTTTGTTTTTTCAATATAAGTCGACAAACGATCTAAAATTTCTTCTAACCGGCCGCTTGACTCACCTGCTTTGACCATGCTGATAAACAGATTTGAAAAAATCTTTTTGTGCCGCTCAAGTGCTTCGGATAAACTTTTTCCGCTTTCTACATCATCTCTTAAGCTCACGACGGCTTTTTGCAGCGTTGCATTTTCTGCTTGCTCTGCCAAGATGCTCAAAGATTGCACCAAAGGAACGCCAGCTTCCACCATCGTGGCTAATTGACGGGAAAAAACGACAATATCATCGGCTTTGATTTTGCTGCCGTACTTAGCCGTAAATATATCTTTGGAAAATAAAGAAGACTTGGACTTCACTTCATTAATTCGAATAATCAAAAAGCCTTCTTGCCTCAAAGCAGAAACAACGCTGTTGATGTCGGTTGCTTCTCTTTTTCCGCTTAAATTTTTTCCTTCTTTATCTTTTACGATGTATTCAAATTGAGGCATGTTTTGTCCTTTTAGTCCGAAGCCATGGTTACTCGAAGTACTTCTTCTAAGGTTGTCTGCCCTTCTTTAAAACCAGCCAAGGCATTTTCAAATAAGGTAAGCATTCCTTTTTTTCGAGCCAGCTGATCAACTGCATCACTGGAGGCATGATCAATAATCAGCTGTTGTATCTCATTGTCCACAACCAAAACTTCCATAGCTCCTAAACGACCGCGATAACCCGTATTTTTACATTGCGGGCAGCCTGTTCCCTGGTACGCTACCGTGCCTTTTAAATAAGAATGAAACTCCTCGGGCAAGCGTGCCAAGACTTCTTTTGGAATGTTGTATTCCTTTCGGCAGTGGGGACAAATACGCCTGAGCAATCGTTGTGCGGTTGTCGCAATTAAAGAAGAGGCGATCAGAAATGGCTCTACTCCCATATCAGTCAAACGAGCAATCGCGCCGGCCGCATTATTCGTGTGAAGTGTGCTAAAAACCAAATGACCCGTCAAGGCGGCCTTAACGGCAATATCAGCTGTTTCTCCGTCTCGAATTTCACCGACTAAAATAATATCCGGGCTCTGCCTGAGAAGTGATCTTAAGCCATTTGAGAAGGTTAAACCGATATCTGGATTCACCTGAGTTTGGGTGATGCCGTGAAGTTGATATTCAATCGGATCTTCTACGGTCATGATGTTTCGTTCTTTCGTATTTAATTGATTTAATATGGAATAAAGAGTGGTTGATTTTCCGCTTCCGGTAGGGCCGGTCACGAGAATCATTCCATACGGACGCTTAATGGATTCTTGAAACTTAATGATGCTTTCTTTTGAAAAACCCAAATCGTTTAGGCCGGATTTCACACTGGCTTTGTCCAAGACGCGGAGTACTGCTTTTTCGCCGTGATAAGTCGGTAAGATAGAAACGCGGAAATCAATTTCCCTGCTTTCGAAGCGCGCCTTAAACCGTCCGTCTTGAGGCAAACGCTTTTCGGTAATGTCCAAAGTGGAAATAATTTTAATTCGGGTGAGGATTGCATTATACATATTTCGCGGCGGTGAAAATGCATTTTGAAGCGAACCATCAATTCGGTACCGAATCCGAAGACGATCGGCAAAGGGTTCAAAGTGAATATCCGAAGCTCTATTTTTAATGGCTTCTTGTAGAACTAAATTCACCATTCGAATGACCGGTGCTTCATCGGCCGCATGAGCATCTTTGGCTGGTTCAGAACTGGCCAGTGATTGATCGACAACTTCAACGGAATCTGGGTCTAAATCTTCAAAGACATCTTCTAATTTAACCTCTTCAGAATAATAAGTTTCAATCGCTGCTTGGATGTCTCGGTGTGTGACAATCACGGGGCGAACATTGTTTACTTGGGCAATTTTTTTAACATCGTCCATGGCCGACATGTCCAACGGATCACTCATGGCAAGCGTCATGACATTTCCAATTTGGGAAACGGGTAAAATTTCATACCGTTCCGCAATTTTTTTGGGGATTGATTTTAGTATTTCGGGAGCGACTTTATAAGCGGTCAAATCCAGAACCGGGATGCTGAGCTCGGAGCTCAGCAAAAGGAGAAGATCTTTTTCCGGAATAAAACCCTCGTCTAATAAAACTCTAATGAGTTTCTTCTTGGACGTTTTTTGCAATTCTTGAGCGCGTTTTAATTCCGACTCAGAAATGAGTTTTGTCTTTTTTAAAATTTCGATCAATGTGGGGAGATAAGTGGTCGGCATTATTCTACCTCCAGCTCTTGATCACCCGCAGTCACTCGATAGACTTCATCGATGGATGTATCGCCAAGCAAAGCTTTTTGGATCCCGCTTTCCCTTAAGGTGCTCATTCCCTGTCGTCTGGCACATTGCTTAATGTCTTCTCCGGAAGCTCGTTTTAAAATCATGCCTTTTACTTCTGGGGTTAACATTAAAATTTCAGAGATCACCGACCGCCCTTTGTATCCCGAAGAACGACATTTGGAACAGCCGGCCGGCCGGAAAAAAGTATGTACTTTTGGATTTAAATTTAAACGTTTCGCCATTTCTTCATCGGCATTTATCGAAACTTTGCAGCTCGGACAAAGTTTTCTAACCAACCGTTGAGCGGTCACCATCAAAACAGAAGAGGTAATTAAAAACGGCTCAATTCCCATATTGAGCATACGCGTAATAGAACCTGAGGTATCATTGGTGTGAAGCGTGCTCAAAACCAAGTGACCGGTTAGAGCAGCTTTAATCGCAATATCCATCGTTGTTAAATCTCGAATTTCACCGATCAGAATAATGTCCGGATCTTGTCTTAAGATGGAACGCAGAGCCAAGGGAAATGTGAACCCGATTTGCTCCCGAATGTTGACCTGATTGATTCCTGAAACTTCATACTCAACCGGGTCTTCTACGGTCGTAATATTTTTATCGGGAGAATCCAAAAACGCCAGAATCGAATAAAGCGTGGTTGTTTTTCCGCTGCCGGTCGGCCCGGTAGCCAGAATCATTCCATGTGGTTTGAGCGAACACAATTTCAAATCATTGATTTCTTTTTCTGAAAAGCCCAGCTTTTCAAGACTGTGCGATTGAGTTTTCTTATCCAAAACACGCAAGCAAACTTTTTCGCCATAACTGGTCGGTAAGATCGAGACACGCACGTCAACTTGCCGGTCTTGGACTTTGATTTTAAACCTTCCGTCCTGCGGAATTCTGCGTTCGGCAATATTGAGCTGACTCATGACTTTAAAACGAGAGACCAGAGCAGAGCCCATGGTCTTGGGCGGCGAAGGAACTTCTTCCAATAAGCCGTCGACGCGACATCTGACTCTCATGGAATTTTCCCAAGGTTCGATAAATAGATCACTTGCCTTTCTTCTAATTGCATCAAGCAAAATTAAATTGGCCACTTTGATAACGGGCGTTTCTTGAGCTTGCTGAAGCAAGCTCACGGTTTCTTGCTGATCCTGTTCTTTCTGTTCTTGAACAATGCGGACCAGTTCTTGAATGGCTCCTTCAGAATTTGAATTTTCATTTATTTGCGCGTTTGGATAAAACCGTAGAAGTGCGGTAGTCATCTCGCGCGTCAAGGTAACGGCCGTGCGAATTCTCATATTGGTAATTGCTTTGACATCGTCAATAAGCCCCAAATCAGCTGGATTTTCCAAAGCAATGGTTAAGGTATCCTGATAGCGGGAAATCGGCAAAACACGATGTTGATGTGCAAAGGCTGCTGGAATTAAACGAATGACGTTTTCGTCGGGAACAAAATGATTGGGGTTAATCGAGGCACATTTATATTCTTCCGCCAGAAATGAAATCAATTGGATTTCATTTAAAAATTGATGTTTTAAAATGAGCTCTACAAAATTTTCAGCAGAATTTTTTTTCTCGCCAATTAGGAGTTCGACGGCATCGTCTTGAAGCAGGCCCTGTTTGGCCATTTTCCTTAAAATTGGTTCATTAATGGGAGCACTCAAGGGAAGCCTAAGTTTTTTGAACAGCTTTGGGTTGGCTAGCGTTTACATCAATATGATAAATACGTTCAAGAACCTTCGCGATTTCAGTGGGCGTTGAAACAAATACTTGCACTTTGGCTTTTGTGGCTTCTTCGATGGCATGAATGGCTTCTTCGTGGGTGGGATCTGACATCACAATCGTCAGTAAATTTCCATTCCGTTCAAGAGGAATGCACAAATATTTGGCAATTAATGCCTGGGGAATCATTTTGTCTGCGCGTTGTTCGGTGAAGGTAAAATTACCAAGAGACAGATACGGAACGTTAAATTGCGTCGATAACGCGATCACGATTTCCTCTTCGGTCACGTAACCCAGATCAATTAAAATTTTACCGATCAACTTTCCAGGAGATTTTTTTTGAAACAGGAGAGCAGCTTCAAGTTGGGTAGCATTGATGGAACCATTTTCAATCAAAATTTCGCCGATGCGTTTCAAATTGGTTCCTCCTAACTGGTTAGCTGTGAAGGACTTAGTTTTATCTGCGATAAACCGTTAAAAGTATAACGTCCTGGTGGAGGGCTTACAAGGGAGGAGACTTAAAAATGCTTGAGGGCTAACAGATTAAAAATGCGTTATTTCAGAACTTTAATAAGTCAGAATCAAAAAAAGGATCTTATTTTTTGATCAGCCATTGATATAGCAAAAACATCGCTTTTTGGGCCGCTTGCAGTCTAATTTTAGAACGTTCGCCGGTGAAATGAAATTCAGTCGCCACCGTTTGTTTTGAATCAGAAATGCCAATATATACAAGTCCAACAGGTTTCTTAATTGTTCCGCCCGTTGGGCCAGCGATTCCGGTAATGGAAATTCCAATCGATGTCTTAAATTGTTCGCAGATTGTTCGGGCCATATCTTTCGCAACTTCTTTTGAAACGGCTCCATGTTGACGAAGAAGGTCTAAGGAAACGCCCAGTTTTTTATACTTCACATCATTCGAATAAGCCGTGATTCCTCCCTTAAAAAAACGAGAAGCACCAGAAGAGCTCGTTAAGCGTTCTGACAATAATCCACCTGTGCAACTTTCAGCAACGGATAAACTAAGCTGCCTGGCCACCAGTTTTTCGGTCAGAACTTCCGGAAGAGTCTGATTCGCAAAACTATAAACATAATGGCCTAAACGCTTTTTTATTTCACGTTGAAGGATAGGAATTAACTTCTTATCTTGCGTTTTAATTCGGATGGTCACTTCCCCGATGGCAGGATATATCCCAAAGTCAAAATCCCGATTCTTAAAGAAAGTTTTCTTTAATTTGCGCATGACATCTGTTTCATACAGCCCAACAATGTGAGCTTCTAAGACGCGAACCGGTGTTCGGTGTTTGAATTTTTCACAAATTAATCGCTCTACCAGCGTCTCGTACATGTTCATCAATTCGCGTGGAACGCCCGGTAATACGACGAGTAATTTTTCATCGGTTTCAATGTAAAAACCGAGTGCAATCCCAAACCGGTTAATGAGGGGTTTTGCAATTTCAGGCCGAAAGGCTTCTCGGCGCGTCATAAACGGCGGAGTCTTTTGAACACGCTTGAAATATTGAGTAATTTGACGGAATTGTTGCGGATCAAATTTAAGTTCGCATCGAAAATAGTGAGCGACGGCCTCGCGCGTAATGTCATCCGGTGTCGGCCCCAAACCGCCCGTCACGATAATCAAGTCTGAGCGACCAAAAGCATCTCTTAAACACGTGACGATTTCATCTTCCCGGTCGCGACAGCTGGCTTGATGAACCACATCAATATTCAGTTTGCTGATGCGATTAGCCAAATATTGCGCGTTGGTGTTGAGGACGGAGCCGCTCAGCAATTCAGAACCGATGGTAATTAATTCGCACTTAGGCATAAAGAAGAATAAGCTGAAGTACTAAATTAGAATAAAGTCCCGCCGCGATGTCGTCTAAAACAATTCCGACTCCTCCAGGTGCTTTTTCCAAAAATCGAATGGGAGGCGGTTTTAAAACATCAAAAAAACGAAATAAGGCAAACCCAATGAGTAAAGAAACCCAATGAATGGGGACGAATAAAAAAGTAACCAACATACCGCAAACTTCATCGATCACGACCACGGAAGGATCGTGAAGATTGAGGGTTCTGGCCGCGCAATTACTAGACCATATCCCAAGGATTAAAAAAAATACAAATAGACCTAATGAAAACTCAAAACTGTCCTTTGTAAGTAAAATCAAAGGGATGGCAGCCAAACTTCCAAACGTGCCCGGTGCATGCTTAATTCGTCCGATGGGTCCAACGGTAGCAATCCAAACCGCTAATCGATTAATCATTTGGAGCCCAAGCGTTTGAAGAATAGAAAACCAGAGATTATCGTAAAAAAATTAGCCAAGAAAATGGCTCCATAATGAACAAGATGAAGCGCCGTAAAAAAATCTGAAACGATGGGTTCTTCAGAATGAGCATCTAGATAAGTAAGGAGAATCAGACTGATCGAAACGGAAGTGATTTGAAATCCAACTTTGACTTTTCCAGCCCACTCGGCCGGGATCACTTTTCCTTTTTGCA
>Ga0080064_1005379_pt1 | contig 15142 bp, 15 predicted proteins | sample Subgrocontami54m_FD_69260 | JGI IMG/M metagenome (GOLD analysis project Ga0080064, IMG submission 69260) | Subsurface groundwater microbial communities from S. Glens Falls, New York, USA - GMW46 contaminated, 5.4 m (SPADES assembly) (version 2) ...
GCCGGCGATCGGCCTCGTCTCGCTCGCCATCATCCTGGCCAGCTGGTTCGGCGGCGTGCGCTATCCGCGCGGCCTCGGCGTCACGCCCTCGATCTCGCTCGGCTACCTGCTGGTGGCCGGCGTGCTCGTCGCCTGCTCGCGCATGATGGAGGCGCGGGGCGCGACCGAGCCGGCACCGGTGGCGGCGCACGCGCACCCCGCGCCGGCCGAGTAGGTGGGCTCAGCGCGCCGGCAGATGCCCCTCGCTGCGCGCCCAGGCCTCGGTCCGGTCCAGCGCACGGGCGAGGCAGTCGAACATGGCGTTGATCTCGGCGCCGTCGATGACGAGCGGCGGGCACAGGGCGACGTTGTCGCCGCCGACGGCGCGGCAGATCAGGCCCTCCTCCTCGGCGAAGCGGGCCGCCCTGGCGCCGACGCCGAGCTTGGGCTCGAAGCCGGCCCTGGCGCGCTTGTCCTTGACGAGCTCGAGCGCGCCGATCAGGCCGACGCCGCGCGCCTCGCCGACCAGCGGGTGGTCGGCGAGCGCGTTGAGCCGCAGCTGGAAGATCGGGGCCATGCGCTGCACGTGCTCGACGATTTTGATGCGCTCGTAGATCTCGATGGTCTTGAGCGCGACGGCGCAGGCCAGCGGATGGCCCGAGTAGGTGAAGCCGTGCGCGAACACGCCGAGCTTGCCGCTCTCCTCCACCAGCGCCTGGTAGACCTCCTCCGACACCGTCAGCGCGCCCAGCGGCACGTAGGCCGAGGTGATGGCCTTGGCCATGGTGACGGTGGTGGGCCTGAGGCCGAACGTCTCCGAGCCCCACCAGCGCCCGGTGCGGGCAAAGCCGCAGATCACCTCGTCGGCGATGAAGGCGATGCCGTGCGCCTCGAGCACGGATTGCACCTTGTCGAAGTAGGTCTTCGGCGGGATCAGCACGCCGCCGGCACCCATCACCGGCTCGGCAATGAAGGCGGCAATCGTCTCGGGCCCCTCGCGCTCGATCAGCGCCTCGAGGCCGTTGGCGAGCCGGGTCGCGTAGTCCTCCTCGGTCTCGCCGGGCTCGGCGAGCTTGGGGTAGTGCGGGCAGTCGGTGTGCAGGACGCGCGCCATCGGCAGGTCGAAGTCGGCATGGAACACCGCTAGCCCCGACAGGCTCGCCGCTGCAACGGTGGTGCCGTGATAGGCGCGATGGCGGGCGATGAACTTTTTGCGCTTGGGCTGGCCGCGGGCGTTGTTGAAGTACCAGGCGATCTTGATCTGGCTGTCGTTGGCCTCGGACCCTGAGTTGGTGAAGAACACCTTGGAGGTCGGGCACGGCGCCATCGCCTTGAGTTTCTCGGCCAGCGCGATGGCGGGCTCGTGGCTGCGGCCGCCGAACAGGTGCGAGAAGGAGAGGCGCGACATCTGCTCGCGCGCCGTCTCGACGAGCTCGGCGTTGCCGTAGCCGAGCCCCGTGCACCACAGTCCCGCCAGGCCCTCGATATAGCGCTTGCCGGCGGTGTCGTAGACATGGACGCCCTCCCCCCGCTCCAGCACCAGCGGCCCGAGGGTGCGGTGCGTCGCCAGGTTGGTGGTGGGATGCAACAGGGTTGCAACGTCGCGGGCGGCGAAGTTCGAGAGGGGGGGCATGGGGTCACACCGAGGTTGGTCGCAATTGCCCTGCATCCTAAGCGCTGCAGCCCATCCCGCAAACCGGGCTGATCCAAGGGACGCGCCGGGCTCGGCTACGCTGGCGAGACGGCGCGAAGCCTGATAAGAGCGAAGGCGGCAAGGCTCCCGAGGCTCATGACCGATCGATCGACACTACTGATTGCGCCGCTGGCGCGCTGGTCGAGCCGGATTGCGCTGTTTTCGGTGAGCGTGCTGCTCGTCGGCGTGGTGCTGCATCGGCTGACCTCGTTCCCGACGCCGGTGGCCGTCAACCTGCTCCTCGTCAGCGTCGCCGGAGCGGGCCTGGCGATCCTGGTCGGGCTCATTGCGTTCGCCCAGATCTGGCGGCGCGGCCATGGCGGCGCCGCCAGCGCCGCCTTCGGCATCCTGCTGCCGATCCTCGCGCTCGCCTGGCCGCTCACCTACGTGCCGAACTTCCTGAAGCTGCCGCCGATCAACGACGTCACCACCGACCTGGAGACCCCGCCCCAATTCGTGGCGCTGGCCAAGCAACACGCGAGCGAGACCAGCCCGGTCGCCTACCGGGCCGAGCGCTTCGCCCCCGAGCAGCAGAAGGCCTATCCGGACCTGCGCACCTTCGTCATCGACCGCCCCGTGGAGGAAGCCTTCGACCTGGTCGAGGAGGCCGTGCGCAAGCTCAAGTGGCGGGTCGCCGCCACGCAGCCGCCGACCGGGCGGCCGGCGCGAGGCGGCACCCTGGAGGCGACCGACCAGACGCTGGTGATCGGCTTCACCGACGACATCGTCATTCGCGTCGAGGGCATGGGCAAGCGCGCGCGCGTCGACGTGCGTTCGGCCTCGCGCTATGGCGAGCACGATCTGGGCCAGAACGCCCAGCGCGTGCGCCGCTTCCTCGCCGAGCTGCAAACCCGGGTGGACTCCACGTCGCCGACCGCGGTCGCCGGCCGGCGCCTGCGCACGACGCGGGCGGGCGCGATGGTCAAGAAACTGAAAGGGAATGATCTGAAGAAAGCCGAGAAGAAGAAAGCGGAGAGTCGCAGCGGACGAGCCCGCGTTCGATCAAATGCTCGGCGTGCGCAAGGACCGAAAGAGTAGCGGCGTTGAGGAGCTTGGGGTCCAGCCCCTTGTAGATCACGGGAACGATGGTACGTGCCGTGTTGGTGCCGGCGCGGATGCACGCGAGGATCGCCTGCTCGCGCATGCGCCGGTGCAGCAGGTAGGCCTTGACCAGGCGCTGCGGCTCCTCGACCTGGCCGCCGTGACCCGGAAAATACACGCCATCGCTGCGCTCGATCAGCAGCTGCAGCGAGCGCAGGAAGGCGCCCATGTTGCCCTCGGGCGGCGCCACCACGCTGGTGTTCCAGCCCATCACATGGTCGCCGGAGAACAGGATCTGCGTGCCGGCCAGCGCAAAGCACAGGTGGTCGGGCGCGTGCCCCGGCGTGTGCAGCGCGGTGAGCGCCCAGCCGTCGCCCTCCAGCCGTTGCCCGTCGGCCAAGGGCACGTCGGGGATGAAGTCCTTGTCCACGAACTCGCTGCCCGAGGGGCTGGTGACCTTGGTGCCGCGGTTGGGAGCCCGGCGGCCGAAGCCCGCCGTCTTGGCCCCGGTGGCAGCCAGCAGCGCCGGCATGCCGTCGGTGTGGTCGCGGTGGGTGTGGGTGATGACGACGTGGGTGATGCGGCGCGACCCCACGGCCTCGAGGATGGCGGCCAGATGCGCGGGGTCGTCGGGGCCCGGATCGATCAGCGCCAGGTTGCTGCCGGAGCCGACGAGGTAGGTGTTGGTGCCCTTGAAGGTGAAGTGGTTGGGGTTGTTGGCGACGATGCGGGTGACGCCCGGCGCCATCTCACGCGGCTCGCCATAGGCGAAGTTCATGGTCGTCTTGAACGGCAGAGCTTCCGCCATGGGCGTCCTTTCGGGGGTGCTGGCGACGTTTCCGACCCTGGCTAGCGCGATCCTCGATGATCCTGGCTCGCAACCGCCGACCCAATGTTCGCGGAGCCGCGCCCTCGAATCTCCGCGGCCTGCCGGCAACAGCTACTCCGCGGCAACCTTTTTCGGCTGCACGGCGGCGGAATAGTCGTTGATCAGGGTCTCGCAGATTTTGCCGGGCTTGTAGGTGTGCTCGCCGATCTCCGACACCGGGGTGACCTCGGCGGCGGTGCCGACGATGAAGCATTCCGAGAAGCTGCCGAGCTCGTCGGGCATGATGGTGCGCTCGATCACCTGCAGCCCGCGTTTTTTTGCCAGGCCGATCACGGTGCGGCGCGTGATGCCGTCGAGGAAGCAGTCGGCCGTCGGCGTGTGCAAGGCGCCATCCTTGATGAAGAAGATGTTGGCGCCGGTGCACTCGGCGACGTGGCCGCGCCAGTCGTACATCAGAGCGTCGGCATAGCCCATGCGCTCGGCCCGGTGCTTCTCCAGCGTGCAGATCATGTAGAGGCCGGCGGCCTTGGTCTTGGCCGGGGCAGTGGCCGGATCGGGCCGGCGATACTGCGCAATCGCCATGCGGATGCCCTTGAGGCGCTGCTCCATGGGGAAGTAGGAGCCCCAGTCCCAGGCGGCGATGGCCAGATGGATCTTGGAGTCCTGCGCCGACACGCCCATCATCTCGCTGCCGCGCCAGGCGATGGGGCGCACGTAGCAGTCGGCGAGCTTGTTGGCCTTGATCACCTCGCGGCAGGCCTTGTCGATCGCGGCGACGTCGTAGGGGATGGTGAAATCGAGGGTCTTGGCGCCCTCGTAGAGCCGCTGGCTGTGCTGGGTCAGCTCGAAGATTACCCCGCCGTAGGCCCGCTCCCCCTCGGACACCGCGCTGGCGTAGTGCAGGGCGTGGCTCAGCACGTGCAGGTTGGCCTCGCGCCAGGGCACCAGCTTGCCGTCGTACCAGATGAAGCCATCGCGGTCGTGGTAGGGAGCCGTATCGGCCATGGGATCTGTCCTCCGGGATCGGAAGCCCGAGCCTGTCGCGGGACCTCTGGCGAGCCGCCTCGCTGGCCCCATCACTCACGCTGTCCGGCAAATTGCCCAATTTGCGGGCTTATCAAGCGCCTGGGACGCTTGGGCGCACAACGCCGGGCCCGTAAAATGTCTTGCCAGCACTAACAATCGGGGCCAAATAAGTCAACATGGCTGACATAAATACCGAGCTCTTGAGCAGGCATCGGGCGCCGGCTGGTCAAAGCTCAGGCAGATCGCCGGCGGCGGGCCCCGATCCCCATCTCCTCACCTTCGTCGAGCTGCTGTTTTTCGCCTATCGCGATTTCACCGGCGAGGCGGACGCGGTGCTGGCCGAGTACGGGCTCGGCCGCGCGCATCATCGCGTGCTGCACTTCGTCAACCGCCATCCCGGGCTGCGCGTCGCCGACCTGCTCGAGATCCTGAAGATCACCAAGCAGAGCCTGGCCCGCGTGCTGAAGCAGCTGGTCGACCAGGGCTGGATCGTGCAGAAGGCCGGGGAGCGGGACCGGCGCCAGCGGCTGCTGTACGCGACCGAGAAGGGCGCGGCGCTGGCCGGGCGTCTCGACAGCCTGCAGTCGAAGCGGGTGGCGCACGCTTTGGCGCAGGCCGGCGCCGGCAACGACGCCGTCGCGGCCCGATTCCTGTTCAACATGATCAGCAAGGAGGAGCGCGCGGGGGTCGAGGCGCTGTTGCCCTCATCGATCGAGGCAATCGCCGGCAAGCCATGAGCGCCGGCCCGGGGAGACGGGGATGGAAACGCTACCCGACAACGCCGCACACATCCTCATCGTCGACGACGATCAGCGCATTCGCGACCTCCTGGCGCGCTACCTGTTCGAGCAGGGCTATCGTGTCAGCACGGCCACCGATGCGGCGAGCGCGCGTGCTTCCATGCGCGGCCTTGCCTTCGACGTGGTCATCCTGGACGTGATGATGCCGGGCGAGAGCGGGCTCGAACTCGCCCGCGATCTCAAGGAGATCTCCAACGTCCCGATTTGCATGCTGACCGCCCGGGCCGAGACCGAGCAGCGCATCGAAGGCCTGGAAGCCGGCGTCGACGACTACGTCTCCAAGCCGTTCGAGCCGCGCGAGCTGCTGCTGCGGCTGCAGAACATCCTGCGCCGCCGCCGCGGGCCCTCGGGTCCGAGGGACGAGATCAAGATGGGCGATTTCACCTTCCATGTCGCGCGCGGCGAGCTCAAGCGCAAGGAGGAGACGATCAAGCTCACCGAGCGCGAGCGCGACCTCTTACGCCTGTTCGCGCAGCGGCCGGGAACGCCGATCGCGCGCCACGAGCTGGCGGGCGACGATTCCACCGGCAGCGAGCGCGCCATCGACGTGCAGATCAACCGGCTGCGCCGCAAGATCGAGACCGATCCCGCCAATCCCGTGTACCTGCAAACGGTGCGAGGGAAGGGCTATATACTGCACACCGACTGAGGGCAGGCCGGGAGGAGGCTCGAGGACGCCCATGCTCGCTGCCGATCCTGAAAGCTGGCGCAAGCTCCTCGACGAGAAGAGCTGGCCGAGGAAGGTGTGGGCGCGCCTTACGCGCACCATTGGCGAGCTGGCCCCCAAAGGGCTCTATGCCCGCGCCCTCATCATCATCATCGCGCCGATCGTGCTGCTGGAGAGCGTGGTCGCCTTCACCTTCATGGAGCGGCACTGGAACCAGGTGACGCGGCGGCTGTCGGAAGGCATGGCGCGCGACATGGCGGCGATCGTCGACATGTACCAGGCGAGCAGCTCCAAGGACGACATTGCCCGGCTGGTCGATATCGGCCTCAACCGGTTCGGCCTGTCGGTGGCGGTGCTGCCGGCCGGCAACCTGCCCACCCCGCAGCCCAAGCCGTTTTTCGATCTGCTCGACCAGGCGCTCTCCGCCGAGATCGTCGCCAACGTCAAGCGCCCGTTCTGGATCGATACCGTCGGCCAGTCGCGGCACGTGGAGGTCCGCGTCAAGCTCGACAACGCGATCCTGCGCTTCGTTGCCCAGCGCGGCCAGGCTTATGCCTCGAACTCGCATATCTTCCTGCTCTGGATGGTGGGCACCTCCGTCGTGCTGCTGACGGTGGCGATCCTGTTCCTGCGCAACCAGATCCGCCCGGTGCTGCGCCTCGCGGAGGCAGCCGACGCCTTCGGCAAGGGCCGGCCGGTGCCGCACGACTTCAGGCCGCGCGGAGCACGCGAGGTGCGCCAGGCGGCGCAGGCGTTCCTGGAGATGCGCGAGCGCATCCGCCATCACGTCGAGCAGCGCACGACCATGCTGGCTGGGGTGAGCCATGATCTCAGAACCGTGCTCACCCGCTTCAAGCTCGAGCTGGCGCTGCTGCGCGAGAGCCCCGAGACGGAGGCGCTGAAGATCGACGTCAACGAGATGCAGCACATGCTGGAGGACTATCTGGCCTTCGCCAAGGGCGACGGCGGCGAGGAGGCCGAACCCACCAACGTCGGCGAGCTGTTGGGCGAGGTGCAGGAGGAGACCGAGCACTTGGGCACCCCGATCGAGGTCAGGATGCGCCAGCCCCAGCACGAGCTGGTGCTGCCCCTGAAGCGGCAGGCGTTCAAGCGCGCCGTCACCAACCTCGTCACCAATGCGGCGCGCTTCGGCGACTTCGTCGTCATCCGCGCCGGCGCCGACGAGACCTGGCTGCGCATCGAGGTCGACGACGACGGCCCGGGCATCCCCGCAGCCGAGCGCGACAACGTGTTCCGCCCGTTCTACCGGCTCGATCATGCCCGCAACCAGGATGCCGGCAATTCCGGCCTGGGGCTCGCCATCGCCCGCGATATCGCCCGCAGCCACGGCGGCGACGTCGCCTTGGGGCGGAGCTCGATGGGCGGCCTGCGCGCAACCTTGCGCGTGCCGCTATAAGGATCGGCAACGCCACGAGGTCACTCCATGCTCCCGCGTATCGCCCTCACGCTCATTGCCCTGCTCGCCATGCTTCCGGTGGCATTCGCCCAAAGCGACGTTGCCCGGAGCTGGCACAAGGCCGTCGTCTACCTGCCCGGATCGGCCCGCACCACCACGATCGACAAGATTGTCGTCGAGAAGCCGATGGCGGCCGCGATCTTCATGCACGGCTGCGCCGGCATCGACAGGGATGGGCGCGCCTGGTCGGCGATGCTGGCGAAGCTGGGATTGCTCGTCGTGCTGCCGGACAGCCTCGCGCGCACCGACCGCAAGCCGAGTTGCGATGTCGTCAACAAGAAGGGCGGCCTCTTCCCGCCAGTGCACGGCATGCGTCTCGACGAGATCGCCCATGCTGCCGAGCAGGTGCGCAAGCAACCCTGGTTCGACGGCAAGAACCTCTTCCTGATGGGCTACAGCGAGGGCGCCGTGGCCGCCGTGCGCAGCAAGCTTTCGGGCTTCCGGGGCGTGATCGCCACCTCTTGGACGTGCACCAACAGCAACGTGCCGGCGTTCGACGGCGTGTTCACCCCGGCCGAAACGCCGGTGCTGACCATGGCGCACGCCGATGACCCCTGGTTCAAGGCCCCGAACCTGAAGGGCTCCTGCGCCGACAAGTTCGCCGGGCGGAAAAACGCGTCGCACGTCAACGTGCCCGGCCCCGGACACGGGACCTACGACAGCGAGGCGGCACGCGAGGCGGCAGCGGCCTTCATCAGGGCCAACTTCGCGGGTCGGTAGCCCGATGGTTCACGCTGGACTAGTAGAGCCGCCCGCCATTGGGGACGGGGCGCTCGGGCGCGATCAGCACCACCTCGCCGGCGGAGTCGGGGAAGCCGAGGGTCAGCACCTCCGACATGGTCTTGCCGATCTGGCGCGGCGGGAAATTCACCACCGCCGCCACCTGCCGGCCGATCAGGGTCTCGGGCCGGTAGTGCACGGCGATCTGCGCGGAGCTTTGCTTGGTGCCGATCTCGGGACCGAAATCGATCTCGAGCCGCATCGCCGGCTTCCTCGCGCCGGCGAGCGGCTCGGCGGCGACGACGGTGCCGACGCGGATGTCGACCTTGAGGAAGTCGTCGAAGGTGATGCGAGGCGGTGGCGCGGGCTCCCTCATACCGTGCCGGCCTCGGGGCCGGGGGTCGCGTCGGGCTTGGAGCGGCCGCGTGTGGCCGTGCGCGCCGCCTCCCGCATGGCCTCGCCGAAGCGCCACACCGCGTCATGCAGCTGCTCGATGCCGGACAGCGCCCGCTCGCCGCGCCGCAGCCGCCGGTCGAGCGCCGCCATGGTGCGCGCCAGGCCAGGATCGTCATCCTCGAGCCAGACCCGGAACACCGAGGCATAGGTGAGGCCGAGGCCGGCCAGGCGCAGGGCGCCGGTGGCGCCGTCGGTGCCGATGCCGGCGGCCTGCAGCATCCAGTGCTGAGAGGAGAGGTATGGGCCGGCGAGCGCGAAGTCGGCGGGGCCGGAGTCGTGGATCGATTTGAGCGCCGCCTTGTAGGGGGCCAGCACATCGAACCGTGTCATGACGATGTCGAACAGGCGGTCGCGCCGCTCCTGGCCCTCGCTGCGCTTGGGTGCGCGGCTGAGGACCGCGTCGTCGACGGCGCGCAGCAGCGCGGCGACGATGCCGGTCTTGGTGGTGAACTCGCCGCGCAGCTGCGACAGTGACAGGTTCGCCGCCTCGGCGATGTCGAGCAGGCTGACCTCGGCCCAGCCTTTCCTGGCGGCACAGCCGAGCGCGGCGGCGAGGATGCGGCCTTTGGGGGTGGTCTCATCGAACATGGGGGAAGCCCTTCCTTTGCCCATTACATTGGGGAAAAGCGAAGGAAAATCAACTGGGAGCGTTCGCAAGGCTTAGCGGGGCGCGCGCGTGCCCGACAGCGTCACCGCAGATGACACGCCACGTGGTGGCCGGGCTCGACCTCACGCAGGGCCGGCACGTCGACCTTGCAGCGGGCCTCGGCGTAGGGGCAGCGGGTGTGGAAACGGCACCCCGGCGGCGGCTTCAGGGGGCTCGGCACGTCGCCCTGCACCACCAGCTTGGTGCGCTTGATGGCGGGATCGGGCACCGGCACGGCCGCCAGCAGCGCCTCGGTGTAGGGATGCAGCGGTCGCGTGAACAGCGTGGTCTTGTCGGTGTATTCGACGATGCGGCCCAGATACATGACGGCGATGCGGTGCGAGATGTGCTCCACCACCGCCAGGTTGTGCGAGATGAAGAGATAGGAGAGCTTGAGCTCGCGCTGCAGGTCCATCAGCAGGTTGATCACCTGCGCCTGGATCGACACGTCGAGCGCCGACACCGGCTCGTCGCCGATGATGAGCTTGGGGTTCAGCGCCAGCGCGCGCGCGACGCCGATGCGCTGGCGCTGGCCGCCGGAGAACTGGTGCGGGAAGTTGTCCATCTGCGCTTTGCGCAAGCCCACGCGCTCGAACAGCTCCGCCACCCGCTCGCGTCGCGCCTTCCTCGCCAGCACGCCGTGCACCTTGAGCGGCTCGCCGACAATGTCGCCGGCGCGCTTCCTCGGGTTGAGCGAGGAGAACGGGTCCTGGAAGATGATCTGCAGCTGCCGGCGGAACGGCCTGAGCTCGAGCTTGCCCAGGTGCGTGACATCGTGGCCGTCGAGCCGGATGGTGCCGGCGGTCGGCTCGATCAGTCGCATGATGGTACGGCCCACGGTGGTCTTGCCGCAGCCCGACTCGCCCACGAGCCCCAGCGTCTCGCCCGCCGCAATCGTGAAGCTGACATCGTCGACGGCATAGACGTGACCGACGGTGCGGCGCAGCAGACCCTTGCGCACGGGGAAGTGCTTGCACAGCCCCGCGACCTCGAGCACGGGAGGCGCCGGCTCAGCCATTGGCCCTCCCCGCAACCTTGCCCGCAACCTTGTCTGAGTGCCAGCAGGCGGCCCAATGCCCGGGGCGCTTGGCCTCGTAGGGCGGATACTGGGCCCGGCAGGTGTCGTCGGCCAGCGCACAGCGGGGCGCGAACGTGCAGCCCGGCGGCAGGTTGCTCAGCGCCGGCACCATGCCCGGAATCTCCTGCAGCCGCTCCACCGCGGGCCCGGTCTCGCGCCGCATCAAAGCGAGGCGGGGGATCGAGTTCATGAGCCCGCGCGTGTAGGGGTGAAGGGGCTCACGGAACAGCTCGCCGACGGTCGCCTCCTCGACCTTGCGCCCCGCATACATCACGATCACCCGCTCGGCCGTCTCCGCCACCACCCCCAGGTCGTGGGTAATGAGGATGACGGCGGTGCCGAGCTCGCGCTGCAGCTTGCCGATCAGGTCGAGGATCTGCGCCTGGATGGTGACGTCGAGCGCCGAGGTCGGCTCGTCGGCGATCAGCACCTTGGGATTGCAGGCCAGCGCCATGGCGATCATGGCCCGCTGGCGCATGCCGCCCGAGAGCTGGTGCGGGTATTCCTTGACGCGCTGCTTGGGCTCGGGGATGCCGACCAGCTGCAGCATCTCGATCGACCGCGTCAGCGCCGCCCGCTGCGACATCTGCTGATGCAGCATCAGCGCCTCGCCGATCTGCCGGCCGATGGTCATCACCGGGTTGAGCGAGGTCATCGGCTCCTGGAAGATCATGGAGATGTCGTTGCCGCGGACCTCGCGCATGGCGTCCTCGTCGAGGCCGATCAGGTCGATGCCGTCGAGCTTCACCGAGCCGCCGACGATGCGGCCAGGATCGGAGACGAGCCGCAGCAGGGAGAGCGCCGTGACGCTCTTGCCGCAGCCGGACTCGCCCACGATTGCCAGCGTCTCGCCGCGCCCGAGCGAGAAAGAGACGCCGTCGACGGCTTTGACGAGGCCGGCGCGCGTGTAGAAGAGGGTCTGCAGGTTGTCGACCTCGAGCACGCGCTCGGCGCCTCGCGCCGCCTGCTCGGTGCCGTTCGCGGTGCCAGCCAGGGGTGCCGACATCAGATGCGCTGCCGCGGGTCGAGGAGGTCGCGGAGGGCATCGCCGAACAGATTGGTGCCGAACACCACGGCGCTGATGGCGATGCCGGGGAAGATCACGAGCCACGGCGCGGTGCGCACGTACTCGGCGGCCGATTCCGACAGCATGCGGCCCCAGGACGGGTGCGGCTCGGGCACGCCCAGCCCCAGGAACGCCAGCGCCGATTCGACCAGAATCGCCGCGCCCAACTGCGCGGTCGCCAGCACGATCAGCGGCGCCAAGGTATTGGGCAGCACGTGGACGATGGCGATGCGCGTCTCGCTCATGCCGATGGCGCGCGCCGCCTCCACGAACGGCATCTCCCGCAGCGACAGGGTGCTGGAGCGGATGACACGCGCGACGCTCGGCACCAGCGGGATGGCGATGGCGATGATGGTGTTGGTGAGCGACGGCCCGAGCGAGGCTGCCATCACCAGCGCCATGACCAGCAGCGGCAGCGACTGCATGATGTCCATCAGACGCTGCACGAGAAGGTCGAACCAGCCGCCGAAGAAGCCGGACATGAGCCCGATGGTGACGCCGATGAGGCAACCGAGGACGGTGGCGCCGACGCCGACGGCAAGCGAGATGCGCGCGCCGTAGACGATGCGGGCGAACACGTCGCGGCCCATGAAGTCGGCGCCCAGCACGTGCTCGCCGCCGGGCTGCGCCAGCGAGCTGCGGGCATTGGTGGTGAAGGGGTCGAAGGTGGTGATGAAATCGGCGAACAGGGCGGTGGCCACGAACATGACCATGATGAGCGCGCCGATGGCGCCCAGCGGGTAGCGGCGCGCGAAGAAGAACACCGCGCTGCCCCAGCCGTGGACGTTGGCTCCCGCTCGCGCCAGCTCGGCGTCGTGATCGATGACCGCCACTTGGCCCTCACTCCTCGTACTTGATGCGCGGATCGAGCACCACGTAAAGCATGTCGACGATGAAATTGGTGAACACCACCACGATGGCGATGAACATGACCAGGTTCTGCACGATGGGGTAGTCGCGCCAGCGGATGGCCTCGACCAGGAAGCGCGCCACGCCGGGGATGTTGAACACGGTCTCGGTGACGATCAGGCCGCCGATCAGGAAGGCGGCCTCGATGCCGATGATGGTTACGACCGGCAGCACGGCGTTGCGCAGCGCGTGGTCGTAGTTGACTGCCGTGTCGGAGGCGCCCTTGGCCCGCGCCGTACGGATATAGTCCTGGCGCAGCACCTCCAGCATCGACGAGCGCGTCAGCCGCATGACCAGCGCCGAGCTGCGGAAGCCCACGGCGGCGGCCGGGATGCTCAGCAGCGCGATGTCTTCCCAGATGTTGCCGGTCGAGCTCTTGTAGATAGGAATCCAGCCGAACCAGTGCACGAACGCCATCAGGATCAGCAGCCCCAGCCAGAACGACGGCAGCGACAGGCCGCTCAGGCTGATCACCCTGAGCACGTAGTCGAGCATGGTGTTCTGGCGCACCGCGCTCACCACCCCGAGCGGAACCCCGAACAGCACGGAGAAGGCCAGGGCCAGGACGGCGAGCTTGGCGGTGACGGGGATGCGCGGCAGGATCTCGTCGATGGCCGGCTTCTCCGACACATAGGCGTAGCCGAGATCGCCGTGCGCCAGGCCGTTGATCCATGTCACGTACTGCGTGACGATCGGCTGATCGAGTCCCAGCTCCTTCTCGATCTTCTGCTTCGCCGCCGGATTAACGAAGCCCGCCGAGTCGAAGATGATGTCGGTGATGTTGCCGGGCACCAGCCGCAGCATGACGAAGATCAGCACCGACATGCCGAACAGCGTCACCAGCATGAGGAAGAGTCGACGGATGAGATAGGCTCCCATTCTCGACCCTCCTCTATCGCCGGTGCGCTCGCGCCCGCACTACTTGTCGAGCCACACGTCCTCGTAGCGCCAGTTGTTGTAAATGCTGTTGTGGTGCAGCACGAAGCCCTTCACCTGCGGCTGCCAGCAGGTCGCCATGTGCTGGTAGGAGATGATCGGCCGGGCGAGGTCCTCGGCCAGCTTCCGCTCGATCTCCCAGACGATCTGCTTGCGCTTCTCGATGTCGATCTCTTGCGACTGCTTGTCGATCAGCGCGTCCACGTCCTTGTTGCAGTACTTGGTCAGGTTGCGTTCCGAGTTGCAACTGTAGTTCTCGTAGAGATTGACGTCCGGGTCGTCCACGCCGACGCCGGTGAGGTTCAGGCCGACCGAATATTCCCCGCGCGTCACCTTGGCGTGCCAGATGCTGGTGTCGATCACCTCCAGCTCGCCGTCGATGTAGATCTTCTTGAGCTGATCGATGAGGATGACGGCCGGGTCGCGGTAGATGGCGATGTTGCGTGTCGAGATCTTGACCTTCAGCGGCTTGGCCTCACTGTAGCCGAGCCCCGTCATGATCTTGCGCGCTTCGGCCCGGCTCGTCTCGACGTCGGCTGAATATCCCGGAAGCGTCTGAATGACGTCCTTCGGCATGCCCCACCTGCCTTCGGGCGGGGACAACATGACGCCGCTGATGCTGTCCTTGCCGCTGCTCAGGATGTCGATGAAGGCCTGGCGATCGAGGGCGAGCGCCAGGGCCTTGCGGATATTCGGATCGTTGAAGGGCGCAGCCTTGGGATTGATGATCAGATTGTTGGAGACGTAGGTCGGCACCAGCTCGCAGACCGCCTTCGGCGCTTGCGCGTTGACGTCCTTGAGCAGTGGGATCGTCACGTCGGTCGTGAAGGTCATGTCGAACTCGCCGGCGACGAAGGCGAGGATGCGGGTGGAGCGGTTCTCGATCACCTTCCACTCGATGCCGTCGAGATAGGGCTTGCCCTTCTTCCAGTAGTCGGGATTGCGCACGAACTTGATCGACTCGCCGCGCTTGAGCTCGACGAACTTGAACGGTCCAGTGCCTATGGGATTGATGCGCATGTCCTTGGTCGAGACGTGGCAGGGATAGACCGGGCTGTAGCCCGACGCGAACAGTGACACGAACGACGGTTGCGGCCGATTGAGGACGAAGGTGGCCTCATGGTCGCCGTTGACCGTGACTTCCTTCAGGTTTTGCCACCAGATGGCGCGCGGGTTCTTGCGGAAGTCGTCCTTGTCCTTGCCGGTCAGCTTGTTCCAGGTGCACTGCACGTCCTTGGCCGTGAACGGCTTGCCGTCGTGCCACTTGACGCCCTGGCGCAGCTTGAAGGTCAGCTTGGTCTTGGTCGCGTCCCACGCCCAGCTCTCGGCCAGGTCGGGCACAATGGTTTCGGGCGTATTGAGCGGCTTTTGTTGGTCAAAGAGGACGAGATTATTGAACACGCCCATGAAGGGCTGCACCGTCGAGATGGTGGCTTCCTCGTGGATGGAGCCGCTCGGCAAGTTGTCGCGATGATAGATGCGCAGCGTGCCGCCCTGCTTCTGCGCCAATGCCGGCGTCACCGCCTGGCTGACGGCCGCAAACGACAAAGCCATTGCGAAGACGAGCTTCGAGCGCATTCAGTTCCTCCCCAATCGCCGCGCCGTGGCGACTTGACCGGCAACCGGCCTTGTTGTTCTCGTGCCACGCTAAACGCGGGCTCCGCCGAGGGCAAGCCCTGCAATGGAAACACGTCCGAAAACCGCGCCGATTGGTTGTCACGCGCGGATGCCGTGCCCGGCGAGCGGAGATCGGTGCCACGGGTAAATCCATCAGACCCCGGAGGCACGGGCAGAAAGGACTGAGAACATGGCCGGCCCG
>Ga0080064_1005382_pt1 | contig 15140 bp, 17 predicted proteins | sample Subgrocontami54m_FD_69260 | JGI IMG/M metagenome (GOLD analysis project Ga0080064, IMG submission 69260) | Subsurface groundwater microbial communities from S. Glens Falls, New York, USA - GMW46 contaminated, 5.4 m (SPADES assembly) (version 2) ...
TGACCGGGGTCGACGTCCGTGGCGACGGTGGATATCTCGTGCTTCCGCCCTCCGTGCACGTTTCTGGGGGGGGCTACGCTTGGGAGGTTTCTTCGCACCCGAGGGACATAGAGCGTGCGGAGTGTCCCGGCTGGCTTTTGGCCCTCATTGCCAGCAAGCAAGCGGGGGAGCGAACGGCATCCCCGGGTACCATCATCAGCGGTCCCGTGCCGCGAGGTGCTCGCAACGCTCATCTGACCTCGTTGGCAGGTGTTCTCCGACGACGCGGCTGCGATGAGGCGGTGATTCTCGCGGCGCTTCATGCCGAAAACGATGCGAGGTGTGAGCCGCCTCTGCCTGGACGGGAGGTGGAGAACATCGCCCGAAGCGTCAGCCGCTATGCTCCGGGGGTTCAACAAAACCTTAGCGAAACACGTCGGCTCTATCGCCTCCCTTGGCCTCGTACCCATGCAATTCGGCCACTCAAGGAACTCCTCAACGGTGATTTGAAATGACGGCGCGCCAGACGGTCAAGACATTCCCTGACGGAGAGACCTGGTACGTCAGCGCCACCCGCGAGCGTGGCCGCTCGATCCGTATGGACGTTAAGGTAACGTTGCCCAGTCAGAAAGGCGACCGTAAATTGGTCGTTGTGGGGCAGGTCGGGAACCCCTTCGACCCGCAGTTCCTGGAACGCTTTGCCGCTCATGGGGCGTCCCGCAACGGGGCCAGTTCTGCTGTCTACGCTGAACGTCTAGTCAGCATCGCCGACGCACTATTCCCCTGGGTCTCGTCATCATCGTCATCACCCACTGCCCCTAGAGGGGCAAGTGATGATGATGACGCCTTGATGACGGGGATGAAGCCCATTTCACTATCTGAAATGGCTCCGTCATCATCACGTCAGTGGTCAGTGATGACGGCGGTTCCGATGGGCCGGATCTCAGGCTTCTTTGGCACGTTCGGCACTCTTAAATCCCAGACCGCGACCTATCTCGCAATCTGCGTTGCCACAGGCCTGCCGTTTTTCGGTCATGCCGTCCAGAAGGCCCCTGTCTTGTTTCTAGATTACGAGGAGGATGCCAGCGAGGCCTGGCGACGGGCTCATGCCCTCACTCGTGGGCTCGGGTTGGAGCACATCCCCGAGGGCCTCGATCATCTGGAAGTGTCGGATCCGCTTCATGAGATAGCCGGTGAACTTGGCGAACTCATTCGGGGCAAGGGCTACGGTCTCATCGTTCTAGATTCCATCGGCCCAGCCCTTGCAGGCGATCCTGATTCCGCAGAGATCGTCATCCCAACCTACGAGTCGATGCGCAATCTCGGGGCAACCTGGTTTGTCATCGACCATGAAAGCAAGGTTCAGACCACCCAGCGGGCACTCTCCCAGCGCACACCCTTCGGCTCCGTCTACAAGGCAGCCCTGAGTCGCTCGCTCATAAGCGTTGTGGCTCCGGACAAAGCAAACCACCCAAGCAGCATCATTCTTCAGCACCAGAAAAGCTCCTACGCTCCCCCGATGGAACCCCTCGCTCTAAAAGCCAGGTGGGAAGCAGACGCTATGATCTTCAGCCATGGCGATTGGGCGCAGGAACCATTCAAGAGTGTTCGTGACGCCGTCAGGAAGGAGAATGGCAAATCTCAGAAGAAGCAGTCCGCCCAAGATCTGGTCTTTGATGCCGTCAAGGGTGGCGTCGAATCTGCCGAGTCCATCGCTGACATTACCAAACTCGCGGTGGGGACAGTGAAAAACAAACTCACGGAATTGGGAAGGATTGGCAAGGTGGCTCGTAAGCCAGACGGGAAATACGCTCCTGCGGCGGCCCAGGAGGCGAAGTAATGAGTGCCCTCACGGTCTTGGAATCTGCCTTTGGGGCAGGTCATCAACACGTCTTATGGCTTCTTGAGGTCCGGCCACTACGGTGTGGGCGCAGTTTTCCCTATTCCAAGTGTCCTTCGTGTGGTCAGCACTTACCTCCCTGCCATGTGTTATGCGACTCCAGGACTCACTGGGTGTGGGCCCAGTGTCCGCGTTGCCACCAGGCATTTGCTTGGCCCCGCCAAGGTGCCGTCACCATCGCCGCGCTAGAGGAGGCGCTAGGCCATGCAGAGTAAGGCAGACCTCCTGCAGCAAGCCCGCGCCAAGGTCGCCAATGAGCGAGTAGCCGCTTCCCATCGTCGCAGTGAGGCTGCTGCCAGGGCAGCGCAGACCAGGGCCAATGGCAACGGTCAGGCCCGCATTCCCGACGGCTGGCACGTCCATCCCGTCACCGGCGAAGAGTTGCGGGTGATCGCGGGCATCGTTTATGTGGAAAGCCTAGTGGAGGTCGCCGTGCCCAAAGGCTCCGACGTGTTGCGGAAGTGGAAGGCTCGTCCGGTCTCCCTGGGACGCGCCTCCGACGTGTTCAAAGGCAAATCCGCTCAGCCCAAGAAGTTGGGTGAGGCCCCCCACAACGCCAGCGACAGCCTGACGGAAGGCCGTGGCAGCGATGCGGGGAGCAAAGTGGACTCTCAGGGCATCTCGTCGTCTGACAAGGGTTTTGATAACACGCCAGGGGGCAGGCCAGCGGTGGAGATTCCAGGTCTTGAGGAGTTGGTCCACACCGGCCTGGGAGCACGGCGTATCCGCGAACGCCTTAGCGCCGACGGGGTGGTGGTCTCGCTGCCAACGGTCTCCCGCCGGCTGGCGGCGTTGCGAAGGGAGGCCCTACCGTGATGTTCAGCCCGGCTCACCATCCCGCGCCCACGGGCAGTGACTTCCGAAAGCGCGCCAAATCGCCCTCTCTTGTGCGCCTGGAAATGGCGGCCAGGGCCGCTATCGCCGCGCCCAGCCAGTTTGTCCCGGGGTGCTGTTGCCCAGCGGCGTGGCGTCGCTGTCATGCGTCCTGTGCGGGCAAATTATGCGGCGCAAGGGCTCCGAATAAGTAGGCCATTTCCCGTTCGCCAAGAATCGGGAAACCGTTTCCCAACATACTGTTCCGGAGCCCCAGATTGACCAATCTAGAGGCGCGCGCAGAACGCCCGCCATTTCCCAATCCCACGGGATTGGGAAATGGCTAGGCAACTCTGTAGGGAGCAAGGACAGCCGAAAAGGGTGGTCAAGCGCCCAAGCTACATCGGCAAGTCTGTGCCGATGGGGTGACAAACGGACGATTGTTGGGCACCACAAGGTCGTTCGGTCGGCCTTCTGGCAGTGTCCCCACGCCCATACACAGCTTCCGCCGCTATCTATGCACGTCCCTTTGTCACCCCATCGACATGATCCATGTCCTTAAGGTGCGCAGTTGGATAGAGAAGCCGGTGACGTTTCACTCTCGATTGTTTCCGCCCTACGTACGTCGGGAGAAGCGTATGGATGCAGCGCTGCCCTGGCTGCACCTGAAAGGACACCGTCGTTATCTCATCAATGAAGGTAGGACCACTTCTTACTCACGGCGCCCTACGTCAGCCCCAGCATTTCACTCACCTTTTCCAGAAGAGCGGAGGGGCTGAAAGGCTTGGTGAAATAGCCGTCTGCGCCTACTGCTCTGCCGCGTTCCCGGTCAGTCTCCCGTGCCATGGCCGTTAGCATGATGACCTTGATGTTGAGAGTATTCGGGTCATGTTTCAATGCGTAGCAAACGGCGTACCCATCCATGTCGGGCAAGTTCACGTCCAAGAAGACAAGGTTAGGACGTTCTTTCCTGGCCAGAGTGAGGGCCTGTTCACCATTCATGGCCATCACCAACGTGTAACGGTCGTCAGCATTCAAAGTGACAGCCAGTAGTCCAAGAATCCCGCCGTCATCGTCGACCAACATAACCTTCTTCAAGGAAACCTCCCGAGCGGCAATGAAGCCCTAGCCGTTGTGTGACGCGCACAACTGAGGTGGACCCCATCAGTTGGACAGGAGAGACGCCATATTAAGATCGGAGTCCGTGCCTCAACACGCTCTGCTACGGAACAGGGTTGCTGTGATTCTACCACGTATTACCGGAGGTACACCTTCGTGGCGGACATGAACGCTTCGGCAAGGTTCGGAGGTCGATCGCCGTTGTAGAAGTCCATATAGTCGGCAAGGGTGTCACGACTACCGTGCCCAACAATGTATGGTTGCCATGCTTGCTTACTACGCCAGTCCAACGAGGTACGCGTACTACATGGCAAAGCGAAGCAAGTGCATAAGTGTGTAAGGGAGCGAAGCTGCCCACCCTTCAGAGAATGAGGGGGAGACCCCCTGCTGGGCAGAGTGCTCCCACCGCTGAGCGCTGAGCGCTCGGTGAATCTGAGCGCTGGGGCTGCGCCAAGCTGGCGTTTCCAGCGCTGGGCGTAGTTGAGCGCTCAGCGCTGGAAACCATGCCTAGCTTCGCACTGTGCTCTTGCTGGGAACGTTGAGTGGGGAAAAGGCCAGCGCTGGCGTCTGAGCGCTGGGGATGGGGCAAGCTATTGGCTCCAGCGCTTACTGTAGCTGAGCGCTGAGCGCCGCGGACGTGCCCACCGCCATGGCAGCATCAGGAGAGTTTGGATTGCCGTTGCACCTGCAACTCTCCATGGGCCACCAACTACCCGATACTAAGCATTGCAACGTCAAGGGGGTGACGCCGCTTTCAAAGGGAAGGCGTCATCCTCTTTGTGTTTTTCGGCTAGTTTCTGCCGGGCATACAGAGCAGTGGGTTCCGGCCGGCCTATGGACTTTGCCCGTGAAGAGAGGTTTTGGTGTCATGGCGACCAAGGAACAGACGCGGACCGCCCCGGTGTTCAGAAGCGGCGAATATTCCATCACTGTGCGCGGCCACATTCCTGACAATCTTAGGGAAGTGCTGTCACGGCTTCACGCAGATGCGGTGAGGGCGACCCTGGGCGGCCACATCGCAACCCTGCCACAGGACACTTCCATGAAGGCTACGAAACAGGGCTCAGGCTCTACGCCGCCTTCCTGACATCAGACTCCGTCACCAATGGCCGTCCCCGGCTGCTCATGCCCGCCAGGCGTAGCCGGAACCGATTCAATGTGCTCTGTTCGGCCTTGGTCAGACGCACTCCCAGCACTCTCTTGCCAATGATTGCCCTGAGGTGCGGCGGGACCTGACCCCATATGGCGCTCACCTGCCTTGCAGCGTCTACCTGTGCCTCTACCTCAGCGGCGAACTCCAGTGTGCCCATCAGGGTGGCGAGGTAGGTGTCTTCAAAGTCCCTGTCCAACTCGCCGTGACAGGCGACGGCGACCTTCTCCTGGAAAGAGAAGTGCCGAGCCCGCATGAAGCTCCGGTTCCATTCAAAGACGCGATTCCGGCACATCACCGTGGCGTAGGCCCCTGAGGGTGGCGGATGGGCCAGGAGGTGCGCCGCCAGCTCCTGGAGCACGTCTTTGCGGTCCTCTAGGGATGCTTCAAAGATGATGTGCCGGAAGCTGGCCTTGATGGCGCTGGCAAGGTGGCCGGCGTCAATACCCAGGACGGGGGACAGCACCGATGCCGTCTCCAGGATCTCGGTATTGATAGACCTGTTCTCCATGACACTCCCTTCTGCCTGGGGTGTTTCAGGCAACAAAAAAGCCCCCTCCAGTCATGGGAGAGGGCTGTCACCTTGGACAGTTATTCTGTTATTCCAGGTTGTACTTACGCCGCCAGTCCAGGACTGCGGCCCTGCACAGGTCTTGTACCGTGGGAAGAGGGATCCCACTGCGCCTTGCCTTGCGCAGTGCGTTCTTGGAGTGATAGGCGGTGGACGCGCTCACGTCCACGAACAGGTGGACTGGCATGGCCAGCCCTGGGATCCGCACCAGCGCCGTCTTCCTGAAGGTGAAGGGGTCTACGCCGTAGCCGACGATCTCAAAGAGGGGCAAGGACTCATGCCATTGCTCCGTTGTGATGGGGTCGTGGTGGCGGAGCTGGCCTCTAACCATCTGGTAGTCGCCGCTCCATCCCGTCTCCACGAAGGCGGTGATGGTCTTGCGGCGCTTGCCAGAGTGTCCTGCGGTGATGCGCCGCTTGGCCTCGCCTTCGCCTATGCCGTGGATATGCCGCCACTCCATCTGCCACGCTACGGCACGGCGGCTGGCGTCCTCGGCCTTCCAGTCGGCGATGAGGCCGTCCAGGTACGCTTCGTAGCAGTGCTCCACTTTGGGACACTGGGGGTGTCCGTAGACGCACAGGCCCCTGGAGTCGTGGAACAGCTTCACCATTTGGCGCTGGCGCTGAGGAGTAGACCATTTTGGTAGGGTCATTGTCGCTCTCCTTTTGCGCCGTGTTGCTTGTCTGGTGCAAGGGGAGCGGGCAGATGTCATGCGAGACAGAGATAGATGGCGTTAGGCGGCGATAGCCTCTTGTTGGGACTCGGTAACGATGCTCTGGGCCTGTTGGACGGCTGTCCCGACGAGTCGGGAGTCTGCCTTCTTGGCGGCTTCGGCGGCCTCTGCGGCGGCGATGGCCTCGTCCACGTCCTTGTCCATCTGGGCGTGGATGGGCGCTGCGGCCTTTTGCGCCTTGCCGACTTCTGCGGCGTAGCCGTCCTTGTTGTCCTTGATGACCTGGCCCGTGAAGTTCACCAGGCTGGCGATGAAGTTGTTGCGCACGTCGGTGATGGCCTCGTTCAGCTTGGGCGCTACCCGAAGCTGGGGACGGCCATTGCTCCCAAAGCGCACCTGGCCGTCACGGGCCTTGTTCAGGCGCAGGGGCGCTCCCAGGTCCTCGGAAGGCACGGTGGTGGCGCCTGTGACGTTGGTGGCGGTGAAGAAGGGTACCCACACCGAATCCAGGTCAACGCTCCATACCCTGCGGCTAGGGCCGGACTGCTGGGACGGCTTCACTAGGGACTGAATGTAGGCGGGGGTCTTGGTTGCCATGCTCGTTGCTCCTTGTGAGGTGATTGGCGAATGAGCATGACACCCGACCCAGTTCCCCTTGGAGGAAGGTCTTCTAGGCGATTGCGGGAGGGAGCGACGACAAACCGCCTGGTCTACCTTGTGAAAGGTTTACCAGGCGGTTGGGGTTGCCAGCGCATATGGAATGGGTGCGCCGTTGGAGGGACGGATTGCCTTGAAGGGGTTGCTCTTGTCGGGCATGGTCTGCCGTCGGACGACCTTGCGGGGCGTCCGCTCATGGAAGCGTTTGGCCGGGCCATTGTCGGCTTCTTGCCTGTCGCTTCTCCAGGGGATTGTTGCTTTTGCCATTGCTCTTTCCCTTTCTTCCCGTTGGGAGTGAAGGCCAAGGTTCTGGCAATCCACAATCGCCTAGTCGTTATGTTGCACGTCTTGCAGAATAGGCTTACGCATCCCGTAGGTTCCGTGCGCCTACGGTGAGTCGTGCTACAGTCCATTTATCAGCGTTTCCCTTTCGTCCCGTTGGCAAACGGGACTAATCGGACTACTGAATCGCCCATTCAACCCCGATGGTATCGGGGGGCGATAGCTTGCGCCATACATCAACGTCTGTAGTCGTTCAGCCCTTGTTCAAGGCTTACTAGCGTGAGGTACTCCCAAAGCCACTTGGGAGTATCTGGCCTATTCGGTTGGGAAGGTTCACGTCGTCATTGACGACGCATACATCATTGCGCAATCTGCCTCTTTGTTCAGTACGAGGAAGTAGCTGCTTTCTCATCAGGGGGATGGGGCCGAGCAGCGAGGCAAACTGCGCGGAGTAAGGGCTGCGGATGGCAGGGGGAAGGTAGGATTGGTGGGTGGTTGGAGTGAGGGTGTGTAGCCCGGTCGTTTACGACATGGCCTACTAGCCGCTCCTTCACGTCGCCCCTTGAAGAAGTTCAGAAAGATGTGAGACAGGCGTTTGACAAGAGAAAGGAAAGGAGGCCAACCTTCTGAGGGAGCAAAACAGCAGAAGGAGACCTCCTATGCGGTCCCGACAGGTCGGGACCAGAGCATTCCACCAGATTGCCTAGCATCGTCCCCAAGAGCTTTCGGAAGCAGCCCTAACAGCATTGGGACGGTTCCAATGGGTATGTGCATGGCAACGGTTGTTGGAACAGAGGCAAAGCAGTACACAAGCAGCGCACCTTTTGAGTATTCCCCGGGCCACGCTATACCGGTGGCGACGGAGGCGCTACTGGTTGGTCAGGGTATATCAACGCTCAGGGATTATGTCAGTGATACTGCTCAGCGATTTTGTCAGTAAGGGTGATTTGGGGGAGACCATTTTGGTGCGCCAGGGGTGATCTGGGGCGGGAGTGCGTCCTCTGGGCGTAGGTGAGGCCGTCATGGGGATGGCGGCGGGACCGCCGCCATCCCCATGACGGCTCTGGTCATTCTGGTCGGTCGCCTTGGATGGCTTCCTTGCCCGCAAGACGACTGGACATGGAGGGGCATCGGTGCTGGCCAGTTCACGCCCTTGATACAGCGCCACGACACGTCCGTCCAGCCGCTCTTGCACCGTGACCCTGGTGCGCGCGTAGCTGGTGCGCAGCTCATCCGGCTTGATCTGCAACGCTTTTCCACCGAAGCTCACCGTGTTGTCCATGGCTGCCGTCCGCGCATACTCAAAGCAGAGGATTGCATCAAGCCGTACGCTTGGTTGGAGGGGCCTGTAGGCCTTTCCTGGCTGGGCCGGCGGCACAGAGAACCGTCCGTTGTACTTGTCTAGGAACGCTCCCAGCGCCTGGTTTGCCTCCTCCATTGTCCTGGCATTCGCCAGTCTGAGCTCCTGCACCAGCCGGTCCTGGAAGGTGCCCCAGAGCCGTTCTATCCTCCCTTTGGCCTGTGGCGAGTGGGCTAAGATAAGCCCTATGCCCAGCGTCTCCATTGCTCTCCCAAATTGTGTCTGAGGCTCCTTGCCCTCAAGCTGGTCTTGCGTCGTTGCAGGTTGGGACACGGTGAAGATGCTGTGCCTATCGCTGTACAGGGCCAGGGGCAGGCCGTTGCGCCTGATGATCTCTCTGAGCAAAAGAAAGTAGCCGTGGGCATCCTCGTTCTTTCGGAACAGGGCATACGGTACAGTGCCCGTGGCATCGTCTATGGCGGCAATGAGGGTGAACCGAGGGCCATCGGGGCCCAGCCATCTGTGCTGGCTCCCGTCCATTTGCAGCAGCATCCCCTCCTGGGGATAGCGTTCCCTACGGCTCCGATGCGCAGGCGCACGATGCCGGCGCGGGCTCACGAATCCAGCCTTCCGGAGAAGCCGTTGTACGGTCTGCCGGGACACGGTAATCCCCTCTCGTTCCGCCAGAAGCTCGGACAGGTGGGTATCGTTCGCCCCGTCGTAGGGGTCTTTGGCGAGGGCAACGACCCGTGCCCGAACGTCCGGCGGCGTCGCATTGGCCGGAGCCCTGCCGCGGTTCCCATGCACAAGGGCAGCTAGGCATTCCTGCCGGTAGTTTGCCAACCGTCGCCATACCTGCCGCTCACTCACGCCCAGCAACTCAGACGCCTTTGCAATGCTGCATCGTTTCTCCAGAATCAGGTTCAGAATCTGTCCTCGTCGTGCTTCTTGCTCGGTCATATGTAGTCCTTTCATGGACTGACATATTCCCTGAGCACTTACCTACTGACAATATCCCTGAGCAAAGACAATGGTTGGTATAGGGTATTGACGACAATGGCTGGGAAGCCTTAGAGTCAAACCAGCACCAGCTAGCAGTGAGGCTGCAGGAGTGGTTATTCTCACGTGGCTATGGCTCTCGTCCATGAGAGGGTGCTCTTGTCGCTCGTCATAAGTTTGAGTGGACGCCGGACTCCAGGCGACGAACGGAAGCAACAACAGCCTATTCAGTCCTGAATGCCCACCCGTTGACGGGGTGGTGGCTAACACCCTACTGAACGGGAGTTCAGAACTTTCGGCATGGTTCCCCATTGGTTAGCAGACTACTTCACGGACAAGTCGCGATTGCCATGCTTCTCTGTAGCCTGTAGCGAAAGCCGTCAGGTAACCAACCAGGCAAAGAGGTCGGCTAGGCTTCATAATGAATGGAAAGAACCCTACTTCTATCGTAATAGGCGTGATCGGCTTGGGCCACATAGGCCTGCCTACCGCCCTTGGCTTTGCTGAATTGGGATTTACTGTCCTGGGTGCGGACGATAACAAGTCAAAGACGGAAGCAATAACCTCCGGTGACCCCACCTTCCACGAGGAGGGGCTGACTGAGCTCTTGCAGCGTAATCTCTCCTCAGGGCTATTTAGAGTGGTTCCTGATATTGCAGAGGTTGTCAGCCGGAGTCAGGTCATCTTCGTGTGCGTCGGTACACCTCAGCGCGATGACGGCTCTGCAGACTTGGCCCAAGTAGAGGCCGTAACCAGGGCTATCGCGCCTCTTATTGACGGCTATAAGTTGATCGTTGAGAAGAGTACCACACCTGTACGCACTGCCGAACAGATTAAGCGCACCCTCCAGCGGTATGCGATCAAAAGCAAGGCAGGGAACCAGCCACCAGCCTTTGATGTAGCAGTGAACCCCGAGTTCCTTCGTGAGGGCAGGGCGGTCTATGATTTCTTTCACCCTGACCGAATTGTCCTAGGTGTAGAGTCGGATCGCGCTCGTGATATGCTGGTCGCTCTCTACCGGCCCTTATTCGCAAATAATACCTCTACTGAAGAAGAAATTTCACGACGTATCATCATCACTAGTTTGAACACAGCGGAGATTATCAAGCATAGCGCCAATGCCTTTCTCTCCATGAAGATTTCCTTTATCAATTTGGTTGCCGATCTGTGTGATGCGACTGGTGCCGACATTGCTGAAGTTGCCCGTGGCCTTGGTCTGGATCCCCGCATTGGAGCACAATTCCTTCAAGCGGGCTTGGGGTTTGGCGGCTATTGCTTTCCTAAGGACTTGCGGGCTTTCACGCGGATTGGACAAGAGTATGGTTTGGACTTTGCGCTTTTTGAAGCAGTGGAGAAGATCAACAATCAACGCGTTGACCGGCTCGTGGACAAGGTGCGGCAGGCCTTGTGGGTGGTGAATGGCAAAACCATCGGTGTGTTGGGCCTAGCTTTCAAACCTGGTACAGATGACATCCGCGAGGCCCCCAGCCTTAAGGTCGTTAGACGTCTGCTGGATCAGGGGGCCAGCTTGCGCCTCCATGATCCTGAGGCGATGAGTAACTTCCGTCAAACGTTCCCGGAGGACAATCCAAGCCTGGTCTACTGCGTCTCCCCTTACGAGGCGGCCACTGGAGCACATGCCCTTATCGTGTTGACGGAGTGGGATCAGTACCGGAGTTTGGACATGGCCCGGGTGAGGGAGTTGATGGAATTGCCAGTTATTGTGGACGGCAGGAATCTCTACGAGCCCACAACGGTGCGTGCACTAGGCTTTGACTACCACGCTATGGGGCGTCCATGAACACTCCCTTCGCTGTCATCACAGGAGGTGCCGGCTTCCTGGGTTCCCACATGTGTGACCGACTCATCGCCGAAGGGTTTACTGTCCTTTGCTTGGACAACCTGCTAACAGGCCGTCGCGATAATTTGGCTCACCTGCAGGACCATCCCCGTTTCGCCTTCCTCCGATACGATGTCATTGAACCGTATTCGCTGCCGTCTCTCCAAAGCCGGATTGCCTCCGAAACGCACTTGGCGCTGCGGGTGAAGCGTGTGGACTATGTGCTCCACATGGCGTCGCCGGCCAGCCCCATAGACTACGCACGCCATCCCATCGCGACCCTGCGCGTCGGTTCCTCGGGCACGTACAATGCCCTGGAAATTGCGAGGGAGTTCGGAGCAGTCTTCCTCATCTCTTCCACCTCGGAGGTCTATGGAGACCCTGATGTCAACCCGCAGCCGGAGACCTACTGGGGGCGAGTCAATCCGGTCGGCCCTCGCAGCATGTACGACGAGTCCAAGAGGTACGCTGAAGCCCTTTGCACGGCCTTCTGCCGAACCTATGACCTGGATGTGCGTATCGCCCGTATCTTCAATTGCTATGGGCCACGTATGGGCGTTGAGGATGGTCGGGTCATCCCCAACTTTATGAGCCAGGCCATCCAAAACAAGCCGCTGACTGTCTTTGGCGATGGCTCCCAGACACGTTCTCTTTGCTACGTGGACGATATGGTGGATGGCCTCTTCCGCCTGCTCATTGCGCCTCGGTCGGCGGTGCAGACCAATCCCTCGCCCAAGGGCAGTGAGCCCGCCATAATAAACATAGGGAACCCGGAGGAGGTCTCCGTCCTGGAGCTTGCCAAGGAGGTCATCGCCGTTACTGACAGCTCCAGCGAGGTGGTCTATCGTCCACTGCCCGGCGATGATCCTCTCCAGCGCCGGCCCGACATCACCCGCGCCCAGAAGCATCTGGGCTGGTCGCCATCGGTGACCCGTTCGGAAGGGCTGAAGCGCGTGATCCCCTATTTCAGGTCTGCCTTGTCTGCTGCCCTGTAGCCATGCTTATGCAACCACAACAAGCCGCCACTAACAAGGTCTCTGCCGCCATCACTTCTGGAGGCAAGTGGCCCCGCATTACCTTGGTGACGCCTACGTACAATCGGGCAATGTACCTGGAGGAGACCATCCTCTCGGTAATAACCCAAGACTACCCCAATCTTGAGTATGTCATTGTGGACGGCGGTTCCGCCGATCCAGAAGTACTACGCATCATCCGTAAGTACGAAGATAAGCTGGCGTGGTGGCTGAGCGAGCGCGACGGAGGACATGCCGAGGCTATCCGCAAAGGTTTTGAACGCTCCACGGGCGAGATCATGAACTGGGTGTGTTCTGATGACACTCTGTTGCCCGGAGCGTTGCGCACTATTGGGAAATGCTTCATGGAACACCCTGAAGCTGATGTGGTGTATGGCAATGCGCTTCTCATGGATAAGCAAAGCCACGTCAAGCGGGAACTGCGGTCGGTACCATATTCCCGACTGGCGTTAGCTGTTGGCATGAACCTCCATCAGACTTCTGTCTTTTGGACTCGCGGTTTGTACGAACGCGTCGGTGGGCAGGTGGGGGGAGAAGACCTTGAATTTACTCGCTATGAGCCTGACTCTGATCTTTTTTTCCGCTTCGCCAAGGTCAATGCAAGGTGGGTATTCGTGCGTGAGCCTCTGGCAAGCTTTCGGATCCACGCGGCGCAGACCAGCTCAATTGACGCACAGACCAACTGGGAGTACCGTTGGCGTGCTCTTCGGAGGGAATTTCCCTTTCTGAGCAAACGCCCTGTGTATTACACCGTACGCTCCCTGATGCGGGTGCGCCAGATTTATTGGCACCTCCGGCAAGGCGAGGCTGGCTATGTACTGAGAGGGCTTCTTAGGCGGGCCAAGATAATCAGAGATACGAAAGGTCTTGTGTAGTCATGCCTCCGCATCCTAGGGGCGAAGCGCAACGCATTAGCCACTTAAACCAGGCTCTCCTGGTAATGCAAGTTCGCATGTTCGCTTTTCACAGGATCCCACTTGTTAGTTATGTGTTCTTTTTGACTACGCATATCTTTTGTGATGGCCTAAATCCAATCTATGCGTCAACGATAATCATGGGCGTTGCCCAACCCATTCTTCTCGCAGCAGGCATCCACAGGCCGCAGAGAGACTGATCTTGTACAAAGCATCTAGCCCAAAACCATTTGCTCTTGCCTTCGCTACGGCCCTGGGCTTGCTGTTGGCTATGACCGTACTCGTAAGTGGAGATGGGCTGGCCGATGAGAAATTGATGGTGATGGTCCTGGTTGTCCTTGTGTTGCTGCCAGTATTGAGCAAAGTCTTGCGGGGGAAACAAATCAGTGCATTAGAGCCAATCATCCCGTTCCTCGTAAGTTTCACTTTCTTTATGGTTATGAGGCCCATCTATATCGTTTTCAACAAGGATTATGCAATCATCAATAGCGCCTACGGGGGAGGGCAGACGGCCATTCTTCCCGCTTTGGCGTATTCAGCCATAGGACTTGTATTGTTCTATTGTGGCTATTATTCGCCCCTTGGCAAGCACGCTAGCAAAGCGATACTTCGCCCCGTGGCCAATGTACATCCTTGGCGGCTTCTCGTATGGGCAGCCGGCATCAGCATTCTAGGGCTGCTTCTGTACAAAGTATTCGAAAACCAGGCAAGCCTCACCGAAGGTAATCCGTTCTCCCAGAGCACCGCCTACCTCTATTGGGCAATCAATTTACTAAGCCCCGGAGTGCTCTTCTTGTTTTGGTGGTATCGGTTGCGGTCCAGTCCTCTTAAGTTGGTCATTGTGGTTCTTGCAGCCCTGTCTGCTATCTATTATTTTGTGAATTTGGATGGCCGACGCTGGCACATCCTGTATCTTTCGCTTGTTCTCGGCGCAAGCTATTATCTCGCACGAGGAACCCCCCCTTCTGGGAAGGTCGTCTTGATCGGCGCTTCTCTAGGGCTACTGGCAGTGGCAGGCATCGGAGTGGCGCGTGACATTGGCGAGCAGACTACAGTGTCCTTCTGGCAGCATTTGAATGTTGGCACCGTTTTTGGGCGTTTCTTTTCGTCCTCAGGTGACCTGATCATTTTCGATTCTCTTACCAAGATTATCCATGATGTGCCTGATTCGTTTCCCTACCAGATGGGAAGATCACTGCTCTACATCCCGCAACATTTCATACCACGTGTGCTTTGGGAAGGAAAGCCCTTTCCTACAGAGACGCTCGTGAACCTATCGTTGTTTGCAGGCTCTGGTCCTGTGTTAAGCGGTTCTGGGTACACATACTCTATGGTGGGGAGTTTCTACATTGAAGCTGGGCTAGTGGGCATTGTTGTTGGGTACTTTGTATTCGGCCTATTTTGTCGCATGATTTGGGAATATGAATTGCGGTATCACAACATCGGGAGTAAGATGCTACTGGCAATTACGATACCTATGATTGTACTTTCGCAGAGGTCTGGGCTGAACGTAAGCGACATGTCTTGGTATTTGCTGCATTTGATGCCGGTAATTATTGGATTGTCGTTTGCTGCCGTGCGCCGATCTCGCTTGGGCTACGACCGAATAGTTATGTTATCTTCTCCTGTGCTTGGCCGACTCCCAGAAAGGCGGACTCCTGAGTGATCAACGTCGCGGTTATTTGGGCCAATCTCGGGCCGTACCACTTTGCGCGGGCCAGAGCGCTTTGCCAGGTGCCTGGTCTGGCCCCCGTCTTCGTGGAATTGGCGGCTCAAGAGCGCCTACACCCTTGGGAGATGGACAAAGGCATCTTGTCTGCCCGCGTCATTACCCTCATGGACGCCGTGTATGAACAGTGCCCGCCCTATGAACTGACGCGGCGACTTACAGCGCAGCTTTCAGCTTTGG
>Ga0080064_1005383_pt1 | contig 15132 bp, 15 predicted proteins | sample Subgrocontami54m_FD_69260 | JGI IMG/M metagenome (GOLD analysis project Ga0080064, IMG submission 69260) | Subsurface groundwater microbial communities from S. Glens Falls, New York, USA - GMW46 contaminated, 5.4 m (SPADES assembly) (version 2) ...
ACCGCGCTCCCCGTCATCGGTGTGCCCATAATGAACAAAACAGCGAGCGGTGTAGACGCACTTTTCTCAACCGTGCAAATGCCGCCGGGAATTCCCGTCGCGACGGTCGCGATAAACGGTGCGAAAAATGCCGGCATCCTCGCCGCACAAATAATCGCAACAGGACACCCTGACATACTGGAGTATGTAAGGATGTTTAAAGCAAAGATGGCGAAGGACATTGTCGCCAAAGACGAGAAATTGCAGGAGAAAGGATTTAAAAAATATCTCGAGGACCAAAGCCTCATATGAGTGAGAGCGCATACGCGAAAGCAGGCGTTGATTACACCAAGATGGAGCCATTCAAAATGGCGATGGTCGCCGCAGGCAGAAAGACGCTCAAATTCCCCAACAAGCGCGGCGTATTCATCAACGAAGACGCTACACATGCGCACGGCGCGGTATTCGAATACCGGGGCAGTGAACAACACATCTGGTGCAAGACGCAGGAAGATCTTGGGAACAAGAATTGGATTGCCGAGTGGATGTATGAAAAAACCGGAAAGAGCTATTACGACGCCATCGCCATAGACACCGCACTCATCGTCGTCAACGACGTGATCGCGCAGGGCGCGCTTCCCGTCGTCTTTACCGACCAACTCGAAGCGAGTGAGAGCGCGTGGTATGCGGACGAAAAGCGCGCGGGCGATCTTGCGGCGGGATTTCTCAAAATTTGTGAAGAGGTCGGTATGGCAATGCCGGCGGGGGAATCGGCGAGCGTCACGTACCTCGTAAATCCTACATCCCCGGTCAAGCAGATCGCGACCTTGAGTGGCTCCGTGACGGGAATCGTCGCACCCGGGAGCCGTCTCATTACCGGCAAGAAACTCGCCGTTGGGGACGCCATCCTCGGAGTCACGTCGTCCGGCCTACATGCCAACGGCGTCTCGCTCGTCATTCAGAAAGCACTCGAATTGCCGGATCAATTCCTCACCAAACTTGCGAACGGCAGATCGATCGGAGAAGAGGCGCTGACGCCGAGCCGCTCCTACGTCGCGCTCATCGAAGCATTCTTGAAAAACAATGTCGATATTCACGCGCTTCTCCCCGGTACGGGCGATGGCGTGGGGAAAATTGCCTTCGACAAGCGACCCTTCACATACCAAATCCGTAACTGGCCCGACGTGCCGGAATTATTCCGCTACTACCACGAACAACTCGGCGTGGGAACAGAGGATTGCCTCAAGGCGTTCAATTGGGGAGTCGGGTACTATATATTCCTGCCGCAAAGCGAAGTTGACCGTGCACTCAAAATCGGCACAGATGCCGGATACGAGATACTGCCACTCGGCTTTGTCGAAGCAGGGGAGCGGAAAGTGGTCTTTGAACCCGCACGCATCATCCTCTCACCCCCCGGCGAATGATTGACCGCTTACGTAAAATGGAGTACAATTGCCTATGATAGAAGTACTGAAAGAGACAGACTTCACATTTCTCGGTACGAAAAAGACGGGCAAGGTTCGCGACATTTACGAGCAACCTGACCGTCTTATTTTAGTTACGACCGACCGCCACTCCTCCTTCGACCGCATCATTGCGCACATTCCGCACAAGGGGCAGGTGTTGAATCAGGTTTCTGGTTTCTGGTTTCAGGTGACAGAGGATATTATCCCAAATCATGTCATTGCAATGCCTGATCCGAACGTGACGGTGGGGAAGAAAATGAAAATGGTGCCCGTAGAGGCAGTAATGCGCGGATATCTCACGGGCGTCACCGACACCTCTATCTGGACTCGATATTCTAGTGGGACACGAACATTCGGAGACATGAGTCTGCCTGAAGGCATGAAAAAGAATACGAAATTGCCGCAGCCGGTATTTGACCCGACTACCAAAGAAGACACCCACGACCGCGCCATTACGCCCGAGCAAATGATTGCGGAAGGCCTCATCACGCAAGAGCTTTTCGATGAAGTGAAAAAGACCGCGATGAGGCTTTTTCTCCGCGGACAAGAGATAGCCGCGAAAAGAGGACTTATTCTTGTAGACACCAAATACGAATTCGGCACCGACGAACAAGGTACGCTTGTTTTGATAGATGAGATACACACGCCCGATTCCTCCCGCTATTGGCAGGTAGAAGGGTACGAGGAGCGTATGGAAAAAGGCGAAGAGCCCAAAAGCTTCGACAAAGAATTCTTGCGCCTGTGGTTCAAGGAGAACTGCGACCCGTACAAAGACGCAACGCTCCCAGACGCACCGTCGGAGCTTGTAGAAGAGCTCTCACGCCGCTATATTCAAATGTATGAGCAGATTACGGGGGAGAAATTTGTCCCCGGCGAAATGCCCGTCATCCCGCGCATGGAACGTAACCTCAAGCAGTACGCAGTTGGCAGTTAACAGTTGGCAGAAATAACATGAATCCCACCACTAACAACTATCAACTACTAACTAACAACTATTCACATGCCGCTTGAAGCACTCACCGCAGTAAGTTCCGTAGACGGTCGCTACCGCACTATTGCGGCGGAACTCACCGAACATTTCAGCGAATTCGGCCTTATCCGCGCGCGGCTTCTCGTCGAGACCGAGTACCTTATCGCGCTCTCCGAAGCAGGGATAGGGATGCGAAAATTGAGCAACGAGGAAAAAACCATTCTCCAGCAGTTGCCGCACATCTCGACCGAAGAAGCGCAGGTCGTAAAAAAGATAGAGAAAGAAGGCTACGAGGGAATTCCTGCGACGAATCACGACGTGAAGGCAATCGAGTATTTCATAAAGAAAAAGCTCGCCAAGACTTCTCTCAAAGATATTTCCGAATGGACACACTTCGCACTCACTTCCGAAGATATCAACAGCGTCGCGCAGGGAATAGGGCTCCGTTCCGCTCTGCAAGCCGTCATCTTGCCTGCGCTCGAAGAAATTCGCGGCTCCCTCGACGCGAGTGCCGTCGCACACGCAGCCACTCCGATGCTCGCGCGCACTCACGGGCAATCGGCCTCTCCCACGACCTTCGGCAAAGAAATGCGGGTTTTTGAGTCCCGCCTCCAGCGTCAAATAGAACAGCTCCGCGCTCGTACCATTCTGGTGAAGTTCGCCGGAGCCACGGGCAATTTCAACGCGCACCTAGCGGTTGCACCAGAGGTAGATTGGCCAGCATTTGCGCGACAATTTGTCGGCAGGTTTAACCTGCGGGGGTTGGGTGTTCAGTTGGAACTCAACGAGGTGACGACACAGATAGAACCGCATGACACCTATGCTGAGCTTTTCGACAACATGCGCCGTATCAATACGATTCTCACCGATCTCTCACAAGACATGTGGCGCTACATTAGCGATGGCTGGGTAAGGCATATGCCGAAGGAGAGCGAGGTAGGCTCGTCGGCAATGCCGCACAAGGTGAATCCGATAGATTTCGAGAATGCAGAAGGCAATTTCGGCGTGGCAAATGCACTCTTCACACACTTCTCGCAAAAGCTCCCCGTCTCGCGATTGCAACGAGACCTCTCGGATTCCACCGTCATACGCACCTTCGGCACCGCATTCGCGCATGCACTCATCGGGTATCGTTCGCTTCTGCGCGGTCTAGGAAAGATCAGTGTGAACGAAGAGGCACTGCAAGAGGCACTCGAAGCGCACCCAGAAGTCATTGCAGAGGCGATACAGACAGTTCTGCGCAGGGAAGGTGTCGATGTTCCTTATGAACAGCTAAAAAGCCTCACACGCGGCAAGCAAGTGACGCTCGAAGATTTCGCAACATTTATCGACGGTCTTTCCGTCGGCGAAGAAGTAAAAAAGCGCCTCAAAGCTCTCCGGCCGGAGAATTATATCGGGCTGGCGGTCAAAATCGCGCGGAAGAAGTGATTCCGACGTTCAGACTGTCTTTTCTCGTTCGTTCAACTCGAGTATATCCAGATATGCTCGTGCGGCGGCGAGATGAAGTACTATATCGGCTTTGGTTTGTGAAATGTCTCTGCGAGCGGCCTCTTCGAGATATGGTATAAGCGTCTCTGTACTACCATCGGCTATTGCGAGAAGCAACGAAACCTTCTCTTCTATCATTTCTTCAGTAATACCCCATTCCTGATTTCCGAGAGCCAAAGGAGGCAGGTCCTCTTTCATTTCGTGAGCAATTCCCAGTCGCTCTTCTTTGGTGAGCGGTTCAGGAGCAACTTCATCTGACGGTGCATTTTCAGCTGTTGTTGCAGGATTGTTGGTGCGTCTTCTATCAAATCCTGCGGAGTTTCTCCAACGCGCCGCGCGATTAGGAAATTTTCTGACATTGTCGTCCCCGCCGCCCATGGTGCCCATAGAAAAATTTTACACTATTGCTTCAATCCCAAGCCTGTGCGGATGAGGTACCAATTGATGGTGATGAGGACTGCTATCATGCCGCCCAAGACGGCGAGGGAAATCCAGAGCGAAATATCGGCAATGCCTAAGAAACCGTAGCGGAAGCCGTTGATAAGGTAGAAGATAGGGTTGATGTAGGTGAAGGTTTGTGCCCACTCGGGGAGGGAATGTACCGAATAGAAGACGCCGCCGAGGTAGACGAGCGGCGTGAGGACGAAGGTCGGTACGAAATTGATGCCGTCTATGCTCTTGGCGTAGACGCCGTTGACCAATCCCGCGAGGGAAAATACAAGCGCGGTCAAGACGGCGAATCCGAAGATGATAAGGACGTTGTGGACGGCGAGATGGAGGCCCGTGAAGAATGCCGATACGAGAAGCACGATGGCGCCGACGAGTATGCCGCGCACGATGCCTCCCGATATGAATCCCATGATGAGGAGCCACGGAGGCGTGGGGGAGACGAGTATTTCATCGATGCCGCGGAAAAAGAATTTTGACTGGAAGAAGGTGAACGACGTGTTGGAATAGGCGTTGGTCACGATGGCGAGCATGACTAATCCGGGGACGACGAAGCTCATGTAATCCACGCCTTGCATAGTCCCGATTTTCGAGCCCAAGACCGTGCCGAAGATGAGGAAGTAGAGGCACGAAGTGATAACGCTCGGCAAGAATGTCTGCACCCAAATGCGGAACATGCGGACGATGTCCTTGCGCAGCATCGTGTAGAAACTTATCCAGAGTTGGTAGGTATTCATACTATTTTTCGCTCGTGAGTTTGAGGAACACTTCTTCCAGCCTCCCGCCGCGGTAACCGTCTTTTGTAGTCTCTCCGCTGTGGTGCTTTTTGATGACCTCTTCCATCGTGCCGCTCGCTACAATCTCGCCCTTGTTGATGATGGCGACGTGTTTGCAGAGCTGCTCGGCCTCTTCGAGGTAGTGGGTCGTGAGAAGTATCGTAAGGCCGCTTTTGCTCAATCCCGTGAGGTAATCCCACATGCCGCGGCGGAGCTCGACGTCGACGCCCGCAGTCGGCTCATCGAGGATGAGGAATTTCGGCTCGTTGACGAGCGCGCGCGCAATCATGAGACGGCGCTTCATGCCGCCCGAGAGCGTCATTGCGTTCTGGTCCATCTTTTCCCCGAGACCGAGGTCGGTGAGCAGTTTCTTTGCGCGGGGAATTGCGACCGAGCGGGGAATGCCGTAATAGCCCGCCTGATTGACGACGATGTTGAGTGTCTTCTCGAACGGATTGAAATTAACCTCCTGCCCAACGAGTCCTATCTGCATTTTGGCGAGCTCTGTCTCCTTATCAATATCATGCCCGAAGACCGATACGGTGCCGCCCGTTTTGTTTACAAGCCCCGTCGTGATGCCGATGATGGTCGTCTTACCGGCGCCGTTGGGCCCCAGAAGCGCGAAAAAGTCTCCCTCAAGTATTTCAAGCGATACGCCCTTGAGTGCGACAGTGCCCGTGGCGTAGGTCTTTGTGAGGTTCTCTATTTTGAGCGCTGGCGCTGACATGTAGCGGCTATTATAGCAAATGGCTCTTAACAAAATCGAACGTCTCGTTGTAATCCTTCACCGCGTGCGTCGGGACGACACCAATGGCCGTCTCGTCGTTGCCGCCGGGGAAGAGTGCATCGCCCACGTACACGCAATCTTCTTTTTTCCATCCCTCCCGCTCGATGAGGCGAGTAATGTTGAAACCCTTGTGCTTACCGGCAATCGTAAAATCAAACGTGGTTGTGCCTCCCGGCCGTACGTCTGCGCCGACGGCACGGAGCTTCTCCACCTCTTCTTTGTGCTTTGTTAGTAACGCAAGGCGTTTTTGCGCCCCCGGGTCGAATGCTTCTTTCTTGCTCGTGTCTTCGTGGTGTCCGAGTAAGCTGTACGAAATCTGGCTTCCGCGGTCCTCCACGAGATCGTTCTCGTCTTTGACCGGAAGAGCGACCTCGTCGTGGACGGTTTTGACAAATGCCCGGATGGCCGCTGTTTGCTCGGGGGTGAATCGTTCGCTCCACAGTACATCGCCGTTTTTCGCGATTGCGTGATTGCCCGATTGGGACAATGCAAAATACTCGCCGTCGAATGACGGCGGGATCTGTTGCTTTATCTGGGATATCTGTCCTCCCGTGACGACGACGACATCCTTCTTACGGCACAACTCCCTAAAGAGTTCTTGATGGGGAGTTGTCATTAGTGTGCGGCTGCGCGTGAGCGTCCCGTCCAAATCAAAGAAGATGTGCTTCGGCATTTTAGGGGTTTACCTTACTTTCCCAATACGATGCAGAGGCCGCGACATAGTCGGCGACGCGGCGCTCGGCAGCTGCCGCAAGGAGGGTGATGAATGCCTCGCGCTCGGTCTCGGGCGAGCCGCTCTTTATCCACGCTTCGAGCATATCAATCTGGTCGGGTGAGGAAAGCGCGAGCCGACGGCCTTTGGCGGCGGCGCGCAGAAGTGTAGGGCCCCCGATGTCCGTCTTCTCGATGACGTCTTCTTGAGTGGACTTCGGGTCGGCAATCGTCGCCTCCAGCGGGTAGAGCGTGACGTAGACGAGGTCAATCGGTGCGATGCCCAATTGCCGGATTTCTTTGGCGTCTTCTTCCGTTGCCGCCAAAAGGCCTGCGTAGACCTCGCGAGCGAGCGTGACCACGCGGTGCCCCAATATCGGCGGCCCGACTATCCCTGCCACATCGCGGCAGGGGATTGAATTGTCCATAAGGTACTTAGCGGTACCGGCGGAGCCGAGCAAAGTCCAGCCGTTCTCTATCAGAAGCTTACCCAGCCGCTTCAAATGCTCGTCTTTCTCATAGCTAGCCAAAAGCGCCGTTTTCATGAGGGGATTCTATCACGCTGGGTCCGTGTCTGACCATTGGCAAGTCAGTGACCCTCCGGTCGTCATGAATTGCGCGGGAGGGACGCAATTTTAGAATTAGCCCCATAGAGGCTGAGGGGACTAACTAAGGTAACGCATACGCACGCGTTACATTAATGTCCCCTCCAAAATGATGTGAACGGCTGCTGCAGCCGCAACAAGATTTATTGAACCAATACAGACTGCGGCCAGTATACAACAATCTGGTTTGATGCAAATCTAGCGGCTGGAGAAATCTACCGATATTTCGTTGGGGACGCTGCCCAGGGCAGTGGATAACGCGCCGGAGCCGCGCGCCCGATGGTACAATCTTTTGCATGGAACCCGCACGAGGTCTCAATCTGCCGCTTGTGATAGGCGGGGTGCTCGTGCTCGTTATTGTCGCCACCGTATACTTCTTTTTTGCGCCAGGACAGGAGAGCGACTCGATACCCCAGATAGATTCCGGACCCGATGTCGCGGCGCAGGTCTCGGGGGCCGTCGAGACCCCCGCGGACAAGCTACCCGAGACAAATCCATTTTCGGGGTACAAAAATCCATTCGAATAACATGACGTACGAAGCAAGGATCAAGGTGATACATATCGGCAGCGCAACGGTGCTCGGCGTGCTCTTCATCCTCTCGGCGGCACTCGTGAGCGCGCAGGAATCCACCATCACATTCCCCGTGCCCGAGCTCGGCAATTGCACGAGTAAGAGCAAGTGCCGCGCATACTGCGACGACCTCGCGCACGTCAAAGCGTGTGTTGCATTTGCCGAGAGCCACGGACTCATGAGTGCCGAAGAGGCGAAGCAGGCGCGCGAATTCGAGCGGCTCGGCGGCAAGGGCCCGGGCGGCTGTACCTCCAAAGATTCATGCGAGTCGTTCTGCGAGAAGCCCGGCAATATGCGCCAGTGCCTCGATTTTGCCAAAAAGTCCGGCATGATGAGCGACGAAGAATTGCAAGAGGCGGAGAAGGTGGCCGCGTATCTCGAAGAGGGCGGCACAATGCCGGGCGGATGCAGCGGGGAAAAGCAATGCCGCGCGTACTGCGAAGACGGCGCGCATGCCGACGAGTGCGTCGCTTTTGCCACCAAGGCCGGCTTCATGTCGGAAAAGGAGGCCGAGATGTTTAGAAAGACGGGCGGCAAGGGCCCGGGCGGCTGTCAGGGCAGAGCGTGCGAATCCTACTGCCAGGATGAGTCACACCGCGAGGCGTGCATCGCCTTTGCAATGGAGCATGACCTAATGTCTGAAGAAGACAAGCAGCGCATGGAAGAGGGCAGAGAACAGGCGAAACAGGCGCTCGAAAAGGCACCGCCAAAAGTACTGGAATGCATCGAGGCACGGATCGGGAGCGAGCGACTGAAAAGACTGCGGGAGGGCAGCGGATTCATCGACCAGAAACTTGGCGAAATATTGCCCGCGTGCTTTAGGGAAACGATGGGCGAGGGGCCGCAGCGCGGGCCATTCGGCCCCGGCTCGGCAGCGACTGACTGCATGCGTAAAGTGTTTGGTGAGGATTTCGAAGACAAGATGCGAAAGGGCGAGGTGGATCCGGGAGCTCGCGACAAAGAAATTCGAGAATGCATGATACGAGAGAGGGGCGAAGGATTCCTCGACGACAAAGGGCAGTGGGAGCGGCCGCAGAGCGGGGAGATGCCGCGCGAAGGTGAACGAGGCCGTCCGCCCGCAGACACGCCGCTTGGTCCGCGCGAGGGCGAAGATCGCGGCAATATCGAAGCAGAGATGCGCGCGCGATACGGGGAGGAGTTTGACTCACAGCGCAGGGCGATGGAAGAGAAGATGCGTGCGGAGATAGAATCGCAAATGCGTTCGGGTGATTTCGATAGAAGCAAACTTCCGCCTGATTTCCAACCGGAAGGCGCATTTCCTCCGCCCGAGGCCTACAACCGCCCGCCGGATGGCTCCATGCCGGCTCCCGGCACCATGCCTCCGCCTAGAGATTTTCAGCCCCCGACGGAAGGCATGAGACTGTCACCCGAGGGCGTCGCTCCACCGCCGCCAGAGTTTGCACCTCCTTCCACCGAACCGGCGTATCCTCCTCCGGCAGAGCCCGCGCCGACCCCAACCGAACCTGCGCCCGCCACCTCAGACGAACATGTGAGCGTGCGCAATCAATTTATCGCAAACGTCGTTACCATCTTCCTGAGTCTCCTCGGCGGACGCTGAGCGAATAAGAGTTTTAGCGGCTGGAGAAATCCACGGCTATCTCATTGAGCACATTTTTCGAATTCGTTTCTTGGCCCACGACGCCATGACCCACGATTCCAGGGAAACAAACGGAGACTGTCGTGCCGCGCCCGACGGCGCTTCGCATCGTAATCTTGCCGTGGTGCATTTTCACCAGTTCTGAAACAATAGCGAGCCCGAGCCCTGAGCCGCCAGCTCCGCGTGTACGCGACGGGTCTCCGCGGTAAAAGGGTTCGAAGATGCGGTAGAGGTCTTTGCGGGCGATGCCGACGCCCGAATCTTGCACAATCAGCTCGACGTAGTTATGGGGGACTGCTTCGACGCTGATGCGGATGTAGCCGCCGCGCGATGTGTAGGTGATAGCGTTCTTCAGAAGGTTTCCCACTATTTGTGTGAGTGCCGTCGCATTTCCCCAGACGGCGGTGTCGTGCCCTTTTCTCACGGTGATCTGATGTTCGCCACTTTTGGCGAGTTGCGAGAATTTCTGTACGGTATCGGTTACCACCGTCGAAAGGTCGATTGCACTCATTTCCACGCGCTCCGGCCGCACGAGTGCCGAGAGGGAAACGAGATTGTTGATTATTTCGGAAATACGGTCGAGCTCCTCCACGTTACTCTCGAGCGTTGCCTTGATGTCGGGTGGCATGTTGTTCTCCAAGAGCGCGACCTCAGTATTCGTCTTGAGGATGGCGAGGGGAGTGCGCAATTCGTGCGCGATATTACCGATGAATTGTTTTTGCGCCGCGAGAGCGTTCCTTGTGGGAGCGAGCGTGATGCGCGCGATGAGGTATCCGAAGAGCGCGGTAGTGAGCACGATGGAGACAATGATGATGCCGAGGTTCTCAGTCTTGAGCTGTTGGAGTTCGTCCACAATCGAGGGGGCAACGAGGTCGGCGCCATTGGATGCAATGCCTGTCTTTATACCCTCGACGATTGCTTGAGAGATATTGTGGTAGAGCACACTGAATGCTCCCGCGACGATAGCGAGAATGACCAGTGCAAATGCTATCTGGAGCGATATGACTTTGACCTCGGTGCGGAAAAACGGGTCAATGCGATATCTACTCAGCCAACCGGTAGCCGACTCCCCGGACCGTCTCCAATACATCGCCGCCGTCGCTGCTAAGTTTGCGACGAAGGTTTTTGACATGGACGTCAACCACATTACTAAATCCGACATAATTGAAATCCCATAGATGATTAAGAAGGTCTTCCCGGTTTACGACCTGATTCGGGTGGCGCATGAAGTACTCGAGAAGGCCGTATTCTTTTAAGGTGAGCGGTACTTCCTTGCCCTCGCGCGTGACTTTGCGCTGGCTTGGATTGAGCTCGATGTCGCGCACTTTGAGCGTATCGGGCAAGCTCTCAGTCGGTCGGCGCAAAAGTGCTTGGATGCGGGCATTGAGCTCGGCAAATGAGAAGGGCTTTACGAGATAATCATCGGCACCCGCGAGGAGGAGCTGCACTTTCGTGTCTGTCTCCGCGCGCGCCGTGAGGATAAGTATCGGCACCGTGATGTTCATTTCACGTACCTGTCGGCAGATTTCGAGGCCGTCCATGGACGGCAACATGAGGTCGAGAATCATGAGGTCGTAATCGTTGCGGTGGAGCGAAATGCGCGTCAGCGCCTTCTTGCCGTCATTGATGATGTCGGCCGTGTAGCCCTCATGGGCGAGCCCCTTTGCGAGCGCATCGGCTAGTTTTTGTTCGTCTTCGACTAAAAGTATTTTCATAGGGGGGTCGTTCGGTAGGCGCATCGCTTTGCCGTCGCTATCTGCGGCTGCTGCCGCAGCGCTCGGTCTCGCCGCCGACGCGGCTGCGAAGACGGCAAAGCGATGCGCCTCCCTCTCTTAAGTTGGTAAAGTGGCACGTTTGTAATTAGATAACAACTCACATGAAGAACCTCTGATGTCTCTTAATGAAGACGCGGGGAGGGCTCTTCCATTACATCCTTTTCGTGTTCTAGAAAGTACAACGGTATGGTATTCTTCGCCAATGCGTGACGGAAAGAAAGTAGGGATAACGGCAGGGGCGTTTGACCTTTGCCATGCCGGACACATGCTGGTATTCAAAGAGGCGAAAACGGTCTGCGACTATTTGATAGTTGCGTTGCAAGACGACCCCTCGAAAACCGAAGGCGACTACCGCGGCAAGAAGAAGAATAAGCCGATTATGTCGCTCGAAGAGCGTCGCATCATCCTCGAGGGGATTCGATATATTGATGAAGTCGTCGTCTACAGCAGTGAAAAGGAATTGTACGACCTTCTCGTTGCGCTCAAGCCCGATATCCGCATCATCGGCGCCGACTGGAAGGGAAAGGAATACACCGGCCATGAACTGCCCATCGAGGTGTATTTCAATTCCCGCGCCCACAGTTTTTCCACATCGGCGCTGCGTGAGCGGATTTACGAGGCGGAGCTGAAGAAGCGGGAGGAGGCGGTCTAGTGCATGTTTGAAAACGTTTAACCGGAGCGAGGGGCGGGCCTCTGCGCGGTCTTCGCAGGCGTGGCGACGCCGAGACCGAGCGCTGCATCAGCAGAGGCAGATAGCGACCGCGCAGAGGTCTGCCCTGAAGCGCAGGTCTTCAAACATGCCCTAACGATGCCGCCATAACGGCCGGGGAGGCCGCGTGCTCTGCACTACGGCCTCCCCGGCTTACTTCCGTACCACTTTGAAGAACGAAATGTGCTGCATATCACATTTTTATTTCGCATGACGCTACTAAATCTCCGTCCATTTTCACAAATGACGGTGAACTTGAAGTGAAGTGGCGCCTGCGCCGAAATCTGCTGATTTCGGCATGATTTACGCCGCCGCGCAAATTAGGTGGATAACTCAGTAGCGCACTTCATGAATCGCGGCATACTGGTGGGGTACTTATAGGAGGTCGACTTTACTAGCCAATCTCTTCTCCATATATATGAAAAATTTACACATGGTCGCTTGGATACTGGTCATCGTCGGAGGTCTCAACTGGCTTCTGATCGGCCTCGGAGGATTCATGGGCAGCAACTGGAATGTTGTCGGCATGATTTTCGGTTCCTGGCCACAGGTGGAATGGCTCGTGTACGTACTCGTCGGCCTCTCTGCGGTCTATGAGCTCGTCTCACACAAGGGCAACTGCAGAAACTGCGGATCGGGTGGTGGAATGTAAAACCACCCGCGAGGGTGCCCGCCGTATACGGCGGGTCGAGTGTCGGCCAAAAGCCGATGCGAGAGTTTTATGCCGGCGCAAGTATGCGCCGGCGACAGACGCAAAGCGGCCGCCCCCATGGGCGGCCGCAAGGAGTTTATCCCCGTAGGGGCTAGCGCATACCTAGGGAAGGGCTATAATCCTTCCATACAAGTAAATAACATTTACCATTATGGTACGAACAGCGAATCCTGCATTATTAAAGCCTCTCAACCTCACTCCTGAGCTCGAGGCGGTCGTCGGCAAGGGGCCGATGTCCCGCGGGCAGGTCGTGAAGCAGATCTGGGTCTACATCAAGGCCAAGAACCTCCAGAATCCAGCCAACAAGCGCAATATATTGGCGGACGACAAGCTGAAAGCCCTCTTCGGCGGCAAAGGCGAGGTCACCATGTTCGAGATGACGAAACTCGTCTCGGCACACATGAAGTAAGCGTTTCAGACTGTATAAAAAGGAACAAGGGCGGCGCCGTGGCGCCGCCCTTGTCGTCAGCGATTCCGGGGCAGAATTAGTCTTTTCCCCGTAAGCGGGTCGGGGATTTCCAACGTCCCGTCACCGCGAGGCTGCCCGAAAATAAGGGCCAGAACGATTGACCGCAGCACTGGAGACCCGCAAAACAGTTTTTGCTCGCGGCTCCCTTGTCCTTCGGCAACGCGCCAGATTTCCCGGACATCGTCTGCAATTGCAAGCGCTTTCGCCCCACCATCGTAGGGGAGTTTTCTTTGTGTTCGGCTCATCACTCCTCCAAATATTGGGGACACAAGATCAAGTGCCCACCGCACCATACTATCGAGCAAGCTAGTCCGTCAAATGTTTCTAATACAAAACCCGCCTCTTTGATAGGGGCGGGTTTTGGTGTGCACACACAAGGCGAAGGTTTACGGGGTAGTGTTCGTGTTCGGATTTGGCACGGTGACGTTGATGTTCGTCGTGTCCGCTGGTGCCGTCCCGTTGAAGAAGCCGCGCTGGTACATGACGACCCCGCCCGCTAAGATGGCGATGAGGATAATGAACGCGACAACCATACCGACGGCGCTGCTGTCATTTGTACCCGGAGAGTTTGTGACTATTGTATCTGCCATAACAAAAAAGTAAGTGATTAAGGCACCAGTGTAGTAGAAAGATGATGAAGAGATGGTGAATCTGCAGGTGCGCCCTTTACTCCCGCGGGAGGGGCCCGCCTAGACTCGGCCTGTTTCAACGAAGCGAAAGCGAGGCGGGCGAGGCTGGAATCTTTTGGAACACCGCTTCTATATCTTTGAGGCCGACAGGCTTTGTAAGGTGGAAGTTGAAGCCCGCGTCACGCGCCCGTTCCTTGTCGCTTTCCTGCCCGTACCCCGTAAGCGCGATGAAGGTTGGTGAAAAGTCTTTTTCCTCCCGCAGGAGGCGGACGACTTCGTATCCGTCTATGTCCGGCAGTCCGATATCCAGAATGATGATTTGCGGGCGGAGTTGCAGGGCTTTGTCTCTCGCTTCGCGGCCGTTGTGGGCGATAGTAACCTCGTGTCCGCGAAGCTCAAGGAGGCGTCCGAGCGCTTCGGCCGCCACCTCGTTATCGTCAACGACGAGAATCGTACGGGCATGTTTGGCACGGCGGAGCTGCCGTCCGATGTGGGGATTCGGTTTCACCACCCGCGGTGATTGAATGTTCGCAGGCAGCGGCAAGCGGACAATGAATTCGGAGCCGCGTCCCTCGCCGGGGCTCGTCGCTTCTATGCTGCCCTGGTGCATTTCGACGAGTTGGCGTGCGAGCGGCAAGCCGACGCCGAGCCCTTCGGTGACCAACTTCCCGCGCTCAATCTGGAAGAACGGTTCAAAAATACGCTTCAGCATGTCTTTGCGGATGCCGATGCCGCTGTCGCGGACACGTATGACGGCCATCCCGCCTTCCCGCCGGGCGATAAGTTCTATCGACCCGTTCGGATTGGTATACTTCGCGGCATTATTGAGAAGATTGACGAGTATTTGCTCGAGGCGTATCGGATCCGCTTCGATAAAGAGCTCGTGTTCCGGTTTGATGACGGAAAACGTGTGACCGCGGCTCCGTATGATGACCTGGGCGGTGCGCACGCACCGGTCGATGAGAGAATCGAGAGAAAGCGTTTCTTTCCGCAGGGTCAATTTATTGCGCGAGATGCGCGCGACGTCGAGCAGGTCGTCCAGCATGCTCGTCATGGCGTGGACGTGTTCATCAATCGTCTGGAGGAGTTGCGATGTGTCCGGCGTATGCACTTCCTTGAGCCGGAGAAGCTCAACGGAGCTCAATATTGCGGAGAGGGGATTGCGGAGTTCGTGGGAGAGGATGGCGAGGAAGTCTTTCTTCGCTTCATCTTCAGAGCTGACCTTATGCAACGCATGTTCCAATTCGTCGACGTGCCGCCCCATGGTCGTCTGCGTTCTCCTCCGTTCTTCGACGATGACAGTAAGCATGAGAAACAACGCGGCGACGGTGGCAAGAAAGATTTGAGCGTGGAACAATCCTTCGCTTGTGTACGGACCGTACCCCGCAAGCGTACCCGAAATAGCCACTGCCGCCGCCA
>Ga0080064_1005384_pt1 | contig 15130 bp, 14 predicted proteins | sample Subgrocontami54m_FD_69260 | JGI IMG/M metagenome (GOLD analysis project Ga0080064, IMG submission 69260) | Subsurface groundwater microbial communities from S. Glens Falls, New York, USA - GMW46 contaminated, 5.4 m (SPADES assembly) (version 2) ...
CAGTATCGGCGCAGGGAATATGGCTGCACCGAGCAGCAATTGAAGCATGCAGTCACGGCAGTCGGGGATTCCGCCGCCAAGGTAAGTCAGTACCTGCGCAACAAATCAACGCCGCCGAAGGGCGGAACGCAACGTTTCCAGTGATCGCGTCGCTCAGTCTATTTTCTTACCTGAATCAATACCCCGTTACGCCGCGATATTTTCTTTCGACGAAAACGCCCGCTGTAACTCCTGGCGAGTTGCGCCTGTCGCAAATAAAGCGCGCACGATCAGATCAAGCGAAACCGAAGGGTCGCCCGCTTCGATCTTCGCCACGCGGGACTGGCTGGAACCGATTCGCTGTGCCAGATCGATTTGCGAGAGGTGACGTTTTTGACGTGCCTCTTTGAGGGCGTTGGTCAGGGAGAGTTTCAGTTCCACCAGCATCGCCTCTTCGTCGCTCAGCTTGAGAAAGGCCCTGGCGCTACCGACTTTCCAACCCGCAGCCCGCAGTTTCTTGAGTCTTGCGCTGTTCATTGATTCACTCCTGCAAATATCACGTTGATGTATAACTGCGCAGTCGCGCCTTGCAAGTCTTGATCACGGACTTCGGCGTCTGCTGCGCGGTCTTGGCGAATACTTCGAGAATCGCAATCGCGTCCTTGTCGATGTGATAAACGATCCGCCACGTCTTGTTTTCGTCCTGTATGCGCAATTCGTGACAAGCTTTGCCGATGCCGGGCATCGGGCGGGAATGCGGAAGTGAAATACTCTCCCCGCGTTGCAGTCGGCGCAGAAGCACGCCCGCCTCGATTCTCGTTTCCGCCGAAAATGGCGGAGTCTTGATTTCGCCATGCAGCCAAACCAGCGGCTTGTCCGCTTTGCTCATCGCGGGCAGTATATGTCATTACTGACATATATGCAACAGTATAGCCTCCGCCTCAATTCACCTTCACTACCGATTCCTGCATCACCTTGCGCCTTTTCCGCATCTCGGCCAGCGTCGCCGCGACGCCGAACCGGCATCCCGCGATACGCTTCATTTGACCGATCGCCATCAGTCAGCCTTGAGGCCCGCGTCCCTGGCCACCTTGGTCCACTTCTTCAGTTCGGCGTGGTACATGGCGGTGAACGCGCCGACCCCGGATCCTGTCGGCTCCATGTCCTGCTGCTCGATCCTGGGTTTCAATTCGGGACTGTGAACCGCCTTGGCGAACTCCGAGTTAACTCGCGCGAGTAGCGCGGCAGGGGTGCCCGCGGGCGCGAACAGTCCCTGCCAGGTCGTCACCACGAATCCGGGCAGTCCCGATTCGTCCAGCGTGCGCAACTCCGGCAGCGACTGGATGCGCTTCGATCCGGTGACGGCGAGTGCCCGCAGCCTGCCCTCCCGAACATGAGGCACGGCGGTGTTGACGGCGCCCATCAGGAACTGGGTCCGTCCGGCAAGCATATCGATCAGCGACGGCGCGGTTCCCTTGTAGGGAATGTGCTGCGCCTGTATGCCGGTGCGTTGCGAGAACAGCACCGCCGCGAGATGCGTGCTGGTGCCGGCCCCGGAGGACGCGTAATTCAACTGACCCGGCCGCGCTTTCGCATAGTCGATGAATTCCTGCACGCTCTTCACGGGCAGCGAAGGGTGCACTACGAAAATGAGGCAGCCGCTGCCTATCTCCGTGATCGGGGCCAGGTCCTTGAGTGGATCGTAGCCGAGTTTCGAGTACAGGCCCGGCGAGAGCGCAATCGCATTCGACGAATAAAGCAGCGTGTGGCCGTCGGGGCTGGCCTTCGCCAGAATTTCGACGGCGATATTGCCCGCGGCGCCCGGGCGGTTGTCGATCACGAACCGTCCGCCAACCTGCCCCGCGACCTTGTCGCTCACGAGACGGGCGACCACGTCGGTTGGACCGCCCGGCGGAAACCCGACCAGCAGGCGTATCGGTTTCACGGGCCAGGCTTGCGCCTGACAGACGGCGCACGCGGCGGCGAAACACGCCGCGACGCCAAACGCTGCAAACTTCACTCGCAAGGTCATTTCAGTCTCCCCTTATGGAAAATTACCCGGCCCGCATTTCACCCTTGTTGATTACTCCTCACCACGGCAATACAAATCCCCTAGCGGTGCAGATCGCGGCTGATGAATTCACCGTTCAACGGCGCCGACAAATCGCTCGCGAGAAATACCACGACGTTGGAAAATTCGTCCGGCTGATAAACAAAACCTGCGGCAAGCAGACGCTTGATGTCAGCCCCGGTCTTGCCGACCCGCCACAGCGGCGTGTCGGTCGCGCCCGGTCCGAAGCAGTTGATGCGTACCCCCGTGTCCTTGAGTTCGAGCGAAACCGCGCGCGTGAACCCGATGATGCCAGCCTTGGACGCTGAGTAAGCCGATGAATTGGGCTGTCCCCGGATGCCGGTGCCGGAGGCCGTGCTCAGGACGATGCCCCGCTTGCGCGGCAGCATGCGCCGGATGGCGGCGCGCGCGCCCAGGAACACACTCCTCAAATTGGCCGTAATCACCGCGTCCCACTCCTCCTCCGGCATATCCACCAGCGCGCGGCGTGGAAAAATTCCGGCAATGTTGAGCAGTACATCGAGCGGACCGAATTCGCTCTCGGTACGATCCAGAAGCTCTTCGAACTCCACCGCGCGGGTGACATCGGTTTTGACTGCGATGGCGCGGCCGCCGGCCTTGATTATCGCGTCCGATGTGGCTTTAGCCGCATCGAGATTGATATCGGCAACCGCAACCGCGGCCCCGGCCTTTGCCATGGCCATGCCGTAGCAGAATCCCAGCGCCCCGCCGCCGCCGGTCATGGCGATGGACTTCCCTGCGAGCAGATTCATGCAGTTTCCTTTCCGGTCCGCGGGATTTCGACAGCGTAATATATTAAGGCATAATGCCGTTGCAACGCTCGACGAGATTGCCGCCCCCAGCGGACAACACAATCAATCAGGAGGATAAACGATGAAAGTCATGAAAGCCGCAGGCCTCTTGCTGGCCGCGATGTACTTGCCCGTGATTCCGCACGCGTACGCGGATGAATATCCGTCGAAGGCAATCCGGCTGATCGTGCCGTGGCCTCCCGGCGGAATTACCGACGTCATTTCGCGCGGCCTGGGCGCAGTCCTCACCGATTCTCTCGGACAGCAGGTAGTCCCTGACAACCGCCCGGGTGCTGCCGGGACGATAGGTGTCGGCATCGCGGCGAAAGCCTCGCCGGACGGCTACACCCTGCTGATGTCCGATGTACCCAGCCACGCCATCAGCGCGAGCCTTTACAAAACGCTGCCTTACAATCCACAGAAGGACATCGAGCCGGTGGCACTACCGTCACGCTCGCCGCTGGTGCTGGTCGTCAACCCCAAAATCGGCGTCAAATCGATCGCGCAACTGATCACCTATGCAAAAGCGCGCCCCAACGAGCTTTCCTTCGCATCGTCCGGGCCCGGCTCCATCACGCACTTAACCGGAGAACGATTCAACCGCGAAACCGGTATCAAGCCGCTGCATGTGCCGTACAAGGGCGGCGGGCCTGCCACTGCCGCGCTGGTCGGCGGCGAAGCCGTAATGTATTTCTCGTGCATTTCCGCCGCCATCCCCCACATCAAGTCCGGAAGGCTGACGGCCCTCGGAATCACCTTGCCTCAGCGCTCGCCGCTGTACCCCGATGTTCCCGCGGTTGCCGAAGCCATTCCGGGATTCGTCATGGGGTGCAACACCGGATTCTTCGCGCCCGCCGGCACGCCGCGCGACATTCTGGACCGGTTGCACAAGGAAGTGATGAAGGCGGTGGAACAGCCGCGTATGAAGGACATGCTCGCCGCGAACTCAGCCGAATCGGCGCCATTCACCCGGGCCCAATTCAAAGCCTATGTGGCGAAAGAAATGCAGGATTGGGGCGCGGTGGTGCGCTCAGCGGGACTGAAGGTCGACTGAAGATCGCGCGGATTCCTTAAAACGGCGCCGGCTGATTCTGCATGGGTGATCTGAACGGAAAGGTCGCTCTGATCACCGGCGCCTCGCGTGGAATCGGCCGGGCGGTGGCGCTGCGGCTCGCCTCGGAAGGCGCCGCCGTCTACCTCGCGGCCGACGGCACCGAGCCCGAACTTGTCGCAACCGCTGGCGACTGTCGCAAGGCCGGCGCCCCGGACGCAGCCTGGGGTAAACACGATCTCGCGCAACCGGGAGACGCCGAGGCGATGGTCGCCGCCGCGCATCAGCGTCTGGGCCGCATCGACATACTGGTAAATAACGCCGGCATCCGCGTGCGCAAGGCCTTTGGTGAATTCTCGCATGACGAATTCGACCGGCTGGTGGCGGTGAACCTGCGCGCGCCGTTTTTTGCGAGTCAGGCGGTGGTACCCATCATGCGTGCACAGGGCGGCGGGCACATCATTCACATGGCGAGCCAGCTCGGCATCGTTGCCTCGCGCTACGGCGCCGTCTACAACCTCACCAAGGCGGGACTCATCCAGCTCACGCGCTCGATGGCGCTTGAACTCTCGGCCGACGGCATCGCGGTCAATGCGGTGTGTCCCGGGCCCGTCTCCACCGAAGGATTTTTGGCGGGCCGCAACCCCGGCGAACTCGAGCAGCGCGCGCGCGATGTGCCGATCGGCCGTTTCGGAACCGTTGAAGAAGTCGCGGGCGTGGTGGCGTTTCTGGTGTCCAAAGACGCGGCCTACGTAATCGGCCACGCACTGGTGATGGACGGCGGATACATCGTGCATTAGCGAAGGTCTGATCAAGTCATGTAGCGGTCATTCCTTCGAGTCTGGCTGCGAGATCGGCGTCGAAATCGCCATCGATGAGCACGAATGCGATGTCGCACGCGGCCTGCGAGCGGTTGCTCCAGGCGTGATTGGTCCCGCACTGGACCAGCACGTCGCCCGCCTTCAGCAGCACCTCGCTGTCGTCAAGCACGCAGTAGATTTCGCCCGCGAGGATGATGGCGTAATCGATCGTCTGCGTACGGTGCATCAGCGGATGGCGTCCTGACTTGCCGAAGGTCGAGCCCTGCTCGTTGCCGAGCGCGGCGAACAGTTGCTTCGACTGCTCCGGGCTCATGCGGCGTATGGCCTCGGTTTCCGGCATGACCCGGTTGATGCGGATCACAGTGCCGTGCTTCTCCGGCAGTTGTCGGCGCGGGCCCAGCGTGGGCTCCTCCGGTTTTGCCACAATAGTCGCGGGCGTGGCGTTGGTGCGCCAAATGTCGGTGGAAACATAGCCCGGGCGTTGCGGATTGGTGGTCACCAACGGCGCCGGGCCGTCTGAAACAACGATGGCCTTGCCGTTTTTGTCATGACCGGTGACGACGCGTCGAACCATGGCTTGCTCCTCGTGGCGGCGGAAAAAGTAAATAGGGTCAGTGTAACTTTTCCGTGGCGCATGCGTAATGCTGCAGGGCAAACCGTTCGGCTGAGAAAAAGTTACACTGACCCTATTTACCCCCGGAGACCCGATGAATCAACCGACTCCCCCTGACAGCTTGCTCCGGCGTCCGCTGCCGCCGGCATTGCTCGCCGAACTGCGCGCGCTGCTCGGTGATCGCGTCAGCACTTCCGACTCGGTGCGTGAACATCACGGCAAGGACGAATCCGCGCACCCGCACGCATGGCCCGATGCGGTGGTCTTTGTGCTGACGACCGAAGAAGTCGCGCATATCGTCAAGCTCTGCGGCAGCCATCAAATTCCGCTGATCGCTTTCGGCGTCGGCAGCTCGGTCGAAGGCCAGGTGCTGGCCATACACGGCGGCGTGAGCATCGATTTCACGCGCATGAACCGCATCCTGTCGGTCAACGTCGAAGACCTCGATGCCACCGTCGAACCCGGCGTCACGCGCAAGCAGTTGAACAGCCACCTCGCCGACACCGGAATTTTCTTCCCCATCGATCCCGGCGCCGACGCGTCTATCGGCGGCATGGCCGCAACGCGCGCCTCGGGCACCAACGCGGTGCGCTACGGCACGATGCGCGAGAACGTGATGGGGCTCACCGTCGTGCTCGCCGACGGCAGCGTGATCCGCACCGGCGGCCGCGCGCGCAAGTCTTCCGCCGGTTACGATCTGACGCGATTATTTGTCGGCAGCGAAGGCACGCTCGGCCTCATCACCGAAATCACGCTGCGCCTTTATCCGCAGCCGGAAGCGGTTTCGGCGGCGGTGTGCGCCTTTCCTTCGGTGGATGCCGCCGTGCGCACCGTGATCCAGACCATACAGCTGGGCGTGCCGATCGCGCGCTGCGAGCTGCTGGATGCGCTCACCATCGAGGCGGTCAACCGTTACAGCAAATTGAGCCTGCGCGAAGCGCCGATGCTGTTCTGCGAATTTCACGGCACGCCCGCCGGCGTTGCCGAACAGGCGCAGGTGGTGCAGGAAATTGCGAAGGAACTCGGCGGGCTGGATTTCGAATGGTCGACCCGGCAGGAAGACCGCACGCGCTTATGGCAGGCGCGCCACGACGCTTATCCTGCGTGCCGGCAGTTGCGGCCCGGCAACCGCGCGTTTTCAACCGATGTGTGCGTGCCGATCTCGCGGCTCGCCGAATGCATCGCCGAAAGCAACGAGGACATCGCCAAAGCTTCGATACCGATCGCGCTCTTTGGCCACGTCGGGGATGGCAACTTTCACCTTGTGGTCCTGATCGACCCCAATAACCCGGCGGATCTGGCGGAAGCGGAAACCATCAACCAGCGCGTGGTGATGCGCGCCCTCAGGATGGGAGGCACCTCGACCGGCGAGCACGGTATCGGCATCGGCAAGCTCGATTATCTCGACGCCGAACACGGGGACGCCGTCAGCGTGATGCGCGCAATCAAGCAGACGCTGGATCCGGACAATCTGCTCAATCCGGGCAAGGTGATCAGGAATTAGGCTTTCAGATCACGATACGCCGCCGCAGATCGGCGATCTGATCGTCGCGGTAGCCCAGTTCGTGCATCACCTCATCGGTGTGCTCGCCGCACTCGGGTGTCGCGCTGCGGATCTCGCTCGGCGTGCGCGAAAGCTGGAACGCCTGGCCAACGAGTTTGATGTCGCCCAGCGCGGGGTGCTTGACCGGCACCGCCATGCCGAGGTGCTCGACCTGCGGATCGGCGAACACTTCGTTCATCCGGTAGATCGGACCACTGGCAACGCTGCCTTGCTCGAACACTGCCAGCCACTCGCGGCTGCTTTTGCGGCGCGTGATCTCGGCGATGTCCTGATTGCACTGCGCGCGGTTCTGCGAGCGCAGTGCAGGAGTCGCATATTCGGGCCTGGCAAGCAACTCCTGAGCGCCCAGCACCTTGCACAACCGTTCCCACATCGGCTGCGCGCTGGCGGCGATGTTGATGTGGCCGTCCGCGGTCGGAAATACGCCGGTCGGAATCCCGGTCGGGTGATCGTTGCCGGCCTGCGGCGGAATCTCGCCGGCGACCAGCCAGCGCGCGGCCTGGAAGTCGAGCATCGCGATCATCGCTTGTAACAGCGACACCTGCACCCACTGCCCTTCGCCCGACACCTCGCGCTCGAGCAATGCCGTCAATATTCCCATCGCGCAGTAGTTGCCGGCGCTCGAATCGGCCACCGCGATGCCGGCGCGCACCGGCCCCTGTCCCGGCAAGCCGGTGATCGCCATCAGCCCGCCCATGCCCTGCGCGATCTGGTCGAAACCCGGGCGCTTGGCATACGGCCCGTCCTGCCCGAACCCCGAAATGCTGCCGTATACCAACCGCGGATTGGATTGCCGGAGCGTCTCGTAATCGATGCCAAGGCGGAACTTCACGTCCGGCCGGAAATTTTCCACCACCACGTCGGCGCGATCGACAAGCTTGCGGAATACGGCGACCCCATCCGGTTCCTTGAGATTGAGCGTCATGCTGCGCTTGTTGCGATGCAGGTTCTGGAAGTCGGGGCCATGGCGGTTACCGCCCCAGCCGTCGCTGGCCTGCAGTCCCGGCGGGGTTTCGATCTTGATGATGTCGGCGCCCCAGTCGGCGAGCTGGCGCACGCAGGTCGGGCCCGAGCGCACGCGGGTGAGGTCGATTACGCGAAAGCGGGACAGCGGCCCGCGGCGGGTAGCACCAGTCGTCATGATTCAGCGATCCTTGAATTGCGGTCTACTTTTCCCGGCGGGAAGTTGCAGTTTCAGTCTATGGGTTCATGCGTCGCATTTTACCTTCGCGCATCCGGTCCGGCACTATATATCAGGCGCGGAAGGGATACGACCACTCGCGCAACACCCCGGCTCTGGCGTACACTGCCCGCATGACTATAAGCGCAGAACCCCCTATCGACCGGACGCGGCAGCGCGCAACCGTGAGCGCGCTGACGGCGTTCCTGCCGGAGCACGCGCTGCTCTACGAGCGCGAGGATGTGCAGCCGTATGAATGCGACGGCCTGTCCGCTTACCGCCGGCTGCCGATGGTGGTCGCGCTGCCGGAAACCGAAGAGCAGGTGCAGCATATCCTCAGGACCTGCCATGCGCTGCGCGTGCCGGTCATAGCGCGCGGCGCCGGCACCGGCCTGTCGGGCGGCGCGCTGCCGCGCGGCGACGGCGTGCTGCTGTCGCTGGCAAAATTCATGCGCATCCTCGACATCGACCGCAATGCCCGCACCGCCCGCGTGCAGCCCGGCGTGCGCAATCTCGCGATTTCGGAGGCCGTTGCGCCGTACGGGCTCTACTACGCGCCCGACCCTTCAAGCCAGATCGCGTGCACCATCGGCGGTAATGTCGCGGAAAATTCGGGCGGCGTGCACTGCCTCAAGTACGGGCTCACGGTGCACAACATTGTCAGACTGCGCGCGCTCACGATAGCGGGCGAACCGCTCGTAATCGGCGGCGACGGACTCGACTCTGCGGGATACGACCTGCTCGCGCTGATGACCGGCTCCGAAGGCCTGCTCGCGGTGATCACCGAAGTCACGGTCAAGCTGCTGCCGCAGCCGGAATACGCGCAGGTGGTGATGGCCGCGTTCGACGACATCGAGAAATCCGCCGCCGCGGTCGCCAACGTGATTGCGGCGGGCATTATCCCGGCAGGACTGGAAATGATGGACCAGGCCGCTACGCGCGCAGTCGAGGAGTTCGTCCACGCCGGCTACCCGACCGACGTCGCGGGCATACTGCTGTGCGAATCCGACGGCACCCGCGAGGAAGTCGCCGACGAGATTCGCCGCATTCAGGACGTGATGGAAGCCAGCGGCGCGATCCTGGTGCGCACCTCGCGCGACGAAGCCGAGCGGCTCAGGTTCTGGGCCGGCCGCAAGGCCGCGTTTCCCGCGGTCGGGCGCATCTCGCCGGATTATTACTGCATGGATGGCACGATCCCGCGCAAACGCGTCGGCGAGGTGCTGCGCAGCATCGCCGAGATGGAAAAGAAATACGGGCTGCGCTGCGCCAACGTGTTTCACGCCGGCGACGGCAACCTGCACCCGCTGATTCTCTACGACGCCAACCAGCCGGACGAACTCGAACGCACCGAGGCCTTCGGCGGCGAAATACTCGAACTTTCGATCAAGGTCGGCGGTACCATCACCGGCGAGCACGGCGTCGGCATCGAGAAGATCGACCACATGTGCCTGCAATTCCGGCCCGCCGAACTCGCCGCCTTCCACGGCGTGAAAACCGCGTTCGACGAGCATGCGCTGCTTAATCCCGGCAAGGCGGTTCCGACACTCGCGCGTTGCGCCGAATTTGGCCGCCGGCACGTACATGCCGGGCAGGAAAAATTTCCCGACCTGCCAAGGTTCTGACAGCGAAGCGCACTCTTGCAAGACGTCATCGATCAACTGACGGCGACCATACACAGCGCAGCCGACGCCAAACGCGCGCTGTGCATCCGCGGGGGCGGCAGCAAGGATTTCTATGGCGGACCGCTGCGCGGCGAGATCTTCACCGTCAACGCCTATCGCGGCATCGTCGACTTTGAACCGACCGAACTCGTGCTCACCGCGCGTGCCGGCACGCCGCTTGCCGAAATTGAAGACGCGCTGCGGGAAAAACGCCAGATGCTCGCGTTCGAACCGCCGCATTTCGGCCTGCTGCCCTCACCCCTAGCCCCTCTCCCGCGCGCGGGAGAGGGGAACCTCGTGTCGGCTTCGCCAACGGATAAGGTAGCCACGCTCGGCGGCTGCGTCGCCGCTGGACTGTCCGGCCCGCGCCGTCCTTACGCCGGCGCGGTGCGCGACTTCGTGCTCGGTGTGCGCATGCTCGACGGCAACGGCAGCGATCTGCGCTTTGGCGGCCAGGTGATGAAAAATGTCGCAGGCTTCGATGTTTCGCGGCTGATGACGGGTTCACTCGGCACGCTGGGCGTGATCCTGGAGGCGTCGCTGAAAGTACTGCCGCTGCCGGAGGTGGAAACCACACTGCGCTTTGAAAAGACCGCGGCAGCGGCCATTGCGCTCACCAACGAGTGGGCGGGCAAGCCGCTGCCGGTATCGGCGACCTGTCATCACGACGGGTTCCTGACGATACGCCTGTCAGGCGCGGCGGCGGCGGTGCGCGCCGCGCAGCGCAAACTCGGCGGCGAGGAAATCGCCGACGGCGCCGCGTTCTGGCGGGAATTGCGCGAGCACGAGCTTGCGTTTTTCAGGCGGCCGGAACCAATGTGGCGCGTCTCGCTCAGATCCACCGCGCCGCCGCTCAGCCTGCCGGGCGTGCAACTGATCGAATGGGGCGGCGCGTTACGCTGGCTGGCGACCGATGCCGACGCGCAGACTGTGCGCGCCGCCGCGGCATCCGGCGGCGGCCATGCGACGCTGTTCCGCGCGCACGATAAGTCCGCCGGCGCGTTTCAGCCGCTGCCGCCGGCGCTGATGACGATACATCGCAATCTCAAGCGCACCTTCGATCCCGCCGGCATTTTCAATCCCGGCCGCATGTACGACTGGATGTGAGGCCATGGCCAACAACTTCCTCGAGCAGCTGGTCGCCGAATGGTACGAATACCAGGGTTATTTCGTGCGGCGCAACGTGCCGGTCGGCAGGCGCACCCGGGGCGGATACGAATGCGAGCTCGACATCGTCGCCTTCAACCCCGCCAGGCGGCATATTGTGCACATCGAGCCGTCGATGGATGCGGAGAGCTGGGATAAACGCGAGCGCAGCTTCCGCAGGAAATTCGATGCGGGACTCAAATATATTCCCGGCCTGTTTCCCGGCCTCGATATCCCGGAGAACATCGCGCAGATCGCGATTTTCGCGTTCGCCAGCCGCACCAATCACCCGACGCTTGCCGGCCGCAAAGTGCTGCTGGCATCGGACCTGATGCGCGAAATCATGGAAGACCTCAGCGACAAGAAAATCGCCTCCGCCGCGGTCCCCGAGCACCATCCGATCCTGCGCACGCTGCAGTTCGTCGTCGAGTACCGCAAAAAAGTGTTCGACACGCTGCGTTGAGCAATGCAGACCAATCTCGCCGCTTTCATCAAGGACACGCCCGCGGGCCGCGAGGCCGAAGCGATCCTGCGCAATTGCGTGCACTGCGGCTTCTGCACCGCGACCTGCCCGACCTATCAGTTGCTGGGAGACGAACTCGACGGGCCGCGCGGGCGCATCTACCTCATCAAACAAGTGCTCGAAGGCGCAACCGCCACCGCCAGGACGCAACTGCACCTCGATCGCTGCCTGACCTGCCGCGCGTGCGAGACCACCTGCCCCTCCGGCGTCAGCTATGGCCGTCTCGCCGATATCGGCCGCCATATCGTCGATGCGCAGGTCGGCCGCAGCATGGCCGGGGCTTTCTTTCGCAAAATGCTGCGCACCGTGATTCCGCATCCGTCGCTGTTCTCATCATTGCTCAGGCTCGGCCAATTCATGCGGCCGCTGCTGCCCGGCGCAATCAGGCGCAAGGTGCCGCCGCCGGCACGCAGTACACCGTGGCCGGCGGCCTCGCACGCACGCAGGATGCTGGTGCTCGAAGGCTGCGTACAGCCGAGCCTGTCCCCCAACACCAATGCCGCCGCGGCGCGCATACTCGACCGGCTCGGCATCACGCTCGTGCGTGCGCCTCAGGCCGGTTGCTGCGGCGCGGTGTCCTACCACCTCAACGCACAAAGCGAAGGACTCGACCACATGCGCCGCAATATTGACGCGTGGTGGCCGGCCATCGAGCAGGGTGTTGAAGCGATTGTGATGACGGCAAGCGGTTGCGCCACGATGGTCGCCGACTACGGCCGCCTGCTTGCGGGCAACCCGGCCTACGCCGAAAAAGCCAAACGCGTGTCAGCGATGATGAAAGACATAAGTGAAGTCATTGCCGCGGAGAAGGATCGCCTCAAAACCCTTCACCCTTCGCCCTTCGCCCCTGACCCGAAGGTGGTCTTTCACCCGCCCTGTTCCCTGCAGCACGGCCTCCAGATCAAAGGCAAGGTCGAGGCACTGCTCGCAGAATTGGGTTTCGAACTGACGCCGGTAGCGGACGCACATCTGTGCTGTGGATCGGCGGGCACCTATTCGATCCTGCAACCCGAACTGTCGCAGCAGTTGCTGCGAAACAAGATCGCGGCGCTGGCTTCGGGCGCGCCCTCGGCGATTATCACCGCCAACATCGGCTGCCAGTCGCACCTGCAAACCGCCACCGCATTACCGGTCATGCACTGGATCGAAGCGCTGGACCAGCGCCTTACCGGAGATTACTGAAATAGTTGAACAACCATTTCAGCCTGCCCCCTGCTCGTTTCAGGACGGGGGCGAACGACCGGGGCACTGTCGGGCTTTTTCATAAAATCCGGCTGGCGCGATCCGCGGAATCCCGATATCTCCTCGAATTGACATTAATCTAGTAAACTATCCCCTTCCATCCGCTGTGGAAAGTCCAGACAGGGCATATGCGAGACAATTCCGCAAATGACCGCAAGCAGTCACCCGGCGCGCGCAAGCAGCTTTCAGGTGCGAGGCCGGCGCTCAAGCGCCTGCTTCCCGCCACGCACGTACTCATCGCGGACGACACCCGGACCAATCGTTATCTGCTGCAGGAGATCCTGAAAAATCAGGGCTGTCGGGTGAGCACGGCCAGCAACGGAGCCGAGGCACTGCGAAAAGCGCGGATCAACCCGCCTGACCTGATTATCACCGACGTCATGATGCCGGTGATGGACGGGCTCTCGTTGTGCTGGGAATGGCATAGAGACGAACGCCTGAAACTTATCCCTCTCATATGTTATTCCGGGACCTACATCGACGACCGGGACCGGAAACTCGCGCTGACGCTTGGTGCCGCGCGGTTCATCATCAATACCGGTAATCCCGAAGACCTGATCAAAGTCGTAAGAGAAGTACTGGAAACGCGCAAGCGCGGCGCGCTGGAGGCCAGGTCCGCGGGGGTGAAAGAGGAGGCTGTTTATCTAAAGCATCACAATGAATCGCTGACGCGCAAGCTCGAAGAGAAAATGCAGGAGCTGGAACGCGTCAATCGCGAACTGCTGAACGATATTACCGGGCGCCGTCTGCAGGAGCAGAAGATCGCGATGTTAAGCCGCGTCCAGGCGGTTTTGAGCGGGATCAATTCCACCATGGTGCGCGTGCGCGACCGCGGGAAACTGCTGCAGGAGGCATGTCGCATCGTTGTCGAGCACGGCGGTTTCGCTGCGGCGTGGATCGGCGAGGTTGATGCGGCGACACTGGAAGTCACGCCGACCGCCTGCGCCGGGATCAATGCCGAAAATTGCATGACAGACCCCGGCATCAGCGCGCACGATGTTCAAGACGTCGTCGCGCGAATAGTGGGGAAAAAAAGCCCGCTGATCGACAACGACCTGGCAGCCGCACCCGATGCCGGAGGTCCCTGGCGGTCGCGAGCGGTCAGGCTGGGCTTGCGATCCGCCGTCGCGTTTCCCTTGCTGGTGGACGGCATCGTCTGGGGTATCCTCGCTTTGTTCTCCATGAAGGCGAATTATTTCAATGACCAAGAGGTGACACTGCTCACCAGTCTGGCGGAAGACCTGTCTTTTGCGCTGGAACATCTCCACCGGCAGGAACAACTCGATTATCTCGCCTACCACGATGCGCTCACCGGGCTGCCCAATCGTGCCCTGCTGGATGACCGGTTGACGCAGCAGATCCGCAGCGCGAGCCACAGCAACAGCATCGTGTCGCTGGTACTGGTCGATCTTGAGCGGTTCCAGGCCATCAACGATACCTTGGGTGGGAACGCCGCCGATCGCCTGCTTAAACTCGTCGCGGATCGCCTGCTCGGCGTGATGTTCGATCGCGACAGCCTGGCGCGGGTTCATTCCGACGTTTTTGCCGTCCTGATTTCCGGCGCCGCCGACGAGTCAGGAATTGCCCACATAGTTGAAGAAAAAATCATGGGCTGTCTGACCAGCCCGTTCGTGATCGAAGGCCATGAACTGCGGGTCTCGGCGCGGGCCGGGGTGGCCTTGTTCCCCGCTGACGCCACGCTGCCCGACGCGCTGTTCAGCCGCGCCGAGGCGGCGCTGAATCAGGCCAAGACATCGAACGAACATTATCTTTTTTACACGCCGCAGATGAATGCACGGGTCGCCGGCAGGCTCAAGCTCGAAAACAAGCTGCGGCAGGCTCTGGAGCGCGAGGAATTCGAGCTTTATTACCAGCCCAAGATCGATTTGCGCGAGCATCGCATCACCGGGCTGGAAGCACTGATTCGCTGGAACGATCCTGCGCAGGGACTGGTATCGCCCGCGTTGTTCATTCCGCTGCTCGAAGAAACCGGGATGATCATCGACGTCGGCACCTGGGTTATGAGGCAGGCGGTATTGCAATACGCCGCGTGGCGGGCCGCAGGCATGTTGCCGTGGCGCATCGCGGTCAACGTATCGTCGCTACAATTGAAGAGGAAGGATTTTCTCGCCACGGTGGAGCAGGCCATTGGGGCAGCCGGCGGCGCCGAGCACGGTCTGGACCTTGAAATCACCGAAAGCATGATCATGGAAGACGTCGAGGCCAGCGTTGAAAAGCTCAAGGCCGTGAGGGGATTCGGTGTGGAAATCGCGATCGACGATTTCGGGACCGGTTATTCATCGCTGCAATACATCGCGCGGCTGCCGATCAGCACCTTGAAAATCGACCGCGCCTTTGTCCATAACCTGGCCACCAACGCGAAGAACCGCGCCCTGGTGACGACCATGATATCGCTCGCGCACAACCTGAATCTCAAGGTAACCGCCGAGGGAGTGGAAACCGAGGA
>Ga0080064_1005385_pt1 | contig 15129 bp, 14 predicted proteins | sample Subgrocontami54m_FD_69260 | JGI IMG/M metagenome (GOLD analysis project Ga0080064, IMG submission 69260) | Subsurface groundwater microbial communities from S. Glens Falls, New York, USA - GMW46 contaminated, 5.4 m (SPADES assembly) (version 2) ...
GGCCCGGGGGGGTCCCGAGCGCCTGGGCGGACGCGGGGAAGCCGGCCTCGGCAAGCCGGGCGGCGATCACACCGGCGTGGGCCGCCCGTCCGGCATGGAACGGCTTCGTCATCGTGCCGAAGTTCGCCATCACGCCGCTGCTCTGCGAGGCCGCCAGCGCGATCGCGAGCGTGGCCCGTTCCGCGTCGAGGCGTCGCAGCGACGCGCACGCGGCGGCCGCGCCGATCGCGCCGAAGATGCCCGTGGGGTGCCACCCCTTGAGGTGATGGTGGCCGGGGTCCCGCTCGGCAAGCTCGCCCCAGACCTCGTAGCCTGCGGCGTAGGCCCTGAGCATGTCCCGTCCCGAGGCGTCGAGCGCCTCGCCTTCGGCCAGGATCGCCGGGACCAGCACGGTGCTCGGGTGCCCGCGGAGCGCGACGTCATCGTAGTCCAGCGCGTGCGCGGCCGTCCCGTTGATCCACGCGGCCTCCGGCGCGGGAGCACGCTCGGACGAGAAGTACAGCGCCGCCTCGCCGGGTCCCCCGGTCGCCAGGGTCTTCTTCAAGATCTGCACCGCGGGCTCCGGGCCGCCGGCGATCATCGTGCCGATGCAGTCGATGAACCCGGTGCGCGCGGTTCTGAGAGCCGCCTCGGGCAGCCGCTCGAAGGCGAGTTCCGACACGAAGCGGCCCAGCGTCTGCGTCAGTGGCAGCGACCGCGGCTCCGTCGTGTGCTGGACGAGATCCGGCATCGGCTCATTCCCTCCGTGTGCTCGTTAGCTTCCGGCCCGTTTCAGGTAGGCGTCGGGACGTGCCATGAACTTGCTGCGGCATTCCAGGGAGTCGAAGTAGTACCACGTGCCGTTGTGAAACTGCCTGGTGCCCTTCTTGGGGTCCACCTCCTTCGCGCCGTGCGCGGTCTGGCCCGTCTGGGCCCGCGCCGCCGCCTCGTCTACGGCATTGTGACACACCGGACACTCGGCCATCATCGCTTCTCCTCTGGCTGATTGCGCTGAACGCCCGCTCCGGATCAGTCCCGCCTCACGCTTCGGCGACGACCGGCACCGGCCGCCCCAGGACGACGCGGCCCGGAAGATCGATGAGCGCGTGGGCGATCCTGGCGCGGTGCTCGTGGCTGGTCCCCAGCCGCATGGTCCACGCCGAGACGCGGCGGAACCACAGGTGGAGGTCGAACTCCATCATGAAGCCGATCCCCCCGTGGATGATCTGGGAGTACCGCACCACCGCCTCGCACTTCTCGTTGCAGAACGCCTTTGCCTGCGACACCTCGACGCTCGCGGGCAGTCCCTGGTCCATCTTCCACAGGGCCTCGTACGTCAGCATCTCGCCGCCGTCGATCCAGACGATCATGTCCGCGCACACGTGCTGGATGGATTGAAACGCGCCGATGGGCTGACCGAAGGCGACGCGGTACTTCGCGTACTCGATGGCCATCTCCGCGTCCTTCCTCGTGGCGCCCAGCATCTGGGCACAGAGGAGGGCCGTGGCCCGGTCGAGCATTCTCTCGACGATCGCCCCGCCCTGGTTGAGCTCGCCGATCAGGTTGGCCCGGGGCACGCGGACGTTCTCGAACACCACCTCGCTCTGTTTGTCCTTCGCGAGCGTGACGAGCGGGACGTGGGAGAGGCCCGGGCTCTTGGTGTCGACCAGGAAGAGCGACAGGCCGGGGTTCTCCGTGGTGCCGGGAGCGGTCCTGCAGGCGACGAGGCACTGGTCGGCGGCGGCGAAGTTGTCGACGAAGAGCTTGGTCCCGTTGATGACGAAATGATCTCCCGAGGCCACGGCCTGCGTGTGGATCGTCTCGGGGAGGAAGCGCGGGTCCCGCTCGGTGAATGCCCACGTGAGGACCGCGTCCCCCCGGACGACGGCCGGGAGAATCGCCTCGCGTTGCGCCTCGGTCCCATCCTTGGCGATCGTCAGCGCTGCCACCACGGTGCTGTGGAGTGGAAGCGGGGCCACCGCCCGTCCCGCTTCCGCGAAGATCAGGCCCAGGTACACCAGGGGTAGATCCTGGCCTCCGTACTTCTCAGGCAGGGCCATCCCCTGCCAGCCGAGCTCGGCGGCCTTCCGCCACAGCGCCGGCGGATACCCCTTCGGGTCGGTCTCCATCTCACGCACCAGGGTCGTCGAGCACTCCGCCTCGAAGAACTCCCGGGCGCTGTCTCGAACCATCTTCTCTTCTTCGGTCAGCAGCACGTCCATGATCGGCCCTCTATTCGTCCAGCGTCGTGAGGTGTCAGGGTTTCCGGCACGCCGCGGGCGGCCGTCGCTACTGACGAGGTCCTTGGGCCCTGCGCCCCGAGGGCAGGCCGAGACCGCGACGCGCGATCTGGTCTCGCATGACCTGGACGCTACCGTGGTTGATCCCGGACTGGAACGCGCCCATCAGGTTGTGCGCGAAGATGCCCTTCTCGACGGCGTGGGGCGAGCCGTTCAGCAACTGGCCGTACGGGCCCAGCATCTGGGTGATAGCCTCAGACGTCCTGACCCCGTGCTCCGGCGCCCACACTTTCTCGGCCGATCCCTCGTACGTGAAGTTGCCGCCGTGCTCGACGATGGACATGCTCCGCATGGTCATGAGCCGGCACACCTGGGCCTCGATCCAGAGCTCCGCGATCTTGTCCCTGATCGCCGGGTCGTTCGCCGGGGAGTAGCCGTCGAACTTGTTCGTCTTGACCCAGTTCACGATGTCCTCGTCCCGTCGCACGGAGATCAGGTACCGGGCGGCGCCGACCCGGTCGAGGTTGAGCCCCATCGACCCGACGCCCCACCCCTCGTTCTCCTTCCCCAGCAACGCGGACTTGTGCACGCGCACGTCGTCGAAGAACGTCTCGTTGGTCCTCGCCGCGCCATAGGTCGTCCCGAGCGGGGCTCGAGGCTCGTTCTGGATGGTCCACAGCGGACGGACGGTCATGCCGGGGACGTCCATCGGGAAGATGAAGATCGAGATGCCGCTGTGCCGGGCAACATCGGGGTTGGTCCGGGCCATCAGGTAGATGTGGGTCGAGACGTGGGCCGCGGAGGTGTACATCTTCTGGCCGTTGATCACGTAATAGTCACCGTCTCGGACCGCCCGGCATTGCAGGGAGGCCAGGTCGGCGCCGGCTTGGGGCTCGGTGAACCCGAGAGCGAACGAGTACTCCCCGCTGATCAGCTTGGGGAGGAACTCCCGCTTCTGCTCCTCGGTCCCGGCCGCCAGGATGGCCGGGGCGCCGCTACCGGCCAACCCCACCGCGATGCCGACCCGCGCGAACTCCTCCTCGACGATGTACTGACTGATGCGGTCCTTGCCCTGCCCGCCGTACTCCTTGGGGAAGCTGTAGCCCAGCCAGCCCCGCTCGGCGATCTTCTTGAACAGCTCGTCCACGCGCGGTCCTCGACCGCGGACACGGCTGACGCCGAACCCCTCGTTGAGATCCTCCATCTCCTCGAGGAGCTCCGGCGTCATGTTCGGCTTGATGAAGGCGCGTACCTCTCGCCGCAGGTCCTCCTGCTCGGGCGCGTATCCGAAATCCATACTGTGTCCCCCTCTTTCACCAAGCGTGACTGGCCCGATTCGCCGCTCGCGCCGATCTCCTTCTCAGACGCACTAGGTCATTTGCGCGGAATGCCTTAGTGCACGCGTAATCGGCGCGGGCATTCTGGCTGTCGAAATGAGCGATGTCAAGGCTGTCGAGATGCTGTACAAAATCCTCATGGTCGCGCATCCGCGTCGCACCGCCCCGATGTCACCCGACCTGGAGCGAATCCGTCGCGCCCTGGCGGGCACGGAGCTTCCCGACCGGAAACCGGGGGGCAAGCAGGCGGCCGTGGCGCTGGTCCTGGCGGGCGAGGCGGCCGACCTGCACGTATGTCTGATCCGCCGCGCCGAGCACGAGCCCGACCGTTGGTCGGGTCACATGGCGCTGCCCGGCGGCCGAGTGGACGCCAATGACCCGAGCATCCGGGCCGCCGCCATCCGCGAGACTCGGGAGGAGGTCGGCCTGCAGCTCGACAGCGCCCCGTACCTCGGGGCGCTCGGAACGATGCCCGTGTCCGCGGCGGGTCAGCCCACCGGGATGTCGCTCTCCCCCTTCGTGTTCCACCTCGGGGATATGCTCGAGGGGTTCACGCTCAGCGAGGAAGTGGCCCAGGCATTCTGGGTACCGCTCCAACACCTGCTCGATCCCCGCAACGCCACCCGCAGGCCCACCTTCCGCGATGGCGTGTCGCTCGACCGCCCGGCGGTCGTGTACCAGGGTGACTACATCTGGGGCCTCACCTACCGCGTGCTCACGATGTTCTTCGAGCAGATACAGCTGCGGATCGCCGAGCCGGACTGATCCGCCCCGGCCCCTATGTCCTGAAGGCCGGTAGCACCCGCTTCGCAAACAGCTCCATCTGCCCGAGTCGATCCGTGTCGTCCGAGCCCAGAAAGCCCAGGACGAAATCGCGCACCCCGGCCTCGATCCGCGCCTCGATCCCGGCGATGCACTCCTCGGGGGTGCCCGTCAGGCAGAGCGACCGCGCGATGTCTTCTGCGCTCCGCCCCGGCGTCACGTACCGCTGGCCGACGTTGCTCACGGCCTGCGCCAGCGCCTCCTGCCGGTCGGCGGCGATGGCCGTCGGCTGCATCACCCCCCAGTGGAATCCGCTCATGTCGCGTCCCGCCTCGGCGGCGTAGCGTCGCACCGTCTCGTTGCTGCTCCGGAGGCGTCCCACGCTGAACAGATACGGGTACCATCCATCCCCCAGCAGCGCCGCGCGTCTCATGGCCGCGTCGCTGCGGCCCGCGACCCAGACGGGCGGATGCGGCTGCTGCACGGGATGCGGCAGCAGCGTCACGTCCTCGAGGTCGAAGAAGTCTCCGTGGTGGCTTACGTGCTCCTCGGTCCACAGGCGCTTCATCACGGCCAGCATCTCATTCGTCCGACGCCCCCGGGTCTCCACCGGAATCCCGACGGCGTCGAATTCCATCCGCGTCTCGCGCTGCCCGCTGATGCCGATGCCGAAGTCGAACCGTCCGTTCGAGACCAGGTCGACCGTGGCGACCAGCTTGGCCAGGAGGACCGGGTGGTACAGGGGCGCGATGACGATCCCGGTCATGACGCGCAGCCGGCGGGTCGAGCCCGCGGCGGCGGCGGCCATGGGCAGGGCGAGATGGGTCGGACGGGGCGGGTTGCCGTCCATGAGGTGCTCGCCCATGGTGACGCGCTCGAACCCGAGCGCTTCGGCCCGTTGCGCGAACTCGGACAGGTGACGGGCATCGCCGGCCGCCGCGACACCGAAGGTCAGCTGCGGCCTAGACACGTGAACCTCTCACCCCCGCCGCAGCTTCGGGTCGAGCGCGTCCCGCAAGGAATCGCCGAAGAGGTTGAAGCCGAACACGCCCAGGCTGATGGCGATGCCCGGGAACAGCGCGATCCACGGCGCCTTCTCCGCATACGATGACGCGGACCCCGAGAGCATCAGCCCCCACGACGGCGTCGGCTCGGCCGTCCCCAGGCCCAGGTAGGAGAGGGCCGCCTCGGCGAGGATGGCGGCCCCGAGCTGCGCGGTCAGCATGATGAGGTAGGGAGCCATGATGTTGGGGATGATGTGCCGCAGCACGACGCGGCGCCGCGAGGCCCCGAGCGCTTGCACGGCCTCGACGTACTGGTGCTCCTTCACCGACAACGCGGTGGCCCGCACCACCCGCGCGACCCGCGGGATGACCGGGATGGCGATGGCCACCACCACGTTCTGGACCGCCGGACCCAGGATCGAGGCAATGGCGAGGGCGAGGATCAGCTGCGGGAACGCCAGCAGGATGTCCATCAGCCGCTCGAGGAGGAGATCGACCTTCCCGCCCCAGTACGCGCTGAGCACGCCCAGCAGGGCGCCGAGGGTGCAGCCCGAGAACGACGCCGTGAAGCCGACGAACAGCGCGATGCGCGCGCCGTACATGATCCGGGTCAGCAGGTCGCGGCCGAACTCGTCGGTCCCGAGCCAGTGCTCCGCGCTCGGCCGCGCGAACTGGAGCGAGTAATCGCCCTGGTAGGGGTCGTAGCGAGTAAGCGCCGCCGCGAAGACGGCCACGAAGAGCATCCCCAGGACGACCAGCGCGCCCGCGGCGCCCAGGGGCTTCGTCCGGATGAACTTCACCACCTGCTCGCCGAACGTGAGGCGTGGCGCCAGGGACTCCGAGGCCGTCACGTGCACGAGCGGATACTGGACGCTCATCCGACTATCGATAGCGGATGCGCGGGTCGAACCACGCGTAGGTCAGGTCGATGAGGAGATTCACGATCACGAAGCCGAGCGCGATGACGAACACGAGCGCCTGCACCACCGGGTAGTCCCGGTGGGCGACGGCGTCCACCACGAACCGCCCCACGCCGTTCAGGGTGAACACGGTCTCGGTGACCACCAGGCCGCCGATGAGGAAGGCGAACTCGGTCCCGATCAGCGTGATCACCGGCAGCATCGCGTTCTTCAACGCGTGCCGGATGACGATCACCCGCTCCGCCAGCCCCTTGGCCCAGGCGGTGCGGATGTAGTCCTCCCGCAGCACCTCCAGCACCGTGGACCGGGTCATGCGGGTGGTGACGGCGGCGTACCGGTAGCCGACGGTGATCACCGGCCAGACCATCTGCTGGAAGTTCGCCCAGGGATCGACCCAGGGCGGCGTGAACTCCAACGGAGGCCCCCAGCCGAAGTAGATCACCAGGAGCAGGATGACCAGGATCCCGACCCAGAACGACGGGATGGCCAGGCCGCCGATGCTGACCACGCGCACGACGTAGTCCACCCAGGTATCCTGGCGCGCGGCGGCGAGCATGCCGAGCGGGATGGCGATCAAGACCGAGACGCCGGTCGCCAGGAACGCCAGCTCGAGGGAGAGCGGCAGCCGGATGAGCAGCTCCTGGACGACCGGTTGCCCCGTCCAGAGCGAGTTGCCGAAATCGAAGCGGAGCAGCCCCCAGAGCCACGTCCCGTACTGCACCAGCCACGGCTGATCCAGCCCGAGCTGCCGGTGCATGGCGGTGAGCTGCTCCCGGTCGATGTTGCCCGCCTGGTCTCCGCCGAGGATCAGGAGGGCCACGTCGCCGGGGATCACCCGCATGATCACGAACACCAGGGAGGCGACCCCGAGCATCGTCGGGACAATCAGGAGGATTCGCTTGGCCAGGTAGATTCGCATGTCCCGGCCCGCGTCTCAGTCCTCAGCCAGCCAGACGTCCTGGAGCTTCTGGTTGGAGTAGTGGTTGGGCGGGGCCACCCAGTTCTTCATTTTCGCCCAGTGCACCACGTTCCGCGTCCACCAGAGCCCGGGGATGTAGTAGGCGGTCTCCAGGACGAGCCGGTCGATCTCGTTGACGAGCTTCTTGCGCTCGCCGGGGTCAAGCGCTCTGGTTTGGCGCGCGAAGAGGTCGTCGATCCTGGGATCGGAGACCCGGCCCCAGTTCTCGGTGTCCCCCGTGGTGTACCGATTGAGCCACACATCGGGATCGTCCATGAACCGGCTCGGCGCGGAAACCATCAGCTCGAAGTTCCCCGTGTTCTGTCCGTCCGCGAACCAGGCCGCCGTCTCGAGCGGCCGGTGCTCGGCCTCGACCCCGATCTTGCGCCACTCCTGGATCACGAACACCGCGAAGTCCTGGTAGGGAAGCTTGATGTTGCGGTTCTTCAAGACGACCTTGAGGCCGTTCGGGTAGCCCGCCTCGGCCAGGAGCCGCCGGGCCTCGGCCCGGCTCTTCTCGGCATCCCTCCAGAAGCCCGGGAGCTTCTCGAGTTCGGCCGACGGCATCGCCCACTCCGAGCCGGGACGCATCGCTCCCCCGATCAGCTTGAGCCCGTTGAGGGGAAACAGCACCTTGCTCATCGTGTACCGATCGATGCCCAGCGTGAGCGCCTTGCGCACGCGAACGTCGTTGAAGGGCTTCACGTTGTGGTTGACCCAGATTCCCCAGGAGGAGGTCATCGCCGTCTCCTGAACGGTAACCTTGTCGCCCAACTGCTTCTTGATCGCCTCCACCTCCGACCCCGGCATGTTACGGAACTCGACATAGGCGCGCCCGGAGCGAATCGCTGCCGCCCGCACGGAGGTCTCCGTGCTGAAGAAGAACTTGTACCCGTCCAGATACGGCCGGTCCTTGACGAAGTAGTCGGGGTTCCGCTCCCCCTCGAACGTGGACCCGCGCGTGTAGCTCTTGAACTTGAAGGGCCCGGACCCGACGACGTTCGTCATGAAGTAGTTGGGGTCCTTGTCCAGGTACTTCTTCGGATAGATGACGTTCCAGGGCGAGGCCAGGTTGGCCAGGAAGGAGGCCGACGGGAACTTGAGCCGGAACACCACGGTGCCGGGGTCGGGGGCCTCGATCCGCTCGACCTCCGTGTAGGCCTTCTTCCGGATGCTGCGAACCCCCTGCGGCGGAAAGACGATCTTGTCGTACGTGGCCTTCACGTCCGCGGCCGTCATGACCGAGCCGTCATGGAACCGGATCCCCTGCCGGATCTTGAAGGTGTAGGTCAGGCCGTCGGGCGCGACCTTCCACTCGGTGGCCACGTCGCCGATGATCTTCGGGTAGTTGAGCGGGTCGAACTGCACGAGCAGGCTGTAGAACGGAGCCACGAGCTGGATATTGGCGAAGGTGCTCTCCTGGTGGGGATCGAGGCTCGGCGGCTCGGCGCCGAGGATCGCCAGCAGGACGCCCCCCCGGCGCGGGGTCTCCACCGCCTGGACCGCGGCGGGAGTCGCCACCACCGCCGAGACGACCAGCAACACGAGCGCAGCGACGCTGAACAGCATACGGTGACGTCGAATTCTTACCGCCATCTGACACCTCCCGCGGAGGTGCGACGTTGCACGGAGGTGCAACGCCCCGCGCTCCGCACTCTCAGTCCTCCGCCAGCCAGACGTCCTGGAGCTTCTGGTTGGAGTAGTAATTGGGCGGGCCCACGTAGTTCTTCACCTTCGCCCAGTGCACCAGATTCCGCGTCCACCAGAGCCCCGAGATGTAGTACGCGTTTTCGAGAACAACCTTCTCCATCTCATTGACGAGCTTCTTCCGCTCGGCAGGGTCGAGCGTTCTCGTCTGCCGCGCGAACAGCTCTTCGACCTTGGGGTCGGAGAAGCGGCCCCAGTTCCGGCTATCGCCCTTGGTGTAGGTACCGAGCCACAGATCGGGATCGTCCATGAACTCGACCGGCGGGAACACCATCAACTCGAAGTTCCCCGTGTCCCGTCCATCCGCAAACCACGCCGCCGTCTCGAGCGGGCGGTGCTCGACCTCGACGCCGATCTTGCGCCACTCCTGGATCACGAACACCGCAAAGTCCGTGTAGGGAAGCCTGATGTTCCGGTTCTTCAGGACGACCTTGAAGCCGTTGGGGTACCCGGCCTCGGCCAGGAGCCGCCGGGCCTCGGCCCGGTTCTTCTCGGCGTCCCTCCCAAAGCCCGGGAGCTTCTGGAGGTCCTCCTCCGGTATCGCCCATTCGGAGCCCGGACGCATCAATCCTCCAACGTGCTTGAGCCCGTTGATGGGATACAGCACCCTGCTCATCGTGTACCGATCGAGGCCCAGCGTGAGGGCTTTGCGGACGCGCACGTCGCTGAACGGCTTCATGTTGTTGTTGACCGCGATCCCCCAGTGAGCGCTCACGGGCGTTTGCTGGACGACGACCTTGTCGCCGAGCTGCTTCTTGATCGCCTCCACCTCGGCGTCGGGCAGGTCCCGGAACTCGATGTAGGCGCGCCCCGACCGGATGGCCGCCGCCCGCACGGAGGTCTCCGTGCTGACGAAGAACTTGTACCCGTCGAGGTACGGCCGGTCCTTGACGAAGTAGTCAGGGTTGCGCTGCCCCTCGAACGTGGCGCCGCGCGTGTAGCTCTTGAACTTGAACGGCCCGGAGCCCACGACGTTCATCTTGAAGTAGTTGGGATCCTTGTCCAGGTACTTCTTCGGATAGATGACGTTCCACGGCGACGCCAGGTTCGCGAGGAGGGAGGCCGACGGGAACTTCAGCCTGAAGACGACGGTGCCGGGATCGGGAGCTTCCACTCGCTCGACCATCGTGAAGCTGCTCTTCCGGAAGCTCCCGACTCCAGCCGGCGGGGCGATGATCTTGTCGTAAGAGGCCTTGATGTCGGCCGCGACCAGCGTCGAGCCGTCGTGGAACCGGACGCCCTGGTGGATCTTGAAGGTGTAGGTCAGCCCATCGGGCGAGATCTTCCACTCGGCGGCCAGGTCGCCGATGATCTTCGAGAAGTTGAGCGGGTCGAACTGCAGCAGCGTGCTGTAGAATGGAGCCACGAGCTGGATGTTGGCGAAGGTGCCCTCCTGGTGGGGGTCGAGGCTCGGCGGCTCGGCACCGATGACCGCCAGCAGGACGCCCCCCCGGCGCGGGGCGTCCTTCGACTGGCCCACAGCGGGAATCGGCGCGAGCGCCGACAGGACCAGGAGCGCGAGCGTAACGACGGTGAACCGCATTGGATGACGCCTGACCCGTGCCATCATTTGACACCTCCCGCGTTCGGACACTCGATCTCAGCTGACCTTCCAGATGCTTCCCGTCTTCGCCAGGTGTTTGATGGGTGACAAGCTCTCGACCTGCCATCCCTTCTGCCGCAGCCAGGTCTCGAAGTCCTCCTGCTTGACGGCGTGGCATTCCGCCAGCAAGCGTCCATCTCCGAGGGCGAAGACCGTCGTGATCGTCGTCTGCGGGTCCGGCCGCCACGTGCTCGTCTCGGCCAGCTCCGCCCCGAACTTCGCGAGGTCGCCCCATCCGGGCGCGGTCCCGATTGCTATCCAGCGTCCCATGTAACCTCCCTTGCGACCCGGCACTCCGTGAGGGTGTCGGGGCGTTCTTGCCGGGCTATGCGCTCTTCGGTGGCACGAAGGGGTATGGGACCGGCCGGCCGCCGCGAATGGGAAGCACGATGGTCGCCACGCCCGGACAGCTCTCGACGCCGTTCTGGAGCCGCATACCGACCTCCAGGTCGACCATGCCGAGCCCCTCCTCCTCGGACTTGCCGCTGACCGTCGCCCAGCAGGTGATGGTGTCGCCCGGCACGATCATGGCGCGGTGCTGGAACGACACCTTCCATGGCCACCCGTCGGGGAGGCACAGGTCTTTCAGATAGCGGGGCATGATGCTCTGCTTCCACGAGCCCTGGCCCAGGATGTTCGGCAGGCCGTCATGGTAGATGGCGAAGCTCTGATCGTAGTGGATCCGGTGCCAGTTTTCGATCGCCGAGCTCCACCGGAAGAGGTGCGTGGGGGTCAGCGGGCCGATGACCAGCGAGGGCAACGCCTCGCCCACCTTGACGTCGCCGTAGTAGACCTGCGGCTTCTTCCGGAGCTCGTCTGCGGTCACCATGGGCGCTCTCCCTGCCAGCTCGACCTACCGGCGAATCGTGGAAGCTCTGAGGATGCAGAGCAGCCGGCCGTTCTGGTCGGTGTATGTCGTCTCGGTCGTGATGATGAGCATGGGGCTGCCGTCCTTGTTGACCCGCTCCTTGACGCCCGCGATCTTCGCCTGCGAGTAGATCCGGTCCCCGAGGGTCGGATACTTGTAGAGCTCGATCTCGTTGCCGGCGTTCAGGATCCGCTTCAGGTCGGTGGGGATCGGCGGCAGTGACCCGCGGCTCTCGGCGCGCTCCACGCCGCCGATGCCGTCGGAATTCGGGTTCTCAAGAAAGGCGCGGGTGATCGGATCATCCGCGCCGGGCGGGGTTTTCCTGCTCAGGTACGTACAGTAGATCGGCGGGGTCACGATCCCGCCGAACCTGGTGGTCTTGGCGAACGCCTCGTCCCAGTAGCGGGGATCCGGGTCCATGATCGCCTGCGTGAAGCGGCGCAGGTCTTCCTGCTCGATACCCCAGAGGTTCGCCTCGACCCGCTCGGCGGTGACGCCGATCAGGGCCCGTATCTCGTCCGTGAGCGCGCTCGTCCTCTCGGCCATGCCGCCCCTCCTCAGGTCCGGATCGATACCGCGACTAGCTCGAGGGCTTCGGAAAGAAGTCCTCGTTCCACGGCCAGCCCCCATTCACCTCGAACGGCGGCAGCCCTTTCTGGACACGATCGAGATAGGGGCTGCCGATCGGCTCGTTCCACGGGTTGATGCAACCCTCGTACATCTTGGGCCCGAGCTTGAAGTGCTTCGCCTGCTCGACCGTCTCCACGAAGGGCGCGTTCGCGTCAAACATGTGCTCCAGCGTGGTCGGCCGCGGGCCGGTCCGGGAGACGTGCCCCCAGGCCATCCGTCCGATCGTCTCTTCGAGCAGCCAGACACAGTCGATGAGCTTGTCCAGATCCACGCCCGTCTCGATCCCCATGCCGTCGAGCATGTGCATGAAGTCCTCGGTCGGCGCCATGCCCGTGGCCCGCCCGGTGCCGCAATACGGACAGCCGCCGACGCCGCCGATGGTGCCCTCGAGATGGATCGTGTCCTTGCCTTCCAGGGTCTTGATGGCCGCATACGCGGAGGTCAGGGCCATGCCCCGGGCGTTGTGCAGGTGGGCCCGGAAGTCGGTGACGTCCGGCCACTGCTTCTTCACGCGGGTGAAGATCTCCTCGACCTTGACCGGGTGGCACCAGCCCATCGGGTCGCCGATGCCCACCGACGTGACCTTGATGCCGACCGCGTCCCACAGCTCGTGCTGCTTCTCCAGGAATTTCATCGTCATGTCCACGGTGAAATCGCCCACGAAGTTCGAGCCGAAGCTGGCATTCGTGCCGATGCCGGCCTCGGTGGCGCCCTTCTCCTTGGCCGCGGCGATGATCTTCGGCCACGCCGCCATCTCCTGCATCTGGGAGCGATTGGTGTTCCGCCGGGCGAAGACGTCGCACATGTGACAGAACAGCCGGGGTTTCCCGGACCCCCGCTCGATCGTCAGCGGCGGCGAATACTTCTTCGCCCGCTCGACGCCCTTCTCGTTCAAGGCCAGGGCGGTGTAGGTCACGCCCGGCTTCGGGCGAAACTTCTCCATCAGCTCGTCCATGCGGGCCATCTGGGGCGTGTACTTCGGGCTCACGAAGGAGCCGACGACGATCCGCTTCAGCCCCGTCTCCGAGAGGGCCTCGAGCAGCGCCACCTTGGCCTCGATCGGGATCTCGGCAGCCTCGATCTGCATACCCTCGCGCATGCCTTCTTCGGTGTAGACGATCGTGGGATAGCGTCCCGCCATGGTGTTCTCCTTTTTGTGCTCTCGCGCTAGCGCGGCCCGGTCACCGCGTCCATGAGCTCCCCAACGTCGGCGACGGCTTCCAACCGCTGCACGAGCTGGATGGGACGGGCGATCCGCTCGCGGTCGAAGACGTACGCCGCGTTGGCGCGGAACTTGTCGACCACTGCATCACCGGTCAGGTGCATCGCCGGTGCAAGGACCATATCATGCACCCGCCCGTCCCGCATCTTCACTGCCAACCGCGCCTCCGGATTGCCGTCCGCGATGTGCGGACGGCGCAGGGTCACGTCGGGGTTGCGTGTCAACCGGACCCGGGCCATCAACGCCTGGATGTCGCCCTGGTCGGCGCGCTTGTCGGTGAACGTGTCCAGGTCGATCTTGCCGTCGATGACGGCGGCGGCGATGTTGTAGCGCAGACAGAACTTGCCCTCCAGTCCCTCGTGGACCTCGTCACGGAGCAGGGCCCCGGTGCAGGGCACGTTGGGACCGATGTGCTCGATCAGCTCCACGTCGTCCGGGCTGATCGTGTGCGTCCGGAGGAAGTCCAGCAGTCCGGTGAGGGTCTGGTGATTGCCGCCGCAGCAGGGCCACGGCTTGACCCGCGTACCCTCCGAGACCAGGTGGTAGAGGTCGCCCAGGAACTTGGTGACCGCCGGGAGATTGCACTTGGCCCCACCGAAGTTGTCAGCAAAGCCCTGACGGCCCTCGATGATGTCCGGATCGGCCGTGAACCCCTTGGCGGCCAGCTTGGCGGCGACCACGCCGCTCCGCGCGGCGTGGCCGGGATGGAACGGCTTCGTCATCGTGCCGAAGTTCCGCCGCAGGCCGCTCGCCTGGGAGCCGGCGATCCCCAGCGCCATCCGGGTCTTCTGGACGTCCAGGCGCAGGAGCTTGCTCGCGACGACCGCCGACGCCATGGCGCCAAAGATCGCCGTCGGGTGCCAGTCCCTATCGGGGTGCAGGTTGGTGCTGAGCCTGGTGCCGACCTCGTAGCCGACGACCCAGGCCGCCAGCACTTCGCGGCCCGACAGGTGCAACTCCTCGGCGAGGGCCAGCGCGGGTGGGGTGAGGACAATCGCCGGATGCCCGCCGATGCCCCCCAGGTCGTCGAAGTCCTCAGCATGCCCCAGCGCGCCGTTGGCAAAGGCGGCGCTGGCAGCGGCGGTGCGGATCTTCGTGCCGATGACGCGCGCCTGCGGAGTGCCACCCTGCTCCTCCGTGAAGTCGACGATCATTCGCCCCAGTTCCGTCGTCGAGCCCTGGATAGCCGTGCCCAGGAAATCGAGGATCGATTTCTTGGCCTGCTCGTACGCCGCGGCAGGGATGTCGGCGTACGAGGTGGCGACGATCCATTGCGCGAGGCTTTCGGTGGTCCCCATCGTCCTCACTCCATTTCTGGCGCTGCCGCCGAGGTAAACCCTTAGAGTTGGTGCACACTAGTTCGTTCTCTCCCCGCCTGTCAAGGCGGGTCTCGATGGGCTGGACGGGCCGCCCTCGGCACGCCGACCCCGGGCTCGTCCTTCTCGGTGCCCAGACGCCTCTTGAAGTCGGGGTCCCAGTAGGCCAGGCGGCCTCGGCTGACGCGCTCGTCCATCTCCATGTGGGCGAGGGGACGCAGCTGGGTGGGGCGGGTCGCGACGATCCCCGTCCGCTCCAGGTCGGCGTACCGCCCGTCGCTGTATCCGAGAATCCCCTGGAGCACGTCGCGGTTGTGCTCCCCCAGGGCCGGGCCGGGACCCCTCGTGGCGATCGGCGTCTTGCTGAGGCGCCAGGGCCGGCCGATGATCACGCGTTCCCCGATCTCGCGTTCCGGCGGGAACCGCTGGGTCTCCAGGAAACCACGGGACCGGAGGTGCGGGTCCAGGTTGACGTCCCTCGCGTCGAAGACCGCGCCGGCCGGGACCCCCGCGCCCTGCAGCCGCTCCATGGCCTCGAACTTCGGGAGGCCCCTGGTCCACTCGGCGATGATCCCGTCGATCT
>Ga0080064_1005387_pt1 | contig 15116 bp, 14 predicted proteins | sample Subgrocontami54m_FD_69260 | JGI IMG/M metagenome (GOLD analysis project Ga0080064, IMG submission 69260) | Subsurface groundwater microbial communities from S. Glens Falls, New York, USA - GMW46 contaminated, 5.4 m (SPADES assembly) (version 2) ...
AAGAGATACCGAGGATACCAAGCACTAGCATTTCAAAGCGGTATTCCATTAATAGGCCAACGACGTGTGACTTGATAAAATATTTCTTATGACAGCCAAACAGAAAAATACTAGAAAAAATGGGGCTCTAATTAAATTAAACCTTGGCTGTGGTGTTCATTTGTTAAGTGGCTTTATTAATGTCGATAAGTACTTTAGCCTTAAGCAACTTCAGTCCAAAAAAGGCATTTATAAGAATGCTATCATTGAACCAGGTGCCAAGTATGTGCAAGCCGATGCTATTGCACTGCCATTCAGAGATAACTCGGTCGATTATATAGAATCAATTGATATGATTGAGCACCTACCCACACAACATGTCGCCAAAGCTTTTTCAGAAATTGCTCGCGTCTTAAAACCCGGCGGCAAGCTGGGTATGATGACCAATAGTTTTGATAATTTGGCACAGCTTTGGGTACAATATATGACCAAGCCTGATTTTACCCAAGAACAATATTTTGAACTATGTGAATTGATATATGGTAATCAGATAGGCCCGGGTGAATTTCACCGTACTCCGTTTAACCCACGCGTATTAAATAGTTTTATTGTGGATGTTGGCCTGACCCTCGATAAAATGACTATGTATACATTAGGTTCGACTGACTCGCCAAAAATGGAAACTCAAACCTGGCCGCAAAGTTCACATTTGCGTAGTGATATGATGTGGGTGCAGGCTCATAAGTAAAAGTTTAAAGTTTTCCCCGCAGGGGTCACCAAATCATAAGCACTTTGCAAGAGGTGTTTTTTTTCGCTACAATCAGTGTTAGGAGAAAACACTGAAAAAGAATGAAAAGGGGTTCAGTACAGTTGAGATACTGCTAGTGCTAGTCGTGGTTGGTTTGATTGGCTTTATAGGCTGGTATGTCTGGCATAACAAAAACAACACAAATAAGGTCTCTAACACCACAGGCAATTCAACAACACAAACCCCAAGCACGAAATCATATACAGACACTTCGAAAACCTTCACATTTAATTACCCTAGTAACTGGACGATTAAAAAATATGTTCATGAACCATGCTGCGAGGGTGAACCGAAGCCAGAACCGGATTGGACAAAGGTTCCCCAACCAATAACACTTATACCTAAAGACGCTCCTAAGAATATCGAAGTTACTATCACTGGCGGTAACACAGGTGCTAAGTCAATCGATAAAGCGTGGCTTGAGCGAACCATTGATAAGTTTAATACTTATGACAGGTTCCAAGTCAATAGCTATGACGCCCTAGACCAAACTACGGACTTTGTTGGCTCATCGAATGTTGAAGCCTATATCGACCACCGAGACCTTATCGTCCACGGTAAAAACTCAGTTGAAATCTACTTCAGGCAAAAATATCGCCACGATTGGAACAAAGAAAACAACTTCGACGCAACCAAATATATGCCCGTCTTTAATGCGGTTGTTAATTCGGTCAAGTTCCTTAATTAAGTTCTAGCTACCGCAGTGGACTCTAATGGCCAGTGTTGTTTACCCAATAACCTGTTCCAGCGTATAATTTCCTCACAGATAAGGTTCCAGTTTGACTCAATCAGGGTCACCAGTTTGAAATTTTAACTTCTGGGAGTTCGTCCCAATTACTGACATAACGGGGGCTGCGGAGTTTGTGTTGCGGCTCCCAGGATTTTGCCAGATCTTCGGCGGCAAAATGCAGCGTATGTTTCCCAAAACGTTTATTGATAGAATCAACGGCTTGCATACGATTCTCTGAACGTTCGTGCATAGCGACATTTACTTGCCCCAGCAAGTCTGTCTGCAATCTATCATCGGGTACTAAATCGTATAACCAGACACCAGCTCTGTGGTAAAGTTGATTTTGATCGTATAGTTTGCCAAATGCTGCCACTAAAGTTTGTATAAGCTGCCCAGTGTCGGCTGTAGGCATCTCGAACCTGACTTCGCTCGTCCAGTTTCTAAAACCCGGTTTATGGCGGCTGGTTTGCACAAATAAGGCTGCACGGCGTGTCAGTTGGCCGGAGTGGCGCAACCGGAAGGCCGCCTGGGCGGCAAAATTGGCAATAGCCGCCTCAACAACATAACGCTGGTTGGTGTTCTCGCCAAAGGTGCGGGTACGGGCTATGCTCTTGGCGCGGGTGTGCAGTCGCTCTAGTGGCAAACAACTTTGGCCACGTAGCTCACGCACCAACTGCTCGCCGTGAATACCCATGAGTTGCTTGGCTAACTGGATACGCATAGTGGCCACATCGTCGGCCGTAGCCAATCCAAAGGCGCGCAAGCGAGGGCTTAGGCGCCGTCCGATGCCCCACACCTCATCTATAGGCAGAGCCTGGCGGTAAGCAATCAGTTGAGTGTGAGGAATATCAGTGACATTTATCACACCACCTGTCTGTATATCCCTTTTGGCCAGGTCACTTGTCAGTTTAGCCAGGGTTTTGGTGGGGGCAATGCCAATAGATACTGGTACACCGACCCCGCGCAAAATTTGCTGGTGTACTGCCCTTCCCCACACCTCATAATTGTCTATTTCCAGCTCGCTCAGGTCCAAAAACGACTCATCGATGGAGTAAATCTCTATGCGGGGCGTGACAGCAGTTAGTATATGAACAATCCGTCGTGAGATATCACCGTACAGTTCAAAATTAGCCGAAAAAGCTATGACGCCGTGCTCCTTAAATAGTTGGCGGTACTTAAAAGCTGGTGCCCCCATAGGGATGCCGAGTGCCTTAGCCTCATTGCTACGGGCCACGGCGCAGCCATCATTACTGCTCAGCACCACCACTGGCTTACCCTCTAGGTCTGGGCGGAAAATCCTTTCACAGGATACGAAGAAATTATTGCAGTCTATTAACGCGAAAACTGGTTGTTTCATGATAGGCTCCTTTTAATGCTCAACTATCAATGAGCAATGTTCAATGAATGAAGTAATGAGAAATAATGTGTCAACCATTGAGCATTGAAACTTGAATATTGAACATTCAGTGATATCTGTGTATCACTGTGGTTACAACGCCCCATATTTCGGTTTGGGCTGGCACAGCTTGCAACTTGCTGATCATAAAGGTATCCTCCTGCCACCAGATGACCAGGTCGATGCTACGTGGTGACAACGCACGGTCGATGAGCATGATGTCTTTGTCGTAGATGCCGCGATCCTCCCACTCATTGCCATGGATACGCATAAAGAACGTACTGACGGGGTGTTTAATGAGCAATGTGTTAAGGTCAAGCGTGGCCAGGCTGCGGTCAGTCGCCGCATTTGGGAAACCGGTGTGCTCCGACACACCCTGCTGCTGCAGATTATCCGTTTTCATGATGGGCTCTTAATGCTCACGAGTGTCCACTGGTCGTCTTCGTTTTTGAGACGGTAGGTACTGTGGCCGTCTGTCATATCAAACAGGCGGACGAGGTGCTCGCCCTTTTGTATGAGATAGCGCAGGCCAGAGTCGACAAAAGAGTATTGCCTATCATCAACGGCGATGGATCGCGGTATACTTTTGAAACTTTGTTTGTTGGTGAAAACGAACGAAGTGATCTCAATATCTTTGTTGAGTGTCATATCCAAGCTCCTTATTAGAGTAATAATGAAGAGAACTGACAAGAGTTATGTGCCAGTGAACGGATTAGACAGAGCTGCTTGTTAGAGAGCATTAACCGTTCCGTAACGCTTTCACGAGCAAGAAGCTGTTGCTTGGACATAAGGCTCGGCAGTGACCGGAGTATGCCAGCCCGGTTGTTTGATAAAGTCTGCGAGTGGAAACCCTTCGACCCGTTCGATAAACTCAGGGTCGTCATGAGCACAGTCGAATTGACGACAAGCTCAGGGAGTACTCACATGGCTACCTTTATAATAGCACCACTACCCGGATTTTTAAAAACAAGACATAATACACTTTTGGTCCGATCGGACCAAAAGTGTATTTATTTAATGTTCTTTTCCAAACCAGCCTGCCCTCTGGGAGGCGAGCCTGCCAGTAGGCTGGGAACCAAATCCTTATTACTTTTTTTGGTCGGCAAAAAGTAACCAAAAACCGACAGGCTGGGCTCCCAAACCCTATACAGACTCACTTTAGTGTTTGACTGCGCCAAAACAACTCCCTTTTGGTCGGTCTCTCCGCCAGCTGGCGGATCGACTGAGTTTTGGCCCTGCCTACCGGCAGGCAGGTTGATTCAGTCAAACACTAGCTCGCCGTGTCGGTTTGGTCGAGCCTGGGTTTTGATAGAGGCATTTAGGCGACGTGGCTGAGGAAATCTACTAGCTGACGGGGTGTTATCTCCGCCTTGATGACGTAGCCATCGGCTTGATCCTCTATTTGCTTGCGGTGCTCTTTGGTCTGTTCCAAGTTGGTAGTGATAATGATTTTGGCACGCAAATCCGGTACCTCAGCGCGCAAGCGCTTGAGGATATCGATACCAAGCATACTCGGTATCATCAGGTCCAAAAGAATGATATCGTAAGCGTTGGTTTTGGCCTCGTTGAAGCCCTCTAGTCCGTCAAACACTACCTTGACGTCATAACCGGCCTTGCCAAGCGAATGGGCATAGAGTTCGCTGATAAAATGCTCGTCCTCGATACATAGAATACGCTTGGTAGGTGCTGCCGGTTGCTGAGGTGTAGATTCGTCCATAATTTATTTGCGATAAAGCGAGTGGTTTTTGATCCAGCCGTACGCGCCCCTTACGATGTCTTTATTATCACTATTTTTGAGCTCCCCTGCAAGCTTACTATAGGGCTGCACTGTGAACCCGACAGTGGTGCCCTGGCCTTCCTTGGACCGCACCCAGATGTTGCCGCCGTGGGCGCTGACGATGGCTTTGCTGAGATACAGACCCAAGCCGGTACCGCTGACTTGCTTTTGGTTGTGGTAATTGCGGGCGTATTTTTCGAACAGATGCTGCAGTACATTGGTTGGTATGCCTTGGCCGAAGTCCTGGATAGTGGTCTCTACCGAGCCATCGTTGGTAACGGCGGTTTGGAGTAGGATTTTTTGACCGTCGGGGCTGTATTTGACGGCATTATCGAGCAGGTTGCTCAGCACTTCGTAAATGCTTACTCTATCCACTGCTACCGTGGGTAAATCCGGGGTTGGTGTGTACTCGATGATTTTGCGGTGAATTTGAGCCCGCAGATTGAGGTCATGTGCTGCCGCCTGGACAATACTGTCCCAATTGTCTTCGTGGAGCTGCAAAATAAGCTGGTTAGCTTCTATCCGGGCGACATTGAGGATATTGCTGATAAATGTCGATAATTGCCCGGCCGAGGCCTGCATTTTTTGCATAAAACCAGCCATTTGGGGGTCTAGCTTACCCTTTAGCTCTTCATCAAATACTTCTATATAGCCGCGTAGTAACGTTACGGGGGTACGTAGTTCGTGTACGGCTAGTTCTAACGTGCTGTTTTCGTCATCCGCCTGGGCATAACGCTTGGTGTGGTCAAACAGCACGAGCATGGTTTCGACGTTGGCCGGGTTCTCTTTGTTATAGTAGGCGGCCATATCAAACTGTAAGGTTTCTGGGCGGTTGGGCAGTTTGAGGCGGACATGCTCCCAGGCGTGGGACGACGTGAGGGTTTTGGCCTTGGCATCAGCCAGCCAGGTGTCCAGGGTGTCGGTACTGGGAAAGGCCAAATCGAGTGTGGCGTATAAGTTTTTGCCTATCAGGTCCCCTAATACTATACCCACGTATTTGGCGGCCGTGTCATTGGCATAGACAATAACCTGGTTTTTATCCACGGCAAAAAACGGCAACGGCAAGCTGCCAATCATGGTACTGGCAGCCCTATCCAGTTGACTATCTTCTGCCGGTTTAGTGCTGGTGCTGGCCAGTTGATAGACCTGGAGTGCCAGGCTGCTAATGAGCTCGCGGCCGACTTTGGCGGTTTGCAAGTTTGGCGCCGGTACCTGGACATGGCCGGGCGAAACATGCAAAATAGCCTGCCACAGCATACGAACGGGTTCAATGACGTACTGTGTCACCGCGCGGGCAAACACCAATGACACTATGATCACCAACGAGGTCAAAATAAGCAAAGACAGCGCAGCACTGGTCTGCAGTACATGATTGGTGATCCACCATCCGGCTACTATCAGGCCGCCGTTTAGCAGCAGCATGGCCATGATATACTGGCTAATTTGGCGTTTGAGGCGGGTAAAGTGATCCATAGTATTATGGGCTGAACGTTACGCCGCCGGCTTTATGGACTACCGACAGCCAGGTTTGCCCGGGGTTGAACTTGATTGGGGCGCCCTGGGCGTCAGTGAAGACAAACTGAGCCTTGCGGTCGGCTTTTTGCCAGGTTCCCTGAGTCACACCGCCGTCCTGGAATACATACACAGTCCCACTGCCGGTGGTGGTGTAGACACTGTGTTTGCCGTCATCGGCGATACCGTAGCCCATGACCAACGCCACGACTACTTTGGACGATATTTGGGCGCCTGACTTCTCATCTACATCCGGCTTGCCGCCTAGGCTGCGCTTGTAACTGTTGCTCACCGCATCGTAGTCATAATGAGGGTTGTATAGAAACGCCGAGATATTGAAGTCAATGCTTTTGGCAGTTGGCTGGGTGCTGGGCTGTTCGGCCTTGCGCGCAAAGCCGGTAAACGTACTGCCGGTGTACCCCTTTTTCTTTTCGGATTCCTCCAGACGGGCGATGCTGCTATAGACATTATGAGGGGCATAGCGGCTGGTGACACGCGTGTAGGCGCCGCTGTTAGCGAACTGATCCAGGTCCTTAACACCGAGTGATTTAATTTGTTGTAGGGCTTCTGGGCTACCACCGGCATGGGCTAATGACGCGTCAAACGGCAACAGCCAATCCAGATAGTATGGCCGGGCGCTACGGATAGGCCCGATGTAATCGGGCTGAGCCTCTTGGTACAGCGCCAAAAACCGCGTAATGCCGCCCTCGGCAATGGCCTCGAAGACCACGCCAGCGTCTTTGAGCCCCGATTGCGGCCGGGCGTCGGGGCTGTTCTCTATCATAATGCCGGTAACGGAGCGTAGGTTGAGCTCCGGTGCTACTTGTACGCCTGTCAAGCGCGATGGTTCGGTAGTGGGTTTGGGGGGTTCCTTAGGTGCCAGCTTAGCCGCGGCTTGCTTGGGCACGTGCGTTAAGTACCTATAAAGGTAATAACTGCCCAACCCGCCGCCAGCGACCAGTAAGACAATCAGCCCATTCACCAGCAGCCACTTTTTGCGGCTGACGTGCTCTGGTTTGAAAAAGATCCATTTTAGGCGTTTGTGCGGCGGTACGGACTTTTTAGATTGCTTTGGTTGTTCATCTTCTGGTGCTGACTCAGATGTTTTCCTACTAAAAGCGTTTTTGTCTAAATTCGCTGGCTCGGGCGGAATAATATCATCCATAACGTCTATTGTACCAACGCTTATGCTTTTTTGTAATTGTTCTATATAGGACTTTCTCACTTTTTCGCAGCATCCTGGCGACAGCTGACTGCCTGCCTGCCGGTAGGCAGGGCTGCAAGCTACCGTTCCTCTCTCCATGTAACTATGGTTACCTCTCGTTCGGCCAGGAAAGCTTTCGCTCAGTCAGCTGCACCACGACATCCACGCAAAAGTGCGAAAGTCCTATATACTCGACTTACGCAAAACTGCCACAATCCCTGAACCATCTTGGAAAGTTAAAAACTGTTTTTCCTCACTCAAAGTAGCTATGGCTACTTCTCTCTCGGATAAAACAGTTTTTAATCTACCCAAGAATAGCTCAATGAATCGCACCATTTTACGTAAGTCGAGTATAGTCTTTCGCGGTTTACCGCTCATCAGTACGACTCATGTCATTCGTAGAGACTATCGGGGATGGCATGGGTTGGGGGTTCCCGCAAAAGCGCGAAAACAGTAAGCCCCAGCCCACGCCTTATCCCCTTTTGGGCAATGCCAGGATTTGGCTTGAACGTTAATGCCCTAACGTTTGTTGTTTGTTCGATTCACATCAAACAGGAAGGATTGCGGTTACGCCGCCGGGTCAGTCAAGTAGTGCGTTGCCTACGTCGTCCGACGTACTCGCCGAGCTTGGCTGCACCAACAACGACTGCGACCATCACGAACGGCCAACCCCACCAGTCCACGTTGATAACGTAGAGGATGATCAATCCGATGACGAGCGCGACAATGGCGAAAATGTATTTCACCATGATCCACCTCCACCGCCGGTGCCCTTGTTTGGGAACCACTTGCAGCGACCACCGCTGTACGGCTGGAAATTCATAGCTCCGACAGGGTATGGTCCAATCCAGTACCACGAGATTTTCAGACATTCACCCTTCGCTGGTTTCCCGGCGAGCCAGTGTCCGGCAGCCTGGTTGATCTGGTCTTTGATGTAGCTGCCGTAGATCGCACCCAGGATGCCGCAGACGATCGCTGCTGGCCCACTGACGGGCAGACAGACGAGCGCGAACAGTCCTGCCATCGCCGCTGGTGCAGTATTGCGCCACCGCTCTTCGAGGACTTGGTGCATGTCGAACACCGTGCCCGGATAGACCACGACGCTGCAGGAAACGACGAACCACCAGCCGCAACTTGTGCCACTGACGCCGCGCCTGTAGGGCGACGAAGGCGGCCGTGTCCTGCCAACTATCAAATTGACTACCGGAAGCTGCACGGTCTGTGAGCCGGCGGATGCCGTTGCGGCCGGTGTCGGGGTGGCTTTAGGCGTTGGCCTGGTTCCCACCAGCCCGGCCACAGCCAAGCAGACCACCATCACGAAAACCATCGGTACTAAGGCAGCTTTGGGGCTTGCCTTCCTGGAAATCACTAGCTCTGGGTACACATCAAGTTGACCCATCATGCTCCTCCTTGAAGCTCATGTGAGATGCCAACAAAACCTGCCCAAAAGGCAGCAGTGCTCGCTCCTCTCTCGCTTGTGACCAACAAAACTCATGGCGGGCAGGACTACGCTACGGGTTTAGCCGTTAGCTATTCCTTTCCATGACCAGGTGAGATTGCCGTTCATGGTGAACGTGATTGATGCCCAGCCCATGGACGGACACACAGTTACCGGCGCGAAGCACCACTGATTGATGACTCCATTCGCTTTGACTGTGAGACGGCTGCGCACTGGGCGTCCAGGCGGCGGCGTCCACTGATCCTTGGCCCACTTGACCGACGAAACCCCAGCGTTGTCGCTGAACCACGCGCGCCTGGTGTAAACGGTGATGTTGCCGTGGTTGACGCACCAACTGGCTTTCAAATTGAATTTGTAGGTCACCCGGCTTGTAGGCCAGAAGTTGCGCGTTGGAGCTACCGTCGCGATGACAGTCGTGCAACCAGTCACTGCCGGTTTTCCACCACTTCCAGCAGCAAACGTTGCGGCTGTCGCCGGCTTGTAGACGGCTGTCGTCGCTTGTGCGTGGGTGGGCACAACGAGGGCTGTCAGCACGACGGCTGCCATTATCGTTGAGAACCCGCCAAGCAGTCGCTTGACTCGTGTCTTACCGTTCATCTGTCCTCCTTGATAGGGGGATTGCCTTCCCAATTGTGAAACAACGCCCATATCCGTAACTTACAGGTTATCTACGCTGGAGGCGTAATGCCCAGTACAGATTTAGGTGACAGTACAGTATATTAAAATTGATATTTAGTCAATATATCAGCAATGCATGCATATTATTGCGTATAGTTGATTAATAAGGAAAAAGATATTATAATCTATTCATGTTGCTTAGATCCTGGCGTACAGACAGCAAAATATCGGACGGGAGTGTCCTATTGCTACAAATTCCACGTACCAACGAAAAAAAGGAACTGGCAGCCGAGCAGATGTTTGCCAGCTTGCATGGGCTATTAACTGATAAAAAAGTCCGTCAGCACCTAAGTTTTGAAATTGCCGTCAAAAACAAACGGATAGGCTTTTACGTCTGGGTCCCAGACCATCTCAAAAGTTTTGTTGAGGAGCAAATTTATGCCCAATATCCTACTGTCGACATCACAGAAGTAGACGATTATACACAGCAGCCACCGCAGAGCGGTGTCTGCACTCTTGGCGCCGAGTTAAAACTGACGGCCCATGAATCCCTGCCAATAAAAACGTTCCCCAGTTTTGAAGTTGACCCCTTGGCTGGCATTACTGCTGCCCTAGCCCAGTTTGAGGAGCATGAGGAAGCATGGCTCCAGGTAGTTATCAGACCCGCACTAGCAGCCTGGTATAAAAAGAGCGAACGCTACGCGGCCGGAATTCGTAGGGGCACAATCGCCAGTGGGCTTTTGGGCGCTTTGTGGGCACCGCCACAGCAAAAAACCGAAACGCCTAAACTGGCCGAGTACGAGTCGGCCCGAGCCAATGCCGCCGAAGAGAAAAGCCACAAACTGGCATACGAAGTAGTTATGCGTGTTGTTTACCGGGGGCAAACGCCGCCGCCGCAAGCCCGCATGCGCTTGCAGGCCATTACCGGCACTTTCAAGCAGTTTAATACCACTTATCTGAACGGCTTTACGCAACGCTTTACCGGGGACCAGCGCTTTATAAACTCATATAAGTGCCGCTCAATTAGCCGTAAGGGCTTTGTCTGCAACATCGAGGAAATAGCCAGCCTGTATCACCTGCCCCACACCAATGTAGAGACACCCAACATACTGTGGGCTAACGCCAAGACCGCCGAACCCCCAGCCAACCTGCCGGTCTATAGCGAACATACAATCCAGGATATCAGCCCCATGGCGGCCACAAATTTTCGTGGCCACAATACCATGTTTGGCATGCCGCGGATTGACCGTGGCCGTCACTTGTACATTATTGGTCAGACCGGAGTTGGTAAATCGGCCATGCTGGAACTTTTAACTATCTCTGATATCCACAGTCCTTATGGCTTTGCCGTTATTGATCCGCATGGTGATTATGCCCTTAGCGTGCTGCGCCGTATCCCCGCCGAACGGGTCAATGACGTCATTTATTTCAATCCGGCTGATACCGACTACCCGATTGCCTTTAATCCAATGGAAGTCTATGATGAAAAACTCAAAACTCACACCTGCAGCGAACTGATTGGTGTGCTCAAGCGCATGTTTGAAAGCTGGGGGCCGCGGCTGGAATACATCTTGCGCTACAGTATTTTGGCACTGCTGGACTACCCCGACGCCACCATGCTGGACATCACCCGCATTTTAACCGACAAAAAATTCCGCCAAGAAGTACTTACCCACGTCCAAGACCCGGTAGTCAAGAACTTCTGGACGGTAGAATTTGCCAGCTGGAATGAGCGTTTCGCAGCCGAAGCAGTGGCACCGGTACTCAATAAGGTCGGGGCGTTTACGGCCAACCCAACAGTCCGCAACATAATTGGCCAACCCAAAAGTAGCTTCAGTATTCGCCAGATTATGGATGAACGTAAAATCTTGATTGTTAATTTGTCACGTGGGCTGATCGGCGAAGACAATGCGGCGCTGCTGGGCGCGCTACTCGTCACCAAGATCCAGTTGGGCGCCATGAGCCGGGCTGATACACCGGCTGAGCAGCGCACTCCGTTTTATCTATACGTGGACGAGTTTCAAAATTTCGCTACCGATTCGTTTGCAACTATTCTAAGCGAGGCCCGCAAATATGGGCTTAACCTGACCGTCGCCAACCAATATATTGCCCAAATGAGCCAAGGCGTTAAAGACGCTGTTTTTGGCAACGTTGGCTCCATTATCAGTTTTAGGATGGGTGCTGATGACTCGCGTGGCATGCTGCGCTACTTTGAGCCCAAGTTTGAGGAATACGATCTGGTGCACATGCACAACCGCCACTTTGTGATTAGCATGACTATTGAGGGCGAAAAAGCCCAGGCCTTTTCGGCCACTACACTTGATTTGCCCAGCCAGTACGCTAATCAAACCGAGCACATTATCCAAAACAGCCGCCAGCGCTACGCCGTTAACCGTGGTCAAATTGAATCGTTCATCAAAGATCGCTACATCGACGCCAGTTCTCGTTCTAACCCGCCATTTACTGCCGTACCCAGGGAGGCCACTATACTGTCCAATGCTATCAAAAACACGCTGCGTCAGGCTAGCATGGAACAACCACTTTCCTCTGTTTCGTCACTGGCTCAACAAAATATAGGCGCCGGGCAAACTCTACCCCAAAAGCGTCGTAGCCGCTCACGCCACAAAAGACACACTTTAAACTATACCCAGCCCCTAACTTCTCAAAACCAGCCCCAGAACGAGACTGTTATTAAATTGCGCTAATTGTACCTTCCATACGCCTTACGGCACGGTCTTTGCCAAGGACTGCCAAGGAATCCGCCAAACCCGGGCTGGCGGGTGCTTGGGTAGTGGCGATGCGGATAAGGCTGAACAGCACTACTGGTTTTTGTCCGGTCTGTTGCAAGAGCTCATTCAACTTTTGGCTGAGGTCATTGTGAGAAAAATCACTGACTTTTATCACATCCATACTTTGCTCCAGCAGCTTTTTTAGCTCGGTTTTTGATAGTTTTTTGAGCTGCTTGTGTTCACTAATAAGTTTCATGTTGACTGGTAAATCAACAAAGAAAAACATAGTTAGTTCGGGCAGTTCGGCAAAATATTTAAGCCGTTCCTGGACTAGCTTTAGCACGGACTTTTTATAATCATCACCGAACTTCTCTGCTTGTTTGGGCCAAAAGTTCTTTACCCGCTCGAGCAAATCACCGAGTTTTAACTGGCGGATGTAGTAGCCGTTCATCCAATTCAGCCGTCTACTATCAAAAACGGCCGGGCTGGTGTTGAGCTGACTAAGCTTGAACTTTTGCGTAAGCTCGGACGGGCTAAATATCTCTTGCTCGGTACCGTCGTTCCACCCCAGGAGCGCCAAGAAGTTTAATAGCGCTTCTGGCAGATAACCTTTATCGCGGTAATCCAGTACGTTAGCATCGCCGGTGCGTTTGGACAGCTTTTTGCCATCGGTACCATTTATGACTGGCAAATGGACAAACTTAGGGCGCTGCCAGCCAAACAGGTCATACAGTAAGGCATGTTTGCCGGTAGAGCTAATAAATTCGTCGCCGCGGATAACATGGCTTATCCCCATGTCGTGGTCATCAATGACGTTGGCAAAATTATAGGTTGGAAAGCCATCACCCTTGATAATGATGAAGTCTTCTACATGGTCTAAATTATCGGCAAATGTGTTTCTAATTTCATCCGTCCAGTTAACTACGGACTTGCTATGCTGTTTGACGGCTGCAATATCCAGACGCACGGGAGTATTGGCTGCGGCGTGCTGGGCATTATTTTTGTCAGCTTCCCTTCTGTATAAGAAAGGCCTCTTGTCTTTTTTGGCCTGTTCCCGGAGGCGTTCGAGCTCACTTGACGTTGTGGGTGAATAGTACGCCAGGCCTTGTCCAACCAGCTGGTCGGCGTACTTTTGATAGGCACCGTTTTTGTGACGTTCTGACTGGATGTATTCGATGTTTTGGTGCTGGCCCTCGTTTATCCAAAAGCCCTCGTCGGGTTTGAGGCCGAGCCAATCGAGTGCCTCGACGATTTGCCCCACGCCGGCTGCCACAAAACGCTCTCGGTCAGTATCTTCTAACCGCAAAATGAACTTGCCGCTGTGACGTTGGGCAAACAAATAATTAAAAAGCGCTGTGCGTACGCCACCGACGTGCAAGAAGCCGGTGGGGCTGGGCGCAAACCTCGTTCGTACAGTGCTCATCCCGTTAGACCCCACTTAACTTCCATACCTTAGCAGACGATTGAACACGTGTGCATGGTTCGGCGTATGAATAAGCATTGCGGGGTTTTTGGGGTCTAACGGGACTCATCGGGGGTATTGTACGGGGAACAAACCCAAGCTGCAACTGATAACCATTAGTTTGTTAACGACGGTTGGCTAATATATGGTTCTTTTCGGAAGAGTGTGATAGACGGCTAGCAACAGCAAGAAAAAGCGCAGCTGTTCCCAATATACCGAACACCGCCAACATTTCTCCACCTTTTGCCGTTTCTAAATGCTGATTAGGCCCTGTGTATGGCTGAGTTGAAGGAGTAGTTTCAGCCTGCATAACAAGGCTTTGCTGCTCAGGCAGCCCTTCTATATGGCTGATAGCACCTTCGTCTCCCGCAATATGTACAATAATTTCTTTCATAACAAGTAGGATATTATACACTACTTAGGGAAGCGTGTAAAGGAGCCAAACGGATTATCCCATGATAGCAAGTAAACCAAAATCCCAGACAACAATTAGAAAAGTGGTAAACTATGGTTATGAATCCTTTAGTCAATGTATGGCAAACCTTTATTTATGGCGTCCTAAAGCACCGTCCTGAGATTGATTTTAGTGAAATCCCTGCCAACATACACTTTGTAAGTCATTACGATAAAGAGAATGATATCCTTTGGGTTGAATCTCCCGAGCTACCTGAGTTTTATGTAAGCGGTAAAACTAGCGAGGAACTAGCCCGAAATGTAGGCGATACCCTTATGGTTTACTTCGATATACCGACTTATTTTGCTAGAAATTTTAAAGACGGAGTATTCAATTTCTCCAATCTCAAAACCGGTGAACATGAAACTATCCAAAGCAACAATGTTAACTACAAAGAAGAACTTCATAGGGTATTGGGTTAAGCCCTGTGACTCCCCGGACTGTATATCCTCGTTCCAATGAGGAGTGTATTGCTTTACTTAAAGCTTTAGGATTCCGAAAAAAACTAGGTATTGGTAGGAGTAAACACCCTCAAAAATATACACACCCAAGAAGAAAGAATCAAAATCTTGCCGACAAGCCTTTTGTTTTGATAACTCACGAATATTTTGCCGCTAATGGCCAGCGATTAATGAAAAAGTTACTCAACTGGGGTTTTACTAAAAAAGAGCTAGAAAAAAAGTGTAAGGGTTTATAATTCACGCATTTAGCGCTTTTCCATCGCCCCATATCACATCTGGGTACCTGCCTGCCCTCCGGGAGGTGGCCCTGCCGGCCGGGTCGCAAACTTCCACTCCTCACTCACCATAACTATGGTTATGCTTGTCTCGGATTGAAAGTTTTCGCTTGCCCATCCGTACCCCACGCATCGGTGGCTAAGCGCGAAAGGCGTGTAATATAACAATGGGTAAGAAAAAGTTCTTAGAACTAATTAAACGTGCTTTCCAGCTCGTTCCAAAAGAACAAAGGGCAAAACTTAGAAACTGGC
>Ga0080064_1005388_pt1 | contig 15116 bp, 12 predicted proteins | sample Subgrocontami54m_FD_69260 | JGI IMG/M metagenome (GOLD analysis project Ga0080064, IMG submission 69260) | Subsurface groundwater microbial communities from S. Glens Falls, New York, USA - GMW46 contaminated, 5.4 m (SPADES assembly) (version 2) ...
GCTTGCCGGCGCGCTGCGCGGCGAGCCAGTCGAGGTCGTGCAGTGCGAAACCTCGGACCTGCTGGTGCCGGCGCATGCGGAGATGGTGCTCGAAGGCGAGATCATCCCGGGGCATTTCACCGAGGAGGAGGGCCCGTTCGGCGACTGGCTGGGCTACTACCAGGTGCCGTCGAAGCGGCACGTGTTCAAGCTGCGCTGCGTGACCCGCAGAAAGCAGCCCTACTTCGTTCCGATGCTCGCCGCCTCGCCCGAGGACCACCTGGTGCTCGGGTTCCCCCGCGAAGTGGAGGTGCTGCGCGCCGCGCGCGCAAGCGTGCCCGGCGTGAAGCGCGTGCAGATGTTCCCGTTCCTGCTCAACTGCGTGATCCAGATGCAAAAACGCATCGAAGGCGAACCGATGATCGCCGCCTACGCCGCCATCGCCGCCTGCCCCTGGATCAAGACGGTCATCGTGATCGACGAGGACGTCGACGCCGCCGACATGAACGACGTGATGTGGGCCGTGGCCACCCGCTGCAAGGCGGACGACGGCGTGGCGGTGCTGCGCAACGCACTGGGCTTCATCCGCGACGTCACCGGCATCTACCGCCACAAGGTCGCGATCGACGCCACCGTGCCCCTGGCGCTTCAGGGCAGCCTCGCCTTCAGGCGCGTGCGCGAAATCGGGCGCGATACGGTGAAACTGAAGGATTACGTCGACCGCGGCTAGTGTCCTGAGTCATAAGTTCGCGGCACATCTACGTTCCCCTCCTTGGAAAAGGAGGGGTGCCTCGCGAAGCGAGGCGGGGTGGTTCGAGCGGTGCCGAGCGCCTCACCACCCCCCGCCCTTCGGGCGGACCCCTCCTCGAAGAGGAGGGGAACGAGAGTGCGTCGGTCGACGAACTAGTGACTCAGGGCACTAGTGCGACTTCTGGTATTCCTCGAATTGCGCGATGACCTTCATCGCCACATCGATGTCTCGTGCGACCACCTGTTGCTCGTCCTCGCGGCCCTGGAGCGCCTTGTACTTCTTCAGCAATCCTTGCAGCAATGCCTCCGGGGACTGAATGGGCAGCGAGTATTCCTCCTCGATGTCGATGATGGGCATCATGAGGCTTTGGATCTGGCCCCATCGACTGCCCTCGCCCGCCTCCTTCAGGTCGACCCCGAAACCGCCGTATTCCGATTCGACCATCGACTTGCCATAGAATCTACTCGGAAATCCGCGAACCATCGGCTCTTTCATCATCTCCGGCAGGCCCTCTTCCCGCTCGTCGATGATCTTCTTTCCGATGGGCAGGGACTCGTCGCGGTGGCTCAGAAGAATGTCGATGTCCCCCGGCGCCCTGTGCAGGGGCTCGTCCGGATTCAACGCCCAGTGCCACATCATCAGAGCCAGGCTTCCGCCGATCGCGAATTTCCCCTTGTCCAGGTCTTCGGTCAGCTTCTTGACGGTCCTCACCATCGCCGCGACCGTCTCCTTGGACAGTTGAACGACCGATGCGCGACCCCTCGGCGCGGACGCGGGTTGAACCGTCGATCCCATGTCGATCGCGCCCCGAAACCGGGCGACGTCGATGCCGGCCTCGAGCCTGCCGGCCGCCGGCGCTTCCTCTGCGCTCCTGAGTTGTGCCGCGTCCCCGAACATGCTTGCCAATCGCCCCCGCTGGCTCTGCACATACGGACTGTTTTGAATCGAGTCGGCCAGGCGGCCCTGGACGACGCTTCCCGCACGGCTTGCCGTGACCGCGGCCGGCCGCGGGCGTCGTTCGCCGGTTCGGATTCCCTTTGACGTTCCCATCGCACTCCCCCCCTGCGATCCTTGCGCCCGAGTCGGCCTAGGATGCGGACTTGGCCTTCTCCCCCATCACGTCGGCTTCATGCTCGAGGCCGGCGTCGTCGTTGAGCGGAACGCCCTGCTCCATCTGCCTCGTCGGCTGGACCCGCCCCTGCGCCTGCTGGACGACGTGCCAGGCCTCGTGCGGAATGTGTTGCTCCTGACCGGGCCCCACGTGGATGTCCTTGCCCTGCGTGTACGCGAGCGCCTGGAGTTGCGCCGGCTTGGGCGAGTTGTAGTGCACCTGCACGCCGTTCATCGACATGCCGGAGAGGTTCTCGATGCCCGACTTCAGGTCGCCAGGCAGGTTGGTGCTCTGCGCCTGGCCGTCGTCCTGCAGTTGAGCGACCGGGCCCGTTGCGGCGAACTTGCCCTGCATCAGCTCTTCATCCGTTCCCTGCCGCTGAACCGCTGCCGGGTCGGCCTTCGCCTGCAGCTCCTCTTCCGGGCTCGCACGCTGCGCGACAGCCGGGTCCGCCTTCTTTTGCAACTCCTCTTCGGGGCCCATGCGCTGCACCGCGTCCGGGGCCGCCTTGGCTTGAAGCTCCTCTTCGGGCGCTGACTGCAACTGCGCCGCCTGGCCGAACATGCTTCGCACCTGCTTGCGCTGGGCCACCATCCGGGGGCTGTTGCCGATGCTCTCCGCAATCTCGCTCGCGCGCGATCTCGCGGCGAACTTCGCCTGCGTCGTGTGCCGCGAGCTCGTGGATGACCCTTTCCGTTTCTGCACTCGTCCCATGTCAGTCCTCCTGGTCTAAAGCATCCGCGCCCGAACGCGACGCGTCTTCCATCGCCGTTTCTTCGCCTGCGACTTCATTCAGCAGCGCCCTCGCCTGTTCGTTGGCGGGGTCGGTCTCGATGACCCTATGCAGCAAGGCTCCGGCCTGCAGCGGCTGGTTCAGCAGCCGGTGGCAGACGGCCATGTTGTACAAGGTGCCCGTGTCTCGCCCGTAGATCTCCTGCGCGCGCTCGAAATAGACCAGGGCGGTCCGATAATCGTCCACCTCGTAGAAGAAGCAGCCGATCGCGAAGGCGAGGTCCCACGCCTCCCCGAGCGGGAAATACCCCTCCCAGGTCCTGTCGATGGCGCTTCGGAGCGCGGCGATATCGTCGCGGGACAGTTCCGGGGCCAGTTCCATCAGGCGGGAAAGCAATCGCGCCAGGTGATGCGCGTCGTAATGATTGAACCGCACGTACGAAAGGACCTCCGCGATCGTCATGTCGGCAACATGCCTTTCGAGATGCTTGGCGATGGTGAAGAAATCGTCCGGACCGAATTCGGCGACATGGTTCCGGAAAGCCTGCCGGGCGGCGACGCAGTCCTGCGCGCCCGGCAGCATCAGCAGGCAGATCACTTCGATGCCCTGGTGCTGATGTTCCTGGACCAGGGCCGTGCCGCCGCTGCGCTGACAGAAGGACTGGAAGGCATGGTAGTTCACGCTCACGGAGAACGACCCGTGGCTGACCAGCCGCGGCGGGAGCTTCTGTGCGATCTGGCCGAGGCGGTGATCTCCCTTGTCGGCCGACAAGAGGAGCAGGCCGCCCCCGGACAGCGCCTCGAGGCGCCGCAGGCAGCGGATTCCGGTCGCCGGGAAGAACAGGTGCGCGTCGTGCAGGTCGCGGCGGTAGTCCTCCAGCAGCGCATTGAGCTCCGCCTCCTCGTAGGGCGCCTCGGACAGGGGCCGGTAGTCGTAGCCGGTGCGAATGCGGCTCAACACCGCCGCCGCGTCCATGTTCCGGGGATCTTCCGGCACGGCCAGCGACACGAGGCACTGATGGGCAACCTGGTCCTTGAAGTAGTACAGGTCCTGGGGCACGCTGTCGAAGAGGTAATTGGCGATGACGGCGAGCGGCCGCCGCAGCGTGCCCGCGGAGAGTCTGACGCCGCTCGACTGAAGCGCGAGCTCGGCGGAGTGGTTCACGTCGAAGAGCGCCATGTCGAGCAGGCCCGTTTCGAAGAACGGCTGGAAGCGGGGATGCCGCCGCCACGCATCAAGATTGCTCTGTGTGAAGTCGGTCAGGACGTAGCGGAAGGCGTCCGGCGCGACGCCCGATTCCCGGCACAACTGCATCAGCCGGCCGAGGAAATGGAAGGCGAAGCGCCCGCAGCCCGCTCCCAGCTCGCAGACGTGCAGGGGCTCGTCGCCGGGGGCGAGGCGCTGCTGGTCCTGCCCGAAGGCGAAGACGATCTCCGCGTAGGCCCGGGCGATGGTGGGATTGCTGGTGATGTAATGCGGCACCTCTTCCTGCCGCCATGCGTCGGCGCCGCGCCCGAAGAAATAGTCGCGCTGCAGGTCCCACAGCAGCGATCGGGAAAAGGCCTGCCCCTCTTCCAGCAGATACCAGGACTTCATTGAACCGAGTTGTCGCATGCAATTGTCTCCCGGCGCGACTTGGTTCAATCCAGGCCGAGCATTTCCAGCGTAATGCGGATGACGGCCTGCTCCAGGGTCGCGAGACTTTGATCTTCCAGGTATTCGTCATCCTGCTCCGCCTCCAGCATTACTGAAGAGACGAGATCCGTGTCCACCCTGTCGCCCGATCGGATCAATCCGGCGTCCTTGAAAATCTTCTGGATTGCCTGGTACGCCAAAGCCCTGGCGAATTCGTTCTTCAGCGTCTCGCCCTCCTTGCTCTCGGACTTGTATGTCGCCTCGACGTTGGGCGAAATCGTCACGCCCCCGCCCAGGGCGTGATGCGTGATCTTTCCTCCGGTTCCGGCGACTGTCGTTATGTCCATGGCGCCTTTGCGCTTTCCGTGATGCCAACTCGGATGGGCCTTTTCCGAACCCGTCTTGCGATACTTGCCGGTGTGGCTCAGTTTCGATTCGATGGACTTGGTCGCCGCGCCGGTGCCGTCCTCCAGTTTCCACGCGCAATCGAACTTCGCTTCGCTGGGATCGTGGGCGGTCTTCTCGGCGACGCTCACGGCGTAGAAGACTCTCTTGTAGGCGTGACTCGCCGCCGCCTTGCTCCCTTCCGCATTCAACATGCCCTTGACTTTTTGTTCCACGTGCTCGGAATGATCCGCGTTCGCCTGCGTCGAAATCGGATACAGGTTGATGTCGACGGCGTAGCCGCCCAGGTCGTGATTCAGCAAATGCCCTCGAACGACGCCGGCGCCCGGACTTTGGCTTCTCAGGTACTGCATCCACGTCCAATTTGGTCCGGTCGCCGTTCCCACCACCGGGTCCTTCACGTCCAGCTTCGCCGTCATGGTCTTCCCAACCTGGTAGTTCTTCCGGTCCGAGGGCGGACCCACGGTGACGTAGTCCGGCGTATGGGCAATTTCCGTGGCCCTCTGAAATACGCCGCCATTCCCCGGCGGGATGCGCCGGAGTTGAACATCGAGCGTCTTGTCGGGCACCGGCATCCCTTTAGCTTGCAGGATAGGCTTCGCTCTTGCCGGTGCCCGGTGCACCACGAGGGCGTCGATTTGCGCGCGTTGTGCGGCCATATACGGACTGTCCTGGATCTGCGCGCCCACTGCCCGCTGCGCCGCCGCCCGCGGGCTGGTTCCGATTGCATGGGCGAGGCTGCCCTGCGCGCCTGGCCGCGGTCCGAGTTCGCCGGATGCGGCGGCCGGGGTCGATTTCCCGGAGTGCTCGGATGTCGTCGAACGCTCAGAACCCATGACTTTGCCTGACCTGCCGAGGTGCACGCACGGGAGCGCGGGTCGGTCGCGGAGGAAACGCAGTCAGCAGTTCCGCCACCATGGCCCGGTAGGCCGCTTCGGCCAGTTCGGGCCGGCCGCGCTCAATGTCGCGCACGCATCCCCGGATCACCCGGTAGATCCATTCCCAGATGCGATGCGCGTTCGGCGAGCCGGAGATCGCCCTCACCAGGCGCGGCGCGCGGCGGTAGTAGTCCCTGATCAGCGCCGGGCCGTGCGGCTGTGCGCTCAGGTAGCCGTCGCGGAACGCGCGCAGCACCGTGAGCTCGCGGCAGTCGTCGGCGAGGCCGCGGTGCCGCACGCAGGCCGTGGTGAGGTAGCACTTGATCCCTCCCCCGCCGGCCTTCGGGATCGGCGTCGTACTCAGCGTCTTCTTGTCCGACGGAACCCAGTAGTAGGTGCCTCCGACGCTTCCCGTGGGGCTTACCTGCAACTGTTTCTGCGGGGACTGGATCCAGGAGACTTCGAACTCCCGCTTCTCATCCCTCTTCAGTTTCGCCAATCCGGGTTCGAACAGGATTTCCTCGGGCTCGCCCCGCACCAGGTCTTTGTCCAGGTGATAGCCGTCTCCGCGTGCGATGCCCTTTATCGCCTGCGCGGCCTCCGTGGTATTCGATGCGAAGCGTGAACCCTTTCTCTTGGCGAATTCGAGGGCGTAGGTTTCGCGCTCGTCCATATCCTTCGGGGGGGCATAACCGGACGGCGCCGGCCTCTTCAAACTGCGATAGAGATACTCGGGCACCTGCTTCCATTCCGCCCAGCTTTGCAGCTCCATGGCGTCGGTTTTGTAGGTGTGCACCGTCAGTTGCTTCTTCTGCTTCTCCGGCAGCTCGGAATACTTCTGGGTGACGAGCGCCGCATGGACGCTGAATCTCTCGTTGTTCTGCGCCATCCACGCCGGCCCGCCAGGGACGTCCGGGTCGGTCGTCTGGGAAAATCCCTCGACCGGCTTCCTGTCGACGTCGAACACGTTCGCCGCGCTGCCGTGCGTCAGCAGCGCGCCCTTGTCCAGCTTGTACGTGCCCGGGTCTCTCCTCTGAATGGCGCCGCCGGCCGGCGTCCGCCCGAAGGAAGGAGAAGGCTCCTTTCCCCCGGTCGCGTGCGCCTCGCGCTTCAGTCCGCCGTCGACCGGAATCCCCTTCGCCTGCAAGGTGGGCTTCGCTGCTCGCTCGACCGCGCCCAACGCGCCGCCGAGCCGCGCACGCTGAGCGATCATGTACGGGCTGCCTTGGATCCGGGCGCTCACGGCCCGCTGCGCGGCCGCGCGCGGGCTCGTGCCGATCGCGGCCGGGATCACGCTGCGCTGCGCGACGCGCCCGGAGTGCGCCGCGGCGGCGGGGATTGATTTCCCCGGGCGCCGGGAAAGGGTGCGACGCTCAAAAGTCATGACGCCGCCTCCGCATCCGGATCGCAGCGATTCGATCGGCACTGCATCGCCGGGGCGACGCAGTCAACGGGTCTTCTTCCACCCATCCGAAAGCATCATCACTTGTCTTCCACTTTCAGCCTTACGGACCAGTCCGGACCTCCTTTATATGCAACGACCTCGCCCTCGGTTATTTTCTTGTTCTGTCCCTGCAGCAGACTTACGGTGGACTTGCCGTTCTCCGTGTTCTTCAGAAAATCGTCCAATGCATCCGGCGTCATGGCGCCCCAATCGGGATGTCTCGTTCGCCATTGGGCACCGGTCGTGGACTGCACGTTTTCTCTCGTGACCCATTTGATTTCGGGTGGCGAGCTCACACCGCGTTTTGTCTTGATCCATTGTCGTTGCTCCTCCACGACATCGGATGCGTAGAAAGAGGTCAGCGCCGGATTCCTGGAGTTGTATTTGAAGACCGATTCGCCGTCGTCGCGGTATATGTTTTCAAAATTCAGTTGATGGATGCTGACTACGGCACCGCGTGGATCCTGGATACTGCCGTTGTATTCAAATGACTCCACCTGCCTCTCCGACTCGTCTACCCAGTCCGTCTTGGGCTCGATGTCGCCCTTTGCGAAAGGGTTCTTGGCCGCCAGGCGGTCCGCATATTCGTCCGTGTATCCCATTTCCTTTGCCGATGTCTTTACTTTGGTCTCGGTGTCGGTCGTGAAGTCGCCGTCATGTCCAGTGCCCACGTCTACGTCATACAGATCCTGCGCTATCTGCACCGCCTTGCCTTTCCCTTCATGAATCTGGTCTTTGATATTGTCCAGACCGCTGTGGCCTTTCACGAGCTGGGCCGGATCGCGCGCCGCCTTCATTTGCAATTCTTCTTCCCCCGGTGCGCCCTGGCGTTGCGCGACCGGGCCCAGCGCGCCGCCGAGTTGCTTGCGCTGTGCCGCCACGTACGGGCTGCCTTGAATCCGCGCGTTCACGGCCCGCTGCGCCGCGGCCCGGGGGCTGCTGCGGATCGCGTCCGAGAACCCGCCCGGTGCGCCCGCCTGAATGCCGCGCTTGTCGATTGCGGCGGCCCGGGTTGAATTCGCTTGACGCCTGGGACTCATGGAACGCTTGGAGGTCATGGCGCTACCTTTCCTCTTGAATTGCATTGGCCAAGGCGACTGGCGGAAACGGCTTCGCGTCAAAGCAACGACAGACGCCGGACGCCAGCTTCACCATCAATCGTTGTCCTCGGTGCCTTCGTCGGCATTTACGGTGGTGCTGACGTCCTCGCTGTCGCTCTTCGCGTAAAGGTCGCCATCCCCGTCCTCGAAGTACAGATCGGCGTCGCATCGAAACCCGTTGGGTATGTGGTCGTTGGCGAAAGTCGTGAACTCGTCTTTGTCGTCCGGGTCCACCCAGTCCTCATCATCGATGCGGTTCTGCATGTATTGCGGGATATCGTCGAAGTTCGGCGTAACCCGGTAGTCGAATGCCCGGCTCTCATCCTGTCCCTCGTCGTTCAGATAATCCTCCAGCGGCTTTTCGACTTGGGTGTAGTGGCTCGCGTTGTTGAAATTGTTGCTCGGAGCCGTTCCCAGGAACATGTTGTCGGAGCTGCTCGGCCCCCCGAATCGTCCGCGCACGGCATGCATGCGCGTCAGCGCCTGCCCATTGCTCTTTGCGGGATCTCTCAAGTACCCCTTGTCTTTCCACGTGCCCATGCCTTCAGGATCTGCCGGGGCCGTCGTTGCGGAAATCGCGTCGACGGTCTTCGATGCCGTTGGAGGAAGACCACCGAATCCGTTGTCGGGCATCTCCCCGTCTTCAAGGTATTCCCACTCGTCGACGTCATCGACGTCCGTATCGATCACGCGCTGCAGCGTGGTACCGCCGCCGAACGCGCTGCTCAGCTGCGCTCGCTGGGCGGCCATGTACGGGCTGTCTTGAATCTGCGTCGTCATCGCCCGTTGCGCCGCAGCCCGCGGGCTGCCGCGGATCGCATCGGCGAGCTTGCCCGGCGCGCCCGCCTGCGGCGCGTGATCGCCGAACGCGGTCGCTGCCGGCGTCGATTTCCCGGGCTGCCCGATACTCGTGGAACGCCTGGATGCCATGGCTTCGCCCTTCCTATGGAGAGAGGCGCACGTGCGCCTCGGACCGTCGCTGTTGAAACGCGGCCGACAGCTCGGCCACCATTGCCCGGTAGGCGGCTTCGGCCTGATTGGGCCGGCCGCGCGCGATGTCGCGCACGCACTCCTGGATCACCCGGTAGATCCATTCCCAGATGCGGTTCGCGTTCGGCGAGCCGGAGATGGCTCTCACGAGGCGCGGCGCATGGCGGTAGTACTCGCCGATCAGCGCCGGACCGTGCGGCTGCGCGCTCAGGTAGCCGTCGCGGAACGCGCGCAGCACGCTCAGCTCGCGGCAGTCGTCTCCGAGCCCGCGGTGCTGCACGCAGGCCGTGGTGAGGTAGCAACGCGATTTCTTCGGTCCGCTCTCCTTGGGTTCTTCCTTCGCCGGCTTCTTCACCTCCTTCGACACCTTGCTCTCGAAAGACGAGGTGTCGATCCGCCGGGTCGGCTTCGGGGGCTCGATCTTCTTCTTGAGGGTCGTGGCCTCGAGCAGCATGTCCATGTCGTCGTAGGGCGTGCTGCGCGACTCGTAGGTTTCGCGCGAGATCTTTGCCTTCTGCAGCCCCAGGATGTAGGTCCGCCAGTTTGAGACGGTGCCGATGTACACATCCTCGCCGCCGAACTGGCCGCAGGTCGTATCGACGACGAACGTTCCCTCGGACCACGTCGCCGTGGCCGCGGTATGGTTGCCGATGTCGAACTCTTCGGTGCCTTCGTTTTCGGCCCAGGTCATCAACTCGGCGCCCGTCTCACTGACGCTGTCGACGCGGCTGGCAAGCAACTTGTGGACCTTTGTGCTCATCGAGCAGCACGATCCCATGCTGCGGGAAACGCACTTGGCGACCGCTGCCTTCAATACCTCGTCGGTCGGCTTCGCCCTGACGCGCTGGATCGGCTGCCGGGATCCCGCATCGATTTCGCGCTGAACCGCCGCTTGTGGCACGGCCCGGTTCGGACGATCTTGACGGGCCGCGCTTCCGTTCCCCTTGCGCCGCTGCGTCGCGTGCGCCGCGGGCACGCGCCCGCTTTGCGTTCTTGACGCCTCGTGTCTCGCCTTCATGCCGCGTTCCCTCCCGGCCGCGTGACGCGCACCGTCATGTCGTCCTCCAGGTAGCCCTTCACCAGCGTCACTTCGGGCGAAAGGGTTCGGCAGAACGCCTCCACCGCGTCGCAATCCAGTCCCGTCAACAAGGGATGCTCCGGAAAGCGGCGCGCGTCGAGCACGTTGAAGATCGCCGCGCGCCCGGACGAGGCGTACATGCGGCGGATCATCTCGAAGGGCAGGTCCTCCGCCTCGGCCCGGTAGCCGAGGGCGCCGGAGGCCACCACGTAGTCCACGCGCGGAAACGAGGCCGTCGTGAAGTCGCCCTGGTAGAAGCGGCACGGAGAACTGCCGGCGAAGCGCGCATTGGCGTCGGCAATGAACTCGGGCATCTGGTCGATGCCGATGTACGCGACCTCCGCAAAGCGCGCGTCGAGGAACGCCTTCAGGTCTCCCCGGCCGCAGCCCACGTCGAGCACGGTGCAATGGCTGAAGTCGGCGAGCGACGCCAGGACTTCGAAGCGCCTGCGCTGGCTGTCCTCGCTGCGCCAGCCCAGGGCCATCGCGCCGTCGCGGCCGTACTGGTCGATCCGGTGGCGGTGGTAATGCATGATGGTGGCACGCTCGAGCAGGTTCATGATTTCTCCCGATCAAGGCTTGACATATCGAGGCTTGTACGCCTGGCGAACGATCAGCACGATCGCGGCGAGTGCGATCGCTCCCCAGGACCAGGGGGACAGCAACAGCCGCGTGAGGTCCTGCATTCCGGGATCGCAGTTGAGCATGGCCAACACCAGCAGGCCCGTCGCGACCGCGCCGATTCCCAGATACATTTGGTAAGCGGGCGTGCGCACCACGCCCCTGCAAACGAACAGCAGCAGCCCGAAGGACACGCAGCCCATCAGCAGGAGCGCACCGAGCACGACGCGCAGCGTCCAGCGCATTGGGCACACAATGGTGCATATCCGGTTCTGGACGCTTGCGGCCGGATTTTCCGCTCCCGCGGCCGTGTCCCCGAAGACTTCGAGCAGTTTCTGGTTGATCGAGGCCGCCAGATCGGCATTGCCCAGGGGAAGGGACCAGAGGCCGACGCCGCCGAAGTTGTCCTGGAAATAGATCAGGTCGTCGGCGAACTGGCGCGCGTCCGCTCCGGCGTAGGAAATCACCGGGACGATGTTGCGCAGGAAGTACTTGCGGTTGCTGCCCTTCAGCACCGGCGACTGCTCCACCACCGCGCGCAGCCGCTTCTTGCTGTCGGTGGTGGGCTCCGAGAGCAGCACCAGGTAGCGGACGTCGACGTTGGTTCTGCTTTCGGCGTCGTCGAAAGCGACCGCGATGCGGCCATCGCTCATCGGCGGGTCTTCGGCCCTGAAGAGGTATTCGAACAGGTTCCCGAAGGCGTAGGCGCCGCGCTTTCCGATCAGATCGTCCGGGACGACGATGTTCAATGAATGCTTGCGCCCGCTCGCGCGCATCTCCGCGATCAGCGACAGCATGAACTTGCGGAAGAAGGCGTCGAATCTCCTCGCGTCCTCGTCATTGAATCGGCCGTCGAAATAGACGGTCACCCCGTCGCCCATGGCCGGCGCCGGCTCGAACAGCGGCACCCATGACTTCAGCCGCGAGACCGAGTCGGTCAGCGGCGCGTCCACTGCCTGCAATGCGTTGCGCGGTAACTGCCTGACGATGCGGTCCAGCTTGGCCTCGTCGTGCAGCACCTGTGTCCAGTCGTTTCGGTAGAGCACCAGGTCGACCTTGGTGCCGTATTTCTGCGCGACCCGGATGAAATGGGTCGAGCGATCCCTGTCGGACCAATGCAGCGGCGTGACGAAGTTGCCGTCGTCGTCGAACGGCAGTGCGAAGTAGCCGATGCGCGTGAGCAGGCTGAAGTCCATCGCCTGCACTTCGGGGCCGTTCGCCTTCCAGAACGGATAGAAACCGTAGATATCGCCCGTCAGCGCGTCATTGACGCAACCGCAATCGTCTCCCGTCCAGCGGATGTCCTTGTCCTCGACGAAGAAATGCTCCTGTCTGGCCGCCTTCAGCAGGGCCTCGCGAAGGTCGGCGGGCATCAGCAGCGCCGGGAGATCCGCCAGCGAGACGCTTTGCGCGCCCGATCCCGCAGCGGGCTTGGACGCCGCGCTTCCTTTCTGCAGGTCGGCCGGGGCGCCCCGTTTCGCGGGGGTCGTTTTCGGAACGGCGGCGCGCGCCGGCGGGCAGGGAATAGCCGGCGCTGCGGCCGCCGATCCCCCGGCTTTCGCGACCGCCTTCCTGACGATCTCCTCGACGTAGGCGCACACGCGCGCATCCAGCGCCTTCTCGAAGAGCTCGCGCGAGGGATACTCGGTATCCTTGAGCGGGGCCAGCATCTCGGCGCGCTGCTTCACCCGTGCAGGATCGACCTCCTCATCCGCAGCCGCGCCTTCCCCCGCGGCCAGCTCCAGACCGATCGCACCGGAATCCGGCGCGCCGGCCGCGGGGGCCGGCGCTTCGGGAGGCTTTTGGCCAAGCGCCTTCTTGATGTCCTCCTCGGCCAGCAGATAGGTGATCATCTTGGGGATGGTGGCTTCCTTGACCGATATCTCCGCGTCGGCGGTGGGAATTTCCGTTATCTTTGCCGGCGCCTTCTTCGGGGCGGGCGCGACCCGCGGTGCGGCGGGATTGACCCGCAGCGAGTACGCCTGCTCGCTTTTCTTCGCTTCCCCGTCGGTCACCCTGACCGTAAACTTGAATTCGCCGGAGACGGTGGGCGTGCCGCCGATGACGCCGGATGCATCCAGCGCGACACCCGCGGGCAGCGCGCCCGCGACGACCGAGAACGCATAGGGCGGCTCGCCTCCCCCGGCGAGCAGCGTGCGCGAATAGCGCAGGTTCTGGCGGGCGGAGGGCAGTACGTAGTATTCGATGCCTTGCCGAAGGGGAAACGCGGTCGCAGCCGGCGGCTGCGCTGGCGCAGGCGCCGCAGCAGGCGGGAGTTTCGGCTGCGCCGGCGCGGGCGCCGCAGCAGGCGAGGGCTTTGGCTGCGCGCCCGCTTGCGGCGGATTCGCGCCCGTGTCCGCAGGGCCGGCCGGCAGCGCGACCACGGCCGTCAGCAGGACCATGATCAGTCCGAGGAACGCCGGATACCTGCGGATCATGTCGGCTGCTCGCATCATGGCGACGCCGTCCTCCCCTCCTTGCGCAGTTCCTTGGTGATGCCCTTCAGCAGGTCGGCCGTGTTGATCTTCTGGCGTCCCGATTGCAGCGCGCTGATGGCGCCGTAGCGCACGACGTTGGCGATCGCCCCGCCCGAGAGCTCGTAGTCCTCCGCCAACCGGTCGAGGTCCACGTCGTCGGCGAGACGCCGCGTGCCGCGCACGGTCCCCTCCCAGAGCTGGCGGCGCTGCTGCGCATCGGGCATGGGGAAATGCACCAGTGACTGGAAACGCCGCGCGAAGGCATCGTCGATGTTGGCCTTCATGTTGGTGGCGAGAATGACGATTCCGGGAAAGTCTTCCACGCGCTGCAACAGGTAGGACACTTCCTGGTTGGCATAGCGATCGTTGGAACTGCTGGTCGCGGTGCGCTTGCCGAACAGCGCGTCCGCTTCGTCGAAGAACAGGATCCAGTTCTTGTTTTCCGCCTGGTCGAACACGTTGGCGAGGTTCTTCTCCGTCTCGCCGATGTACTTGGAGACCACCATCGACAGGTCGATGCGGTACACGTCCGCGCCACTGTTCTTTCCGATCAGGGTCGCGGTCAGCGTCTTGCCGGTTCCCGGCGGGCCGTAGAACAGGCTCCGGTATCCCCGCTTGATCGACCGCCCGAGACCCCACTCGTCCAGGATGGTGCTTGCGTGCCGTGCCCAGGTATTGATGTTCTCGATTTCGGCCAGCACGTCATGCCCCAGCACCAGGTCCGTCCAGTCGAGCGAAGTGCTGATGAGCTTGGCCGGGAATTCGCGGCTGTGATCCGGCTTCCTGCGATCGCCCGAGGTGAGCAGGTGCAGGTAGTCGCTGGACACGAGCAGAGCGCTGCTGAACAGCGGCTCCCCGGATTCCGCGTGTTCCAGCCTGAGGATCCCGCGCTTGCGGAACCAGTGCGAATCGTCGAAAAGGCGCAAGACCTCGAGGCGCCTGGCCAGATCGCTGCCCGCGAGGATGAACGCGGCCGTCTCGCAGGTGGGCAGGAAGCCGCCGTGCGTCTTGCCTTTCCAGCCGCCGAATTCGGTGAATCCCCGGTCGAAGTTGGCGTTGCGCACGAACAGCGTGTCCAGCGCCTCCGGACGGACGTGGGGAATCAGCGCCAGCACGAGAACGATGCGCTCGTCGAAGCCCATCGCGTATTCGTTCGCCAGCCGGGCGTATTCGGAATCGTCATGGGAAAGATCCGGCGGCCGGATGCTCGCGATGCTCTGGGCGGCGCTCGGCTGTCCGAAATGCAGATTGATCCGGGTCTGCAGCACTTCGGCAAACCACGCCAGCTCGCGCTCCAGCGCGCGCGCGTTGGCGAGCGCCGCGTTCGGCGGCTCGCCCGGGCTCACTGCCGCCGGCCATGCCTCGCGGACCTGCGGAGCGCTAGCGCCAATCGACATGAACGATCTCCCTCATCCAGGAATACTTGATCGTGGCGAAAGACCACGGCAGGCGGTCGAGCAGCATGTCGAAGGGACGCGGCTCGACCTGCAGGTGCCAGGCGTCCTGCCTGTGCACCAGCCGGCCCTCGCGCTGCAGGAACGATTCCCGCAATCCGGCGATCGAGGTGCTGCCGATCGCGCTCCAGTGCTCGATCATCGCGCGCAGCAGTTCCTCGACGGTCAGCCGTTCGCGGTCGGTGAGTATGATTTCCCTCGCGACCGGCAGGTCGAGCTCCGCGCCGCACAGGATCTTGTTCAGCACCAGCTCCGATTCCGGGCAATCCGTGCCGCCGCTTGCAGTGAACTGCAGCAGCCCGATCCCCCGCTCCACGGCCGCGGCGTCGACGAACGCGTTGTCGGTGGTCAGGCCCAGCGCTTCGAGCAGCCGCGGCAGGTAGGGCGCGACCAGCACCAGGCCCGCGTTGAAGATGTAGATCGGCTCCCCCTCGGCCGCAGGCTTGTGCGCCGGCGCCGC
>Ga0080064_1005389_pt1 | contig 15115 bp, 13 predicted proteins | sample Subgrocontami54m_FD_69260 | JGI IMG/M metagenome (GOLD analysis project Ga0080064, IMG submission 69260) | Subsurface groundwater microbial communities from S. Glens Falls, New York, USA - GMW46 contaminated, 5.4 m (SPADES assembly) (version 2) ...
CCCGGCTCGATGACGAAGCGGGGCGTGTCTTTGCCGAGTTTGCCCCACGTGATTTTTTCATTTGGGACGGCGCCCGAATAGGAGCCATAGGACGTGGTGGAGTCGCTGATCTGGCAGAAGTAGCCCCACAGCTTCACGTCGCGTTCGAGGTCTTGGTGCAGCAAGGGCACGACGCAGATGGGAAAATCGCCGGCGATGCCGCCGCCGATTTGGAAAAAGCCGATTTCGTTCTTCTTGGAGTTGATGGTGTACCAGTCGATCAATGCGCGCATGTAGTGCAGGCCGCCTTTGGTCGTGTCGATGTTCTTCAGTCCGCCTTTCATGGTCTGCGAGACGAACATGTTGCCCATGGTGGAGTCTTCCCATCCCGGCACGAAGATCGGAAGGTTTTTTTCAGCCGCCGCAACCATCCAGCTGTCCTTGGGGTCGATCTGGTAGTATTTTTTCAACGCGCCTTCGTTGAGCAGCTGGAACATGTATTCGTGCGGCAAGAAGCGTTTGCCTGCTTTTTCCGCGGCTTGCCACTTGCTTAGCATGCCTTTTTCTAACCGACGCATGGCTTCGTCTTCGGGAATACAGGTGTCGGTGACGCGGTTGAGGCCTTTGTTGTGCAGCTTGACTTCGTCTTCGGCGGACAACTGGCGGTAGTGCGGCACGCGGACGTAATGGTCGTGTGCCACGAGGTTGAACAAGTCTTCCTCCAAGTTGGCGCCGGTGCACGTGATGGCGTGGACTTTGTCGTTGCGGATCATTTCGGCAAGCGAGAGGCCCAGTTCGGCCGTGCTCATCGCCCCCGCAAGCGTGACCATCATCTTGTTGCCGGAACCGACGAATTTCTTGTAGCCTTCGGCGGCGTCTACAAGTGACGCCGCATTGAAGTGGCGGTAGTGGTGTTTGACGAATTTCGAAATAGGACCCATGGTGTTGTTCCCTCACATTCACGACGGTTAGGAAGAATAAATCTCTACGCCTTGGTGCGCACTTTCTTGCGTTTGATCTGCGGCGTTTGGCCATTGGATTTGTTCTTGTAGTAAATGATGGCCACGACGAGGCCGTTTCCCATGACGCCGTTCACGAGCGGAAAAACGAAAGTGGCCCAGTCTCCATTGTAATCCAGGAGGATTGCCGCAATGGAAAACGAGTAGGCGATGACGGCGGTAATCCAGGAAACCGGATACTCCTTTCCCGTGCCGCGCAGCAGCCCGGCGACAGTGGGCACGTACGCAATGACATAGATGGCTTGCAGCAGGAGGTTGGCGGTCCGGTCGTCAGCCGTCAATTGCCAGAAGACGCCGACGATGATGGCGAGGATGAAACAGGCGATTTCAATGAAAGAAATGCGGGCAAATCGGCTTTTGTGTAGGGAATAGAAGAAAATGAGGCCCATGGAAAGCATGACGGCCAATGCGGCGAATGCTTGGTTGAGGTTTTGTCCGACGACTTGGAAGTACGTGACGCTGTTGATGATGCTGACTAAGAACCAGATGGCCCAGGAGGACGGGTTTGGGATTGTCTGGCCTTTGCGGATTTGGTTGAAGTAGAAGCCGTACGCCAAGAACGCTGTCAGGCCGGCCAGTATGCCGAAGATCTGAGAAAGGTCCACGAGTAGCTATTGTTTTAACATTATTAACCGCCTGCGTGATTGCGCCTGTTGGCCTGGTTTTTTATGTCATCGTGGCCACCATTTGTTTTCAGATGATGACTCATCCAAAATGCCTGTAGGGCATTCAGCGGTGTTACGACTGCGCTTGTCCCATGATGACTGACGGACGGTCTGATGAATCCTGATTCGAAGTAAGCGTTTATCCTGAAAACGAAGAATCGCCTGACGGACGCCGCCGTCAAGAAGGCGACAGGTAAGACCTTGCCTGCCGGGTTTGAAATCGGCGTTCAAAAGACGATGGCGGCTCTTGAAGCGGCCCTTTACGCGTGATTTTTTTAGTGGCAGACTTTAGCGCCGCGTTTGGCCAAGTATTGCTGGTGGTAGTCTTCCGCGGGGTAGAATTTTTCAGCGGGGAGAATTTGCGTGACCACGGTTCGTTTGCCTGCGATTTTGGACATGAGGGAGTTGGTCTGCGCCGTGTCCAATGCCGCTTGGGCTTCTTTTTTTGATTTTTCGGCGGCTTTCTTCTGGGCACCCGAATGGTAGAATATGGCCGAGCGATATTGGGCGCCGACGTCGAAGCCTTGGCGGTCCTTCGTCGTGGGGTCGTGATTTTCCCAGAAGAGCTGCAGGAGTTTTTCATACGTGATTTTGGATGGGTCGTAGGTGATTTGCACGGCTTCGGCGTGTCCCGTCTCGTCCGAACAGACGTCGTCGTACGTCGGGTTCGGCGTTGCGCCGCCGGTGTAGCCCACTTGCGTTTTGAGCACGCCCGGAAGCGTGCGGTACAGCTCTTCCACGCCCCAGAAGCACCCGGCGGCAAACGTGGCCAATTCGGTCTTGCCGGAATGCGGCTTTGACGCGGTCTTTTGGGCTGCCGGTTTCGGTTTGGTCATCTGGAGCGCCGTGGTGGGCATGGCTTTATTTCGGCATGCGCATTAGTTATTCGTTTTGATTTTCCGAGGTTTTTGGTTGATGGTTTCGTACGATGGCAGCGGCTCGGGCGCGCACGACCGTCCGTTGCGGGGTCCGAAGTGGTGGGCGGCGATTTGCGTCAAATGCGGCGAGAAGTGCCGCGTCCCGTTCGACCCCATCGGGCAAATCCCGCGGTGCAAAGAGTGTTTCGAGGCGCAAAAAGCGTCACGCAAAGAAGCGTAGTTGAATGGTTGCGGCCGGTTCTTTATTGGGCCAATTCGCAGCCGTTTTCTCCTGCGTAGCAGGCGTAGGGAATGCCGATGCCGGACGGCGTGTACGGTTCGTAATTCGACTCGGGCGTGGTGCAGACGGTGCCGGCGCATCCGAAGCACGCGACTTGTCCGGTTTGCCGGTGCTTGAAAAGTTGGCAGCCGTTGGACGGTTTGCCGGACGGCGTGGCTTGGCTTGCGTTTTGGCATGGCCCTTGGTAGGCAATGGTCGCACCGGCGGCGCACGCGTTACACGTGTTTGAATAGGTTTGTCCGTCCGTGCCGCAAACCGGGTCGTATTCTCGCGTGCAAATCGTCGGCTTGGGTGAAGGGCATGCGGAGGATTTTGGCGTCGGCTTGGTGCAACGATCCATACAGGTCTGTCCATCCTGGCCTTCGGCCTTGCATTGTTCGACGCAGCGTTTGCATTCTTGGAATTGGGGGTTGGCGTGCTGGCAGACGCCGTTGACGACTTGGCATCGGACGTATTGGAGGCAGGCGTCGTCGGGAATGCGGAATTCCATGGTGCACGCGGTGGGGCCGTTGGGTCCGCAGGTGATGTCCAAACCGTGGCATTGCTGGGGACCGCATGGTTGGATGCCGGCCGTGGGCGATGCGGTTACGGTGGGAGTGATGGCGGGCGTGGGACTGGGCTCAACCGGTTGGCTGCAGCCGTACAGTAGCAGTCCGGCCACGATCAAGACGGCCCATGCTTTCACGCCTCATCCACCACTTCAATGGTGACCTTCATCGTATTTACGCATTGTTTTTTGTTCAGGCCGATGCCGGTTTATGGGTCAGCGAATCTGCCATGTGGCTGATTTCGTCCAGCAGCGCGTGGGCGAATTCGAGTTTGCTCTTTTTGGCCAGCTTTTTTTGGCGCGTGTCGCGCACCCAAGTTCCGGAAGCGTTTTCGGACGCGAGGTTTTCCGGGCCGTTGAGCACGACGGCATCCGCGTGTTTGGCCCCGAGTTTTAGCCGGGCTTTCAAAACGGAAGGCGGCGTTTCCAAGGCAAAGCCGACGACGCGTTGGTGGGGTTTTTTGTGAAGTCCTGCCCAAGCCAGGATGTCCGGCGTGGGTTGGACGGCGATGCGGTCGATTTTCGATTTTTTGACCTTGGTTTTTGCCGGCCTGGAGGGGGCAAAGTCGGCCGGCGCGGCGGCGGCGATGAACACGTCGGCTTTCTTGAAGTGGCTTTGGACGGCGGCCTGCATTTGGCGCGTGGTTTCGACGTAGACGGTCTTGACGCGGACCGGCGACTGCAAGGCCACGGGGCCGCTGACCAAGATGACGTCGGCCCCTCGGGACGCGGCGGCCTCCGCGATGGCGTAACCCATTTTTCCCGACGAGGCGTTGCTCAAGAAGCGGACTGGGTCGAGGTATTCCCGCGTCGGTCCAGCGGTGATCAACACGGTTTTGCCGTCCAAGTCTTGCGGTTTGAACAAGGATTCTAGGCGTGCGAGGATTTTTTCAGCCGCGGCGAGGCGGCCTTGGCCCTGGCGGCCGCAGGCAAGGTCTCCGGCATCCGGTTCGACCACGGCGTAGCCCAAATCCTGCAGTCGCCGGATGTTACGGTGCTGTACCTGGTGGGCGTACATGACGTCGTTCATGGCCGGCGCGATGATAACGGGTCCAGAAAACGCCTGCAGGGTCGTGGTCAGCAAGTCGTCGGCCAGTCCGACGGCGCTTTTCGCCACCACGTTGGCTGTTGCTGGCGCGATGAGAAGGGCGTCGGCAGCGCTTAAGTCGATGTGTTTCATCCGGCTTTGGTTGTGGTTCTTTTTCTGTCTTTTTTGGTGTTCGAATTGGGCGTCCAAGACGGGGTTGCCGCTGATGGTCTGGAAAGATAGCGGGGAGACGAAGTTCTTGGCGCCTTCGCTGAGGATGACCTGGACGTGGGCGCCTTCCTTGCGCAATTGGCGGCACAGTTCCAAGGCCTTGTAGGCGGCGATGGAGCCTGTGACGCCCAGCAGGATGGTTTTTCCGGAAAAGCGCATACGGTTGGTTGTGGCTTTTTTTCGATAATTAAGTCACGCCCCACCACGAAGACATGCCATTTTGTTATTTTTATCACGTTAACGTTAGACGATTGACGAAATGCTATTGTGTTTAAACGGAGGCCAGCGGATAAAGTATCAGAGGTGGTTCAGAATGAATCGCGTTCTAGTCGTGTTGGGCGTCCTGTTCCTGCTGGGGGCAGCCGGCGCGTTCATGTACACGGAAACGACGAGCGGCGGCGGCTTTTTCGGCAACGAAACCCAGACGACGAAGCCGTACGAGCCGTACGCGTTTCCGATCTTAGTCGGCGGCGTCGTCCTGGCGGCCGTGGGCCTGATGCGCAACAGTTAAATCGCGCTTTTTCGATTTTTTTTCTTTTCTGCTTTTTTTCCTCTTTCTCCCATCTCCAATAAATGCCGCTTCGGCTTTTGTAGTGCCATGAATTCCAGCCGCTTGCTGCGTTGGTACGACAAAAACCGGCGCGACTTGCCGTGGCGTCGCACGTCTGACCCGTATGCGATATGGGTGTCGGAAGTATTATTGCAGCAGACGCAGGTGGTCCAAGCCCTCCCCTACTATGAGCGGTTCCTGAAACGGTTTCCGACGTTGGAATCCCTGGCCGAAGCCGGCGTGTCGGACGTCTTGAAGGCTTGGGAAGGCGCCGGATACTATTCTCGCGCCCGCAACATGCACGCCGCCGCCCGCATGGCGTTGCAGAAATGGGGCCGCCTTCCATCGGCTTTCGACGATTGGCTGACGCTTCCGGGCGTGGGTCCGTACATCGCCGCCGCGGTGTCCAGCATCGCTCATGGGCAGGAAAAGGCCGTGTTGGACGGCAACGTGGCGCGCGTGGCGTCCCGTTTGTTGGCGGAAAAAGGCATCGTATCCAAGCCGTCTACCCGCATCACGCTGCATGCCTTCGTCCAGGCCCACTTGCCTTCGGGTCATGCCGGTGACTACAACCAGGCCTTGATGGAACTAGGGGCGACGGTCTGCTTGCCGAAGCATCCGCTTTGCGTAACATGCCCTTTGAAATCCGATTGCAAGGCTTTCGCCCTCCAACAACAAGACGCGTTTCCGGTGAAGAAAAGGAAAAGCGCGGTGCCGCATTTCGATATCGCGTGCGCCGTGGTCCGCCGCAAGGACGGACGCATCCTGATTGCCCAACGCAGGCCCGACGGTCTGCTTGGAGGACTCTGGGAGTTTCCCGGCGGCAAGGTCGAACCCGGAGAGTCATTAGACGAAGCGGCGTCGCGGGAAGTGATGGAAGAAGCTGGCGTGCGGGCACGCGTAGGAGAGAAGATCGCGACGGTCAAGCACGCGTATTCGCATTTCAGGATCACGCTGCACGCCTTTGACGCAATGTTCGTTTCCGGCAAGGCACGTGCGTTGGGCTGCCAAGAAGTCAAATGGGTGCAGCCCAAGGACTTGGAACAATACGCGTTTCCCAAGGCGAACCGGGTACTTCTTCCTCTGCTTCAGTGAACGATGGTGGCTCCATACGCCACCTGCCGCGTAGTGCCCCTGGAGGCGTTTTCGAAATCTTGGTGCTGTTGGAAAAACGGAACGAGTTCCGCGATTCCGAACTTATGCCGGTTTCAGATTGATGGCATTCGCAATTTCGGGCTTCAGGCCGGCGAACTTGTCCAACCACGCCTTGCGTTCGGCTTTCAGGGCGTTGACTTTTTCCTTGTACGCCGCGGCCGCGTAGTATTGTTGGGGATCCAAGGCGGACATGTCCAATCCGCCGATCTTGTCCGGCACCAGGTAGCCCCAATCCGTGTCGGGCTTCCACGTGGCGTTGTCGCGGACGATTTGTTCGACGAGTTTAGCCGACACGTCGGCCGTGATGTTGATTTTTTCGCCCACGCGGCCCGTATTCAACAAGTACGCCTGCGCGCCGGATTTTTGCAGCAATTCCAGGAAGCGGTTGCCTTCGTCGGCCGGATTGCCCACCACGAAGGGATTGAATCCCACCACGCGTTTGGTCTGGCCCGCCCGCGTCGGATCGCCCGCCGACGTCTCTACCGACTCGCCCAGCATGAAGAACGCCGCCGCCTGTTCGGAAGACAGCTTGGCCACGGCCGGCACGATGTCGCGGCGGCGGGTGATGAAGAAAAGGACGTCGACTTTCTTGAGGTCGACGTGGTCGTCCGTGTCGGGCAATTCGTGGCGGAACACGATGGCGCGTCCGTTGGTGGTGCGGCTGGTGTCGGAAAAATCGGCGATGCCGTTTTTGAGCGCGACGTTTTCCAACATGGCCTTGTCGCTGACGCACGCCTTGTACAATCCGGGATGCGTCTTTGGCCCTAAGCCTTCCGTCTTGACGTAGAAGTTCTGCTCGGTCCCAAGCGCCTGGCCGTCCGTCTGCCACAGCACGATGTCGTCCTGGCGTACGGCCGACTTTTCGGGATCGCGTAGGAACAAGTCGTGCGTCGAGAGCGTGGTCTTGCCCGTGCCGGAGAGGCCAAAGAACAATACGCCTTTCTCGCCGGTCTTGAGGCTGACGTGCTTGGAGCCGGCGTGCAGGCCCAAGCCGCCTTGCTTTTTGGCGTGGTACATGGCCAACCGCAGGAACGACATCTTGGTTTCGCCCACGTAGTCCGAACCCAGGATCAGTGTGACGCCGGCATCTGCAAGAACAAGGACTTTTTGTTCCGGATATTCCGGCAGGCACAACGTGAGAAAATCCAGTTCTTTTTTCTTGGGCTCAAAGAGCGTGGCGGCCGAATACGCGGCAATCCAGCCGTACTTCTTCGGTAGCAGCAGCGAGGTGGAAAATGCGTTCTTGCCTAAGTTGCGGTCGGCCCGGACCAAGTTTTCCAGCAAGGCGGCTTCCAGGGCTTTCTGGACGAGCTGCTGGTGCTCGGCTTGCGGCTCGAATACGATTTCCGTCTGGGCCGCCAAGCGGTGGGTGGTCTTGCTTTGGACGGCGATGCCTCCCGACGCGGTCGAATCCAACCGGTCCAAGCTGTATTCCAGGAGTTGGTCGACGGATGGCGCCAAGGTGCCGTCCCGCAAGGCGAATAGAGGCCGGAGAAAGGGTGAATCCATCGGGGCCATTAGGGGGCAAAAGAGAGAAAAGGCTTTTGTCCAATTTCGCGTCCTGGCCTCTAAATCTATTTATATCCGTTTTCCGTTGTGTTCTTGGCGACCTGCAAAGCAATGCGCCGTCGATTCCCTGCGTTCACGCGCATCGGATTCGACGGAGTGTCTACCTTTGGTAGGTTCCGGCAAAGATTTGGACATGGCGGAAGACTTCACCCTGATTTTCTTGGCCGAAATGGTCGTCGGCTTAGTGGTCTTTTGTATCCTCGCGGCGTACGCGTACCGGCGCATCAAGCGCTTCAAAAAAGACGTCATGCACCTGGCTGAACGATCGGCTGCCGTGGAATCGGCCTTCCGTACCTGCCGTAACGACTTGCAGTCCATGCACCACGCATCCGACTCTTTCGTGTCGGTCACGGAGTTGGACCACTCGTTGAACCTGTTTTCCATGCACGTGCTGCATCATCTGCCCCGTCCGCGGCAAGGGTCTTTCTCTACGCATCGGCATCGCGCTATTAAGACGGCCGTGCGTAAGCGTTGATGGTGTGATTGCGTGGCTGTCGTAACGTTTGAATGGGTCGTGGCTGCCGGAGTGATCATCCTGGCCCTCATGTTTTGGGTCATTCACATCTTGTTGGACGTCCAGCGCTCCATGCACCAATCCCTGGCCTCCTTTGAAGACAAATTGATCCAATTGGAAGACGATTCGCGCCGGTTGGCCCATGACGCGGCGTCTTTGAAAGCCACCTTACAGACCAAAGTCGAATCCCACACGCTCAGCAAGCGCTTGGAAAGCCTGGCATCCCTCATGGGGCTATCCGGCCCCAAGCGTTGACCTGTTGTCGCAGGTCATTGTTTTCATGTCCGCCCGCCTTGCATCCTTTTTGGCCGTGTGCCTGGCCCTAACCGGCACGCTGGCGGCGCTCAACGTGTCGCTCGTCACGCCGTTTTCGTGGCAGAACACGTCGGCTTGGACGTTGAATTTTTCCGTGAACGGCAACGCGTCCTCTTGTGCTTTGTATAGCAACGAGTCCGGATGGTCAGCTGTGATGAATACCAGCGCCATCAACTCGTCGAACAACGCGTTTTCGCGCAACTTCACGTCCGGCGTCTGGCTGTGGTCCGTCTCGTGCGCGGATGCTAACGAGACGGTGTTTGCTTCCACCAACGCGACGTTGGGGGTTGACCTCGTTTTGCCCACGGTACCGGCGTTGTCCGTCGTCGGGTACAACGTTTCCTGGTCGTCCAACGCGTTCGACGCGCTTTCGGGCCTCGCACGTTTTGAATTATACCGCAACGATTCCTTGGTGTTGAACACGTCCAATTTTTCGATCTTGTTTTTCATGGATTTTAATTCCTCGGCCAACGCGTCCTACGTCTACCGGCTGAACGCCGTCGACGCCGCCGGCAACCGCAACGCGTCTTCGGCACTGTTCGAGCCGTTAATGGGTTTGTCCGGCTTATCGGTTGTGCAAGTCGCGCCGCGCACGCTGAACGTGTCCTGGCAGACTCTTGTGGGGGCCAATGAGTCCGTCACGTTGGTGCCGCCAAATGCATCCGTGACAAACCATTCGTCGTCTTTGCTCTCGACGTCCCACAGCGTGAACCTCACGACTCCGGTTTTCGGATCGGTGAACGTGACGGTGGTTTCCTGCCTGCGTTCCTGCTTCAACCAGACCGTCGTGCAATCGGTTCCGCCAACGATCAATGCTTCGATGACGTTCTACAACGCGACGTACAACAACGGCACGGCCGTGCTGTCCGTCCGTTGGGAAAGCCGATATGGTCTGACGTTGGTTTCGGTTTCAACCAACAACTCCGGCACGACGTACCCCGTCCTTTCCTCTACGTTGCCCGGTTCTTTATTCCACGCGGAAAATGTGACTTTTCTTGTTAACGAATCCGCTCGCGAGGTGGTCTGGTCAACACGCGCCATGGATATCAACGGCGACTCGATTTTTTCTTCTTACGCCCTACGTTTGAACCCCGCCGTATCACGCCCCATCGACTCTTCGGCTCCCAACACGTCTTTTTATCCTTTGCGCGTCGGCGAAGAAATCAACGTGTCCAATGGGTTCCGACTCCGGCTCGTGGGGCTTTCGGCGGTGCCGGTCGGTCCTTCCAACGAATTGTCGGCCCTGTTGGAGACGTATGCGCCATCGGGTGAGCTCGAATCGCGTTTTTCGGTCGAGGAAAACGGACGCCACAATACCACGGCGGTCGCCGTCGAACTTTACCGCGCATTTTTGGGCCTTGGCAACAACAGCTACGCGCAAGTGAATGCCTATGCGTTGACTTCCATTCCGACGCCTACGCCCGAACCCATTCCGGAGCCGACGGCGACGCCGATTCCGTCATCCGCCAACGTGTCGAACGCCTCGTCGACAAGCCCGCTTAACTATTCCGGCCGTCTCGTCCGCGCCGACGTCGTCGTTCCCCCGCGGGCCAACGGGTCGATATTCAGCGGCTATGTGCTGACGGCGGACGACTCGACGGCCGTCTTGTTCAATTCCACGTATGAACACGTCGGCAACTCCGCTTCCCTCTTTTTGTTGGTCCGCGTCCAAGACCCCGCCTCCAATAAGACGCTCCTGGTGACTCGTTCCCGCAGCTATAACGCCTCCGATGGCAAGACGCTGTTCTTTTCGACGGCACCTGTTTCCTTGGCACCGGGTGATTACGTGGCCGACGCCTTGGTCGTGTCCGAGGACAACGACCGCGTGGTGGACTCGCGGCCCATGCGTTTTGCCGTCCAGCAGCCCGGCGCTTCGGACGCCGTCGCGCTGGTCGGCCTATTGGGTGTCCTGGCGCTGGGCGTGTTCGTGTTCACGCTCAAAGTCAACCATCACAAAAAGGGCCTATTTCCATGACGTCTTCGCGCAGCGTCCAGGGGCGTGGTTTTAACGTAATCGCGACGTCGTTTTTGTTGGTTTTCCTGTTTTTTCCTGCGGTGGCGGCCATCGATCCCAATGGGTTGGCGGTCAACGCTGGGAACGTCTACCGCGTGGATTTGAGTGTCGTTTCGGCACCCGAGCATTGGGTCGCGTTTTATGGCTTGGCCACTCCCACGGGCCGCTTGCACCAGTCTTCCTTGATTTATGCGCCTTACGACCAAAACGACCCGTTCGCCATCGCTCCCCGCGTGCATAACGTCACTGCCCGGTATGCACCGGGATGCCTGACGACGGCCGACTGGCTGTTCATTTCCGCCAACGAGACGATCGAATGGGGCGGTTGGGTCCCGGCCCGCCTGCTCGACTTGAACGCATTGGGCAAGATCCCGAAAAGTTCGGTGGAAGATGCCGGCCAGTTCTTTTTGACCAACGGAACGCTTTCGTTGGCCGGCGCGTCCTATTCCAACGTCACGTGGATGCGGCTGAATCCGGCCAATGCGTCGTTTGAGCAATACGTGTTCAAGGACCCGTCCGGCCGCTTGGTTTTCGCCGTCCCGCTGTTTTACCCCGCGGTATCCGGCTTCAACAACGCCTCTGTCAATTACCAAGTCTTTCTTCCCCGGGGGCCGACCTATACGTTTTTCCACGATTCCCGCCTGTGTGTTCCCGTGCCTCCGTTCTCTGGCACGAGGAGTTCAGAAAACCCGTTTAAGGAGGTGCAGAAAACCGACGCCATCCGTCCTGCCTTGCCTCCCAAACCGTCCAAACCGGTTGAGGCATCCGAGGTTGCCACTTCTGAAGCATCCCAACCTTCGGTCCAGACCGTCACGGTGGTCCAGTCCTCCCAATCCGCGGTATCTGCCGAAATTTCCGAAACCAGGACCATCATTTCCGCCGTGTATTCATTTGAGGAATCCGGAACCCACACCTTGCAAGTCGAATTCCCGTTCCCTTCCGTCTTTCTGGACCAAGGCGTCGCAAAAGTCGAACTCACGCAGGTAACCGACCAGGGCCACCGGATTGAAACGCAGGCCGATTCGTCCAGTCGTTTGACGTTTGATTCGCTTCCGGATTACCGCTTCATCGAAAAAACCAACCATACGCTGGTCGTATGGGTGTTGAACGTCAACGCCGGTGACGTCTACGCGGCCAAAGCCACGATTGAACGAGCCCTCCCGATCGAATCGGCCCAACTCACCCAAGTCCAAGTTGGCAAAGGTGATTTGCGCGCCCAATTATTTCCCACCCCGCGTCCACCCAGCCGGCTGGAAGTCGACGTCCAACCCGTGGTGGCCTTTGGTTTGCAAGTCGCGGCACTGGCGATCCTGATCTTTCTGGTCCTGATTGCGGTCCTGCTGTGGCGCCGGCCCTGGATTTGGCATTACCTGGCATCGGAGAGGCGCGAGTACCTCTATCATTTTTTCCTCTCTTCCCGCAAACGCCATCCCTGAGCAACGGCTTTTGCGCCCCCTCCAAACCTGCATCCGCGCCCGTCCCGTTGCCTTTTTTTACGTGCAGGTCGTTTGGTATAGTTGTGTTCGTGAAACGGGTTCTTGCCGTTTGCTTCGTGAGCCTCTACTTGGCATCCGCGCTGGGCGCGCTTGACATTTCGGCCTGCCAGAGCCTTTCATCGGCCAATACGGTCTACCGGTTGACGCAGGCCGTATCCATCCAGGGCGCTACCTGTTTTTCCGTTACGGCCCAAAATGTGACGCTTCAGTGCCAGGGCTACCAACTGTCTAGCAACAAGACCACTGACACCACCGGCGTCTCGTCCAACCAATTGAATACGACAGTCGATTCCTGCGTCATCAACGGCTTCGGCGATGGCGTGGACTTCAACGGTGCGGCGTCCAGCACCATCCAGCACAGCACGCTGACAAACCATTCTGAAGCTGGATTCTTGGCCAGCAATGCCGCCGGTATCCAACTGACGAACACCACGTTGTCCAGTAACCAAGATGGCATCAAACTGGACGTCATCGATGACGTGACGTTCAGCTTACTCAACGTGTCCTCCAATTCTCGCTACGGCTTCTTTTTCAACGATTCCATCGGCAACCAAATCTACAATTCGACTTTTTCCGGGTCCGGCACGTATGACCTTTTTTCCGACCAAGCGTCGTCCAATACCTTCGTCAACACCACGTTCAACCGCTCGCACGTGGGCTGGAACGACGGCGCGGCCTCCAACATCACAGTCAAATGGTATTTCCGCGTGTTGGCCCAGAATGCCACCGGTGGCGCCATTTCCAGCGCATCCGTGAACGTTACCAACGCCTCCAGCGGCACGCCCCAATACCAATTGACGTCCGACTCCAGTGGCTTGACGTCCATCAACGAAGCCACCGAGTACGTCCAGAACGGCGCCCAGGTCTACGGCGCCAATCAGACGAACCACACGCCCCACAACGTGACGGGCCGCATTGCTGGTTATTACTTCGTCGGCTCCAGTGTCCAAAACTCGACCAACGTGACGGTCCGCAGCTCGCAGACGTTCACGTTGGTCTTGGCGGGCAACTGGGCTCTGATCAAAGGCACGTTGCGCGGGCGCAAAATCATCAACACCAGCGAAAACGGCCAATTCTTGTCTGAATCCAACGCGTCGCCGTACGGCCACGTCTTGGTCATTCCGCAAGACGGCAGCCTCAACTATTCCGCTTTGACGGCGCTGACGCGCAATACCGCCAACGGGTTTGAATCCACGGATTTTGCCGATGCCGACGCCTTGCTCAACCTGACGGGCGAGGTGGACTCCATTGCCCAGGTTTTCGGCGGTGGAGGCACGTCGCCTAGCCAAACCGACACCTTTACCCTTGCCGGCTACGCCCGCACCCAAGTTCCGGTCGTCAATTCGACCAACTCTACCAATTTCGTTACGGGGTTGCTATGGCATAGCCAAGCCGTAAACAACTACACACAATCCGCCAAACCCACACTGACTCTGGTCACGCGCGTCAACCGCCAAGCCCAAGGAAAATACGGCGTTTATGACTACGAAATCCGTGTACCGGCCACGCTGGACGCCTTTCACGGCGGCACCGTGGTCGAATTGTACGGCGAATTGCAATAGGTATCGTTGCCTTTCCAGCCTTTTTTCGGTTCTTTTTTTTGGCGGTTTTTACGACGTAGTCTCCGGTTTTTTCTCTCGCATCACGTCCAAACGAATTAGTGGAACGACGGTCGGGTTAGGCTTTTAAACCGTTTGAATGTTATCGCTAACGCCTTTGAGGCAGAGAAAAACGGAATGGTTTGTTCCGTCCTTCTTTGTCGCAACCGGCATTTAACCCACACAGAGAAACGAAACAAAGGCGATCGGAAGGCTGAGTCTGGCGATGCACTAGTGGTTGGTGTGTCGGTTTGGCGTTGCGGTCGTTCAATGAGGGGCGATGTGAATGGAAAAAATGTTGAAGTTGGGTGTTCTGTCCGCGTTGCTGGTCGGAATGCTCTTTAGCTCGTTTGTCTTGGCTGGGGCCGATGGTGCGTTGGTGAATAACATCGGTGGTGCTCAGACCGGTATTGATACGCCGGATATTGATTCGGGCGGTACGCAGGCCGTTGCCGCTGGTACGGTGTACCACTTGGATTTGGATGCGGACTCGAGCACGAACTACTGGGCGGGTGTCTGGGGTAACGTGTCGGGTTCGATTCAATTGCGTGAAGTCAACGGCGCCGTCTTCTTGAGCAAGGACATGTCGTTGCCCGGACCGGAAAGCAATATCGGCCAAGGCGTCCGCACGCTGGTGTTCGCCTACAATGTGGCTGACTCCGTGCCGCTCTTTGCCAGCATCAGTACCACGCCGCGTTCGGGTGGAAACATTGATGCCGTTACGGGCGTTTCAACCTCGTTGACGGACTCGGCGGCGAACTTGTTCACGGAATCCAGCTACTCGGGTCTGGTCGTGGGCACCAAGACCATCAACAGTGCCTCAAATTCGGCTTGGGGTTCCCGGATTTATGACTCGGTTTCGGGTGTATTGATTACGCCGTCCTCGTTGTATATGACGATGGCGTTGAACGACAGCACGAACAACTTGTTGTTCGTGACGCAAGCCCGCGACCCCTACGCCGATCAGCGCAAGATGTTCGACAACGCGACGTTCGCGCACTATCAGATGTTGCTTTACGTGAACAACTCCGGTACCGCCAACACGCAGAACTATGAGTTCTTCCTCGAACTGCGCTAAGCTAGGAAAAAGGCCGCAAGGCCTCTTTCTCTTTTTTTCTTTCTTTTTTCTTTTTCCTCTTCCTATATGCTTTTTATACGGGTTTCACGTTTCTAGCAAACATGACCCCTTTACCCCGCTTGCTATCCGCTTTCGTCTTGTTGTTGTCCGTCTTGGTTTTGTCCGGGCCCTTGGTGGCTGCTAGTGGGGCCAACGTCGTC
>Ga0080064_1005391_pt1 | contig 15112 bp, 19 predicted proteins | sample Subgrocontami54m_FD_69260 | JGI IMG/M metagenome (GOLD analysis project Ga0080064, IMG submission 69260) | Subsurface groundwater microbial communities from S. Glens Falls, New York, USA - GMW46 contaminated, 5.4 m (SPADES assembly) (version 2) ...
CTTTGGCGAAATTGCTGGTAGAAATGTATTTCCTTTAGTTAGTTTCCACATAATAATCACCTCAAACAGAGGGAAAGAAGAACAACTATATAAAAGTTCCTAAATTAAAGAGATATGCTATTAGTTTGTGTGTAATTCTCACCTATTGACGAAACTTCTTTGGAATTAAGAACTTTATAAACAACACTGGCGTATTTGATGTTTTTTATCTCCAAATCAAAGCATGGTGCCTTTCCGCTATTGTATATATACACAAGATAATCTTTGTAACCATCTGAACTGTATCTTAAATCAATAAAATTATTAGCTCGGTTTGTGTGAAGCTCAATGTTTGGAACCGCACCTAATTGTAAATTCAAGCTCTTTTGCATAGACCAAGCCATCCATAAATAAATAATGGCTAGAATAATTGTTACTATAGCTAATACCCTTGTCCAGTTTATCATTTAACCTAAGTTAATTTGAACCCGTATAAATATTTATACTATAGGTAGCTTTTGCTATAAATTAAAGTAGTTAAAATCTTAAATTTACAGATACCCTTTCTTCTTCAGCAGCTCAGCCGTCAGAATAGCGCCGCCGGCAGCGCCCCTTATTGTGTTGTGGGACAAAGAAACAAACTTCCAGCCCAATACATCTCCTTTTCTTAACCTTCCCACGCTTATTCCCATTCCGTTTTCTAAATTCCTGTCCAGTTTAGTCTGCGGCCTGTCATCTTCCTCAAAATATTTCATGAAGTGTTTTGGGCAACTTGGCAGATTTAAGTCGGCAATCGGGTTTTTATAATCATTAATTGCTTCAATAATCTTTTTTTCTGTTGTTTTTTCACCTAAACCAATTTCAACGCTTGCCATGTGGCCGTCTGCAGCAGGAACCCTTATGCAGGTTGCAGATATTTTAGGAGAGTTTGCCATTTTTATTCCATTCTTTCCCATTTTTCCAAGAACTTTCAAAGGCTCTTTTTCTGACTTCTCTTCTTCGTTTTGAATGAAAGGAATGGCATTGTCAAGAATTTCAGGCCATGAATCAAATGTTTTTCCTGCCCCGGAGATTGCCTGTAATGTCGTTACGACTATTTTTTGAGGTTTGAAATCTTCAAGCGCTTTTATTACAGGGACATAAGACTGTATTGAGCAGTTTGGCTTTACGGCTATCAGCCCTTTTTTCCAGCCCCTGTTTTTTCTTTGAATGCCTATCAAATTAGCATGCTCCGGATTCACTTCAGGAATTATCATCGGCACATCATCTGTCCACCGGTGGGCGGAATTGTTTGAGACGACCGCAATGCCTCTTGATGCGTAATTTTCCTCTAGCTCCATTATTTTTTCTCTCTCCAAGCCAAGTGCAGAAAAAACCAGCTCAACATTATCGCAAATAACTGCCGCATCTTCTTCGGCTTTTTTTAAAATCATATTTTTTGAATATTCCGGGACGCTATCTTTAATTTTCCATCTTCCTTCAACAGCATCAGCATATCTTTCGCCAGCTGAGCTTGCAGATGCAGCCAGGCATTTTACTTCAAACCACGGATGATTGGCCAGAAGAGTGACAAGCCTCTGCCCGACCATTCCGGTTGCTCCCAAAATTCCTATTTTTATTTTGCCCATTCTGCCGTTTTCCTGGATTATTCATCCAAAATATTCCTTATGCAAAACCCTTACTGCTTTTTCAGTGTCTTTCCCGTCAACAATGAAAGTGATATTAATCTCCGAGGCCCCCATTGATATCATCTCCACATGGACATTATTTTTTGAGAGTGTTGTGAATATCCTTCCGGGAACTCCGAGCGTGTTTCTCATCCCTTCTCCAACTACGCAGATGATTGACTTGTCCTTTAGGATTTCAACATCCGAAATTTCTTTTAAATCATTAAGGATATCCTGGACGCTCTCGCCATTATCCACTGTCAATGATACGCTTACTTCAGAGGTTGAAATGACATCCACGCTTTTTTTGTATTTGCTGAAAATTTCAAAAATTCTTGCCAAAAACCCGTAAGCCCCCAGCATCCTTTTTGAATCAATGTGGATCAAAGTTGTATTGCTCTTGCATGCTATGGCTTTTACTGCCTGCTCGCTCTTTTCCGAGTCATTTACTATTGTCGTGCCTTCATTTTCAGGATGAAATGAATTGAGGATTCTTACAGGAATGTTTTTTCTCATTGCAGGAAGTATTGTTTTTGGATGCAATACCCTCGCGCCAAAGTAAGCGAGCTCGGAGGCTTCTGCAAACGAAACTCTCTCTATTGTTTTTGCATTCGCAGCAATCTTGGGGTCTGTGGACATCATCCCGTCAACATCGGTCCAAATCTGTATTTCTTCAGCATCAGCTGCAGCTCCAATAATGGCTGCTGAATAATCAGAGCCGCCCCTGCCCAATGTTGTGGCTTCTCCATTTTCTGTTTTTCCAATATAGCCCGTTATTACCGGAACGCAGTTCAATTTTTTTATTTCCGACCTTAAATTTTCATGGCAGCTTTCAAGCGGCTCTGCATTCCCAAAATCATCATTTGTCAAAAATCCAAGCTCCCATGAATTGAAGGCTCTTGATTCTATGCTGATACTGCTCAGATGCGCCGCAACAATCTTGGACGACATCTGCTCGCCGAAAGACTGGAAATGGTCCAATATTTTTTGATTGATAATTTTGCGTGATTTTGTTTCATCTGATAAAACTGCCAAATTATTGAAATCTTCTTCCAGCAAATTTTTCCCAAGATTTAATTTTTCAATAATCTCAAGATGAATATCCTTAATCTGCTGCTGCAGCTCGTTGCCGCTTCCATTTGCTGACTCATCTGCAAGCTTTATCAGCAGATCTGTGACTTTTGAAACGGCTGAAACAACAATTACCGGATTCTTATTTAGATTTTTTTTGATTATATCGGAAGTATTTCTAATCCTTTCTGCGCTTCCAACCGATGTTCCGCCGAATTTTATTATTATCATTTTATTTAATCTGGCTTCGCATTCGCTCAGCCAATATCTTGTGCTCGGTGTCGCTTGTCTGCCATTGCGCGACACCTCGCCAATTTATTTCAAAAATTCTGTTATTTTTCTTGCTGCTTCTTTCGTTTCCTCAATAGTCGGCACTAATGCAAATCTTACGTAATCTTTTCCCGGGTTCAGCCCATTGGCATCGTTGGATATCCATGCGCCCGGAGTCACTACTACTCCGATCTCCTTTTGCAGAAGCCTTTTCGCAAATTCAACCGAGCTGGATTTTTCAGGAACTTTTTGCCAGATATAAAGGGTTGATTCTGGAGTGCAGTTTTCCAATCCGGCTGACTTCAAAACATCAACCATGATGTTGCGCTTTTTCTTGTAGTCATTTCTCATCTTCTCAACGTGCTTCTCATCCTTTAGCGCTGCTATTGCAGCGTCCTGGATAAAGGTCGGAGTTCCTGAATCAATGTTCGGCTTTAACTTCTTAAATGATGAAATAATATCCTCATCTCCAGCAACCCAGCCAACCCTGTAGCCTGTCATTGCGCTTCTTTTAGAAAGCGATTGGAACACTACGACACCTTCTCTTGAATATTCAAGGATTGAATGCGGCTTATCTTCAAAATAAATTTCCGAGTAGCATTCGTCGCTTGCAACTATTATTTTGTTGTCATGGCCGAAGTCTATAGCTTCCCTGAAAAATTCTTTTGTCGCCATCGCTCCTGTGGGATTGTTGGGGTAATTGACCCACAATATTTTTGATTTTTTGATGATGCCTTTCGGAATCTTGCTTAAATCCATCAGAAAATTGTTATCTTTCAGAAGCGGGGCAAAATGTGTATTGCCGCCTGCAAACAATGCTCCCTTTTCATAAGGTGGGTATCCGGGGTTTGGAGCTATCACATAATCGCCATCATTCAGGAATGCCTGCGGAAAATTGAATACTGCTTCCTTTGCGCCTATTGAAGAGGTTATCTCCTTTTTGAAATCCAGTTTAATTCCAAACCGTTTTTTATTCCATAATGAAATTTCATGCCTGTATTCATCGCTTCCGCTGTAGCTCGGATAGCCTGAGCTTTTTCTTTTCTCAACTGCCGACTTAATCGCATTCCTGATTATCTCCGGTGTTGGCTCCTTTGGGTCGCCTACGCCAAAGTCTATTGGAGTTATCCCTAATGACTTTAATTTAGAAACTTCGTTGTCAACTTCTGCAAAAGCGTAATTGCTGATGCTGCTTAATTTTTCCGATATTTTTATTTTCATTTAAACTTCTTCAATTGATTGAAATCCAGTGTTGTGAAATAATCATCAACTGTTTCTGCGCGCCTAATCTGAACCACGCTTCCGTCAGGCCTTAAGAGGAGCTCAGATGACCTTAGCTTTCCGTTGTAGTTGAAGCCCATTGCAAATCCGTGGGCGCCTGTGTCGTGAATTACCAATATGTCTCCAACTTCAATTTCAGGAAGATTCCGGTTTATCGCGAACTTGTCATTGTTCTCGCATAAAGATCCAGTAACATCATAAAAATGGCCATTCGGGCTGTTTTCTTTTCCAAGAACAGTTATGTGATGATGGGCGCCGTACATTGCAGGCCTCATCAGGTTAGCCATGCAGGCGTCTGTTCCTACAAAATCCCTGTAAGTGCGCTTCATGTGAATGGCTTTAATTATTAAATATCCGTAAGGGCCAGTAACTACTCTGCCGCATTCTGTAAATATTTTTATCGGAGCCAGATTATTTTTCACAACTATATTTTCATAATTATTTTTAACTCCCTGGGCTATTTCGGAGTATGAAACCGGCTGCTCTTCCGGCCTGTAGGGTATTCCAATTCCCCCACCAAGATTTATGAATTCAACTTTGATTCCTGTTTTATTAAATACATCAAGTGCCAGCTCAAACATCATCTTGGCCGTTTCAATGAAATATTCTGCATTCAGCTCATTTGAAATTATCATTGTGTGCATTCCGAATCTTTTTACGCCTTTTTTCTTCAGTAACCTGTAGGCTTCAACCATCTGCTCTTTGGTTAATCCGTATTTTGCCTCTTCTGGCTTTCCGATTATGCTGTTCCCTTTTCTTGCAGGGCCGGGATTATACCTTAAGCAGATTAAATCAGGCAAGCCCGCTGTTTTTTCAAGAAATTCAATGTGGCTTATGTCGTCTAGGTTTATTATTGCGCCAATTTCCTTTGCTTTTTTCATATCTTCTTCAGGAGTATCATTCGAGCTGAACATTATTTCTTCTCCGCTGAACCCGACTTTCTCTGCCATTATCAGCTCAGCATATGAGCTGCAGTCCACTCCAAATCCTTCGTTTTTCAGTATCTTCAGAATATACGGATTGGGAGTTGCCTTTACAGCAAAAAACTGCCGAAATCCATTCAGAATTTCAAATGATTTCAAAAATTTTTTGGCATTCTGCCTAATCGCTCTTTCATCATAAATATGAAAAGGCGTTTTGTGCTTTTTTATTATCTCAAGCACTTTTTCTTTTGAAAAAGGAAGGTTTTTAGATGACATTTTACAATAGCTTCATTCTCATTAATACTTCCTTTAATCTCTCTTTATTCTCTTCTTTCATTTCGCACAATGGGAGCCTGTAAGATTCTTTTATCATCCCTTTCATGGATAATGCTGCCTTTATAGGAATCGGGTTTGTTTCAAGGAAAATTCCTTTAAATAATGGGAGCAGTTCATAGTGTAATCTTTTTGCTTCTTCAAAATTTCCATTTAGGGCAAACTCAGTTAAATTGTGCATTTGATTTGGAATTATATTGCTTGCTACTGAAATAACACCTTTGCCTCCGAGAGCCATTAACGGTAGAGCTAAATTATCATCTCCCGATAATACAGTAAAATTTTTTGGCAGCGTATTTATCACTTCCATCATCTGTGAAATATTTCCTGATGCTTCTTTTACCCCTGCAATATTTGAATGCTCTTTTGCAAGCCTTGCCAGAGTTGCTGTTTCCATGTTAATTCCTGTTCTTCCCTGTATGTTGTAAATTATTATCGGAATGTCAACTGCATCTGCAATAGCGCTGAAATGCCTGAACAGCCCTTCCTGAGTCGGCTTATTGTAGTACGGGCAGATCTGAAGCGACGCATCTGCGCCTGAATCTGCCGCTTTTTTAGTCATGTCAATGGCCTCTTTTGTGGAATTGCTTCCGGTTCCTGCAATTACCGGAACTTTTCCATTGGCAGAATCAATTACTGTATCAATCACTTTTTGGTGCTCTTCGCGGCTTAATGTTGGGCTTTCTCCCGTGGTTCCGCATGGCACAATTCCGTCAATTTTATTTTCAACCTGAAACCTGACTAAATCCTTTAAAGATTGTCCATCCAAATCGCCGTTTTCCATGAATGGCGTTACAACTGCAGTTATTGCGCCTTTAAACATTTTTATTCAGCTCCGATGATTTCATCCATCATATCATTTATTGTGAAAACTCCTTTTTTGTTTTGTATCCATTCTGCTGCCATTATTGCGCCTAATGCAAATCCTTCCCTGTTTCTTGCAGCGTGCTTAAGCTCGATTGTGTCAGCGCTGCTGTCGAACCCTACAACATGGGTTCCCGGGATTGAGCCAGACCTAATTGAGGCAAACGGAACAGATTTTTTTCTTTTGATGCATTTTACCAGAATTTCTTCTATTGCTTTTGCTGTCCCGCTTGGGCTGTCAAGCTTTTTGCTGTGGTGCATTTCATAGCCATGGACATCATAGGCGTCAATCCTGTTGATTATTTTTGCAGCGTTTTCAATTACCCTGAAAAAAACATTTACTCCGATTGAAAAGTTTGGGGAATAAATCAGGCCAATGCCATTTTCTTTTACGATTCTTCTGACTTCATCAATATGGCTGTACCAGCCCGTTGTTCCTACAACAATATTTTTTTTCAGCTCTGCAATTTTTCTTATATTTTCAACTGCGGCATCAGGCTTTGTGAAATCAATGCAGACATCAGCGCCTTCCATTGATTTTTCATTAATCTGCCTGTAATCTGCGCTTTTTTCTTTTGAATCAATTATGGACGCAATAACAATTCCTTTCTCCTGCGCAAACTTCTGAATCTCATGCCCCATCTTCCCATAGCCAATGATTGAAATGTTCATTTTTTTAGCCTCTCAGATTTTATTAAAAAGCAAAAATTATAGTAATATCATTTCTCCAAGAAATCAGACATCAGGTCAGTCGAATCCGTAACAACTTCTATTTTGTTCCTGTCATTTGAATTTATCGAATCTGCTGCTAACTTTCTCTTCATGTAGACAGAAACCTTTATATAATATATAAACATAATGTTATTATAATAACAAAATAGGATGGTAACAATAAGCCACATAGTCAAGAAGATTGTGTCAGGGCAGCCTTTTGTAGAGGAAGGGCTGGCAAATAACATAATCAGCATTACGAATTTTGCAGAGCAGATAAGCCCAAAAATAGAGCAGGAGCTCGGAAAGAAGGTGAAGCAGGCTGCTGTTGTCATGGCATTGAGGAGATTTTCCGAAGAAATATCCGAGCACCGGAAAAAATCCAGTAAATTTGACTATTCAAGCGAAATTCTGATGAAAACAAATATCTGCGATATTTCAGTGATAAAATCCCCAAGCCTGCTTGTTAAATTGAGGACAGTCTACAACTTGGTTGACTTCGAGAGAGGGGACACGCTGAATGTAATCCTGGGCAGCAATGAAGTCAGTGTCATAATCAATGAGAAATACATGGAAAAATTGGTTAAATTCCTTGCAGGAGAAAAAATAATAAACAAAGAAAAAGATTTGGTTGCATTGACTATAATCTTCACTTCAGATGATTTTACCCATACTCCGGGGGTAATTTTTAATGCTGTGAGGAAGCTGGCGTGGAACAATATAAATATCTATGAAATTGTTTCCACTATGACAGAACTTACTTTCATTCTTGGCAAGAAAGATTCCATGAAAGCTTATGAATCCCTGCAGGAGATGGTTGGGAAATGAAATTTTTGGTATTTTGACTTGACAAAGGTAACATATACTTTCAAGTAAGCAGGATTAAGTTCTTTGATTTACACTTCATTATAAAAAATGGGCCCAAGGGGATTTCAATTCAGGAAACACAAGCCTTAGCTTAAGTTTTCCCCTGACCCCAAGATAACTCCATGCCTAAGAGTCTTGTGCTCTAAGCAGGCTGAGCTATGGGCCCGAAATAAAATCATTAGAAACTTGGTGCATTTAAAAAGTTAACTTAAATTTTTTTATTCGCCAAAGGGAAAAGATATTTTTCTGCAAGTTTGTAGTCACCAATCTGAATCATAAATGTTATGGACTGCATTAGGATGGACTTGCCGGGAGGCAATTTTGCTGTTGATTCCATCGACAATAGACTTTCAAGCCTGCTGAAAAATGGGTTCATAATTCCTGGTCTTATTTCTTCTGCCAAACTGCCGAGCCTTAACAAACCACTAATCATTGAGCAAAGCTCTATTTCTGTGAATATCCCGTGCGACATATCATAGTTATTTTCTTTATACAGATCCTGCCAGTAATAATCGCTTACGAGATTGAAATAATAATCTATGCTGTCATAGAGCTTGAATATTGGCTCAGCAAAGTCAGTTTTATAATAAAGGCCGTCTTTTTTGAGCAGTTCTATTACACCAAAGAGCTTTGGAATATTATGTGTCATATCACCGATGGCAGACTGCAGCTTTAATCCTTCTTTGGCATTATAATCAATTTCAATTTTGCTGTCATAAGTTCCATCAAGCCATTGTCTTGTTCTCATTTTGTATAATTCCAAAAAATTCGAATTTATATCCATTAAATAATCGAGCGTTAAGTGTGAATCTGAATCTCTCAATTCATAAAACTGAGTAATGCTCGTAACCCAGAAGCCATTTGGATCATTCTTCATCCAGTTTGACACGCTTTCCAACAACTCCGGCATTCTTGGATTATTGATATCTTTTTTATATATCAAACAGTCAATTATTTCAACGGCATTTCTTCCTTTATCTTTGATGTTATCAGCAGATTGGTATGCATCAATTGCACGCAAAAATCTGTTAACAAACCATTCGTAATTTGATATACTTATTCGATACCAGTCATTCTCCAGATAAGAATCTGCAATTCTCTTTGCTTCTGAAAAATCCCCTTTTAGAATGTGCCTAAAAGCAATGCTTCCTATTTGGCTTTCTGATAATCCATGCCCATACTCAGCTAAAATATTGTCTAATGATTTCCTAAGTCCATTATTCTGTGAAGCGCTGTTAGCGTGATTTGAATAATTTACAGGTGTAGCTTCAACTTTTCTTTCGACTCTATTGCGTGGGCTTATTTCATGCATTGATGGATTAAGCGGTTCAGCTGCGGAAAACTGCCTATACAGAAAAATTAATGATGATGCCATAATGCCAGTATAGAAAACATTTTTATTGTTCATTCACAAGAAGTAATAATGAAATATATTTAAACTTAACCTTAAAATTTCCATAAACTCCTAAAAACATATATTACACCATCTTTAGTTTTCCGCTTACCCTGTCAATCTTTTCTTCTTCATCCGGGCCTATTCCCAAGCACGTTTTGGTTCCCGGCTCTACAACAGTGTGGCCTGCGTCTATAATCAACGCCGTCTTTAATCCGAAATCGCCAGCAATCTGCTTGTATTTCAGCAATTCTTTTTCATCTTTTACATGAAGAACAACCTTTTTCCCGCCTTCTTTTTTCCATAAGTCAACTAATCTTTTATCCGACTTTGAAGCGGCATCCACTGCAGCGTGAGCTACTTGGGCTGAAAGTTTGCCTTTCGGGAGCTTTAAGTCTTCCCTGACTAAAATCACTTGTTTGTACGGCATTTTGTTAATCCTATTTTAATTATTTTTTATTTTGAAGCATGAACTTTTCATTAACGCTTTTAGCTCTTATCTTGCTCTGAAATATTCATTTCTTATCATCATCTTCCAGTAGCTTTCCTAACGCAATATTAAATTAATAATATTTTAAATTTAAAAATTATAAACCTTAACTTAATTTATCCATATCTAACTTATTAATCTTTTTATACCGCTTTTTAATACTTTCCCTTTAAATCATTATCCTGCGTAAGTTAACTCCTGTAGTCACTTAAACTTCCTAAACAATGTTTATATAATTTAAAGTTTATTGCTCTGTTTATGGAACGATTCAGGGAAAAAGGAACTTATTTTGAGGGCTCTGACAAGAAATATCCGGAAGTTGAACTGCCAAAGTGGATGAAGGAAGATGGAGTAGAGGAGTAGTTCTAGATTTTTAACAATTCCCCGTCAAGATATATCTTCGGATTCTTGAAAACCTGGTCAAGATGAATGATTGCATAAATAGTTCCTCCAAACCAGTAGTTTGAGCCGATTCCTATATGGGCTGTGCCTAATGTCTTGTCGTCAACTATCATTGCGCCCACTATCTGGGCTTTCGGGTTTAATCCAATGCCCAATTCGCATATTCTTTTTACGTTGCCGGGGTTTTTTGCGACTGATGCTGCCCATTTTAGGGTGTTTTCAAGCTGTTTTGCCTCTTCGCCGCCTTTTATTTCTGTAATGTCGCCGTTTTCTATCTTCAGCTCAATGGGCTTTTTGATGAGGATAGTATGCTCGTGAGTCCTTGAGCTGCCGTCAATCACGACTTTCCCTTCAACTTTTTTGCCGTTTGGCGGGGAGTAGACTTCACCTGCAGGCAGATTGCCTCCTGTGCCGGGCAGGGTATAATTACCGTCAGCTGCTATTGCTTTAATTCCGTCCTTGTTGTAGTGCAAATCAGTTCCTGCAGGGGTTGTTATGCGGATATCTTTTGCGCTATCCATCTTTTTTCTTATTTCCTCATGCTGGATTTGCAAAGGCCTGTAATTGACATCAATTGCGCTTGTTATCAAATCAATGTTGCTGGTTGGCAAATCTCCAAGGCTCATTGCTGAAACAAACCTATGGCTTTTTTTCGCAACCCATCGCCTGAAACTTTTTCCAAGCTCCTGTATACTGCCAAGCTTGTCTGACATGTTTAGGATTATGATATTTCCCGGCTTTAACTCTGATAATCCCCTTACAACATCTTCATCAGAAACATCGCCTCTTGCCTTGACTCCCTGCAGAATGAACTTTGCGTCAAGATTTAATTGCTCTGCCGCAATATAATATGCGCCTGACATCAAAGCTGCAACATTCCTGTTTTCATAGCCAACATCGCCAACTATCAGGATTTTTTCATTCTTTACAGCAAGGCATGGAGTGAAAACTTTTTTCAGCGACACTGCAACTTTTGATGCCTGCTCATAGAGATTATGCTGCTTCAGCCACTTGATTGATTCAACAGTTTCCATTAAGGCTTCAGAATGGAAAGAATGTTTTTAAAGGTTGCGATTAGCGATATATTTATATTTTCACTTTTTTGCTTATAAACCATGCAAATCCTGATCAAAATCCTCCTGTTGGCTGCATTGTTTCTAGTAGTCTTTTCTTTACTTACATTTTACCTGTCAATTCGCCCGCAAAAGATAATCACAGGCTTAAAGCCGGAAGACCTGGGATTGAAATATGAAGATGTTACTTTCAAAAGCAAAGATGGCATTAAATTAAGCGGATGGTTTATCCCAAACAATAAAACAAATAAAACTATAATTGTAATGCATGGATATCCCGCCGACAAGGCAAACCTTCTTGGAATTGCGAAATTTCTTTCAAAAGAATTCAATGTCTTTTTGTTTGATTTTAGGAGTTTCGGGAATAGCGAGGGAAAATATACCACGGTGGGCTATCTTGAGAAAAATGATTTATTGGGAGCGATTAATTATTTGGAAACAAAAAAGAACATTTCTCAAATCGGGCTGTATGGGTTTTCAATGGGAGGGGCTGTTGCATTAATGAATCAAAATAAGAATGTGAAAGCGATTGTGGCTGATAGTTCTTATGCGGAATTAAATCACATGATTAAACATATGTATAGCCCATTTTCTATCTTAAAATTTCCATTAACATATTTGACAAGATTATATGGATTGATCTTATTAAGAATAGACATAGATGAAGCCAACCCTGCTGATAATATAAAAAAACTGAACATCCCCATATTTATCATACACGGAGATAAAGACTCACAGATTCCTGTTGATGAAGCGTATTTACTTCATGATGCGAATAATAAAGCTGAATTGTGGATTGTAAAAGGAGCTGAGCATGGAATGGCGCATTCAATAAATCCTGAGAAATATGAAAAAAGGGTTTTGGATTTTATCATGTATAATCTCAAATAGTAAAAAGAAAAAGATTTAAATAAAACCACTATTTTCTAAAGATTGTAAACAATAATAATATCCACCTAAATAAGCAGGGTGTACTGGGGCTGCTTGGAGAAGCAAGAGAATTAAGAAAATTTTATGATTCTGAGAATAGAAGAAATCCAAGAAGCGCTTATAATTACAAAACAGACGATGCTATTGCTTTAAATCTTCTTGAGAGGCAGAACAAAATTCTCATTGTAGGTGTCGATTCTGACCAAGCAAGAGGAACGATAAAAACACATGGAATAGAAGCCTATGCCATCGGTACAGGAATACCACTTGCAACAGGAAATAAGATAACAACTTATACTCTTGAAGGAATGGGCGGAGACACCATGTCAAGGTTTGCAGAGAGCATTTACGGTTTAATTCAAAACAGGCTGGAAAGTGGCGTTCCTGAATTAAGAAGCTTAATGATGCCGAATGCAGTGCATGCAACCCAAGGCGTGAAAAAATATGTAATTGGCAATGGCAAACATTAAATTCCTTAAAAAGATTCAAATTTTTTCTAATCAATGATTTCAACAAACATTTAAATAATCGTTTTATTCTCAATTAATTATGCTCAAAGCGGTAATCTTCGACTTGGACAATACATTAATAGACTTCATGACAATGAAGAAGGTAAGCTGCGATGCTGCCCTTGCCGCAATGATTGGCGCAGGCCTGAATGTTAGCAAGGAAAAAGCAACAAAAGAATTATTTGTCCTTTATGACAAGTACGGGCTTGAGGAAAAGACCATCTTCCAGAAATTCCTGAAGAAACTCACTAAAACGATTGACTATGAAATTCTTGCAAGCGGAATAGTGGCTTACAGAAGAGTCAGGACAGGTTTTCTTGAGCCATACCCTCATGCTGGGAAAGTTTTATTTGAATTAAAACAAAGGGGAATAAAACTGGCAATTGTTTCTGATGCACCAAGATTAAAGGCTTGGATTAGGCTGGTCTCGATGAAAATCAACCATTTTTTTGATGTTGTGGTGACATTCGAAGATACAAGAGAGCTGAAGCCAAGCAATAAGCCCTTCATTGTTGCATTTAATAAATTAAAGCTAAAGCCGCATGAGTGCCTGATGGTTGGGGATCGGCCTGAAAGGGACATTGACGGCGCAAGGAAGCTTGGAATGGTGACTTGCTTTGCCAAATACGGAAATCCAAAGGCAAGAAGCTCAATGGCGGATTATGAAATTAATGATATAAAAGAGCTTTTGGAGATTGTGGAGTGAGTTAAAAACTTTTGGTGTATTGCCTAATTAAACCTATTAACCCCGGAGTTAAAGTCCCACCATAAAATCCATCACCTAATTTTCTTATTGCGACATCAACTGCTAAAATTGCGCTAGGCAGAATTGTGTATGTTATAGGTACTTTAAATTTGTAATCTAAATAACCTGATAAAAGCCATGCAACTATGGCTACGTTAGCTTCTCTATGATAATTCTTGTCATAATCAGTTCCACTCACCCGAGTTTCCAACTCTTCTCTTGTGCCTATCAAATAATCTTCGATACTCATTAGGATTATAATTTTAGATGCCTATATAAGATTATTCTATATAGAAAAATTTAAAGTATACTTTGAATCCCAGCGCAAATAATTAAATCACTTATGAATTCCCAAGAACCTCATTAATTCAGAAACTATAATCTCAACGGGTTTTTTTGTATCATTGAACTGATTAGCAATAGAACGCAGAAATGGAGCGTATAATCCAAATTCATCCAAGTTTAGTGCCTCTACATTCACCTCGCCTTCAGCTGAAATGCCGATACCTGAAAGATATGCTGCACCTGTTGTAGAAAAATCATTATCTATAAATTCATCCGGAAACTCAATAACATATAAATGGGCCATTTCTACGTCATACAATCTTTGAGCAATCAGTGCATTATACAGCTTTAGGCTATGACTAATTTCTTTGCTTTGATCAGTTACTCTGGGATTATATATCTCATAATCTATAAGGAATTTTCCGGCAACTGCCCGCCTTCTAAATAATGGAACGTTTCCCGTTATCCTATCAAGCTGCGCATCAGTGGCACCTGCTTCTCCAAATTCAGAGCAAATTTTTTCATAATATCCACTTAAAGTTTCAGGGCTAAGGTCTTTAGGGATTGGAACAGCCAGAAAACTAAAATCTTTTGCTATATCATCAAAGTAGATTCTAGGCCTTAAACTGCTGCCTATCTTGGATAGTTCTGTTTCTAATAGCCCTTCAAGCGGGGTTTTTATCATGATTTTGGTGAATCAGTATTAATTAAATGATTATTGCTGAAAAACCTTCATTCTCAACCCAAAAGTAACAAATTACTCATAAAAAACCAAATCTTTATATATAACTGCCTTCCTAATATGACCTATAGGTATTAAAATCCTAGATTAGGTTAAACTATCGAGGTGTAATACATGGCAAGAGGAAGGTGCATGAAGTGCAGGAAAGAAGTCGAGATTAAAGACGGAAAGGAAGTCACGATGAAGAACGGCATGAGGGCAATGAAAGGCCTTTGCGGGACTTGCGGCACAAAAGTTTTCAGGATTCTGGGAAAGGCTAAGTAAGCCTTTCTTTTTTATTCTAATTTATTTATATATAATATAAGGACAATCTATAAATATAAGATTTACTTCAAAATTTTGGGGGGTGCGTAGCTGTGAGTCCATTTGCAGTTAAAAGTGCCTTATTCCAATTGTCAATAGTGATTATGCACAAACCCTTGATGCAAGGGACCGCAAGTTAACTTGCATTAATTTTGGCTAAACGTCAGATTGGCAGATCCAAAGCATGCTTGCGAAACGGCTTGGAGGGAACTGGAAAACTATAACTGACAGCTTGCTGGTTGGGACGAGCAGCGAAGCCCTCTTCATCTTTCTA
>Ga0080064_1005393_pt1 | contig 15112 bp, 12 predicted proteins | sample Subgrocontami54m_FD_69260 | JGI IMG/M metagenome (GOLD analysis project Ga0080064, IMG submission 69260) | Subsurface groundwater microbial communities from S. Glens Falls, New York, USA - GMW46 contaminated, 5.4 m (SPADES assembly) (version 2) ...
GTCGAGCCGGTCAAACGCCCAGGGTCTGTCGTCGGTGCCGTCGCTGCCCCACCACTCCTCGTGGTGGCCGTTGAAGCCGTGCCGGGAGAAGCGTTCGCTGGGCGACTGCATCACCAGCGCGACCGGCGAGATGGCGCGCAACTGCTCCCGCTTCGGTGGTGTGAGGGCGCCGCGGCCGAGCAGGTGAAGGAACGTCGTCGTGCCTTCGGTGCCCACGCGGGTCCAGCGGCCGGTTCGTTCGCTCTCGCCGTTGAGCATCATGAACACGCGCGCGCCGAGCATCGCCTGCGACACATAGTAGCGCAGGTGCGGGTGGCCGGTCATGACGTATTCCCATTCCCAGGCGCGGTTGAAACTGAACCAGTCGGCGCTGCAGCGGCTCGCCCAATCGTCCACCTGACCGTCGAGCCACAAACCGACCCGCGCGGCCAGGTTCAAATCGGGGCTGCGCGAATTGCTGTCCTCCACGCACGGCAGGATCACGGAACGGTAACGGCCGTTGAAGATGAGTTCGCGCATCTTCGGATCCGCCGGCCAGTGCGCCCACCAGACATTCTTGTTGCGCAGGATGAGCCGTTTCTCGTGTTTCCGGCAGAGCTCCAGGATCGGCTTGATGTGGTGCTCCATGTAATAAGGGAGGACGTCGGGCTGCTCCTCCTCGGAGTCGATGAACCCGATCAGCATGGTCGGCGCGGCGTCCAGCATCGCCGCCACGGTGGCCACTTCGAGATGCGGGTCACAGCCATGGCCCACCTGGACCCAGAACGGGCAGCGCACCGACTCGAAGTGCTTCGCGCCCGCGACGATCTGCTCGCGGGTCAGGTCGTGCGCGAGCCGGCGGTCGCGACCCCAGGGCTTCCCATCCGGCCGCAACAGCGGCGCGTTCTCGCCCGGCCAGAACGCCGTCGCGAATCGGAGGCGCGGATACGGGAATTTCTCCTGGTGTTCGCGCACCTCGGCAATCCACGAGTCGTATGTCCGGGCGTTCCCGCCGTTCCAGAAATGATGGTTCACGATCACCTCGAACGGCGCGTCGGCTCCATCCATCGGTGAGCCGCGCCAGGCGGCGGCCGTGGCGCCCAGTTTCTCCAAGGCCACGCCGACGCCGGCGATGAAGCCGCGGCGCTCGAGCTGCTCCAGCGCCTTCTCCCAACCCGGCTCGAAGGTGAGCCGGTAGAGATTGTCGTCGCCGTTGGGACTCGAACCGAGGATGACGCTGCCCCGCGGTGAGCCGGGCACGTGGATCACATCGGTGAACCCGAACGGAGCAGCGGCGTGACCGAGTTCCTCGCCCGACGCAGCGTAAAGCCGCACCTGCGGCCCCTCGACCACGACGGTCTCGAGGCCGCGCCGATCGGTGAGATCGCCCGCCGCCAGCAGCCGCATGTTGTAATACTGATCGTAGCTCGGAACGCGGAACTTTGCCGGGAGGGTGAAGACTGGTCGCAGCCCGCCCTTGAGCGTGTAGGCGCCGGAGTTGCAGATCAGCTCGGCCGCCCCGTCGCCATCGAGATCGCCCGTGGTGGCGTTGCCCGATTTTGCGGGCTGCACACGCAGCAACGCCGGCGAACCTCCCGCGCCGAGGTCCTTGACCCGCGAGAGACCAGCACCCTTGAGCACCACGAGATCCTGCGGCTGGCCGCGGATGGGCAGCACGGCGACCTCATCGGCGCCGTCCCCGTCGAAATCCGCCGCCTGCATCACGCGCACGGCCCCGTTGACCTCGACGCTTTTCAGTTTCGCGCCGGTCGCGGAGAATGCGACAACCTGCCGCGACACGCCGCCGGCCAGGATGACCGGCGTCTTGCCGTCGAGCTTCGCGACGCAGACCTGATACACCGGCGCCTGCAAATCCGCGGCCCAGAGCCTGCGTCCGGTCGCATCGAACACCCTGACCATGCCGTCCGCCCCGGCGGTCACAACTTCGTCGCGCCCGTCGGCATTGAGATCGCCGGTCGCAAGGTCGAACACGAACGCGCCCGCCGGTGCATCCCACAGGTGTCGTCCGTCGAGCGCGAAGGCGCAGACGCGGTGGTCGTAGGTCGAGCCGACGATCTCCTTCGCGGCCGCGCGGCCGTCGAATTCCGCGAGGGCCAGCCGGTAGAGGTTGCGGCTCTGGGTGGAAATCACCTCGACGCCCGCCCGGGCGGATCCGGCGACCAGCGCGGGGCCGAGGAGGCAACCCAGTGCGATGCTTGAGAATTTGATCACGTGCATTGGCTGGAGCCGAGGACGGTATTGGGCAACGTGACCGGGGCACAAGAGATGCCTTGAGTGTGGCGGAACGGCTTTTGTTTCGCCGAAAGCGCAACGCTTCCACCACGATCCCCGCTCAGATGAAGTACATCTCCGACGCGTTCTTCGCCGCGAGCTCTGCGCGTTTTCCGCAAGGCAAAACGGTTCGGCCGACTTTGACAGCCGCGGCCGCGTGCCTTGTCATATTCCTCCCTGAACCGCGCAGGCGCCGAGCGGCGTTTCATGACGTTCAAACCCGGGCCCGATGACTGTCGATGACAAGAGACTGCTGGCCTTCCTCGGGCCGCAGATGCGTGACTACGGCGGCAAGTTCGAAGCCGAGCCCGGCGTGTGGGTGCTGTTTGCCATCGAGACGGCGGACGCGGAGTCCAACAAACTCGCACTTTGGCTGCTCGCCGGCGCGCAGTTCGCGAACCACTCCGCGTTGAGCGAGGACGAGGAGTGGACCCTTTACTACGTCGATGCGGCCCACCGCAAGGAGGCCATTCACTGGCTCGACGAACTGGCCCGGGTTGCGTCCGGGCAGATCCGGCCGGTTTCGCCGGCGCAGCGCTCGCTCATCCGCGAACTCCTCACTTCCGGCATGCCCCACCGCGTGGCCCAGCAACTCGCCGAGCAGCACACGAAGGGCAAGCTGAGTGCGGGGAGCGTGCAGGAGCCGGGCGAGGCCCGCGCGCTGCTGGACCGCATGCTCAGCCGCGAACCGCTCTTCTATTCGGCGGTGCAAACGCTCCTGTCTCACCACCTAATCGACCTGATCGCGCTGCAGCGGCAGTTGATCGCGGAAGATCTGTCGCTGGAGGACGAGTTGGGACAGGCCACGCTGTCGCGCGCCCCGTTTCCGCAAGCCGGCCAGATCGCGGCGGACGAAATCCGCAGCGCGCTGATCCGTTTCCACATCATCAATCCGCTGGAGCATGGAACGAACACCGTCGTCACGAATCCCTACGCGGCCTACCTGGAGATTGTCCGCGAAGACGGGAAGATCATGGCCACGGCCAGCGGCAATTCGCTGACATTGCCGCGCGAGGCCTTCGTCACCGCGATCCGCTCGATGCGGCGGAACCTCTACTGGGGCGCCCCGTTCCAGAATGTCGGCTCGAACGCGCCGTGGATGCGGGGCGAAATCGCCGCTTCGTTTCAGTTCATCCAGCAGCGCCTGGAAAGCCGCCGGGAACTTTCCGCGATGGATGGATTGTATATGCTCGAGCGGGCCGTGGAGGGCTGAAGGGCGGAATTCCGGAGGAGCGGATTTAGAAACTCCGAAATCCCGGCTCTTCGGATTCCCTCCGGGCATTCGCCCGCCCTCGCGTCCGACTCAGTATTCTTCCTCCTGCAACCGGAGGGGAAGGTTGCGGGTCATGACCGCGTTCAGCACTTGCTGATGATCTTCGTGGGCTTGAGCACTGGAAATTTCAGTCCGGTTCGATGGCCTGCCTCTCGCGCTTGGGTGGCGGAACGGCTTTCGTTCCCCCCCGGGAAGCGAAACGCTCCCACCACGATCCGCCGCTCAGATGTAGTACATCTCCGAAGCGTTCTTCGCCGTGAGCTGGTTCAAGGTCACGCCCTTGGTCTGCTCAATCAGCGCCCGGCGGATTTCCTGCCAGACCTGCTTCATCCGCGGGCCGCTGCGGCCGTGGAAATTGCCGCTGAGGTGCAGGCAGCATCCTTCGACTGCGAGCAGAATGTCGTGCAGCGAAATCTCCTCGGGCGGCCGCGCCAGCGCGTAGCCGCCCTGGTTGCCGCGGCGACTCACGATCAACCCGTGGTCGCGCAGCTTGAGGAGAATCTGCGCGAGGAAATTGGCCGGCACCGCCTCGGCCTGGGCGAGTTGATCGATTTGCGCGAGCTCGCCCGAGCCGTGCAGCCGCGCGAGCTCCGCCATCACGCGGCACGCATAGTCGACTTTGACGGAAATCTTCACGCCGAGGGTTGCACCGCCGGTGCCTCTTCCTCCCGGTCGTGACGCGGCGCAAGCTTGAGCGGAATCCGCGCCCACATGCGCTCGTGGAAATAGTACAGCATGATTTTCGTGATGACCTCGACGCTGGCGATCCCGGTGGAAACTTTGGCGGCGGCCAGACCGCTGTCGGCCGCCCCCGTCAGCCGCAGGACGATAAAGCTGACGACGAACGTGTCGAGCGTGCCGACGCAGCGCCAGCTGATCGCCTTGAGCAGGCTGCGGACGCGGCTATCGAGGCGCAGGCGGGAGTGGGTCATATCACGTAGTCGCCGCTTTCCGGTTTCACGACTTCGCGCGGCGGCAGCAGCATGCCGGCCGCCACCGTCGCATTCGTGCCCTGCTCGATCAGGATGAACGACCCGGTCAGCCGGTTCGTCGCGTAACCATCGAACACGATCGGTTTCGCCGCGCGCAACCGGATCTCGCCGATGTCGTTAACCGCGAGTTCGGCGGGCGCGGCTTCGGTTTCGAGCGTCGCCATGTTGAGCTTGCCGACGATTTCCGTCACCGCGACCTGCACGGTGCTCGTCGTATGCTTGAGGAAATACTTCCGCCCCGGCTGCAGCGCCCGGGCGTGCATCCAGCACACGTCCGCCTCGAGCGTCGTGCTCGCACCCGGCAGATGATCCGCGCCGATCAGCATGCTGCCGCGGCTCAGATCGATGTCGTCCTCCAGCACGAGCGTGACCGATTGCGGGCAGAACGCCTCGTCGACCACGCCATCGTAGGTCCAGATTTGTTGCACCGTGGTCACGATGCCCGCCGGCAGCGCGATGACCTTCTGGCCGGGGCGGACGATGCCGCCGGCGATTTGCCCGCTGACGCCGCGAAAATCGTGCAGCGCGGCATCCTTCGGCTGGTTCGGCCGGTTGATCCATTGCACCGGCAGCCGGAAACCCTGCAGGTTCCAGTCGCTCGCGATGTGCACGCTCTCGAGGTGGCCGAGCAGCGTGGGACCCGAATACCACGGCGTGTGCGGCGAGGGCTCGACGACATTGTCGCCGTTGAGCGCGCTCAACGGGATGAACTTCACGTCCTTGATGTCGAGCCGCGGGAGAAACTCCTCGAACTGCGCGCGAATCTCCAGGAACCGCTGCTCGCTCCAGTCGACGAGATCCATCTTGTTCACCGCGACCACGAGGTGCGGTATCCGCAACAGCGATGCGATGGCCGTGTGGCGGCGGCTCTGCTCGATCACCCCGGTGCGCGCGTCGACGAGAATGATCGACAGGTTCGCGGTCGACGCGCCGGTCACCATGTTGCGCGTGTACTGCACGTGGCCCGGCGTGTCCCCGATGATGAACTTCCGGCGCGGCGTCGCGAAGTAGCGATACGCGACGTCGATGGTGATCCCCTGCTCGCGCTCGGCGCGCAGGCCGTCGGTGAGGTTGGCCAGGTTGACTTGTCCGCCGCCAGTGATGTCAGCCGAGCGCTCCAGCGCCTCGATCTGATCCTCCATCAGCGACTTTGAATCGTACAGCAACCGGCCGATCAGCGTGGACTTGCCGTCGTCGACGCTGCCGCAGGTGTTGAAACGGAGGATGTCGATCGGGACCACCGAGTGAGAGTGAGAGTGAGAGTGAGAGTGAGCGTCGTTCACGGTCGGATTCGGCGCGATGAGGTCGTCAGTTGAGAACATGCGTGAGGAAAAGGGGCTGAGGTTGGCTGCGAGAGAGGGGATTCTCCCCTTTCACTCTCACTTTCACCTTCACTCAAAAATACCCCGCCTTTTTCCGGTCCTCCATCGCGGCTTCCGAGGCCTTGTCATCGGCGCGGGAGCCGCGCTCGGTCACGCGCGCGGCGGCGATTTCGGCGATGATGTCCACGACATCTTCGGCGGGTGATTCGATCATCCCGGTCGAGATGATGTCGCCGATCGTTCGGACGCGGACGACGAGGTCGCGGACTTCCTCCTTCGGCTTCGGCGGGACGAGATCTGTCACGGGCAGCCACTGGCCGCCGCGCCGGACGCATTTGCGACGATGGCTGAAGTAGATGCCGGGCACTTCGAGCCGCTCGCGCTGGATGTATTCCCAGACGTCCATCTCGGTCCAGTTGCTCAGCGGGAACACGCGCATGTTTTCGCCCGGATTGAGCCGGCCGTTGTAGAGATTCCAGATTTCCGGCCGCTGGTTCTTCGGATCCCACTGGCCGAAACTGTCGCGGAAACTGAAGAAACGCTCCTTCGCCCGCGCCTTTTCCTCGTCGCGCCGCGCGCCGCCGATGCAGCAGTCGAAGCGAAACTCCTCGATCGCCGCGAGCAGCGTGGGAATCTGCAGCCGGTTGCGGCTGATTTCACCCGGCGCCGGCACCGCGATGCCTTGGGCGATCGCGTCCTCGACTCTCCGGATAATCAGCTTCGTGCCGAGCTGCTGCGCGCGGCGATCGCGGAATTCGTTCAGCTCGGGAAAATGATGGCCGGTGTCGACGTTGAGCAGCGGCATCGGCAGCTCGGAGGGACGGAAGGCTTTTTCGGCCAGCCGCAGCAGGCAGATGGAATCCTTGCCGCCCGAGAAAAGCAGCGCGGGCCGCTCAAACTCGCCGGCGACCTCGCGCATGATGTGAATCGCCTCGGTCTCGAGGTGCTGCAGATGATCGAGATGGTAGCTTTGCATGGTATCCGGCGGGCGAGGCGGGCTCACGCGTTGACGGCTGGTTTCCCCCACGCGGCGTGCAGCCCGCATTCGCGTTTCTCGTCGGCTTTGGCCGGATCGAAATAGTCCCACTCGTTCGGCAGCCGGTGCTGCGCGAGGTACGCCTCCAGGTCGGCGTCGGTCTGATAGAACAACGGGCTGACCTTGAGCGCGCCGAAGTTCTGGTCGGGCGACACGATGTCGAGTCCCGCGCGGTTCGGGTTCTGCACCGGACGCAGCGCGGTGATCCAAACCGTCGGCGCGAGTTCGCGCATGCCGCGTTGGAACGGCTCTAGCTTCATCAGGGCGCTGAAGCGCTTGAGACCTTCTTCATCATCAACCGTGGGAATTGGCCCATGAACCGCATCGCGATGCGCCGCCGTCATGCGCGGCAGGTACGCCTTGAGGTTCAACTTCAGCCGGTTCCGCAGCTCCTCGGCGTGCTGGTATGTCGCCGGCCGGTTGTAGCCATGGTCGACCCACAGTACGGGGATGTCGGGTTGGACTTGCACCGCGAGGTGAAGAACCACGGCCTCGTACGGGCGAAAATTCGTGGAAACGATCGCGCGGCCGCACGCCTGCCCGACAGCCCAGCGGACGATCTCCAGCGGCGAAGCGTGGCGCAACCCGGCGTTCAAACGGGCCAAATCAGACGGCGAGATACGAGAAGAAGCCGACAGATTCGACTTTTGTACGTCGTTCGGATACAAAGGCGTCGATGGTTTTTCAGACATGACAACAAGAATGCTTGCAGCTGCTGGCCAAAGGATAAAGTCTAAAACACGTCATAATGACTAAAGTTGTAATGATTACGCAAACACAACGCTACGCTGCCGCGCCAACCTCCTCGTCCTCCGTATGAACGGAAGGGTTTACCTGGTCGGGGCCGGCCCCGGAGACGTCGAGCTGCTGACGCTGAAAGCGCACCGCCTGGTGCGTGAGGCGGACGTGATCGTGTACGACTACCTCGTCGCGCCGGAAATCCTGGCGTTGGCGCAACCGACGGCCGAGCGCGTGTTCGTCGGAAAGAAAGGCGGCGGGTTCTGCTGCCCGCAGCGCGACATCGACGGCACCTTGATCCGGCTCGCGCGCGAGGGCAAAACCGTCGTCCGGCTCAAGGGCGGCGATCCGTTTATTTTTGGCCGCGGCGGCGAGGAGGCCGAGGCGCTGGCCGAGGCGGGCATCGCGTTTGAAGTCGTGCCCGGCGTAACGTCGGCGCTGGCCGCGGCGGCTTACGCCGGCATCCCGCTGACGCACCGCGCGCACAGCTCCGGGGTCGTTTTTCTCACGGGACACGAGGATCCCAACAAGGCCGACGCCCCGATTCGCTGGGAAGACTACGGCCGGCTCGGCGTCACGCTCTGCGTGTACATGGGGATGAAGAATCTCGAGACGATCACCCGCCGGCTGCAGGCGGGCGGATTGTCGGCGCACACTCCCGCCGCGGTGATTCAATCGGCGACGACCGGCGCGCATCGCCAGATGATTTCCACCGTCGGCCACATCGCGCTCGATTCCGAGCACGCGGGCTTCGGCGCGCCCGCCATCGTGGTGATCGGCGAAGTCGCCGCGCTTTCCGACAAACTCGCGTGGTTCACCGCCGGGGTTGAATCGTTTTCCGCATGATCGTCGCGCTGATCGACAACGGGTCCGTTTTTGCCGCGGCGTACCGCCATCTGCGGGCGGTGGCCGCGGCGTTGTCGCAGCGCACCGGGACCAAGGTCCACGCGGTTTCATGGAAACACAGTGATCGGATTCCCGCCGACGAACTGGGCGGCACCGGCGCCTGGGTCGTGGCCGATTTCGTGCGGCAGATGGTCGCGCTCGGCCAGCGGGAATACCTCTTCGTACCGTTCTTCGTCAGCGCGCAGGGCGCGATCGGCTCGGCTCTGCGTGACGATCTCCAGGCGCTCCAGGCCGAGTTGGACCGCTTCGAGTTCACCTTCACGGAAGGCCTGGCCGAGCGCGGCGTCATTCCGATCATCGCGGCCGACCGTATCCGCAGTACGATCACGACGCACGCCCTCGCGCGGCCACGCGTGATCGTCGTCGATCATGGCGGGCCGTCGGCCGAATCCGCGCGCCTGCGCGACGAACTCGCCGCCGAGATTCGCTCGCGGCTGGGCGACGAGGTCGGCCCGTTTGCCGCCGCCTCGATGGAGGGCGAACATCCGCCGCTCCTCGCCGCTCAACTCGGCCACGAAGATTTCGTGCGCGGGTCGTTGGTGGTGGCGCCGCTGCTTCTTTCACCGGGTCGGCACGCGGGACCCGAGGGCGACATCGCCCGGATTTGCCGCGCGGCGGAAACCGATTGCCATATCACCGAACTTGTCGGCACGCACCCGCTGGCGGTCGACGCGCTCGCAGAAGCCTTGCGCGAGCACGTCTCGCCTCTTCACGCTCAACCTTTCGCATGAGTTCCACGCCCGAAATCGTCACCATCGCGGTCGAAGAAAAGCCGCTCCACAAGAACGAGCAGTTGAAGGCCGACAGCCATTGGCTGCGCGGAAACATCCTGCGCGATATCGCGGATGCCACCACCGGCGCGGTGACGGAGGACAGCACCCAGCTGATGAAATTTCACGGCGTCTACCAGCAGGACGATCGGGACGTCCGCAACCAGCGGCGCAAGGAGGGCAAGGAAAAAGCCTTCATCTTCATGGCCCGCGTCCGCACCCCGGGCGGCATCGTCTCGCCCGCCCAATGGCTCGAGCTCGACCAACTGGCCGACACCCATGGCAACGGCACGCTCAAGCTCACGACGCGCCAGTCATTTCAGTTTCACGGCATCGTGAAGGGCAACCTGCGCGCGCTGGTCAAACAGATCAACGTTGCGGCCCACCTGAACACCCGCGGCGCCTGCGGTGACATCAACCGTGGCGTGATGTGCAATCCGAACCCCGACCAGTCCGCGCTGCACGGCCAGGTCTGGCCGATCATGAAGGCGGTCAGCGATCACCTCCTGCCGCGGACGCGCGCGTACCACGAGCTCTGGGTGGCCGACGAACTCGTCGACGGCGGCGAACCCGAAGACGAGCCGATTTACGGCCGCACCTACCTGCCGCGGAAATTCAAGATCGTCTTCGCCGTGCCGCCGAGCAACGACGTCGACGTCTACGCTCACGATCTCGGCTTTGTCGCGATCGCCGATCAGAGCGGCCAGAAGCTGCTCGGCTTCAACGTGCTCGTCGGCGGCGGACTCGGCATGTCGCACAACCAGCTCGACACGTTTCCGCGGCTCGCGGACGTGCTCGGCTTCTGCACGCCGGATCAGGTTGTCGCCATCGCCGAAAAAGTCGTGACGATTCAGCGCGATTTCGGTGACCGGACCGAGCGCAAGCACGCGCGCTTCAAGTACACCATCGATGATCGTGGGCTCCTGTGGTTCCGCGAGGAACTCGAGCGCCGGCTGGGCTATCGGCTGCCCGCGTCGCATCGGTTTGAATTCACCCACACCGGCGATCGTTACGGCTGGACCCAGGCGGAAAACGGCAACGCACATTACACCCTCTTCATCCAAAGCGGCCGGGTGAAGGACACCGCAGACTATAAACTGAAGGAAGGCCTGCGCGAAATCGCGAAGATCCACCAGGGAGACCTCCGCCTCTCGGCCAACCAGAACCTCATCATCGCCAACGTCTCGCCGGCCGAGCGCCCGCGGATCGAGGAGCTCCTCCGCAAGTACAAGTTCGATACGGCCAACCACGCAACGGGATTGAAACTCCACTCCATGTCCTGTGTGGCTCTGCCCACCTGCGGCCTTGCGTTGGCGGAAAGTGAACGGCTGCTACCGGACCTTGTCCGGCAACTGGAGGCCGAGATTGAAGCGGCCGGGCTGCACAACGACGCCATTTCGCTTCGCATCACCGGCTGCCCGAATGGTTGCGGCCGGCCTTCGCTGGCGGAGATCGGCCTCGTCGGTCGCGCGCCGGGCAAATACAATCTCTACCTCGGCGCCGCGTTCAACGGCTCGCGCTTCAATGTCTTGTACAAGGCGTCGGTCGCGACGGCCGAGATCGTCCCGTTGCTCGGACCGATCTTCCGCCGCTATGCCACGGAGCGAACTCCCGGCGAAAGCTTTGGCGACTTCGTGATCCGCGCCGGCTACGTCACCCCGACGTACACGCCGCACGATTTCCACGAGCAGAAGAACGTCGCGAAGGGTGAACAGATCTAGTGTGGCGCGGAGCCTCGTTCTGGCGTAGCGCGGTCAACCTGACCGCGCCTCGACCGAACGGAATTTCCGCCCGAAATGCGCGGTCAGACTTGTGCGCCTTTGGCGCATTGACCGCGCTACGGCTCGCGCCATCAGCCGACTCCCGCATTGCCGATGGCCACTCAAAAGAAAGAGGGCGGACCGCCTACCCCTAAGCGGTCCGCCCATTGCTTTCTTACTTACCCCAATTCTCAACCGCTAAGCGGATGAGAAAATCAAAAATTCCGTGCCGCTAGGAAAGCCAACGGCGGGCGGAGTTCCAGTCGGGTGGGCACTTTTTTCGGCGATTTTTGCCGGACGGCGTTTTCCGCGAGTCGGAGGCAAAGCTCGCCCATTCCTTTACCGCTAGTCGTGAGCGACATCCGCCTTTTTCTTCGAACGGGGCTCGACCCACAGCCGAATCAACAACTCCGCCAAATTCTTCATGCTCGTTCGTCGCAAGCCTTCCCGTTGCACTGTCTCCTTGAAAGGCGACGCCACCGCGCTTCGCTCCTCGTAATACCGCCAGAGCTCCGACTCGAGCCGGGTTGCCGCAACATGGTCATCCGCGGCAGCTTTCGTCACGGTCTGAAACTTCATCTGCCAATAGTGTCTCTCTTCAGGATGTCCCTGCAAATAATCGAACACCTGCTGTTCGCACCGGTTGAGGCTCATCGGGGCCAACGTGCGGCTCGCGGGCGGAAAAACAACTGCAAAGGCCCAGCGACGCTGGCGTTGCAATTACTTGTTACTCATGGATAACGTCGACCCGTACACTCGAACCACACCTCCCCCCGCTCCTATGTGGCAAAAATTTAAAGAGCAAATTCCGGCCGTGATTCTTACCGCGCTGCTCGTCATCGCCGGCGCGTTCTGGCTCCACCAGCAAACGGTGCGCGAGATGGGCGCGAAGCAACAAATGGAACTCGCCCCGCTGCGCGACTCGAACGACGCCCTGAAGGTCGCGTCGGACGAGAATCGCAAGCAAATCGAGGCCACCAACAAGCTGCTGCGCGACGCGATTTCCAAGCGCGAGGCAGACATGTTCCGCACCGATGAAGAGCTGCAAAAGCTCAACACCGAGCGGATGGAAGCGCTGGCCGAATTGATCGCGAAAAAGGTCCAGCCGTACAATCCGCTCCCGAAATCGGCGGAGGAAGCCGAGAAGATGCAAAACGAGCAGGTCGACCGCGTCTCCTCGCGCATGTCGGAGAAGATTCAGCCGATCCTCACCGAAATGGCGCGCGATCAGAACCTCACCCGCGATTCCATCGCCCAGTACAGCCAGCGGATTTCCGACCAGGTCGGCAACGTGCTGACCGCCGAGCTCGCGAAGAATCAGCAGCTGAACAACAACCTGCAGCAGACGCAGTCGGTCGCGCAGGACGCACTGAAGCTTTCGCATGAAATCACCGCGTTGTATCTCAGCTCGTTCAAGGATCAGGGGCTGATCACGAGATTGCTCACGCTGCCGGCCAACGTCGTTCGCGATGCGACGAGCCTCAGCATCGTAAACAGCAGCGATCGCAAAAAAGTCGAGGAGCGACTCGTGGCGCAGATGGGCGAGATCGAGAAGCGTCTCGCCGAGTTGCAGTCGCAATCGCCGCAGCCGAGCGGTGGCGCGACGAATGCGGCCCCCGCCGCCCCGGCCCCGGCTTCTCCCACGCGTCCGCCCGGGCAGACGACCCCGCCCCCGCGGTAAGTCGTCGCGCTCACGGCACAATTTCAAGCCACGCGTTCTTCCGCGTGGCTTTTTTGCGGGCACATTCTCGATCCGCGGCGCGCGACGGCGCCCGGAGGTCGCCGTCCACCTCAATTCATTTCCGGAAAGGTGGAACGCGACCTCCGGGCGCGTTCTTCGACATTTTCGCAATGCGCAAACGGCTGCGCCAGCACTCGCGCTGGCTCGCCTCCGTCCTCGACTCAGAACCCGACGCTCGCGCCGACAGTGTAGCCGATGCCGGGCATCGGATAGCCGGGGCGATAGCGGTAGTTGCGATCGAGCATGTTCTCCACGGCGAGAAACAGCTCGCTGTGCCGCGAACGATGTTCGAAGGGCAGGCGATACGCGACGCGCGCATTCACGACGGCGAAGGCCGCCACCCGCTCGGTGTTGATTGCATTCGCCGCGCGGGCCTGGGCACCCGAGCGCTGCGAGGACACATAGGACGAGTCGACGCTCACCGTCACGGCTCGCACCGGCCGCCACGTGGCGCCGCCGACGAGCGACCAGCGCGGCGCGTAGGGCAAGTCCGCCGGCTGCGGCTCGAGGTACGACAGGCCGGCAAACAACGAGACCGTCTGCCCCGGCCGCAACGTGAGCGTGACTTCGCCGCCGCGCGTCCGGAACGATTCCACGTTCACGAACCGAAAAGGCGGCGGGGGCGGCGGCACGAACACGAAACGATTCCGGCCGTCGTTGACGAACAGCGTCGCGTCGATCCGCGCCTTGCCCGTGAGATCGTACGCCACGCCCACCTCCCACTGCTCGAGCCGCTCGGGGCCGAGCGCGCGCCAGCTCTGGCCCAGCGCCGGAATCGCGACGGTCGAAAACGCCGCCACCTCGAGGCCGGGAAAGTTGATCGCGCGGCTGAAGCTGGCGTGACCCTGCCACGGCCCCTTCTGCACGACGAGACCGACCTGCGGTGACCACGCGGTACCGAAAAACTGGTGACGATAGTAGCGCGCCCCGGCCGAGGGCGTGACGGTGATCCCCTCCGCCGCATTCCACGTTTGCCGCACGCCGGTGTAGGCGGAGAGCAGTCGAAATTGCTCGGGACCGAACGCCAGCGTCCGCGCCGCGCCCGGCGGCACGGAAAACGTTTCGCCCTTCGTCCAATCGAGGTCCACGCCCCCGACCAACTCGCCGCTTTCCCAGGGCCGCTCGGTCTCGCGCCAGCGCGCGCCGGTGAGCCGGTAGCGGCTCAGGCTGTCGGGGTTGGCCGAAGTCGTGCGGCGAAACCAATTCGCGTGCCCGGCATTGTGATAAAGCCGCACCCCGCCCTCGCCGCTGGCCCGCGCCCACTGCGCGGTCGCGAGTTGCAGCCAGCCGTCGGTGAGAAACCGGTCGCCGCGCGTCGGCGGCAGGCCCGCGCCCGCGACCGGTCCGGGATCGGTCGCACGATTGTCGCTGCGATGGACGAGATAGCCGAGTTCGAGCCCGCTGACCGGTTTCCAGCCGACGCGAACGAGCGCGTTGCCGAGGCGGCCGTCGGCATCCGGCCGGTGACCATCGGAGCGGCGGTAGCTTTCGCCCGCGTAAATCTCGGTCGCGCCGAAACGGCCGCCGGCTTCCACCTTTTCGCCGATCGTGCCGAAACTGCCGGCCGACACGGCCGCGCGGCCGAACGCGCCCTCGTTGACGACGCGCGGCGCCGTCACGTTGACGCCGGCAAACATGTTGCCCTGCGCGAGCGGTTGCGCGCGGCGCGAGACTTCGATGCTGCCCGCCAGATCCAGCGGCAGCAGATCGAGCAGCGGGTGATTGAAGACGCCGTTGCCGACCGGCACGCCATCGAACGTCGTCTTGATTTCGCCGCCCGGGCGGCTCGAGCCAAGTCCGCGCAGGAAAACCGCCCCGCCCTCCGCGCCGCCGAAGGCGCCAATGGTATTATATCGGGCGATACTGACACCCGGCGTCCGGCGCAGCGCCGAGGCGAGGTCCTGGGCGTTGAGCGCCTCGATCTGCTCGGCGCCCACCGTGGTCGTGCCAAACGCGAAGGGATCCACGATCGATTCGGCGACAATCGGCGACGCCACGACATCGACCCGCGGCAGGACCTGCGGTGAAGCTGGCGCGGGCGTGGCCGCGTTCACCACGCGGGCGAGGCAGAACGCCGAAAATGTGGCTGCGCCGGAGAACCGGGCGGTGGTTTGGAGGATGGGCATGGGAAGAACGGCCTGAACGTCAGCGGGCCGGCTCCGCGGCTGCAAGTCTGCGCCGCTGGTGCCCATCACCGCGCCAGGGCGGTGTCGTTTTTACGAATCTGGAGGGACGACCTCCGTGTCGTCCGCGGCCCGCACAGAGGCGGGGCCCCCCAAATGAGGCCGTCCCTCCGGGAACGC
>Ga0080064_1005394_pt1 | contig 15107 bp, 16 predicted proteins | sample Subgrocontami54m_FD_69260 | JGI IMG/M metagenome (GOLD analysis project Ga0080064, IMG submission 69260) | Subsurface groundwater microbial communities from S. Glens Falls, New York, USA - GMW46 contaminated, 5.4 m (SPADES assembly) (version 2) ...
AAGCCAGGTGTCCTTGCGGCGGATGGGCGGCGGCAGCGTTTCCTCACGCAGCGCCTGCAAATACAGGTGCGCCGGATAGCGCATGGCGATCAATTGAAACGCGGCAACCGGCGCCAGGCACGCCTTGTCCCACGCATCGGCGGGCACGGGGGGAATCGCTTCCTGGGTCAACGGCGGAGTCTCGGCGGCGTCGAACACTTTGCTGTAGGCCAGCTCCAACCGCGCCAGATCATAGGCGAAGGCGGCGCGCGGCAAGCCTTCCAATTCGCGCAGGAACTCCGGAAGATGATCGCCCAAATCGTTCAACGTATAGCTGCGCGAGGGATGGTTCCTGACGTAGAGCCGCAGCAGTTCCTGGAAGAGCTCCTCGCCCAGCAGATCGGCCAGACCTGGATAATCCACGCCGAGCGCATCGATCAGGCGCGCCTCATACATGTCGCGATAAATGTCGAGCCGCTCATTGGGCTGTAGCGTCCTGGAAGGTAGGATGACGCCGCGTGCCTGATCGAGCGGGATCTCCCCTGTGGCGGCCTCGGAGGCGAGCGCCTCTTCGCAATCGCCGGGCGTGAGGATGACGGCCTGCATCCATCGCTGGATACTCGGGAGGCGCGGGAGGGAGTCAGGCCGCATGCTCTTCCTTGCGGTGCTCCCGGTACTGGCGGGCTTTGAGCGCTTCGGCATGGACCACATCAAAGCTGGGGATGGACTCGTCCCATTCGAGCAGCGTGGCCACGCCGCCCATCCGCTGGTAGACGCGCCGGTAGAGCTCCCAGACGGCGTCGATCACGTGATCGCTGTGCGTGTCCAGGATGTGCGTGCCCTTGTTGGTGTGGCCCGCCAGATGGATCTGCACCACGCGCTCGGCCGGAATGCGGTCCACGTATTCTAATGGGTCATAGCTGTGGTTGAAGGAGCTGACGTAGACGTTGTTGACGTCGAGCAGCAGGCCGCAGTCGGCCTGTTCGGCAAGGGTAGTGAGAAAGTCCCACTCCGTCCAATGGGAGGCGCTGAATTCGACGTAGGTGGAGGGATTCTCCAGCACCAGCGGACGTTCCAGGAATTCGGAAATCGTCTTGACGCGGCCGATGGTGTGCTGGAGCGACTCGTCGGTGTAGGGCATGGGCAGCAGGTCATGCACGTTGATGCCCGACACTCCGGTCCAGCAAAGGTGATCCGAGACCCAGTGCGCCTTGGTGCGCGCGGCCAGCGCTTTCAACTTGCCAAGAAAATCGTAGTTGATGGGATCCGTGCTGCCCACCGACATGGAGACCCCGTGGAGCACCACCGGGTAGCGCTCGGCCACCTGGTCCAGCACATAGAGCGGGCGGCCGCCGGTGTCCATGAAGTTTTCCGAGAGAACTTCGAACCAGTCCACCGGCGGATGATTGGCCAGAATGTGGGGGAAGTGGACGGTCCTCAGCCCGATGCCAAATCCCAAATCCGGATAACCCCAGCGGTTCGCCATCGCTTTAGTCGCTCCTGTCGTTGCCTGGCCCAAACCTGCGCCACACAAGCGTGTCCAGACTCAGGCGGCCTGCGCCGTACAGGCCCAGCCAGCACAAGAATAACAGATAGACCACCGGAGTGACCTCAGTCAGGTCCGAGCCCAAGGCGCCGAGGAAACTCTCCTTGTCGGCGGTGAGAAGCGCCACCACCATGGTGGAGCCAAGCAGCAGCGAAATCACGCGCGTGCCCAATCCGGCGATGAGCAGGAGTCCGCCGAACACTTCCAGGCTTGAGACGAATGCCGCGTTCGCCTGCGGCATCGGAATGCCGAGCTGCGTGAAGAAGCCAACGGTTTTGTCAAAGTTCATCCACTTGCCGCGCCCGGTGAGAAAGAACGCGTATCCGAGCACCAGCCGCGTGAGCAGCGGAGCCAGGAATGCGGCCGCGGCATTGAAACGGGACAGCCGGCCGAGAAGCGCGGACGCGGAGAAGGCACGATCTGAAAACGATGTGCCGGTCATACTGGCGGAATGCATCAAACAGGAACCTCATCAATAAAAGCGCCGGAACGGGGGGTTTATTCCCAACCGTTCCGGCGCGCGACCCAGTGATGCCTGGTTACCTAGGCGCTGATCTCAGTGCGGCGTAGCCGCAGCGAGCTTTGCACCGGCACGGCGCAACCACCCTTGCCCTTGCAAGTGTTCTTGCCGGCGCAGCCCTTGTCGCCGGTTTTGCAACCGCCGAGGCCCTTGCAGGAGTTTTCACCCTTGCAGCCATGCTTGGCGGCCGTGGCGCAGCCGCCCTTGCCCTTGCAAGAGTTCTTGGCGGCGCAACCCTTGTCGCTGGTCTTACACCCGCCCAATCCTTTGCAGGAATTGCGGCCCTTGCAGACGTGTTTGGCAGCCTTATCGTCGGCCGCCCGCGCGGCTCTTGTGGTTGCCACGATTCCGGAAACCGCAGCCCCCACGGCTACGGCAAAATTTCTACGAGTCATTAATATTCTCCTTTCCCCAGTTCAGACATGAGTAGCCCAAACAGCCTACTATAGGGGTTACGCACCCCCAACATAGCATGGATGCCGGAAGGGGAAATTATTATTCCCGTTAGTGGTGTTGGTCTCATCGCACAATGTAATCGCGCTTAATCAATTGCGCTATTACCTAATCGGAATCGACACACCCGGCTGGCTGATACTGGCTCCCACCATAAGCAGGACAGGTACTTGCTCTCCAATTGGCGTATCCGCCGCGAGTCTTGCATTAACCTGCATGACACCCACGGTTCCGGGCGCCTGGCCGCGGAATAGAATCTCGGCCGGTTTGTCGCCAACCAGCAAGCTCACCGCCGCGGCTGGTTCCGGATAGGGCGCCGAGGCCGCCTGACCCGCAACGCTGGGCGGAATGGTCCCACCCTGTCCCGTCGCGAACAGCACAACCACGGAAGAAGGCTGAGCCGGTCTATCCGCCGACACCGGCGTTCCATCGGGGTGGAATACGCCGGGATAGAGTCCGGGGCTGGTTGGCTGCAACCGGAGAAGCTGAGCTGCGGTGGCCTGTGAATCAAAGTGGACCACAACCTCCACCTGGCCAGTTAGATCATAAGGCACTTGGGCGTTGACCTGACTGGAACTCGCGTAATAGAGCGGGACAGGCTGCCGGTTCATGGTGACCATCAAGCCGCCGGCGTTGAGAGGCAACCTGCCGGTAGCAGGATCATAGGATGTGACAACGGATTCGCGCGGCCCAAGAAACAGGCCATAGATGGAAACGATCTTGCCGGGGGATGCGGCCCCCGGCCTACCACTGAATGCATCTCGGATGCCATTCTCGGATATAGACGGCAGACGCTGGGCCGGAATCGTATTCGGCTGCACAGGAGCCAGCACAAGCAGGTCATTCGACAACCCCTCTTCGGTTCTTCCTCCGAAAAAGACTACTCCTTTGAGACCCGCAACGTAGGCGCCCTCATGCCTGGAGCGGGGCATCGGCTGCGTGCCGGCCAGATCTGCTGGTAGCCATGTATTGGCGGCAGGATCATACTCCCAGGTGTCGGACAGCGACCCTGCCCAGAACCCGCCGAAAACAACCATGCGACGCCGTGCCGCGTCGAACGCCAACCCATACCATTGCCGGGCCGGAGGCTTGTTGGACGGTTTCAGTTCGCGCCACCGGTTGGTATTCAGATCAAATGCCCACAGGTCTCCTAACGGACACCCCCCGCCTTCCTGCGTACCCACACCACTGGCGCAGCCGCCGTAGAGCAACATCTGATCATTGTCCGGATCATGAACGGCGTGATGCAAGCATCGTCGGACGGGAAGCGGCCCGGCAGGAGTGATATTTCTCCAAACGTTAGCGGCCAGATCAAATGACCATGTGTCATCGAACCGGCCTCGGGTGGTAAAGCCATGCGAGATAATCATTCTATCCCGCACGGGGTCGTATATCCCGGAATGGCCGTAGCGCTTCTCCGGCCCGGTGTCGGACGCCAGCAAGCGCCAGGACCCGGCGGCGATGTCGTAGGCCCAGACATCATTGAAGAAACCAGCCGCCTGCCCACCGAATACAATAAGCCTGCGCCGCAAGCTATCAAATACCAAGGTGTGGCCGAAACGCTGCGCCGGAGCCGGACTGGCAGCAATGGGTGTCCAAGATCTGAAATCCAGGGAAAAGGCCCACAAGTCGTTCCTCGGGAAGCCCGAGTCGCCTCCAAAGAGGAAAATCTGGCGGGAGAAGGGATCATAGGCCACCACGCCATCGATCCGCGCCTCAGGGGTGAGCCCGAACGATGGCAATCTATTGTAAATAAGAGGCTGAGCATCGGCCGTCGCACACGCCAACACGATCCAAATGAGAATCCTTGCCCGCACGTCTTCCTTATCCTTGGCGGCCGCCAGCCTATTCCCTCCGGGAAAACTTTGCCCATCGGGAATACAAAGATAGAATAACGGACTTAGCTCTATGACGCCAGTGTTCACCCAGCGCAAGCGCATTGACGAGTTCGAGTCGGCCGCCATGCCGCACATGAATGACCTGTTCCGCATGGGTTGCCGGATACTGGGCGACAGGCAAAGAGCCGACGATGTGGTCCAGGAGGTGTACCTGCAGGCCTGGAAGTCGTTTGACCGCTTTGAACCGGGGACCAATTGCAAGGCCTGGTTGTTCAAGATCCTGTTCAATTGTGCGCATCACTATCGGCGCAAATGGTTCAACTTCCGCCTCATCCGGGAGAGCGAGGACGTTCTCGAGGTGGCCGTAGCGCCCACCGGGCCGCCGCCGGACCAGTTGACCGACAAGGAGATTCTGGCCGCGCTGGATCGCATTCCAGCCGACTTCCGCGCAGTGGTGCTGCTGGCCGACGTGGAAGAGTTCGCATACAAGGAAGTGGCAAACATCTTGAACATCCCGATCGGTACCGTGATGAGCCGGCTGAGCCGCGCGCGCAAACTGCTCCGCCTGGAGCTGCGCCATGTGGCGGCCGGCTACGGGATCGGGAATTCGAAACAGGAGGGTAGAACGGCATGAACACGACACCTTCCGGCGGGCAGGGGTGCGAAAAAGTACAACGCTATCTCGACTCCTACATTCAAGGCGAGCTGCTGGTGGAAACCAACCACGAAGTACTCGAGCATCTGGAGCAATGCCCGGCCTGTCGCGCCGATCATGAACAGCGCCTCTGGCTGCGCAACCGTTTGCGGGAAGCTTCGCGTACGGTGGAGGCTCCCGTGGATCTGCCCGCGCGCGTGCAGCGGTCGATTCGCGAAGCCGGTCTTCGCTCCGCCTTTTCTCGTCACCGGAACCTGATGCTGGTGGCCGCCACCATCCTGGTGGCCGTCTTTGCCGGCGTGTTGACCTTGCGGCAGCCTGAGCGGATACAGGAGTCCTATATCAACCGCCTGTCGGCGCGTCTGGCGGGCGCCTTGCGGGTTGGTTTCGACGATCACCTGCATTGCGCAGTGGGACGCAAGTTTCCGGACGATTATCCGAAACCGGAGCAAATGAAACCGCAAGAGTTGCCGGGGCCTGACTTTGAGCCGCTCTCTCCCGTGCTGCGCAAGCTGGTGCCGGCCAAGTATGAGATGGTGTCAGCGCATCGATGCAGCTACAAGACCCGTCGCTTTGTCCACTTCATTTTCCGCAATGAAAAGCAACTGATCTCGGTGGTGATCGCGCCCAAGCAGGCGAATGAAGGATTTCAGATTGAGAAACTGATTCCGGCGCTGCGGCAGGCTGGTCTGCCGGTCTACCAGAGCACCGCGGACCGCTATCAGGTGGCGGGATTTGAATCGGGTCAGTACATGGCTTACCTGGTGTCGGATCTGCCGGCGGGAGAGAATCTTGCGCTGGCGCAAGTGCTGAGCCAGCCGGTCAGCCAGTATCTGGCGGGCCTGAAAGGATAGGCCAATGCCGGGCTACGGCATGGTTATGGTGGAGGATGGAATGCGCGGATCGCATGCGGGCCAGGGGGCGAATCCGATCACCAGGTCGCCGCGGTTGACGTACAGCAGCGCCTCGTTGTCCTTGCCGAAGTTGAGCGTTTGGATGATTCCGCCGGAGCAGGACCGGGTCTTCACAATCTTCAGTTGATCCAGATTCTTGTGCGGACTGTTCTCGCCCCAATCCTCCAGAAACCGCTCAAATTTGTAGTCGCGGCAGGGCTTGGATTCCGTACAGCCCCACATCCGATAGGCCTCGGCGTATTGTTTGTTCCGGAGGTAATCCAGGAACAGCGACACCTGTTTTTCTTCGCGATAGTTGCGGAAGGTGAAATAGAGGGCGGCGGCGGATACCAGCAGGATGCCTAGTGCGATGGCGATCCTCTTCAGGTTCCTTTCTCGTTTGGCATCGGCCACTCCGTAGCCGTCCATGAAGCCGGCCATGGGATCTCCTCGCCTCTATTTTACCGGATGCGCCTTGTCGTAGGCCGCGGTGGCTTCGGCCGTGATGTCCAGCGCCGGTTTGAAATAGACCGTGTTGCTGACATCGATGAGCACGTCGAGGCCCTTTTCCTCAGCCAGTTTGGTGACCACCGCCTGCATGGCCTCACCGGCCTTTCGCAGAATGTCGTTGCGAGCCAACTCGACGTCGGCCTGCAGATCCTCGGTCATGCGCTGCGCGTCCTTTTGCTTGCGCTGGCCGTTGAACTGCAATTCCTGCTCAGCCTGCTGGGTTAGCTTACCGGCCATGGTCTGGAGCTGCTGTTGGATGGTTTGAATCTCACGTTGCAACTTTTCCAGGGCATCCTGGCGCGGCTTGAAGGTGGCTTCCATGGCGGCCTGGGCCTTTTTCATTTCCGCGGTATCCAGAAGCGACTTTTGACTATTGATGATGCCGACTTTGGCCTGCGCAAACACGGTTCCCGCCGAGAGCATGGCGCCGGCGCAAATCAGCAGGAAACGGGATAGACGATGTCCTGACATGGAAGCAAACTCCTTGGATGTGATCCTTCTGACAGTAGGGTAATCATAGGTTATCACACCGGTGGCGGAGCGGGCAGCACACCGGGCGTTTTTTGCTATAAACTACTAGACGAAAGAGGTGCCCCTCGATGCAAATGCACAAACGGTTTACGATCGCCGCTCTGCTGAGTCTGACGGTTGCCTATGGCCAGCAGAAGGAACCTGAAAAACTTGCTCCCTATTATCCGACTCCGGAATCTGTGGTCGCAAAAATGCTGCAACTTGGCGGCCTGAAGGCGGGCGAGAAAACGTTCGACCTGGGCAGCGGCGACGGACGCGTGGTGATCATGGCCGCGGAAAAATTCAAAGCCATTGCCACCGGCATCGAGTTGGATCCGGACCTCTACAAGCAGAGTTCGGACAAGATCAAGCAACTGGGGCTCGAAAAGACGGCCAGGATCATCAACGGTGACATCGTGAAACAGGACTTGAGTTCGGCCGATCTCCTTACCGTTTACCTGCTGCCGAGTTCCAATGACAAGATCCGTCCGATGCTTGAGAAGCAGCTCAAGAAGGGCACCCGTATCGTGTCGCACGACTTCGAATTTTCCGGCTGGACTCCGGAAAAAGTGGAGAACGTGGACGATGACGGCGAGGGGCGCTCTCATACCCTTTATCTGTACCGGCGCTAGGCGTCAGGCGCGAAGGCCGGTCAGCATTGGCTTCTGAGCACATCCTGGTCCCAACTGTCCTCCGCAGAGGATTAGCGGCAATGCGGATTGTGCTGGCGGCGGCGTTTGTCTGGCTCGCCATCGGCCGTACGGGGCCCACCGCCGGAGCCGTCCTCTATTTCCTGTTGGGCGGGGTGGCGGTGCTGGCAAAGAGATTGCGCGTGCCTTCACTGCAACCGCTCCTGCTGCTGGCTGACTTCTGTTTCCTGATCCTGTTTCTTGCATCGGTTTCCAGTCCGCCTGTTTTCTGGTGGAGCCAGGCCTGGGTCCTGTACCTGCTCTGCTCGGCAACTCTGTTTCATCGCTGGCCGCACGCGCTGCTGCTAGGGTCCGGCGCAACGGCGTTCCTGGTTCTGCTCCGGCCGGCCGGATGGATTCCCCTCGCCGCCTCCTGCCTGGGTTACACCTTGCTGGGCTCTCTGGCCGCTTGGTTGAAAGAGCAGTACGCCGAAAGGCTCTACAGCGTCTCGCGCCAGAGCGTACTCCACCGGGCCGAGGCTGAGAAGGCACGCCAGCAGGAGCGGGACCGCATCGCCGACGATTTCCATGATGGTCCTTTGCAGGCCTTCATGGGCGTGCAGATGAGGCTGGAGGTGGTCCGGCGCCTCCTTCTCAAGAATCAGGAGGCCGGCGTCAAGGAGCTGCGGCAGTTGCAGGATCTGTTGAAATCGCAAGTGGCCGAACTGCGCGCCTTTCTGCGCAGCATGCGGCCGGTGGAGGTGGAATCCGCCGAACTGATCGCCTCCCTGAGCCGGCTGGCCAGCACGTTTCAAAAGGACACCGGAATCTCGGTGATTTTCTCCGGAACCGCCGTTCTCAAGGATCAGCCGCCGGAGACGGCGCTCGAAATCCTGCAGATGGTGCGCGAGGCGATGCACAACGTGCGCAAACACGCCCATGCCACCTGCGTGGCGCTCACTGTGGAAAGCAGCCATGGAGACCTTACCATCTCCGTGGACGACAACGGCGCGGGCTTTGCGTTCAGCGGAAAATTCACGCTGGACGAATTGGAACTGCTCCGGTTGGGACCGGGCAGCATCAAGAGGCGCGTGCGCGCGTTGAACGGAGAGATGAGCATCGATTCCTCGCCGGGCCGCGGCGTGGGGTTGAGGATCCGTATCCCGCAATGAGGCCTCATTCCCTTGCGCTTCCGCTCACGCTCCTGCTTTGCGGCTGCGGCCGGTACGCGGATTTTCAACTGCCCGTTTTGTCCGCGCCACCGCCGGAGGTGCGTGTACGCTGGGAAATCGATCCCGAACCTGTGCTCGGGCGCGGCCCGGCGGGCTCCTTCGACAGCGTCGATGTATTGAATCCTTCCGTGCTTGTCCGGAATCAAACAGGGGTGCGGACCTGGTGGAACATCTACTCCGGCTTCGACGGAAAGACCTGGCACACGGGCGTGGCGCGGTCCGCCGACGGAGTCTCGTGGGAGAAGCTGGGGAAGGCTCTGTCGCCGGATCAGGCCAGTTGGGAGGGCAGCTACATCGCAGCCAACGGCTCGGCGTTGGAGATGGACGGCGGCATCCACTACTGGTATCAGGCAGGTGATCCGCCGCGCATTGGCCTCGCGCGGTCCGCCGACGGGCTTCAATGGAAAAAAGATCCCCGGTCCGTGCTGCCTTTGGGGCCGCGCGGAAGTTGGGATGAACGGGCGGCGGCCGATCCTTACGTGGTTCGTTTCGGCGGATCTCTGTACATGTTCTACCTGGGCGAGGATCGTGCGCGGCGGCAGCGGTTGGGGGTGGCTCCCAGCCAGGACGGAATCACCTGGTGGAAGCTGCGCAGCAATCCTGTGCTGGAGTTGGGCGAGGTGCGAGCCTTCGATGAGCAGGGGCTGGGCGAGCCGGCCGTGTGGGCCTCGCAGGGCCGCTACTGGATGCTGTACACTGGCCGCGACCGCGCCGAGAACCGCCGCATCGGACTCGCCTGGTCCATTGATGGCGTGGCCTGGACGCGTTGGAACAGTAACTCCGTGCTCGCGGGCAACCGTCCCTGGAACGCCAGGGTGGTGTGCGATCCTTCAGTGCTGGTGCGGGGCGATCGCGTACAAGTCTGGTTCGGCGGAGGCGATGTGGCGCATCCGGCCGAGAACATTCATGGGCAGATCGGACGGGCCACGTTGTTCCTGGAGCCGGTGGGTAAACCATGAAGGTTGGCATCACCTGTTATCCAACTTACGGCGGCAGCGGTATTGTGGCCACTGAACTCGGCATGGAACTGGCCGCGCGCGGCCATCAGGTGCACTTCATCAGCTACGCGCATCCCATTCGCCTGAATCCGGATCTGGAAGGTGTGCACTACCACGAAGTGGAAGTCGCCAACTATCCGTTGTTCGCCTACCCGCCCTATTGCCTGGCGCTCGCCGCGCGCATGGCTGAGGTGGCGGAGACCTATCAACTCGACCTGTTGCACGTCCACTACGCCATCCCGCATTCGGTGTCGGCGTTGCTGGCGCAGCAGATGACCGCTTCCCGGCGCAGGCTCCCCTTTGTCACCACGCTACACGGCACCGACATCACGCTGGTGGGAGCCGAGCCTTCCTACTTCAACATCACCAAGTTCTCCATTGAACAGTCCGACGGAGTGACCGCGGTCAGCCGCTATCTGGTGGACCGTACTGTCGAAGTCTTCGGCGTGGACTGTCCCATTGCGACGATCCACAATTTCGTCAACTGCGATCTGTACAAGCCGGCGCCGGATGGCGCTCCCCGCGGCAAGCGGCTTATCCATGTCTCGAACTTCCGTCCCGTGAAGCGGCCGCTGGACTGCATTCGCATTCTGGAGCGGGTGGTGAAGCAGGTGGACGCGGAGCTTTGGATGGTGGGCGATGGACCCGAGCGCGGACCCGCCGAACGCCTGGCGCACGAGTTGGGTGTGAGCCATCGTGTCAAGTTCCTCGGCAAGCAGGACCATGTGGAACGCCTGTTGCCGCAAGCGGACGTACTACTCCTCCCCAGCGAACATGAGGCGTTCGGATTGGCGGCGCTGGAGGCGATGGCGTGCGGCGTGGTTCCGGTCGCGACGCTGGTCGGTGGGGTTGCCGAATTGGTTACGCACGGAGAGGACGGGTTTCTGGAGCGCGTGGAGGATGTGCAGAGGCAAGCGCAACGCGTGATCCCTTTGCTGACGGACGATTCGCTCCACGCGCGGGTTTCGAGCGCCGCACGCCACACCGCCCGCACGCGCTTTTCCGCTGACCTGATCATCCCGCAATACGAAGAGTTGTACCGGCGCGTACTTGCCGGCGCCTGAATCAGAAACTGGCGCGTGAGCGCGAGGTCCCGGAACTGTTCTCCATTTCCACCTCAACGGAGGAGAGTTGCGACGCATCGCCCACCACCGGCATCAAGGCCCGCAGCAGGAAGGTCCCACCGGCGGAAGTGTCACGGTAGTAATTCTGGAAGGCTACGGCGACCTCCGCACGGACCGGATCACCGCCCAACGGGTTTCCCGCGCGATCAAAGAAACGCAAGGTAAGCCGGGACGCAGTGCGGGTATTGTCGAACCCGATGATCTCCACTTGCACGCTACCGGTGGCTCGCATGGCTTTGGTGGTGTCCATCCCAACCACGGCGCGCGAAACGGTGGTGGCCGCCGTTAGAGGAGCTCCCACTTGCGCCGGCATCTCGAGCCGGAATCGAATCTCACCGGCCGTCGTCCCGGTCTGAAACGCGACCTCGCCCAGGTTCGCATCGCCCTCCCGAATGCTGACGGGAGTGCTGCGGCTGCCATTGGGCAGAAACACCACCGCCGGGTCGTCCAGCGCCGTGGAGATCTCTGAGCGGAACTCCAGCCGCAGTGTCGCCGAGCCCGCCACGCGCGGCGCTGAGGCCAGCCGTAAGGAAACCTTCGCCTGCTTGCCGCTGGCCACAACCGGATCCACGGTGATGATGGCGTCTGGAAACGGCGGGTCGAAGCCCACCGCTTCCAGCGTGAAGATCCTGTCCTCCAGCGTGAGGCTTCCCTGAAAGATACCGTTGCGCGCTGGCGTGAACCGGACCTCGAAGGGAATCGAACGGCCAGGGTCCACGCGCAGCGGCGCCACGATTCCAGACGGCCCGGAGAACCCTTCGCCCGCCACCACCGCGCGGTTGATGGTCAGCGCACCCAATGTGTCGTTTCGCAACTGGAATCCTTGCGTGAGCGAGGCGCCGCGTTCCACTCGCCCGAGCACCATCGGAGCGGTGGTGGCGGCGGTTTCCAGCTTCCCGTCCCTCTCCACCAGTAAAGTGATTGCCTGCGGAGAAACTCCCCGGATCAACAGTGTCTTATCATTTACCAGTAGCGGCGCGCTATATGCGCCGAACGCGGCGGGCTGGAATCGAACGCGGAAATCGACATTCGCTCCGGGCACCATCGTATAGGGCAGGGGAGGATTTCCAAGAATTGTGAACCCCGTCCCCGCTACCCGCAGCGCGGTCAGCGCAGTGGCTGCCGCACCGGCGTTGCGCAATCGGAACCGCGTGTCGGAATAGTCTCCCGCCGCTACACTTCCCGCATCCACCAAACCATCCGCCGGCGTTTCCATCCCCCGGGAATCCACGGTGGAAATGGTGATCTGCGCCGGTGCGAGGCTGGCCCACAAAAGCGCAAAGAGCGCCGTCCGCGCCACCAAATAGGCCAGAAACACGCGGGTTACCTCTGCGGACGGCAGCTCCGTTTTGCGCGTGTTACTCGGAAGGCAGCAGGCCAGCAGCCTCACCGGTTGTCTCCCGGAATCAGGTACAGCTCGCTATCGTCCTCCCGCAACAGAAGCCCCATCGATTGCGCCTCGAACTGCACACGCACCCACTGGCTGCTCATGGCATGCAGCCCAATTACCGGAGTGGACACATCCAGCCGTTGCTGCCGGCCATCGGCGCGATGCACCACAACTGATTGCTCCTCGGCCAATACGAACGCCCCGCTTGGGTAAAGGACGGCATGTCTCGCGCTGGAGGCAACGCGAGCCAGAACCGCGCTCTGCCCATCCGAGGCCACGCGCAACAGGTACAGCTCATCCTCACGCCGCACCAGCGCCAACAGGTGCTCGCCCTGGGCCGCGATCGCTACCGGACTTTGTTCCATCGCCACATCCCAACGCTCCCACCCGCTCCCCTCCCAGTGCAGGATCTGCCGGGACGAATGCAAGTATGCGAACGCGGGAGTCCCGCGGTCATCGAATCCTAGAATTGCGGTGCCGGAAACTGCTTCCCGCCTGTGCACAACAACCCCGGCCCGGTCCATCACCAGCAGTTCCTCGCCGGTCTTGACCAAACCAAAGCTGTCCGAACAGGCGGCCGACACCGCGCCGCTAGTTGCCGCTTCGCCCAGGATAAAATTGGCGCGGAATCCCCACAGCGTCCGCACCTCGCCCCGGGCGTCCACAACGCATCCGACGCGGGGAGACTCCATGCGTCCCTGCGCCTGTAGAGCTGCGGGCGCGATCACGCTCAAGGTGAGGAATATCGTTTTCAACATAGGTTCAGGGCTTTCCGATGGTGATGGTGGGAGCGCCTACCTGCACGGTTGGAAGCGCGGCGGATACTGGAGCTGCCGGGGCCTGGCTGGACCCCTTGGCCAGCGCCATTGCCACGCCGCCCCCCACGGCTGCTCCAGCCAGCAGCCAGATCATCTTCCACTTGCCGCGCGGCTTTGCGCTGGCGGTCTCGTTCGAAACGGTCAAGGCCGATCGGGCAGCCAGGTCCGGGCTGACCGGAGCGTCTGTCACGTATTGGGAAATAATGGTGCCCGCGCGAGCCCGGTCCTTCGCCGCCGTCACACGCACCCGGACCGGGCCAGTAGTTCTGCCCCATTGGATGCCTCGGACTGCGGCCTTCCCATCCTGGCCAGTCAACAGAATCTCTGTCTTGAGACCGTTCTGAAACTGTGCGCCGTCCTCCTCACCCAGCAGGAAACTCACAGCCGCTCCGTCCACCGGACGGCCCGTCTCATCAGTTACCTGAATCACTAGAGGACGTTTGGATTTGGACCCGGCTCCATGCACCGCTCCCTCCCCTTCAATTATCTGTAGCTGGAGGATCGCCGTCTGGGCCATCGCCGCCGGCGTCCACACCGACAGTGCAACCGCCACTGCTCTTGAGAATCTGACCAACACATTGGACCTCGCCAATGTAGTCGGGAATACCCCGGGGAAATCTCCCCTCCTTTAGGCTGTGATTAGTTGGTTGGGGCCGTATATCGGAGTAGGACCACCGTAATGTTGTCCGGTCCACCGGCCATTCGAGCCATTTGGATCAACTGCCGGCAGCGCTCTTCCTGGCTGGCGTTCCGCCCCATCTCCTCCGCCATCGCCTCGGCGCCCACAACTCCGTGCAGTCCATCGCTGCAAATGAGAAACTGTGCGCCATCAGCCGGCTTGATCGTGTAGGAGTGTATGCGCAGCGGGGACTCCACTCCAATCGCCATCGTGAGCACATGCCGCATCGGATGGGTCTTCATGCGGCCCTCCTCGATCCCCAACTTGCGCCCCACCTCGTTGGCCCACGTCTGATCCTCGGTGATGGCCTTGAGCCCATCCTCGCCCAGCATGTAGGCGCGGCTGTCGCCGACGCTGGCGATGAGCAGTTCCTCGCCGGCTTCCCATACGCCCACCAGCGTGGTGCCCATGCCGTTGAATTGTGGCGCGGAAGAGGCCTTGTTCAGCACCTGGCGGTTGGCCTCGCGGAAACTCTCCACCAGCGACTCAATGCTGGGACCTGGTTGATCCTTGAGGAAGGACTGCACGGTTTCCACAGACAGCCGCGAGGCCGTCTCGCCGGCCTGTGCTCCGCCCATTCCATCCGCCAGCAGATACAGCCCCGCCGTAGGATCGATGCCGAAGTAATCCTCGTTGTTCTTCCGAACACAACCGGGGTCGGAAAGCCCGTATGCCTCCACCATGGGACTAGGGAATTATGTCATATTTAGCGACCGGCGGGTATCCCATTACTCTTGCGTTTCCCAAACCCGAAACGCCTCTTCCAGCGAATCCGCCTCTTCTAGCCTTGCGGCGACCCCGGCTCCCCAGGCGGGCTTATCTGCACCAACGCCGGTGGCTTCGCGCTGACCTCCACCCGTTGCGGCGGCCGCAGCAACCGCTTCGGCAGCTTCGCCAGATAGGTCAACCGCTCCACCAGCGGTAACAGCTTCCGCACCGTCGCCCCGTGAAACAACAGGCTTCCGGCCACCAGCAGCGGATGCGGAATCGTGGTGCAGCACCGCGAGCAGATCCCGATCTCGCCCGCGCGCCCTTCCACATGCAGCCTTCGCATGCGCCGCATTTCCTCGTTGTCGAAGATCTCCGGCAGACTCCCAGTGCCCACGTTGCCCACCGGCTCCCCGCCCACCATGTAGCTCTGGCAGCACGGATACACATCGCCATTCCACTTCACATACATCGGACCCCGCCACAGGTAGTGGCACGGATGCTTCCAATCGGCCGCCGTATGCCCCGCATCGGGCCGCATGAGATTGGTTTCGTCTTCCTTGATCCGAACCTGGTCCACGCCTTCCACGCCGCTCCAGAACCGCAGGAAGTCATCCACCTCGGA
>Ga0080064_1005400_pt1 | contig 15092 bp, 10 predicted proteins | sample Subgrocontami54m_FD_69260 | JGI IMG/M metagenome (GOLD analysis project Ga0080064, IMG submission 69260) | Subsurface groundwater microbial communities from S. Glens Falls, New York, USA - GMW46 contaminated, 5.4 m (SPADES assembly) (version 2) ...
GTCCCGCGCAGGGCACGATGCTTTACGCGATCGAGATACCTTCCGAGGGAGGCAACACGCTCTTCGCCAACGGCTACAAGGCCTACGAGGCCCTGCCCGCCGAGGTGAAGGAGAGCGTCCGCGGCCTGAAGGCGCTCAACGTCTACGACTACGAGGGCGGCGTGGTCGAGCGCAAGAACATGGTGGCGCCGCAGGACGGGATCGCGTTCGCCCATCCGGTGGTTCGCACGCATCCGGAGACCGGGCGCAAGAGCCTGTACGTCAACCGCCTCATGACCCATCACATCGAGGGCGTGTCGCCGGAGGAGAGCGAGCGGCTGCTCACCCTCATGTTCGAGACCATCGAGCGCCCCGAGTTCGTCTACGAGCACCGCTGGCGGGTCGGCGACGTGCTGCTCTGGGACAACCGCTGCACGCTGCACGCGCGCCGCGACTTCGATCCGAGCGAGCGCCGCTGGATGCGACGGGTGACCATCCGTGGCGACAAGCCGTACTGACCAGAATCCATCAGCGCCTCTACAGGCGCCTTGCCAGGTTGATCCCCGGCCTGCCGGCCGGACGATCCGCCGATCGATGCGACGGGAACCGGACCATGGCTAGAACCTTGACACGGGCGGCGCTGCTCGCTTTCGGCGCCTTGCTGCTGCCGCACTGGGCTTGGGCGCAGGCGGTTGCACCCATCGCCCTGTACGCGGGCGCCGATCGCCAGGCCATGCTCGTCGCCGGGGCGAAGCAGGAGGGGTCGCTGCAGCTCTACGCCACGACGCCCGTGGAATACATGCGGGTCATCATCGACGGCTTCGAGAAGAAGTACGGCGTGAAGGTCAACCTGTGGCGCTCCCGCTCGGAGAACCTGCTGCAGCGGATCCTCTCGGAGGCGCGCAGCGGCAAGCCGACTTTCGACGTGGTCGAGTGCATCACCCCGCCGATGGAGGCATTCCGGCGCGAGGGCTTGTTGCAGCGCGTGGACGCGCCCGTGCACGGCGAACTGCACCCCTGGGGCGTGCCGGCGCACCGCGAGTGGGCGGTCACGCAGCTCTACCTGTTTGTGCATTCCTACAACACGAACAAGGTGAAACGGGAGGAGCTGCCGAAAACGTATGCCGATCTGCTCGATCCCAGGTGGAAGGGCAGGCTCGCCATGGAAGCCTCGGACCACGAGTGGTTCTACACCGTGGCCAAGGACATGGGGGAGGAGAAGGGCCTGAAATTCTGGCGCGACCTGGTGGCGACCAACGGCATCCAGTTGCGTACCGGGCACTCGCTGCTCAACAACCTCGTGGGGGCGGGTGAGGTTCCGCTCGCGCTCACCGTCTACAACAGCGACCCTCCCACGCTGAAGAACAAGGGCTCGCCGATCGAGTGGTTCGTCATCGAGCCGGCGATCGCGATTCCCAACGGCGTCGGCGTGTCGCGCCACGCGCCGCATCCGCATGCGGCAGTGCTGTTCTACGAATACATCCTGTCCGAAGAAGGCCAGCGGGTGCTGGCGAGGATCGGCTACGTCACCACGCAGAAGAAGATCGAGCCCTCGTTCGACAAGGCGTTCAAGGTGCTCGATCCGGCGGTCCTGCTGGATGAATACGACAAGTCGAACGGCCTGTTCAATCAGATCATCGTGAAGGGCGCGGCAAGGTAGCAGGCGGCGCCGGGTCATCGCATTCATCTCGAAGTGCGCCATGGTCACGAGGATCACCATGCCCATCGCAGTCCCCGCGAACAGCAGCGGCAGGAGCAGCCACGGCAGGAAGCGCCCCGTCAGCCAGCCCGACATTGCGCGTTGGATCGTTCGATGGTTGGACTTCGCTGCGCTCATTCCAACCTACACGACTTGCTCGGGACGGGGAAGTCCCTTTCATTCGTTAGCAGGGTGTTGAAAAACGCAGTCCTGTCATTCCGAGGAGCGCAGCGACGAGGAATCTGCTTTTTCAAGTCGTTGATTCGGCATAACAGCAGATCCCTCGCTTCACTCGGGATGACAAGAAATTAGCATCGAGCCACGTATTTCAACAACCTGTTAGACGACCTCGAACAGCCCCGCGGCGCCCATGCCGCCGCCGATGCACATGGTGACCACGACGTACTTGACGCCGCGGCGGCGGCCTTCGATGAGGGCGTGGCCGACCAGGCGGCTGCCGGTGACGCCGTAGGGATGGCCGACGGCGATGGCGCCGCCGTTCACGTTCAGGCGCTCGTCGGGGATGCCGAGGTGGTCGCGGCAGTAGATCACCTGCACGGCGAAGGCCTCGTTCAGCTCCCACAGGCCGACGTCCTGCATCTTCACGCCCGAGCGCTCGAGCAGCTTGGGCACGGCGAAGATCGGTCCGATGCCCATCTCGTCGGGCTCGCAGCCGGCCACCGCGAAGCCCCGGAAGATCCCCATCGGCTTCGCGCCGTGCTTGACCGCGGCGCGCTCGCTCATCACCACGCAGGCCGAGGCGCCGTCGGAGAACTGGCTCGCGTTGCCCGCGGCGACGACCCCGCCCTCGACCGCCGGCTTGATCTGCGAGACGCCCTCGTAGGTGGTGTCGGCGCGGATGCCCTCGTCCTCGGCGGCGGTGACTTCCCGCACCGATTCGGCGCCGGTCGCCTTGTCGACCACTTTCATCTTCGTCGTGATCGGCACGATCTCGTCCTTGAACTTGCCGGCGGCGCGCGCCGCCGCCGCGCGCTGCTGGCTCTGCACGCCGTAGCGGTCCTGCGCTTCGCGGCCGATGTTGTAGCGCCGCGCGACCATCTCCGCGGTCTGCAGCATGGGCCAGTAGAGCGCGGGCTTGTGCCGGTGCAGCCACTCGTCCTGGAACATGTGCCGGTTCAGCTCGTTCTGCACGCAGGAGATCGATTCCAGGCCGCCGGCGACGAAGACCTCGCCCTCGCCGGCGATCACGCGCTGCGAGGCGATCGCGATCGCCTGCAGCCCGGAGGAGCAGAAGCGGTTCACGGTCATGCCGGCGGTGGTGACCGGGAGCCCCGCGCGGATGGCGATCTGGCGCGCGATGTTGCCCCCCGTGGCCCCCTCGGGCAGCGCGCAGCCCATGACCACGTCCTCGATTTCCTGCGGCTCGATGCGCGCGCGCTCGATCGCGTGCTTCACGACGTGGCCGCCCATCTTGGCGCCGTGGGTCATGTTGAGCGCGCCGCGCCAGGATTTGCAGAGCGGCGTGCGGGCGGTGGCTACGATCACTGCTTCTGTCATGTCGGACTCCTGATCAGTTGCCGCGATTTAGAGGAGCAATTGTCACGTTCCGTCATTCCCGCGCAAGCGGGGATGACATCTTCAACGGTTACTCGCATATCAAGTCAAGGTTTTCGGGCCACGAGGTCGATGAGGGCGGACAGGCCGCAATGGGCGTCGCCTTCGGCGATCGTCTCGTCGTGCTCGTGCAGGTGCAGGATCTCGAGCGAGGCGAAGGCCTCGCGCAGCAGTTGCCCGGTGTAGAGGTTCTCGAGCTGTTTCGGACCGCCCGTGCCGTATTCGAGCTGCTTCGGCCCGTAGCCCTGCAGCACGAGGATGCCGCCGGGGGCGAGCGAGCGCAGCATGCCGGCGAAGGCGCGCCCGCGCTCTTGCGGGCCCATGAACTGGATGAAGATCGCCGCGACGAGGTCGTACTGCCTCGCGTCCCAGTCCCAGTCGTCGATGTTCGCCTCGTGGTACTCGACTTCGACGCCCTTCTCGGCGGCGAGCCGGCGCGCCTTCGCCACGCCGACCGGCGAGAAGTCGAAGGCGGTGACGCGCAGACCCTGCTGCGCGAGCCAGACGCTGTTCCTGCCCTCGCCGTCGGCCACGGACAGCGCGCTCATGCCGGGCTTCAGCAGATGCGCCTGCGCGGCGACGAAGTGGTTCGGCTCGGTGCCGAAATGGTATTCGTCCTTGCCGAAGCGGGTGTCCCAGCGGGCGCGCTCGGAAACAAAGCTCATGCGATTTCCTCCCCTGTCATTCCGAGGCCGAAGGCCGAGGAATCTGCTTCTTCGATGCCCGAAAAGCAGATCCCTCGCTTCGCTCGGGATGACATCTCCCGGTCAATTGAACGTCTTCCCCTCGGCGGCGAGCTTCGCGAGCAGCGGTGCCACTTTCCACGTGCCGCCCTGATAGCCCTTGGCGAAGCGCCCGATCGCCGCGAGCACCTTCGCGAGGCCCACGGCGTCGGCGTAGAACATGGGGCCGCCGCGATAGTGCGGAAACCCGTAGCCGGTGAGGTAGACCATGTCGACGTCCGAGGCGCGCAGCGCGATGCCTTCCTCGATGATGTGCGCGCCCTCGTTGGCGAGCGCGTACATGCAGCGCTCGACGATCTCCTCGTCGGAGATCGCGCGCGGCGCGACGCCGATTTCCTTGCGGTAGGCCGCGATCATCTGCTCGACCTCGGGGTCGGGGATGGGCTTGCGGTTGCCCGGCTCGTACCTGTACCAGCCCTTGCCCGTCTTCTGGCCGAAGCGGCCCTGCTCGCACAGCCGGTCGGCGATCTTCGAATAGATGAAATCCGGGCGCTCGACCGCGCGGCGCTTGCGCACCTCCCAGCCGATGTCGTTGCCGGCCATGTCGTACATGGTGAACGGCCCCATCGCCATGCCCCACTTCTGCAGCGCGCCGTCCACCTGCTGGGGCGTCGCGCCCTCGTCGAGCAGGAACAGCGACTGCACCACGTATTTCTCGAGCATGCGGTTGCCGATGAAGCCGTCGCACACCCCCGAGACGATCGCCACCTTCTTCAGCGTCTTGCCGAGGCGCATGGTCGTGGCGAGCACGTCCTTGCCGGTCTTCGCGGCGCGCACCACCTCGAGCAGGCGCATCACGTTCGCCGGGGAGAAGAAGTGCGTGCCGATCACGTCCTGGGGCCGCGAGGTCACCGCGGCGATCTTGTCCACGTCCAGGGTCGAGGTGTTGGTGGCGAGGATCGCGCCGGGCTTGGCGATCGCATCCAGCTTGCGGAAGATGTCCTGCTTCACGTCCATGCGCTCGAACACCGCCTCGATGACGATGTCCGCGTCCTTCGCGGCGGCGAGCTCGAGGGCAGGGGAGATGAGCGCCATGCGCTTGTCCATGTCCTCCTGCTTGAGCCTGCCCTTCGCGACGGTGGCGGCGTAGTTCTTGCGGATCGTGTCCATTCCGCGATCCAGGGCCTCCTGCTTCGCGTCGATGAGCGTCACCGGGATGCCCGCGTTGGCGAAGCTCATGCCGATGCCCCCGCCCATGGTGCCCGCGCCGATGATGGCCGCGCGCTTCACCTCGCGCACCGGCGTCGTGTCCGGCACGTCGGGGATCTTGTTGGTCTGGCGCTCGGCGAAGAACATGTGCCGCAGCGCCTTGGATTCGCTGGTGTTGACCAGGTGCTCGAAGCGCGCGCGCTCCACCTTGATGCCTTCGTCGAAGGGCTTCGCGACCGCGGCCTCGACGCAGGTGACGATCTCCATCGGCGCGGGAAAGCCGCGCGAGGACTTCGCCGTCTCCGCGCGCGCCTGCTCGAAGAACTGCGCGGCGTTGTCGAGCTTGGCGCTCATGTCGCGGATGCGCCGCGGGCCCCTGCCCTCGGCGACCAGCCGGTTGGCGTAGGCGATGGCGCCCGCGAGCAGGTCGCCCTCGACCAGCTCGTCCACGAGGCCGAGCGCCTTGCCCTTTTCGCTCGGCACGGGATCCCCCGAGACGATCATCTTGAGCGCCTCGGCCACCGGGATGAGCCGCGGCAGGCGCTGCGTGCCGCCCGCGCCGGGCAGGATGCCGAGCTTCACCTCCGGGACCGCGAGCTGCGCGCGCGGCGCGGCGACGCGGTAGTGGCAGGCGAGCGCGAGCTCCAGGCCCCCACCCATGGCGAAGCCGCCGATCGCCGCGACCACGGGCTTGTGCATGCCGTCCAGCGTGGCGATGATCTGGTGCAGCGTCGGCACCGCGGTGGATTTTGGCGTGTTGAACTCGCGGATGTCGGCGCCGCCGGAGAAGGCTTTCGCCGAACCGATCACGACGACGGCGCGCACGGCGGCGTCCTTCACCGCACGGTCCAGCCCCGAGGTCAGGCCCTCGCGCAGCGGCAGGCCCAGGCCGTTCACCGGCGGATTGTTCAAGGTGATGACGGCGACGCCGTCCTGAAGCGAATAATCAGCGGAACTCATTTGGACTCCTCGATGCAGAAACCTGGACCGTCGCAGGGAAAGAGGGCGGAGCGCTGCACGATGTCCATCGTCTCCGTGTTCCCTGGGTGGTGTGTTTGTACAGGCATTGCCGGCCCGCCGGGCCGGGGATAGCGGGGAATTGTACTCCTCCGACGCGATGCCCGCGCCGCGGGGAACGCACGGGTCGCAGGTCGGTCTGAGTGTGAACTAAGCCCCAGAGAGTCCGATATTCGAGCTACGGCCTGCAGGACACTGTGCAAGAATGCACGGCTATCCTCGGGGCCGGCTCGCATCGGGCTGACAGGCAAAGGAGATTCATGGCAGTGCCCGGCACAACGCAGACCGGCGGGACAGGGAACGACGCGCTCTCCGGGGGCGCGGGCGACGACACGCTCTCCGGGGGCAACGGCAACGATACGCTCTCCGGCGGCGGCGGGAACGACTCGCTCCTCGGCGGCCTGGGCGACGACTCGCTCTTCGGCGGTGGGGGCGACGATACGCTCGACGGGGGGCTGGGCAGCGACACGCTCGACGGCGGGGCGGGCAGCGACTATTACATCGTACGCGATCGCAATACCTACGTTTTCGATTCGGGTGACACGGGTGTCGATCACGGCCTGATCTACGCCGACTTCTTCAAGGTGCCCACCTCGGGGGTGGACTGGAGCTGGGCCGCAGGGGTGCAGACGCTACCCTACTGGATCGATTCGCTCCTGCCGAGCGACGCCGGGCGCTTCGCGGCGCAGATCGGTGCCGCGAAGACCATCCGTTACTGCTTTCCGACCGAGGCGCCCGCGTATTTCGGCTCCTTCGACGCGAACGGATTCCAGCCGTTTACCCAGAACCAGAAGGCCTTCGTCAAGCAGGCCCTGGCCTATATTTCTTCCGTGATCGACGTGCACTTCGTCGAATCCAGCGACGCGGAGGCGCTCAACACCATCACTTTCGCCGACAACAGGCAGGTGAACAGCGCCGGGTACGCGTACTTCCCGAGCGAGAGCGAGTCCGGCAGCGATATCCTGCTCAGCAACTACGGGTCCTCGTCGGCCAACCTGGATCCGCACGACGGCGAATACGCCGCCCTGGTCCTGATACACGAGCTCGGGCACGCGCTGGGGCTGAAGCACCCTTTCAGTCAGCCCGACGCCGGCGGGAACGTCGGCGACGGTCCCTTCCTGCCGGCGACCGAGGACAAGAGCCAGTGGACCGTGATGAGCTACACGACCCGGCCGAACGAGTACCACCTGCAGTACAGTGCCCTCGACATCGCCGCGCTCCAGTTCCTGTACGGCCCGAGCCCGACGCTGCGCACGGGGGACGACAGGTACTACGTCAAGACCGGCGACCCCAATTTCATCTCGGACGCGGGCGGAATCGACACCATCGACGCGTCCGCCCTGAATACGCCCGTCACGCTGACTCTGAAGGAGGGGTATTGGAATTACGTCGGGCAGAAGGCGGCGCGCATCACGTTGCCGGCCCAGATCACCATCAATTTCGGCACCGTCATCGAGAACGCCGTCGGCGGCGAGGACGGCGACGTGCTGGTCGGCAACGACGCGAACAACATCCTCGACGGCGGCGGAGGCAGCGACAGCTTGAGCGGCGAGGCGGGCGAGGACACCCTCATCGCAGGCCGGGGCAACGACAGCTTGAGCGGGGGCGACGGGAACGACAGCGTCGTCATGGTGGACCACCTGGATGGCAGCGACAGCGTCGATGGCGGCGCGGGCACGGACACGATGACGCTCGATGCGGGCGTCGCCGATGCGGTCTTCGGCAAGGTCAGCCACGTCGAGGTCCTGGCGCTGTCCTCCCCCGGTGCGCTGTCGCTCGATGCCAAGGCGATGGCGGCGGGCATCCTCACCGTGAACGACAATGCGGGAGCCGATGCGATCGTGGTGGGTCGGGCGTTCACGCGCGCGCTGACGGTCAACCTGACCAAGGCCGCCGCGGCCGACAGCATCGACGCATCCGCCACCTCGGCGGCGCTCACCGTGACGGGTTCGGTGTCCTCGATCGCATCGAACGACACCGTCAAGGGAGGCACCGGTACGGGGGACGCGCTCAGCCTGACGGCCGATGGCGACGCCACGGGCGCGGTCCTGAGCAGCGTCACCGGCGTGGAGACCGTGACCGTCCTGGCGAGCGGCGCCAACGGCGCGAGGATCACCCTCGGTGCGGACACGGTCATCGCGGCCGGTAAGACGCTTGCAGTGGACGCGAGCGCGCTCAACAGCGCCTCGGCCGCCCTGAGCTACGACGGCAGCGCCATCGTGACCTCGACCAAGTCGCAGCACGTGACCGGCGGCGCGGGCAACGACGGCATCTCTTGCGGCGCGGGCAACGACAGCATCTCCGGCGGCTCGGGGAGCGACAGCATCGACGGCGGCGCGGGGATCGACACGGCGGTCTACGCCGGGGGCCGGGCGGCGTACCAGGTCGCGCACACCGGTTCGAGCTGGAGCGTGAGCGGCGCCGACGGGACCGACGGCCTGGACAATGTCGAGCGCCTGCTGTTCTCCGACAAGAAGATCGCGCTCGATCTCGCGGCGGGCGGACACGCCGCCGGAGCCGTCCAGGTACTGGGCTCGGCCTTCGGCGCCGGCTCACTGTCGAGCAAGGCATACGTCGGCGTCGCGCTCGGCCTGTTCGACGCGGGCATGAGCCTCCAGGACGTCTGCGCGCTTGCGGTCGGAACGGACGAGTTCAAGTCGCTGGCGGGCTCGACCGGCAACGCCGATTTCGTGAACCTCGTCTACCGCAACGTGGTCGGAGCGCTGCCTTCGGCGGACGACAGGGACTACTACGTCGGCCTGCTCCAGGGCAGCGGCGGAACGATGTCGCAGGCCGATCTGCTCGCGCTGGCGGCCGCGAGCGATGCCAATACCGCCCACCTCAACCTCGTCGGCCTGCAGCAGACGGGCGTGGAGTACGTCTAGGTGCATGACGGCACGAACGTAGGTCGGGCTGAGCGCAAGCGAAGCCCGACGTTGCGTACGTCCAGAGTTCAAACCTCCAGCCACTCCTTGCGAACAGCGCTGTTGGTCCTGAGCTCGCGCGGCGTGCCCTCGAAGACGATCCGGCCGTGCCCCATGACGTACAGGCGCTCGGAGATGTCCAGGGCGATGGCGAGCTTCTGCTCGACCAGCAGGATGGCCACGCCGCGGCGCTTGATTTCCTCGAACAGGCCGGCGACCAGCTCGACGAGCTTGGGCGCGAGTCCCTCGGTCGGTTCGTCGATCATGATCAGCTCCGGGTCCCCCATGAGCGTGCGGCACAGCGTGAGCATCTGCTGCTCGCCGCCGGAGAGCACGCCGGCGAGGGCGTGCTCGCGCTCCTTCAGGCCAGGAAACAGGCGGAACGCGTCCTCGATCGTCCAGCGGGCGCTCCTGCGCGCGTTCTTCTGCCCGAGGACGAGGTTCTGCCGCACCGTGAGCGTGGGGAAGATGTCGCGGTTCTCGGGCACGTAGCCCATGCCCTTGTGCGCGATCTGGTAGGTCTTCAGACCCAGGATCTCCTCGCCCTTGAACCTGACCGACCCGCTTGCCTCCACCATGGCCATGATGGCGCGGATGGTGGTGGAGCGTCCGACGCCGTTGCGGCCGAGCAGGCTCACGCATTCGCCGGGCGCGACCGCGAGGTTCACGCCGTGCAGGATGTGGCTCTTGCCGTAGTAGGCGTGCAGGCCGCGGACCTCAAGCATGGTCGAGGCTCTTGCCCAGGTAGGCTTCCCGCACCGCGCGATCGGCGCGTATCGCCGCGGGGGCGCCTGTCGCGATCAGCTCGCCGTACACCAGCACGGAGATGCGGTCGGCGAGGTCGAACACCACGCTCATGTCGTGCTCCACCATCACCAGGGTCTTGCCGAGGGTGACGGCGCGGATCAGCTCGACCGCGTGCGCGGTCTCGGTGCGGTTCATTCCGGCGGTGGGCTCGTCGAGCAGGATCACCTGCGCGCCGCTCGCGATGGTGACGCCGATCTCCAGCGCCCGCTGCTCGGCGTAGGAGAGCACCCCGGCGGGGGTGTCCCGGCGGCGCTCGAGCCCGATCGCCTGCATGATCTCCTCGCTGCGCGAGCGCGCGTCCGAGAGCGCGCCCAGCCGGTGCCAGAAGGAGTAGCGGTAGCCGAGCGGCCACAGCACCGCGCAGCGGATGTTCTCGAACACCGACAGGCGGTGGAAGATGTTGGTGACCTGGAAGCTGCGCGAGAGCCCCTTGCGGTTGATCTCGCAGGGCGCGAGCCCGGTGATGTCCTCGCCGTTGAGCAGGATCTTCCCCGCGCTGGCGGGAAAGCGGCCCGAGACGAGGTTGAACAGCGTCGACTTGCCGGCGCCGTTCGGGCCGATGATGGCGTGGCGCTCGCCGCGCTCGACCGCGAGGTCGACGCCGCGGATGATCTCCGTGCGGCCGAAGCTCTTCGCTATGCCGCGCAGCTCCAGCGCCGCGCTCATGCCCCGAGCTCCTTTTCTTGGATCGCGCGCTGCCCGTCGTCCCATACGCGGCGGAAGCGCCGCCAGGCGAGCGCGGTGAGCGCAAGCCCCACCAGCAGCAGCGCGCCGGCGCTCGCCCACGGGGTGGCGGTCATGACGTTCATGCCGATGCCGAACAGCTCGGTCCCGGGGCGCGCCTCGCCCTCGAGGGAAAAGTAATAGGTGATCTCGGCCAGGCCGACCAGGCCGCCGAGCGCGGCGAGCCCCGCGGCGGCGAGCGCGAGGTAGTGCGGGACCAGGCGCCGGAACTGTCCGAAGCGCGCCATGCGCAGGTTCATGGCGATCAGGCTCGCGAAGCCCCCGGGCGCGTAGAGCACCATGACGAGGAACAGCAGCCCGAGGTAGAGCAGCCACGCCTTGGTGAGCGTTCCCACCGCGGTCACCATCGCGGCGTACACGATGGCCCCGAGGATGGGTCCGAAGAAGAACCCCGCGCCCCCGATGAAGGTGGCGATCAGCACGCCGCCGGAGCGCACCGCGCCGACGTTCTCGGCCGAGACGATTTCGTAGTTGATGCAGGCGAGGCCGCCCGCGACGCCGGCGAAGAATCCCGCGATGATCATCACGAACCAGCGCACCCGCTGCGGGCTGTAGCCGATGAACTCGGCGCGCTCGGGATTGTCGCGAACGGCGTTGGCGATGCGGCCCAGGGGCGTGTGGGTGAACGCGTACATGGCCGCGGTGCACGCGAAGGTCCAGGCGGCGATGAGGTAGTACACCTGGATCGCCGGCCCGTAGGTGATGCCGAGAAACGGCTGCCCGACCATGCGGTTGGTGGTCACGCCGCCTTCGCCGCCGAAGAAGCCGGGGAACATGAGCGAGCAGGCGGCCACCAGCTCCCCGATGCCGAGCGAGATCATCGCGAACGTCGTCCCGGAGCGGCGCGTGGTGACGTAGCCGAAGGCGACGGCGAACAGCATGCCCGAGATCCCGCCCACCAGCGGCAGCAGGCTCACGGGAAACGCGAGCTGGCCCTTGCCGATCAGGTTGAGCGCGTGCGCCGCGATGTAGGCCCCGAGGCCGGAGTACACGGCGTGGCCGAAGGACAGCATGCCCGACTGGCCGAGCAGCATGTTGTAGGAGAGCGCGAACACGATGCCGATCCCCATCTGGGAGAGGAGCGTGATCACGAAGCTCTTGGCGGACAAGAGCGGCGCGGCGAGGAGCACGAGCGCGAAGCCTCCCCAGGCGAGCCAGCGGCCGAGGTCCAGGGGCTTGTAGCGCAGGGTGCGGGCCGTCATTCGATGCGTGCTCAGTCCGCGCGCGTGCCCATCAGCCCCTTGGGCCGGAAGATCAGCATCAGCACCATGAGCAGGTAGGGGATCACCGGCGCCGCCTGCGCGATGGTGAGCTTCATGAATTCCCCGAGCACGCCGCCCGGGGCGTGCATGAAGCCGACCCTCGCGAGCAGGTCGGCGAAGGAGTAGTCGAGCGCCACCGAGAAGGTCTGGATGATGCCGATCGCGAGCGAGGCGATGAAGGCGCCGCCGAGCGACCCCATCCCGCCCACCACGACGATGACGAACACCATCGGGCCGACCGTGGCGGCCATCCCCGGCTCGGTGACGAACGCCGCGCCGCCGATCACGCCCGCCAGCCCGGCGAGCGCGGCGCCGCCGCCGAACACCAGCGTGAACACGCGCGGAACGTTGTGGCCGAGGGCTTCCACCGTCTGAGGGTGAGTGAGCGAGGCCTGGATGACCAGGCCGACGCGCGTGCGGGTGAGCGTGAGCCAGATCGAGACCAGCATCGCCAGCGCCACCAGCAGCATGAAGCCGCGGAACACGGGGTAGGCGGTGCCGTAGATGGTGAACAGGGTTCCGTCGAGATCGGGCGGCACGCGGTAATCGAGCGAGGAGCGGCCCCAGATCAGGTGCACCGCCTCCTCGATCAGGTAGGCGAGGCCGAAAGTGAACAAGAGTTCTGCGACGTGGCCGAACCTGTGCGCGGTGCGCAGGCCGAAGCGCTCCACCGCCATGCCCGCCGCGCCGACCAGCACCGGCGCGATCACGAGCGCCGGCCAGAAGCCGAGCCACCTGCTCGTCTGGTAGGCGAAGTAGGCGCCCAGCATGTAGAAGCTGGCGTGGGCGAAGTTGAGCACGCCCATCAGCGAGAAGACGATCGTCAGCCCCGAGGTGAGCATGAACAGGAGCAACCCGTAGGAGATCCCGTTCAGGAGCGAGACGAGGAAGAATTCCATGTGGCTGGGCTGTCAGGCTGCCAAATCGAAGGGCGTAGGTTGGGCTGAGCGCGAGCGAAGCCCAACATCGGCGCGATCGTTGGGCTTCGGCCGAGGGCCTCAGCCCAACCTACGCAAAGTTCGCGCGCGCGACGCTAGGGCCGCTTCATCTGGCAGGAGGTCGGCTGCGCCGCGACAAAGGACTCGATCCGGGCGTCGGTCTTGAAGCCGTAGCCGCTGTCCTCGGAGTCGTAGCGGACGGACTTGTCCCCGCCGGGCTGGGGTTTGCCCGCCTTGACGCCGGCCCGCACGATGGTCGAGATGTACAGAGGATTGATGAGCTGGTGGTCGGCCGCGCGCATCTCCACATCGCCCGTGTCGCTCAGCCACTTCCTGCCCTCGAGCTTCAGCGCCACCTTCAGCGGGTCGGTCGATTTTGCGTCCTTGATCGCCTCGGCGAGCATGTACATCTGGGTGTTGACGCGCAGGTAGTAGAAGTCGATGCCGTACTTCTTCTTGAACTCGGCGGCGAACTTGTCGGTCTTGTTGGGCTGGATGTTGGCGTGCCACTCGGTGATCTGCTTCACCTTGCCCACGGCCGCTTCGCCCATCGCGGTCGGCGTGCCCAGGCCGCCCGCGTAGTAGGTGTAGAAATTGGCGTTCAGGCCTGCGTCCTTGGCCGCTTTGATGAGGAGCGTCATGTCGTTGCCCCAGTTGCCGGTAATCACCGTGTCCGCGCCCGCGGCCTTGATCTTGGCCACGTAGGGGGAGAAGTCCTTGACCTGGCCCAGCGGGTGCAAGTCGTCGCCGACGACCTGGATGTCGGGTCGCTTGCGCGCGAGCAGCTCCTTCGCGGCGCGCGCCACCGCCTGGCCGAAGGAGTAGTTCTGGTTGATCAGGTACACGCGCTTGACGTTCTTCTCGTGCGTCAGGTAGGAGGTGAGCGCCTCCATCTTCATGTCGCTGTTGGCGTCGAACCTGAAATGCCAGAAGCTGCACTTGGCGTTGGTGAAGTCCGGATCGACCGCGGCGTAGTTGAGGTAGAGGATGGCCTGGCCGGGATTGCGCTCGTTGTGCTTCTGCACCGCGTCGATGAGCGCCCCCGCGACCGAAGAGCCGTTGCCCTGGGTGATGTAGCGGATGCCGCCGTCGATGACTTTCTTCAGGACGTTGAGCGATTCCTGGGGGCTCACCTTGTTGTCGAAGGGAACGATCTCGAGCTTCACGCCGGGCCCCGCCAGGCCGCGCCGATTGATGTCGTCGGCGACGAACTGGAACTGCTTCAGGCCCAGCTCCCCGACGTTGGCGAAAGCGCCGGACAGGGGATCGATGTAGGCGATCCTCACGGTCTGCTGCGCCTGGGCGCAGAAGGTCGCGGAGAGAAGCGCTCCGGCGAGCAGCGAACGGATGACGCGCGGGTTCATAGGGTCTCCTCGAAAGGTGGCGCCCTCAGGGGCGGTTCATGCGGAAGGGACGGAGCATGGGCGCTCTCGCGTTTCGGACGATGTTAGACAAGTTGCAGGGGGGGGTCAAGGCAGGCCCTTGATGCCCATGATTGACACCCCCATGGGGCCAGAGTAATTTCGGGCAGCCGATCGACCCATTCGGAGCACACCATGTTGCGCGGCCTCATGATGGACCAGCCCCTGCTGATCTCGACGCTGCTCGAGCACGCGGCGCTGAACCACGGCGACACCGAGATCGTTTCCCGGACCGTCGAAGGACCCGACAAGGACGGCGCCGGCGCCGTGCACCGCTACACTTACACCGACGCCCGCAAGCGCGCGAAGCAGCTCGCGCAGGCGCTCGCCCGGCTCGGGGTGGGGATGGGCGATCGCGTCGGCACGCTCGCCTGGAACGGCTACCGGCACTTCGAGCTCTATTTCGGGGTCTCGGGCATGGGTGCGGTGATCCACACCATCAACCCGCGGCTGTTTCCCGAGCAGCTCGTGTTCATCGTCAACCACGCCGAGGACCGCTACGTCTGCTTCGACCTGAGCTTCGCGCCGCTGGTGGAGAAGCTCGCGCCGCTGTGCAAGGCGGTGAAGGGCTGGGTGGCGATGACCGACCGCGCCCACATGCCGCAGTCGGCCATTCCCGGCCTGCTGTGCTACGAGGAACTGATCGAAGCGGAATCCGGCGACTTCCGCTGGCCGAGCTTCGAGGAGAATACCGCGGCCGGCCTGTGCTACACCTCGGGAACGACGGGCAACCCCAAGGGCGTGCTCTACGCCCACCGCTCCACCATCCTGCACGCCTACGCGGCGTCGCTGCCCGACGTGTTCAACTGCTCGGCGCGCACCGTGATCCTGCCC
>Ga0080064_1005402_pt1 | contig 15086 bp, 12 predicted proteins | sample Subgrocontami54m_FD_69260 | JGI IMG/M metagenome (GOLD analysis project Ga0080064, IMG submission 69260) | Subsurface groundwater microbial communities from S. Glens Falls, New York, USA - GMW46 contaminated, 5.4 m (SPADES assembly) (version 2) ...
GCTCTCGTCTCTGAGAACGGGATCTCTTCAATGAACTCGTCATCAGTGCGATCCCCCAACCGTCCCAACCAGCGGCGCACCTGGTTTGGCCCAGCATTGTAGGCGGCCAACGCCCTGGCCCAGTTGCCCTTGAACTCCTCGATCATCATCGCCAGGTAGCGAGTGCCAAGCGCAATATTATCGGCCGGTGCGTCGAGCTTCGTCGGATCCCCAGAGCTGCCTTTCGCGTTGACCAGGTGATTGGCGGTTGTGGGGAGCAGTTGCATCAGCCCAATAGCCCCGGAAGACGACACGACCCGTTCGCTAAACGCGCTCTCCTCCCGAATCAGCGCAACAACCAGGTACGGATCAAGGGCATACTGCGCGCTCTGCTCCTGTACCAGCCCCCAATATCCGAGCGGGTAGAGGAACTCCCAATACCTTGGCACAGGCTCCGCGGGTTGACTGCGGGCATACAGCGGACGAAGGAGGCGCTTCGCGATCCACACACTCTTTTCGAGATAACCCAAGTCGAGCAAAGCGCTACAGGCCTCATATAAGAGCCCACGGTCTTCCGCAGACCGCCCTGCAAGGGCCCAGAACTCCTCCGATGCCTCCTCTCGCAGGTTTAGCTCCTTGAGCAGCCTGGCTTTGGCCACCTCTGAAGAACAGGGTTGAGGGGATAGGGTACAGGGTACAGGAACGGCTAATCCCTGACCACTGACCCCTGAACGCTCGCTTGGCGAGGCGAGCGCGAGGGCACGCGCAGACTGTGGCTCCAGCGTCTTCAGGCGCAGACGCGTCTGTTCGACGTAATAGTCCTCGTTCTTGTGGGTACTGAGTAGCCCTCGGTACGCCGCTACTGCCTTCCCCCTCTTTTTCAAACCTTCAAGGACCCGTCCCTGCCAATAGAGGGCTTGCACCTGAAACTGCGAGCCTGACGCACCCCTCGCGTGCAGTTGTCGCAGATCAGCAAGCGCCTGCGTGAGAGCCGACTGCCGATAATGGATCCAGGCCCGAGTCCAGAGGGCGACATCGGCGAACCGGCTAGATGAGTGGTCCTTGAGGAGCCGGGTGAGAGCTCGTGCTGCCTGTTTCGGTTTGCCATCGTCACTGTACTGGAGCGCCATCAGATAGAGTGACTCGGCGCTAAAGGGACTATTCGGATAGGCGTCGACCAGGCGGGTCCACGTCGTGATGGCTTTTTCGCTGTCGTCAACTCTGGCATAGCTTCGCCCGGTCCAGTACAGCGCTTCCGCCAAATGAAGGGAGTGGTCCTGACCTAGAGGCGACAGGAGGCTGATGGCTCGGCTGTAGTCCCGGCGGTGAAAGTAACTGACGCCGCTCCAGAGCCTTGCGCGAGAGGCAAACCTGTCCCGAGTTCCGTCGATGGGGGGCGAGTTATCGCTCAAGAAGGGTGTGAACGCGGTAATCGCCAGGGCGTACTGACTGTTACGGTATAGACTGAGCGCCCGCTCGAACTGCTCGTCGATGGTGAAGGGTGGTACTTCTGCCATCGAGGCCAGAAGTTCGCCGGCTCGAGCCGCCTCCCGGCTCGCCGGCCACTTGAGCCACAGCTCGCGTAGCAGTGCTTCGGCCTCCCGTCGCTTGTCCGCCTTGACGGCAATCTCTGCCAGCGCGAGTTGCGCTTCTCGTCGCCTCGCCTCGCCCGAGGCGCGAGACAGGTAATCCCGGTACGCCTCCTCAGCCTGCGTGAGCTGATTGGCGTCGAAATAAAGCCTTGCACGCTCTTGTCGAGTTCGCTCGGTGAGCAGGCTCTCCGGGTACTCGTGAAGCAGGCGCGACAGCGTGGCCAGCGCCTGAGAGTTCAGGCCAAGGGCCTGATAGGCAGACGCGGCGTAGTACAGGGCATAGTCCCCAAGTACAGGTACCTGCGTTGCGGCTACCTCCAATGCGTCGGCGGCCTCCTGCCACTGCTTCTGTCGGTATAGCACCACGCCCAGGAGGAAGTTGGCCTCGTGCGCCATGGAGAAGCCATCGCGGTGGCGCAGATCGTTGAGCAGGGGCATCGCGCCCTGGTAATCGTGGGTCCCGATGCGCGTAAGCGCCTCCCGCCACAGGGGTGTTGGTGGCGCCTCAGGCGAAGCGGTGGCGTGCAGCGGCGCCAGCAGCATCAGCAGCACCGTCAGGCCCGCAGGCTTGAAGCGGGAGCAGGCCTCGATGTGCAGCCGGCTACGCCTCGGCGGGGTGGGCCTCACGGGGCCCCGGCCAGCGCGGCAAGGCTCGCATCGTAAGGGGGCCGTACCACCCCCCGATCGGTTATGATGGCGGTGATGTACCGGTGAGGCGTCACGTCAAAGACGGGATTGTGCGCCCGGACCCCCACTGGCGCAGTTCTGACGCCCGCCCAATTGGTTACCTCCTCGGGATCGCGCTCCTCGATGGGGATAGCCGCGCCATCGCTAAGCGACAGGTCCAGGGTGGACAGGGGGGCCGCGACATAGAACGGGAGCCCATGCGCCTGCGCCAGGACAGCCAGGGTGTAGGTCCCGATCTTGTTCGCCACGTCGCCATTGCTGGCGATCCGGTCGGCCCCGACGATGACGAGATCGATCTGCCCCCGCTGCATCAGGTGGCCGGCCATATTGTCGGTGATGAGCGTGACCGCAATGCCATCCTGCTGCAACTCCCAGGCGGTCAGCCGGGCGCCCTGCAGAAACGGTCGCGTTTCGCCGGCCCACACGGTCAGCCGGGTGCCGGCCGCGTGCGCCGCGCGGATGACCCCCAGGGCGGTCCCATAGCCCGCGGTGGCCAAGGCGCCGGCGTTACAGTGGGTGAGCACGGCGGCCCCATCGGGGATGAGCCCTTGGCTGTACGCGCCGATCGCCCGGTTGCCTTGAATGTCCTCCTCCCGAATCTGTTGCGCCTCCCGGATAAGGGCCTGAACGAGTTCGGCGATCGGGAGGGCCTGGTGCGTTTCCGCACACCGTTTCATCCGTTCGATTCCCCACGCTAGGTTGACGGCCGTGGGACGGGTCCGGCACAGCGCCTCGCCCTGACGCGACAACTCCGCGTAGAAGGCCGCAAAGGACGTTGCTTGACTCGTCTGCGCCGCTAACGCCAGGCCCATCGCGCCGGCCACGCCGATCGCCGGGGCCCCGCGGATCTGCATGGTCCGGATCGCGTGCGCCACAGCCGCTACATCGCGACACTCGACATACACCTCTTCCGCCGGCAACCGGCGCTGATCCAAGAGCCGGACGGCGCCCTCTGGTGTCCATTCAATGGTCTGAAACATCTTCCGTCGCTCCCTCCCTCGCGGTACGTTGCCCTCGGCCATCCCGACGGGGACGTCCCGCGCTGTTCGTAGCCTACCATTGCCGCCGCGCTCCTTCAACCGAAATGTGTCTCCCAGGTCGGCTGAAGAAAACTCTTGACAGGATGGCGCAGGCCGAGCGATAGTGACACCCGATATAGCCCCGCATCAAGAGCGCGCTTCGTACTCGGTAGCGCGGCGATAAATCTAATGAGTCACCGAAGCATACAGTTTAGCATTGTAAAAGCCTCGCGATAGACTCTAGAGCATGATCGATACTTCTCGAAGAGCGCTAACCATGAAAGTCCTGTGGACACTATTCGACGAAAGGAAAAGAGATATGGCGAGTAAGGCAATGTTGGCGTTGTTAGCCCTGTTGCTATGGGTTGCTCCGGCTCTGGCCCAGCAGGCGCCTGCGGTACCGGAACTTCCGCCGGCTCCACCTCTGGCGGCGAGTGAGCTCGAGTCGGCCAAGCGCATCTATTTTGACCGGTGCGCGGGCTGTCACGGGGTCTTAAGAAAAGGCGCGACGGGCCCGCAGCTTCTGCCTGCAAAAACCCGCGCTTTAACAACGCCCGTTCTGAAGGCGTTTATCACGAACGGTACAGGGGGTGGCATGCCGGACTGGGGTCGGCAAGGCATTCTCTCGGAAAGTGAAGTCGACCTGATGGCCCGCTACATCCAGCACGACCCGCCCGTGCCACCCGAGCTTGGCATGGCGGAGATGAAGAAAAGTTGGAACGTGATCGTGCCGCCGGACAAGCGGCCCACAAAGCCTGAACATAACCGCGACTGGCAAGACTTTTTCGCCGTGACCCTGCGCGACGCCGGTCAGGTGGCCATCATCGACGGCAAGACCAAGGAGATTGTCAACGTTGTCAAGACCGGCTTTGCGGTCCATATCTCGCGCAGTTCCTTTTCAGGGCGCTACATGTACACCATCGGCCGCGATGGCCGAGCGACGATGATCGATCTGTGGATGAAAGTTCCGGATAAGGTCGCGGAGGTGAAGCCATGCAGCGATGCGCGCTCCATTGACACGAGCAAGTATAAAGGAAAGCTCGGCGACTTCACCGACAAGCTCGCTGTCATTGGCTGCTACTGGCCACCGCAGTTCATCGTGTTGGACGGCCAGACGCTGGAACCATTGAAGGTCGTCAGTACCCGGAGCATGACCTATGATACCATGGAGTATCACCCCGAGCCCCGGGTCGCCTCGATCGTGGCGTCGCACTTCAAGCCCGAGTGGGTGATTAATATCAAGGAGACCGGGCTGATCTGGCTTGTCGATTACTCGGATCTCAAGAACCTCAAGATGACCCAGATCGAAGGCGAGAAGTTTCTGCACGACGGCGGCTGGGACAGCACCAAACGCTACTTCATGGTGGCGGCTAACATGGCGAACAAGGTGGTCGTGATCGACGTCGAGAAAGGAAAACTGGAGGCGATCTTCGAATCCGGAGTCAAGCCTCATCCGGGGCGCGGCGCCAACTGGATAGATCCGAAATTCGGTCCGGTCAATGGCACACCGCATCTTGGCGAAGGCAAGGTCACCGTCTACGGTACCGATCCAGCCAAGCACAAGCAGTATGCTTGGAAAAAGGTGAGGGAGCTCAAGACCCTGGGCGGTGGCGGCCTGTTTATCAAGACGCACCCGAAGAGCAAAAATGTCTGGGTAGACCACGCCCTGAACGGTGACCCGGCAATTCAAAAGCAAGTCTGCGTCTTCGAGAAAGCGAACATGGACAAAGCTCCGAAGTGCTGGAAGGTTTCGGACAAAGGGCGCGCGGTCCATTTCGAGTTCAACAAGGCCGGGGACGAGGTATGGATAAGCGTGTGGGGGAAGAAAGACGGTAAGAGCGAGATCGTCGTCTATAATGATAAGACGCTTCAAGAAGTAGCTAGGATCGACGATCCTCGCATCGTGACGCCGACAGGCAAGTTCAACGTCTACAACACGGTGCACGACGTTTACTAATCGGGGATGATGCACGGAACAGGACCTACGGGGCGAGCCCTTCAGGGCTCGCCCCGTAGTCTATTATGTGTTATGATGTTTTCTCTGGGTTGATCAACGGTGCGGGCTGAGTCCCTGGATTATCGACGATGCTGAGGATCACGGAACTGTTGTGCGGGCCGGATCAAGGCCCTGAGACACCCTCGAGGCAGAAAGACGGGTCGTCTCTGCCTCCCTCTGCCCAAAGGCCGGTGGTCATCTGGAACATGACGCGGCGATGTAACCTTCATTGCCTGCACTGCTACAGCCAATCGCAGGACCGCGCCTACGCCGATGAGTTGACAACTGATGAAGGGAAGCGGCTGATTGCCGGCCTAGCTCGCTACAGGATTCCGGTGGTCATCCTTTCCGGCGGAGACCCTTTATATCGGGAAGATCTCTACACGCTCGCGGGGCATGCGCGAGGCCTGGGGGTGCGTTGCGCGCTGTCAACGAACGGTACGTTGATCGACGCCACGGCGGCGAAGAAGCTTCGACTTTCCGGCATTACCTACGTTGGCGTGAGCCTGGATGGAATCGGGCCGGTGCATGATCGCTTTCGCGGAATGCAGGGCTCGTTTGCGCTGGCGCTACAAGGGCTGCGCCACTCTCGCGATGAAGGGATGAAGGTCGGTGTTCGGACCGCTCTTTGCCGCCGGATACTCCCTGATCTGCCGGCGATCTTTGACATGGCAGAGAAGGAGAACCTGGACCGCCTCTACTTCTCGCACCTGGTCTATGCGGGACGGGGCGCAGGACTCGTCCATGACGATCTTTCGCCGGAGGAAAAGCAAGGAGCGCTCGATTATCTCATGCAAAGGGCTGTGGATTTTCACCGCCGCGGCGTAAAGATTGAAGTAACCACCGGCAATAACGATGCCGATGGCGTCTACGTCTACTTGAAGGTGCGACGTTCCGACCCTGCGAGGGCGCAATCGGTTTTCTGTCTCCTTCAACGTCAAGGGGGGAATAGTTCCGGTATCTCGCTGGCAAACATCGATAGCCTCGGAAACGTCCATGCCGATCCTTTTTGGAGCCATTACTCTTTCGGCAATGTCCGTGAGAGGAGTTTTGCGGCGATCTGGGAAGATACTACCGATCCGGTCATGCGTGTGCTGAAAGATCGCAGTCAAGCCCTCAAGGGCCGCTGCGCTCGCTGCCCGTATCTTGAGCTTTGCGGTGGCAATTCGAGAGTAAGAGCGGAGGCAACGACCGGGGACCTGTGGGCTTCCGACCCGGGCTGCTACCTGAGCGACGAGGAGTTGGGGGTCTCATCTGATGGAAAGGAAGACAATCGTGCCGTCACGCTCACCTCGGTCCACTAAGGCTTTTCTCATTCTCTTTCTCTTTGTTCTCGGCTTGCCACTCCAATCGAGCGCCAATGACGGGCGTTGGGGTACAGCGTCATTGGTGGTTGTAGTCGAGAGGCTGGCCGGCAGTGTCCTTGTCATCGACTCCTCCCGCCACGAGCTTCTGGGGCGGGTTTCCGGGCTCGGCAATCTCACCCATGCGACGGTGAAATTTTCCCCGGACGCACGCTACGCCTACGTCATCGGTCGCGAGGCCCAGGTATCGAAGATTGACCTTTTGACTCTCAAGCTCGTCAAGCAGGTGCACGCAGGAAAATCGTCCGTCGGCGGCGTGATCAGCCAGGACGGCAAGTACGTGGCCCTCAGCAATTACGTCCCCGGCGAGGTGCGCATTCTGGATGCCGACACGCTGGATCTGGTGAAGACGATCCCGGCAGCACGTGCGGACGCGAGCGGAAAGGAGTTTCCATCCCGGGTCGTGGGATTGGTTGACGCTCCAGGGAACCTTCTTCTGTTTTCCTTGATGGACGCAAACAGCATATGGGTCGTGGATGCGGGGAAAAAAGAGTTTCCGATCATCCGAAAGTTTACGGATGTCGGGAAGGTACCCTACGACGCCTTGATTACTCCGGACGGGCGCTACTACCTCGTAGGCTTTTTAGACTCCAACTGGATGGGGCTCCTCGATACGTGGAGGCTCGATCGGGTCGCTCCGATTCTTGCCGAGCAAGACAAAGGTCCTGAGGTCCCGCTGTGGAAAATTCCGCATCTCAAAGGCTGGGCGCTTGCTGGAAGGTTGGCCTTTCTTCCTGCGCTCAAGCGGGAGGTTGCCTTGGTTTATTCAACGCTTGACTGGACGCCGCTTGCCCCTATACCGATTAGCGGCACCGCGCTCTATACCGTGGCGCGGCCTGACGGACGTCAGGTCTGGGTGGACATCATCGGCAAAAACGGGGACCTGATTGATGTGATTGACGTTGATAGCATGAAGGTTGTCAAAACGCTCAATCCAGGGCCAGGGGCCACGCACCCGCAGTTCACGCCCAAGGGAGAAGCCGCATACGTCTCTCTCATGGACGGCGGTAAAGTGGTTGTCTACGATACGGCGACCTTTAAGGTGCTGAAGGAGTTCCCGGCGGATCATCCCTCCGGGATCTTTTTTACCAATCGGGCACATAAGTTCGGGATGTGAGAGATTACGGTGCCGGTTTTCGGCTTAATCCGGACAGCAGAGGGCGATTATGAAACTTTCTCGTAGAGAGCTCTTAAAGACCTTGGCGGGAGCAGGCGCTGCAATCGTCTCCTCGTCTGGCGCAATACTCCCTGGCTCTGTGGGTCAAGCGCAAGCTGCAGAGCCGGCGGCAGAGGCCTGGAAGAAGAGTCCCTGTCGTTTCTGTGGCGTCGGATGCGGCGTGCTGGTAGGTCTTCGGGAAGGTAGGGTGGTGGCTGTTAGGGGCGATGCGGAGGCCCCCGTCAATCGTGGTCTTCTTTGCATCAAAGGCTATAGCCTTCCCAAAATTCTTTATGGTCCTGACCGCTATAAGGTGCCGCTGCTTCGCCAAGGCAACAAGTTTGTCCAGATCTCTTGGAGTCAGGCGTTGGATATCATGGCCTCTAAGTTTAAGGAGGCCATCCAACAGCATGGCCCAGAGTCAGTAGCCGCGTACTTCTCGGGTCAAACAACGATCTTTGAAGGCTACGCCATCAATAAACTGATGAAGGCAGGGATTGGCTCTAACAATATCGAGAGCAATGCGCGCCTCTGCATGGCCTCGGCCGTGACCGGTTTCTACTCGACCTTTGGCATGGATGAGCCCATGGGTTGTTACGACGATTTTGAGCTGACCGATACCTTTTTTGTCTGGGGCTCAAACTTCGCCGAGATGCATCCGATCCTCTACTCGCGGATGGTTGAGCGGAAGCACCAGGATTCCAACGTCAAGATTGTCAGCCTGCAAACCTATCTGAACCGTAGCACCGATGAACCCGCAGATATCGTCGCTATTTTCAAGCCTCACACAGACCTCGCCATCGCCAATGCTATGGCGCATGTCATCGTGAAAGAGGGGCTCATAAACGAGGCGTTTATTCAGCAGCATGTCACCTTTAAAAAGGGGCTGACAGAGATCGGTTATGGCGTGGAGGACAACTTTGAGTATGGGGGGGCTTTAGAAACCAGTTGGAAGACGTATAAGCCTTTTGCTGATAAGGCGCAAGCGATAAGTTTCGAGGAGTACAAAAAATTCCTGGAAACCTACACACCGGAATATGCTGAAAAACTCTCTGGCGTCCCGGCTGACACGATCCGTCGGATCGCTCGGCTATTGGGCGATCCTAAGCGTAAGGCCATTTCCTGCTGGACGATGGGCTTTAACCAGCACGTGCGCGGTACCTGGATCAACAACCTTGTCTACAACCTCCACCTACTGACCGGCAAAATAGCTGAGCCTGGCAACAGTCCCTTATCACTGACCGGGCAGCCTTCAGCGTGCGGGACCACACGGGAGGTAGGAGTACTATCCCACGCTCTTCCTGGCGGTATGTTTGTCGCGAATCCAGAGCATCGAAAAAAGACAGCGCACATTTGGAATGTCCCGGTTGAGAAGATTTCGCCTAGACCCGGCTATCATACAATGGAAATGTTTCGCGCACTGGATCGCGGTGATATCAAGGTCATCTGGATCAATACCACCAACCCCTTTCAGACCCTCCCGCATGTGAGTCGCTATCGCAAGGGTGCGCGAAAGGGAGGCGAGCGGTTTGTCGTGGTCTCCGAGGTATATCCCAGCGAAACCGCTCGGCACGCCGATCTTATCCTGCCGTCGGCCATGTGGGTCGAGAAGGAGGGGATGTTTGGCAACACTGAGCGCCGCACGCAGCACTGGTTCAAGATGGTAGACCCGCCTGGCGAAGCGAAGGACGATCTCTGGCAGATCGTTGAGTTGGCCAAACGTCTTGATTTGGGACACTTGTTCGCCTATGGGGAGGAGCCTCTACAAAAGGCGATCTTTGAGGAGTATCGACAATTCGGCCAGGGGTCGGGAAAAGATCTCGCGCCGTATGATGTGTACGCGAAGGTCCGGGGCGGGCTGCGCTGGCCGGTTGTCGAGGGAAAAGAAACACGGTGGCGTTACAGGGAGGGCTTCGACCCGTACGTCAAGAAAGGCGAGGGTGTCCGTTTTTACGGCCAGCCTGATGGTCGTGCCGTGATCTGGGCACGGCCCTACGAGCCGCCAGCCGAGCAGCCCGATAAGCAATATCCTTTTTGGCTTACGACAGGCCGCGTCCTTGAGCACTGGCATACAGGGACCATTACGAGGAGAGTCCTTGAGCTTCACCGTGCCGTCCCCTTTGCTCCTGTGTGGATCAGCTCCGAGGACGCAGGCGCCTTGGGAATCAAGACTGGGGATTCGGTTCGTGTCCAATCGCGCCGCGGGGAGATCGTCACAAAGGCTCAAATAGGCGGCAGAAATACGGTCCCGAAAGGAGTAGTCTTTGTTCCTTTCTTCGACGAAAATGTCTTAATCAATTTGGTGACGCTTGATGCCTACGATCCTATTTCTAAGCAGCCAGACTATAAAAAGTGTGCTGTTCGGATCGAGAAAGCGTAAAGGATAATCATGAAGTCACTCAAAACAATCTTCTTTTGGATTTTCCTCTTTGGCTTGCTGGCCACTCTAAGTGGTAGCGCGTTTCCTGAGCAGGTTGCTCCCCAACAAGGCAGTAAGAAACTGCCTCGTGCCTATGAAGGCGCTCCGCCCTTAATCCCCCACGATGCGGAAGCGAGGAAAGGCGTGTGCCTGGCTTGCCATGAATTCGGGATCGCCGGGGCTCCGATCGTCCCGCATCCGACGCGCAATCATTTTTGCTTGCAGTGCCATGTTGGCCAAGACCTTTCGGTGAAGGCGTTCCCGGCTGTTTCGTCTCAGGAAGAGAAGAGACCAGAGTGAAGGGATCCGAAGAAAGTCGAGAGTGTTCCCTATCATGATCGCTACTCTGGCGCACGAGTTCGGGTTGTAGAAAGTGAGGGATGTGAGTGGTCGGGATAGACGCAATTGACGGTAACCTGCTGGACGCGATGCAGGCCGGTATCCCGCTTGTGGAGCGCCCTTACCGTGCCCTCGGCGAAGGCTTGGGACTGACCGAAGGCGATGTGCTCGGGCGTGTTGCCAGACTCAAAGCCGAAAGCCTCATCCGAAACATCGGCGCCATCTTCGACACGTCGCGCCTTGGCTATCGGTCATCGCTGGTAGGCTTCAGATTGCGTGAGGAGTGTATTGACCAAGCTGCTGTCTGGATTAACGCTCATCCGGGCGTAAGCCACAACTACCTGCGTTCGTGCGCATTCTCCAGCGACTACAAGCCTGATTCTTGTTTCCCGTATAATGTGTGGTTTACCCTCGCGGTTGCGCCAGAAAGCCAGCTCGGGCTCGAGGGCAGCGTGGCCGTTTTAGCGCGAGAGGCAGGCGCTGACGCGGCACGGCTCTTTCCGGCACTCAGAGTCTTCAAGATCGGAGTGCGGCTGGATATGGACGCTGAAGGTACAGGTACGCGCAAGGAAGAGGGCAAATTCTTCGCGGGTAACGGCGGCACTGCCGGGTATTGCTTAAATCCTACTGAGCGTCAGATCGTACGGGTCCTGCAACATGATCTGGCGCTTGTCGAGGAGCCGTTTCGCGAGGTCGCCCGGCAGTGCGGACTAGGCGGTGAGGCGGTTTTGGCCGGCGCCCAGGAGCTTCTGAAGCGGAACATCATGCGCCGCTTTGCCGCGATTTTGAACCACCGCAAGGCTGGTTACGCTGGGAACGTGATGGTGGCGTGGCCTGTGCCTGAAGAAAAGGTTGAGGCTGTTGGACATCAAATGGCGCAGTTTCGCGCGGTGAGCCACTGCTATCAGCGCCCCGTCTATCCGGAGTGGCCGTTTACACTCTTTACAATGGTCCATCAGAAGAGCCGCGAAGCATGTGAGGAGACGGTGGCGGCGATCAGCCGGGAGACGGGGATTGGCGATTACGCGATGCTGTGGACGACGCGAGAATTCAAAAAAGTTCGGCTTAAATATTTCACCGAAGACTATGCGGCCTGGGAGGAGAAAGCTGTAGCCCGTTAGCAGACAGGTCTATGGCAAGCCGTCTCATGGACGGACGCTGCTCCCCCCGCTCCTACCACCTTCCCGTTGAGCTCTTCCAACAGATACTTGCCTAGGCGGTCGCCGATGTCCATTGCTCCCTTCGACTGAACGAGCTACGCGCCCAAACCCAGGATCATCCGATCTTGCTCAGTGTCCGGGAGAGCCAGCACCTGAAGTGCGCTATCCTGGAGGTGCAGGCTTAATCACTCTTGCCCTTCGCCACCTCCGTCGTCCCAGTGACCTTATCGGTGATGGCGCTCCTGGCGATCTCAACCGTGACATTCTCGGCGATCTTGACCTTGACCCGGTTGTCATCACCAAACCGGACTATGGTACCGTACAATCCTCCAGTGCTTACGATCTGATCGCCGGTCTTCAGGTTGCTGAGCATATCCTTTTGCTCGCGCGACTTCTTCTGCTGGGGGCGAATCATTAAGAAATAAAAGACAACGAATATCGCCACCGGAGTGATGAGGGCCCCGAGCATGCCTGAAGGTGGACCTCCAGATGTTGCCCCCTGCGCATACGCTATTCCCATTTTCTGACCTCCCCTTGGTTTTCTTCTGTTATGTCACGGTTTCGTCGCGATTCAGCGTACCAGCTTCCTCAAGGAACCTTGTCCGGAATGCGGAAATGCTCCCATCTTCGATAGCCTGGCGAATCTGCTGCATGAGCGTAAGATAGAAATGAAGGTTGTGAAGCGTGTTCAAACGCAGTCCAAGGATCTCGCCCGCCACAAAGAGGTGCCGGAGATAGGCGCGGGAGAAGTGCCGGCACGTGTAACAATCACAGGCGGGATCGAGCGGCCTCTCGTCTGACGCATGCCCCGCCCCTTTAATATTGATCCGGCCTTGGCTGGTAAACAGGCTTCCGGTCCTGCCGTGCCGGGTGGGCATCACGCAGTCGAACATGTCCACCCCCCGCATCACGCTTTCCACGAGATCCTCCGGCGTTCCGACCCCCATCAGGTAGCGAGGCCGATCAGCAGGCAAGAGCGGCGTAGTGTGAGCGACGGTCTCGTATATTATCGCCTTCGGCTCGCCGACGCTGAGGCCGCCTAACGCGTAGCCGTCGAAGCCGATCTTCTGCAGGGCTGTTGCAGCCTGTTCCCGTAGCGCCTTATCGGTCCCGCCCTGCAAGATACCAAACAACGCCGGTTGCCCATCGGGATGAGCCGCCCGAGACCGTTCTGCCCACGTGAGCGTCAGCTCCAGCGACCGCTGAAGGTAGTCGGTGGTCGAGGGATAGGGGGCGCACTCGTCAAGCGGCATGATGATATCCGCCCCAAGAGATTTTTGGACTTCGATGGCGAGCTCCGGCGAGAGAAAGTGAAGTGATCCGTCAAGATGGGACCGAAAGCTCACCCCCTCTTCCGAGATCTGTCGTAATGGAGCCAGACTGTAAACCTGGAACCCCCCACTGTCGGTGAGGATCGAGCCGGGCCACGCCATGAAACGATGCAAACCACCGAGCTCCTCAATGAGCCGATGGCCGGGACGCAGGTAGAGATGATAGGTGTTGCATAGGGCCAACTGTACCCCTTCGGCCTCCAGCTCATGGGGCGTGAGCGCCTTGACCGCGCCTCCCGTCCCGCAGGGCATGAACGCAGGGGTCTCCACCGTGCCGTGGGGCGTCCTCAGCCGCCCCCGCCGTGCGCCTGTTGTAGCATCGATCTTCAGTAACTCGAAGGTCACTAACTCTCCTATGAGGCTCTCAGCCTTCAGCCTTCAGCCAGATCAGAACCTATAACGTGCTGACCGCTGAAAGCTGTCTGGCTACCTTATCACACAATCAACATCGCGTCGCCGTAGGAATAGAAACGGTAGCGTATGGCGATAGCCTCACGATACGCAGCCACGATGGCTTGCTGTCCTGCGAAGGCTGAAACCAGCATGAAGAGGGTAGAGCGAGGAAGATGAAAGTTGGTGATCAGGGCGTCGATACACTTATAGCGATAGCCCGGGTAGATAAAGAGGTCTGTTACGCCGGCCCCAGACCTCACATTGCCATCGACTGCGGCATGCTCCAGGGCCCGGACGGTCGTGGTCCCGACCGCGATCACCCTCCGTCCCTCTCTCCTCGCGGCCTTGACCGCCAAGGCCGTCTGTTCCGGAACAATGTAACGCTCCGACTCTATCCGATGCGCAGCAACCTCCTCCACCCGAACAGGACGAAACGTACCAGGGCCGACATAGAGGGTGATCGGAGCTACGGCGACACCCTGCCGCGTGAGCGTCTCGATCAGTTCCGGCGTGAAGTGGAGGCCGGCCGTGGGCGCCGCGATGGCCCCTTCATGCTTTGCGTATACCGTTTGGTACCGCTCGCGATCCAAAGTGCTAGGGTCTAGGGGATAGGGTTTAGGGTATGGAGAAGTCAGATCGTCTTTTGCTGACCGCTGACCGCTGACCGCTGGTTGCTGTCTTTTGATGTAGGGCGGAACTGGCATCTGGCCGAATCGCCACAAGAGGTCGGCGAGTCTTCCGTTATACACGAGCTTGAGCAGGTGGCGTCCCTCGCCGCGTTTCTCTATCACCTCGGCCGTGATCGTTTCATCGGCCAAGGTAAGGCAGTCGCCGGTTCGAACCTGCCTGGATGGCTTGACCAAAGCCTCCCAGTAACCTGTCCCGGCATGCCTTAAGTTGGGATCGGTTTCAACTTCACACAGGAGCAATACCTCGATGAGATGCCGCCGCTCGGATCGACCGAAGAGCCTGGCGGGGATCACTTTGGCCTCATTGACGACCAACAGATCTCCTGGAAGGAGGTATTCTGGAAGATCTCGGAAGGTCCGATGTTGCAGGGCGCCCATGTTCCGATTCAGGACCAGGAGACGCGAGCGATCGCGCTCAGGAGCGGGCGCCTGGGCAATCAGATCGGGGGGTAGGATGTAGTCAAAGTCGGCTGTCCGCAGAGGAATAGACACGGGATGAGTCAGCTCCTGGCAGCATCGGCGCCGCTCACCGGCGGCGAAATAATGAAAAGAGTATGGTCAGGAGGATGCTCAACAGTATTGAGGTGGTAAGGGGGAAATAGAATGAGAAGTTCTTTCGTTGGATGTAGATGTCCCCCGGTAGCCTCCCAATGAAAGGGACCTTTCCGACGAACAGGATGAGTCCCCCTACGGCGGCCAGAATGAGGCCGAACAGGATCAACAACCTGGCGAGTGAATCTAGCCCCTGCACTGCTCCACCGCTCCCCGCTTACTACATGCGGGGACAGGCCCACGCGACGTCGAGCGTCCCCGCTACCCGTGCCATAACTCGCCCTGCAACTCGGCCGGGCAGGGGAGCTTGAAATGATCAAAGGCCAGACGAGTGACAGTACGGCCCCTTGGAGTCCTGGCCAGAAATCCTTGCTGGATCAAAAACGGCTCGTAGACGTCTTCGATCGTCT
>Ga0080064_1005403_pt1 | contig 15086 bp, 7 predicted proteins | sample Subgrocontami54m_FD_69260 | JGI IMG/M metagenome (GOLD analysis project Ga0080064, IMG submission 69260) | Subsurface groundwater microbial communities from S. Glens Falls, New York, USA - GMW46 contaminated, 5.4 m (SPADES assembly) (version 2) ...
TAAGTTGCTTTTCCATTAGTAGTTATATCATCAACAATCTCGTGTACATTTCCAACCATGTCAAAAAGACCATAACTATTAGTGCATTCAGGGAAAGCTCCTGTTGGTTGCTTCATTAATTGCCCGTTTGTTTGTTTAACTGTGCCTATCCGCGGATCCATCATGTCGTTGCCTTGATTTGTCCGACCAATAACACTTGGCGGCCAAGAGCTTCCAATAGCAACATTACATTTTCCTGCTTGATACGCTGTTCCATAAGGATACGCTGGCTGAGGAAAAGAATGACTACCTGGACCTGCACAAGCGTTATACCATTCACTCTGTGTGCAAAGACGCTTACCCGCATTTTCACATGCCTGTTTTGCCGCTTCCCTGGTTACAAAACTTGCCGGGGTTTTTCCTGAAACTGAGACAGCCATCGCCACAAAATTAGAATTTGCTTCTGCGCCACGATTAGGCATCGGATATCCTGGAGGTGTTGTTTCCTTATTTACAAATTGATTGTATAATCCGTCAGCAGTTATCGGCCCTGTGCGGATAGGGATATAGTGCGGTGACGCCTCTGCTTTCGTATTTTTATCCACCACTGTTGCTTCCCATTTATCGATGCAATATTTATTATTTATAGTAGCCATATCTGAAGGACAACCTCCACCAAAAATATCAGTTACACTTGAGACAACACCAGAAACACTGGAAGCTACTGAAGAAGAAGCTGCAGAAAGTCCTCCTGTTTGATGATATTGCAAACAGGTTTGAAATCTATTTTTCAAGTCCTGAATGCCTCTTGCCGTCTGACCAGGATAATAACTTTTTCCTCCTTTTTCACTAGAAGGCAAAGAAGCCCATTCCGCCGCTAATTTATTCCATACCAACACGAGATTATCCGAATTAACAGCAACAACTAGTTCATCTTGAGAAAGCTTTCTTTTTGTTTCCAATAAATATAATCCTGCTTTATCTTGTTCTTCAGCATTAAATCCTGTCTGGAAGTACCCACGACCCTTAAGATCTTTGTAAGTAGAGTATAAAAATTGATATCTTCCTGCAGCAGTGGATGTACCTCCTGACCACGGAAATCCTTTAGGAGGCATTTCTCCTGTTTCAACTGGATGTGCAGCATAATTTGTAAATGGTTTATTGCCAAACATAATATTATACTGACCAGCTTCTGCCCAGGCGATGGTATCTAATAATGCCTTCTGCTCGTTTGTTCCTTGGCTAGCAATACAAAAATTAGTAACTCCACTTGGTATGTTTGGCGTTATCACCATTGTAGGCCTCACTTCTTGATACGGTCTCCATCCTTTAACTGTATCAAATACTTGTCCGGTATGAAGGTTGTTGACCCAAGCAGCGATTGTTAACCATACTTTATCCATTTCGTCGCATCGCTGATGATCCAAACATTTTTCTGCTGCAGAAGTAGGTGCGGTCAATGCTCCTGATCCAGAAGAAACTGGCGTTGTTGGCTGACCAAAGACGGTGTTGAGAAGTGCTTCCGCAACTTGTCGCTCCCCTTCAGAACCAAAATGGATATTATCGTATCCACTTTTAGTCTTATCCGGTAAATATCTACAATACTTTCCACACTCGTCACTTCCTGCAGGATCTTCAGTAGCTGAATAAGCATCTACAGCATAATCAATTAAATCTGCTCTTCCCAATTTTTTGGTTAAGAGATTGGCATTGAAAGTATCAATATTATTCTGTACTTTGGTAGGATTAGCATTCCAATATCCTGAATTTTTCATAGGAGTATTGGCCAACATTATGACTTTGATATTTTTATCCTTATCTTTCACAATCTTTGCCAAATTTAATGCCGCCGTCTCATATTCTTCTATCGTAAATGGCAGTTGACCATTCGCAGAAGGATCTAGAATAACATAATCTAGGTTATCATTTTGGAGAACCGCTTTGACTAAAGAACCTTGCACTTTGGGATTAGAACCAGCCGTTGCCTGCAAAAATACTTTTGCTCCCGGACATTTTTCTATTAAAATCTCTGAAAGATCATCCCTGGCGCCAAGAGCCTCATTCGAAGCACCGACTAACCCAAATACTTTATTTTTACATCCTTCATAAGTAGATTCGTCGATTACTTTTGCTCCAAGATTTCCTAGTTTCACTGGATCTGCCGCAGTCACAATAAAAACTCCAATCAACAACATCAGTAATAGCATACTCACAAAAATGTTTCCTTTCCATAATTTCCTTGAATTTTTACTCATCTATTTTATCCCTCAATCATAAACTTCTTACTGACCGTAACTGTCTTATCTAACAATGAATTCTCTACTATGACATCTAAGATGTATTCGCCCTGGACTGCATCGACACCCATCACAAAAAAGTCAGCAAAGACAATATCTTCCGCATTCTTGGAACTAGTTAAATCAAAATTATAAGTGTTCTTCTGATCTGCTTCTAGCACTACTTCTCCCAGAGGATTTCTGATACGATAATTCCGCACCAAAATCGCTTGATTATCAAGAGTGCTGCTTTGCACGACAAAACGGACATAGACATTATCCGCAGGATTAAATTTCTGCTGCTCACGGAAACAATTCAGATTCTCATCTACATAGCTGCAGAAATTCACTTCTTTGACCGCCAAAAATCCATCCTTGCCGGCAGGAAGGAATTCCGCATTCAGGATTGGTTCAGCAACTATTTCATCCTTCACTTTAATAGTTCCAGATTTCACTAACAGCAAAATAACTGCGCTGGTCAACACTACTGTGATCAAGATCATAAACATTTCAATTTCAACTCTCCCTTTTTTACGCATTTAAAACTCCGCACTGCGCTGAATTTTTTATTTCCGTAAAGTAGGTGGCAATTTTTTGATACTCGCCGCTATTCTTAACCTCGGCAGGATACTCAGGCAAGTTCTGTCCGTCTTTCATCTTCCGCGTGTTGAACAGATCAATCAAATAACAGACATCATCCTTGAAGGCAATTTTCCAATCTACTTTATTTGTCTGGGCTTGAGCGATCTTTGCGGCCACCAAATAATATAATCCAGTCACATCGTCCAGGTCGGAAACTCTTCTGTTCACTAAGCCCTCTGCTGCGCTAATCACGTTAGGATATTTCTTATTAACAAAGTCTTGATGAATCTTACTCGCTAGCTGCGATACTAATGGTTCGAGACGCAAGGTAATCTGCTGATTATGCTGCGATCTTCCTACTCCAGTCTTCACCGGCTGCTGGGCATTGTAACAATTACCAACTGCATCCGGCAATAATAATTGTGCGGTTACGGAGATAGTTTTCTCATTCTGCTGATAAGAGGTTCCTGCGGCTGGGCGTACTCTATATTCACAACTATTGCCGCCGCTGCTGGGCGCGCCGATCGCATTGCTGAAGCGCAATCCTTTGTAATCGAATACTGCAGCTCGAATTTCTGCTGAACTTAATTCTTGACGACTGTCTTTAGTTAAAGTTGCTCCATTCGCGCCGTAACCACCATCTGCTACTACCACTACACCTTCCGGAACAAAAATATGATAGATATCACTTCCTAAGACTTGGTAGGTGAATTTTAAACTGGCTAATCCAACTTCCGTGGTAGGTAGATTATTCAGTTTTAAAGTCGATTCACAATCCTTGTCCCCTCCTGAAAATACAACTGTAGTCGAAACTCCCGTAAACAAATCCTTGCTTACAGTTCCCAACAACATTTCTACTGGAAATGTTCCGGGAATTCCTACCGGCAGTTGATGCATCTGCATATCCTGCTGTTGCAATCCAGTAGAACTGGTCTTTACGCAATACTTTTTTCCATCACTTACCACATTAGCGCGGACTTTAATCTCATCACCTTTCGTAAATAAACCAGGAGTACAGGAAGTCCACGATTGTGTCTTGGAATCAAAGCAGCTGATATACGGATCTTGCAAGTATGCTCCTTCGCCGCCGCCAAACATACTCACAATATCCGGACAATGATATTTTCCGGTCAAAGTATTGATATCACATACTCCTAATCCTGGAGGTGAAACGTCAATGATCGGGAAGTAAAATTTACCATCCTGGTATCCTTCATCAAAACATTGCGCTTCATTCCCTTTTTCTGATTGGTCAAGCTGTAATTCAACTACGACATGATCATACCTAAATGGCTTATTCACTTTCTGCGGCGATGGTATGGGAACAGAAACAAAAGAATTCTGTGCCAACTCTAATCCTCTTCCGCCATCAAGAGAATGTTTTTTATCTCCCTGCAAGGCAGAATCTGCTTGCGTAGCGTATTGGCAATCACATCCTTGCTCGCCGCACTGTACTCCTGGCTTACCAGCATCTTCCGGACCAACACATTTCAGATATATATCATAACTTCTTATTCTACAACCTGGCAGAATCATCGCTCCTATCTCATAATTATACACTGCATTTCCAGTAGTCGGATCAAAAGTTGACAATTCTCTATGTGCAGGAATTACATGCACGGTTGATTTTCCAGGGACGGCATAAGCCGCATCTAAAATGAAATCTGCACCTAACGGCCAGTCATATCCGAATGCAGCCATACACATCGATTGAGTCAATCCCTCTGCTCCGGCAGCAAAATAATTATTTAACTGTGCATTTCCGTAATCGCTTTTTACATCATCGATGGAAGATTGCATCGCTGTTCCTATTGAGCCAAACGTTGCATCCGTCACTACTCCTATACCTTCCAAAGCTCCTTTATTTTCATCGCTAAAACTATAGGGACTGCATTGATTAGTGAAGTAAGAGATCGCTTTGTACACTAACCCGCACACTTGCTGGGTGAAGATAGTTTTACAGACACCGGCATCCCGCAATCCGGTAATTTTTGCTTCCTGGATGCAGTTACGCAATCCTTCTAAAATACTTTTTAAAGTAATCAGATGCGCCCTAATCCGAGATAAGCACATCGTTTGATATGCACCTAGAAACTGAGTATTTGGACTTACTTGGTGAACTTGCTTGTTTTCATTCAAGTAATCGAGCAGGTAATCTGCTCCGAAAGCTGAAGAGAAGTCTCTTCCGCCATAATATCTCCATTCCGGATAGTAAGTGCCGAATTTTTTATTAGACTCATGAAATACCCGATCTTGATGATAAGACCATTCTTCGGCAATGCCTTGTTGTTCTTTTCCTGCCGTCCTTACTCCAGGATAAGTGGTGATCTTTTCATCGCTTAAAGTACAGACACATTGCAATAATCCGGTGCTTTTTGCGTCAGCGCCTGATCCTTTCGGAGTGATACTGTTTGCTGACGGAGCAGAACATTTACCAGATAAACATAATGCTCCACCTTTACAATCATCGTGAACATCACACTTCGCATCAATATTCGCATCGGGGCCAAGCACTTGCGATTGAGTTTGATAATCAATAAAACAATCATTGGTATATCCGGCGGAAAATTGTTTTGTTCCTATCGCGCGTACATCATCCTTTCCGCCTACCCCTAAAGGAACTATTTTACCGGCGTCATCAACAGTTTCTTGGAAGCATCCGTATGATCCTAGGGCGCCTTTACTGTTGACTGATTGTACTCCTTTCTCTACATACGGCCGGTATCCAGGCCGGGCAGAATTACTGCAAGCCTGTTGACAACTTTTATCTTGACCGACGATGAATTGATCTGATCCTGGCGGCTGATATGCGATTAAATCACCTGCGCCGGCATACAATACTACTTGCTCCACGCTCAATCCAAAATCATGCACTCGTTCCAATCTTACTAAAGTGCCACCATTTTCTAACTTGGTAGCAGAATTTTGATTGGCATAATACAAGAAAGCACCATATTGATAACAGGTAAATTCTCCTTGGGTGACTAAGCGTGCTGCTTTAGCATTAGGATTAGCGACATTTGTATTCTCTTCGATGAGTTTGCCGCAATTTTCTATTTTCTTTAAAGGAACTCCTCGACCGGAAGCAGTACATTGATTCTGTGAGGCAACGACAGTATCAATTTCATTTTTCTCTTTAGTGGCAGTCCACCCTGCTGGAACTGTTCGACATAAAACTCGGTCTCCAGTCCATCTATACGCTTGGTCTAGCACCGATTCTGCTTTCCATAATCCAGTTGTAGTTGGACATAAAGTATCCAGAGATTTATCAACCTCAGCATTATCCCAATCAGGACGCAATCCTTGTTCGTTCAATAACCCTTGCGCCTTTAACTTCTTCCAATGCTCTATCTCACTCTTCAAATAATATTTATCTTGTTCGATTGGGCAACGCTCATTTTCTGGTTTTGCTTTACTGAAGAACACTTCTAACTTTGAACTGACAATTCTGGTATACCTGGTTGCCAATCGCCCTAAGAACGAAGCGATCCAAGCTACCCCAGTCACTAAAATCGCTTTTTCCAAGTACGGCAAGACCACATCAATTTTATCAATCGTAAATTTAATGGCATCTAATCCTTCTTCCGCAATAAAGTCAGGCAACATATCTTTGCTGTCTACCGGGATGTCGATAAAGTACGCCAAATCCTGGCAAGAGACCTGCGTCTTAGGTTCACTCATCTTTCCGCCGCCTAAATTCTCGCGGTAACTTACGGTGATTTTCAAGGGAAATACAATCTGTCTTCTGCTGAACTCATCCCAGAAATCACTTTTCTTCTCACTGAATTTTTCCGTGGTAAATAATGGTGCGGAAAGATACCAAGCAGTTTTCTGCGCGTTAGGAGTAAGCTGCGGAGCGCTGGGGAATACATTACAGCCTATTTTAGTGCTGTCATCATCTAACATCCCTTGCGTACACGCTTTTTCAAACCTGACATTCTGGATCTCAAACGCATCTTGACTTTGAGTAGAAACACCGGAACCGCGGTAACTTAAGTTAAAAACTGCGGTCACTGATTCACGCCCATCATCCAGGAGAGTAGGATTTAATCGCAAGGGCGCCTGAAATCTCGCTAACGATTGTACATCAAAAGCAAAGTTAGATGAATAACAGGTATTTACTGTCACTTGCTTCTTGGCATAACCAGCTTTGCCACTTTTATCCTCGGCGATAAGATAGACATGATAAGTAAATTTTTGCAGATTTTGGACTTGTTCGATACGGAAGATAGATTCCTGCTGCAATCCGGAAGGAACTTCTTTTGGCGCAAGGTCTTTCAAACTGATGGGAGGACGTTCAAAATTAACTTCGCTAAATGTAAACGCACCATTTTCATCCGCGGTCACGGATTCCCAAGCCTTGTTAAAAGTAGGATTAAAATCATAAGTTAAAGGACGGAACACATACAAGAATACCTTTGCGCCTGGTTCAGTCGTTCCAGAAATATCAGTTTCCGCTTTTCCCTGATAGAATTCTTTTCCCTTGGCAAAATCAAATTCTACCGTCGGAGCTTTGGTATCAGAAAGGATGCTCACTTCTTTCTCAGTGACCCAGCCAGCTTTATCTTTAATCACAATCAATATTTTATTTTCTCCTTCTTCCAGAGAAAGATCAGCCTTCAAAATTATCCCTTCGCCTTTCGCTGCAGATTGATTTGCTAAAAACACCTCATAAGAACTAGCTTCAGAGATGGTTCCGGTAATAGTTATCTTTTTCTCGCTGGTGATATTAGGAAGAAAAGCCAGCTGTAAGATTGGCTTGCTGGTATCCGCAAAAACTTTTCCTTCTATTACAGCAGCATTACCAGCAGCATCGACTACTTCAATTTTTACTGCACTTTCAACATTGCTGACTAATGGAATTCCTGCTAAGGTAAAACTTCCATCAATAACAGTAGTGCTTTGTAATTGCGCCCCGTTAACATACGCGCGGACAGTTGCGCCTGTTTCTGCAGTTCCAGAAATACCCAGATTATTTCCTGCCACTCTTGCAGGGATTTCCACTTTCAGTTCTGGAGGTGTAGTATCTGGAGCAGGAGTGCTGAATGAATACAAGCTGCCAGTATTATCATCAACCACGCTGCCACTTTGCACTTTGTAATAATAAGTCGTATTTGCAGCCAAGGCAGGAAGCTGCACGCGGTGTTGTATTATATTACTCGCATCACCTACCGGATTCAAGCTTTGCTGTGAAGCTCCATAATTCACCAAACTATTTGCCGGTTCGTCAGTTTCCCATGCCACTTGCGCTTCAGTAGGAGAAACAACATCAACCCGTACATTAGAGATTTCTAATGCGCTCACAATCGGAAGATTTAGAAATAGTGCGATGACTAGCAACACTAACACCTTCATCCCTATACTCTTTGGATTCATCATTCTTTTTTTCTGTTATCTTTTCGTTTAATTTTTTTGTTTATTTAATCACGATTATTTATCACTATTTTATTTCTGGCGCAGGAACATACTTGCTATATTCCCCTAAGTTCAAGATCAGATCAAAGGTCTGCTCTTCATTCTTTGTTTCACGGCTTACCACATGGAATACTATCTCTTGCGCATCTTTCAGCGCATTCCAGGGGACATACCAACTACCTTTATATCCGCCTACAAACTTTTCATTTCCTAAGACGCTTACTTCTAACTCATAGCTGAAATCCGCTTTGGCTAAAAATTCCAGATTTTCCAATGTTTCCACCGCTTCTTGGTCAGCGCTTACTGCTTTGGTGACGCTGGATTCATGGAAAGGTGTTCTTGGCAGATCATCTTTTTTTCTGAAAGTAACTTTCACTAATCCTAATTCTCCTTCTTTGATTGGCGTGCCTGGACCTACATTTTCAGCATCTACAAAATTATGTTTGATAATAGTCACTTTACTGGTATGAATTTCATACAAGGGAACTAAATCCAATTCTACTTCTTTTCCCGCTCCCGTCACCACACGCTGCCAAGCTTCCTTATAACCATCTTTTACGCCCCGTAAGATTCCGCCTACGCAGTAAGGGAAATTGGTAGTGTAGCCAGCTACATTGCCTCGTCCGCCAAAACCGTATTCAGTATCTAATGATTCACATTTGTAACGCAGGCAAGTAAAACTGGTCTGCACCTTTTCCAAAGGTTCACGATTATAGAGACCTGTATTTTCATTTTCCACTGCTTCATAAGCCAGCACGGTCATGGGAATATCTTTTACCCCACAATATTCTTCATCAGAAACAGTATCGATAAAATACGAAGGCCGAGGGATGGCTTCTCCACGATCAGGATTATTTCTTACCAAGTGGACAGTAAAGGCTATCTGAAAAGTATATCCGGTCGTTTCATCCTTGACTTTTACCACTACAGGATAAACTAGATCATAAGTAAATTTCCAGGTTTGGATACATAAAAAAGATAACAGATCACTGCCACCCAGCTGCGAGCTCTGCATCTTGTTTCCCACTAATGGTGTAACTCCAAAGGTGTAAGGGTAGGTTTGATCGAAATTAAACAAGACACTGGCTTGTGGATATTTGAATTCTGTCCCTAAATTCCAGATGTAATGATTTTGATAATACGTTAAATCCTCAGGAAATTGCACATAATCAGTTCCTTCTACTTTAAGTTCATGAACATTGATGCGTACCAGCTCTAGCAAGGTATTTTTTACTGATTCTACTTCCCACTTTTTCTTGTTGCAGCTGAGTTCCATCCCTGCTACCGGAACATCGGGATGTTCTAAGGCAATCAAGTCTTGAGTGATATCTTCCAACTTGAGCGTCTGCATCTCTTTTTCCACAATTCCGCGGGCGATGGTATAAACTGTTCGTAATTTCACCGGAGATTCTGCGATATGATCTATCACTTCCGTAATGATCTCTCCGCTCTTGCTGCGTATTTCCACATCCCAATGCAAGTTGAAAATCACTTTACTCTGCACAATCTCGGTATTGGCAGTCAGTCCGCTTTTTTCAATCAAATCGTAGCTTTCCTGAAATGCTTCCATCGAAAACAAGCAATCGCGGACATTCTTTTCCAAGTAATCATCAATCTGCTCCTTGATCTGCTGTAAAGAAGGAATGCTGGTTTCCGGTCCGTAAGCCCAGTAAGGTACCGCAAGAGCAGGAGAAATGTCTAAGCGCCTAGTATTATCATTCAGCACATCGTAAGGCAATTCAATATAGCCGCCTTGCAAACCTATTCGTACTAAAGCGTCATTACCTACTTGGTCAATGCAGGCAGTGATGAAATTTTCAACTTTTCCTTTTTCAGTAGGGATGATTTCTTCAGGGTTAAATGTAATTATTTCTTTGCGCACAAAGATGACTAAAGTTATGGCCAGTACCAATAAAATTCCGATGATGATGAAGATGGTTACCTGCCCTTTGGCACCAGGAATAGTCCGAGAAATAAAGCTACTTCTACCTACTGTACACCTCTTTTTATACATCGCCTAAAGTATAGTCTGATGATATATAAAGGTTATGCTCACTGTAAGACGGAGAAAAAATCTTAAAAAGTCTTCAAAAATTTCAAAAAAAAGAAACATTTATATACCAAAAATATTTCTTTCCTTACATGGATAAAAGAGGCCAGTTAGGCATCATTGAATTTAAGTTTTTCTTTTATGGTTTAGTTTTTGGAATAATCATAGCCTTAGTCTTGGTCTTCTTAGGTACAGCCAAAGTGTTGCCGTTTTCAATTCCATTAGTATGCGGATAAATCAGTTCTGATTATGTATTCTTTTCAGAATAGAAAACGTTATTAAGCAACTGACTTTTTTCCATTTTTAGGATTATTAAAAGAAGTTTAAAACGAGGGTGAACTACATGGATGTTGAACGAATTCAAAAAATAAACAAACTTGCGCTTGATTTAATGAAACAAGGCTTAGCTTCAGACCGCGATGATGCGGTAGTCCAGGCAGAAAAGATTTTCCGATCTAAAGATGGTGAGTACAGCTCTATCAGAGATCGCATGCAAGGTGGACCAGAACCACTACAATCTGCCGCTTCCTTGGCTTTAACCCAAAATAGCACACAAGCAGTCGCTTCAGCAGATCTTCATCCCGATAAAGTAAAAGACATCTTACTACAGAACAGCCAATTTTTGGTAAAGAAAATCACCGAATTCCAGGAACAGATGCAAGCTATGCGAAAAGAATTAGATGCATTTAAACAACAACGGATGGTTCAATCGCCGCAACAGAATTCTGTTCCAGCAGGACCCCCAAAGTTAGGAGAGATTCCCGCTAATAATGACATTCAGCGTGGGCCGTCGACACAAGCTTCTGCCACTAACCATCCGCGCACCGGAAACTATAAAGCAGAAGAGATTTCCATCGAGAAGTTCTTCTATATGGGAAATAAACGATAAATTTTTCTTTTTTATTTTAGTCTTTTTATAAGGGTTTTTGTTGCGAAATGTTTAAATAGTACTACTCTAAAATGGTATTTGTTGTCTTATGAATAAAGCCACATTTAGTACTACTCTTATAGTATTACTAGGGATATTGTTATTATTGCCACTTTTTGCAGCTGCAGCTCCAACTATAACAGAAAGTTCCGTAAAGCTGACCGCAGATTATAGCAAGTTTGTGGATGAAGATGATGATTTTGTTGTTGTTACAACTCAATCTTTTACCGTAATTAATAATGGGACTGGAATCATAACCGTAAAAGCAACTGGATTGCCTGCAAAATATAGCAGTGATTCAGTAACCGTTAATATAGGAGAGACAAAACCGGTTATCTTAAACATCCAAGTCCCACATAGCAAATCACCTGGACAGGAAAAGATAGGAACAATTATTATTACTGACTCTAACGGAAACCAGCAGGGGGACAGCGCAGATTTAGTCCAAGAAACACTCCCCATGCTCGATCTTACCGAACTGGAAGTAAAATATGTAGACGCGGACGGCAGAACCCAGAGAGACGAATTTGCCTCGGACGATAATTCTTATAAATTAGAAAATGAAGTAAAACCGTACACAGAAATGACTTTCACCTTTGATATGCAAAATCTCTTTGATAGAGATTACCAAAACAAAGGCGAATTGGAAGAAATAGAACTTATTGTGGATGTAGACAACACCGACTTATTGAAAGGAGGCTTTGAAGATACCTACCAAATTGAAAACATCGAAGCAGGAAAAGAAGGAAAATATAGCATAACTCTTCCTATCAGCGAAGAAGTTGAGCCTGATACCTACACCATGGAGTTCATTATCACTGCGGAAGATGGCGAAGGTATTGAATATGAAATAAAAAAGGAATTAGAAGTAGAAATCCAGCTAGATGACGATGATATCAGGATTATAAAAGCTACATTGGTTCCTCCGACCGCCACCATCTGCGATAAAGAGGTCACCTTAGCTGTAGATGTACATAACTTCGGTTCAGATGATCAAGATAAAGTCAAGGTAACCTTGCAGAATACAGAGCTTGAACTAAATCAAAACATCGAAAATATTGTCATTGACGCGCACACAGAAGATGATGACAGCTGGCAGAAGACCTTTACTATCGCTTTAGAAAACACCAAAGCAAAAATTTATTTCCTTGACTTAAAGACCTATATCGGCAGCACCTTGACCGATGCAGAAGTAGTTCAGCTTGACCTTAAGCCATGTGTAGCAGTTCAAGAGCCTATCGTAGAAGAAGAACAGACTGAATCACCACTTGCTCAGCCAGAAAATACAACTACTGAAAAGCCAGTCGCAGAAAAGGAAACTGTGACTGGAAACGTAATCAAAAGCATTGAAAAGATATCTTATACTTCCAGCGATTACTTGATAGCGCTGATGCTTATCACCATTGCTGTGGTAGCCGCCATGACTGTGCTGATGCTGGTCATCCTATTCAAAAATAAAGATTAAACTAAAATTCAAACACGAGGTCACAAAAAATGAAAGCAACAAAATTAATCATTGGATTAGTAGCTGTTTTAGCTTTACTAATTACAATTGCGAGTGCGATGGCTGCGCCGGTTGGAGCACCTGACCCTAATAGTAATACAGTAACCGTACTAAAAAACATATCACAAGATTTTAAGTACAGCATTACGAATAACGACATAGGAAATTTAACCTACACCTGGACTGTTGATGATTCAGTTAAACAAACAGAAACCAAGATGGATGCTAATTATACTTCCGTATTCAATTTTAAAGGAATTGATTACGCTACTGGACCACACACAGTTAGTGTAACTGTTATTGGATCACCAGACTTCTATTTACCTAAAACTTGGACCGTCACTGTCCAAGAAGTTGCTCCAGCCAGTGTACTTTCCATCACCGACGTAAAAGTGAACGGTAAAGCTACCGGAAAACTTTCCTTGTCTGATTTGAACAACATTAAAGTTGAAGTCAGCAACGACCATACTAAGAAAATGGAAAATATTGTTATAACTGTCAGTATTCTCGATGTCGATGGAGATGACTTAACAGAAGATTCTGATGAATTTGACCTTTCCGTTGGAAAAGAAAATGATGAGACTCTTGAATTCGATCTCTCCAATGAAAATCTTGATGAAGACGAGTACACAATCGAAGTAGAAGTAGAAGGAGAAGACAGCGATGGCAAACCATTTTCCGATCTGGAAACTCTAACCGTAGAAGTTGACCGTGAGAAAGATGACTTAATCATTGTCAAAGCACAGCTGGACAACGAACAAGTGACCTGCCCTGCTCAAGCTTCTTTAGACGTGAATATCAAGAACGTTGGAGAGAATGACCAGAACGGCGCTAAGATCACCGTTAAAAACAGCGCATTAAACGTCAATCTACAAAGAGCAAACATTGACTTAGATGACTACTCCGGTTCTGATAATGAGTATAAGACCAGCTTTGCCATGAATCTTGAAGATGCCAAGCAAGGAACTTATACTTTGGATGTAGCTGTCTATAGTGAAGACAATGACCTGATGGATTCAACAGAAGTAGAACTGCAAGTACTATGCGCAGGAGAAGCAACTACTACTCAAGAAGACAAAGGAACAACTGAGTCTTACGCTGACAAGGAATTAGCCGCAGAACTGCAACAGAAGCTGGATGAGTATAAAGCTCTGCAGGAAAGCCAAGCTGCTTCCAAGGACACTTTCAGAGAAAGCAACTCTTACATGTTGCTCCTAGGAGTGTTAGTGGCTATGATGTTCTTCGCCGCAGTGTTGACCGCAACATACTTGCTGGTGAAGAAGAAGTAAATTCTTCTTTTTTTATTTTTATTATTTTTACTTTTCAGATTTCTAATCTAAGAATAATCAAAGACTTTTCTTAAGAGAACTTTGCAAAATAGGGATTTTGACAGATTGATTATCTGAATATGTAAAAATCACGACTATTGCAAAGTCTCTTAGAGAAGTTTGCCACAAAAAGATGAATTATGCAAACTTCTCTTAAATTTCTCGGAATCTCTCCACATTTTTTCCAGCTTCTGATTAATTATCTCTTTCAGCCACAGTAAATCACCTGAAAACAGTAACTTTCCCTCTTTATAGAGAGGCATTTCCATATATTCGCTGCCTCTTGTTTCAACAATAATCTTGCTGCTCGCCGTCAGGATGCAGCTCTTTTTGTAGAATCTTCGCGCTTTCTCCAGCAGCGCATTTGCAGTTCCTAAATCCTTGCAGGCAATATGCAAAATCGCTCCTTCCAGACGCAGCCAGACCACTTCTTTTTCCTCATCACAATCAAAGAAATCATCTTCAATCAGATCATGGCTTACCTTCAGCCATTGCGTCTCAGATTTCTTCCCCGTGCCTTTCCATAAATACACTCGGCCCGAACAGGAAGAAGTGCTATAATAATCCGGCAGAGCATTTATTGTCTCCAATAGCGGAATTACTTTTTCATCCACACTTCCTTTCTTGCTTTTATCTAATTTAGCCAGGAAGGTTTTCTTGTTATTAGCAAAGTTCATGAGTGGTGAAAAAAGAAGCAGATTTAAATAATTTCAGTTCTTTTCCAGCGATATGTCAGCTGTAAAAAAAATACTGATTGAAACTCAGTCAGGGAAAAAATATCTAGTCAAAGATCTGAACGAAGACTTTCACACTTCCTTCGGCATCATCAGCAGTAAAGATTTAAAAGGAAAAAAGAGCAAGATAAAATCCAGCACCGGAAAGACCTTCTTGTTCTTAGATGCGACTTTTCCCGATCTATGGGAGCAGTTCCAGCGCGGACCTCAAATAATGTTACAAAAAGATATTGGCTTGATTATCGCTAAAACCGGAATAAACAAAGATTCGGAAATTGTTGACGCCCGTG